>Ga0247836_1000290_pt1 | contig 93846 bp, 76 predicted proteins | sample LaCruzMarch2015__4_FD_187116 | JGI IMG/M metagenome (GOLD analysis project Ga0247836, IMG submission 187116) | Freshwater microbial communities from meromictic Lake La Cruz, Castile-La Mancha, Spain - LaCruzMarch2015_14m | ecosystem: Environmental > Aquatic > Freshwater > Lake | place: Spain...
CGGAGTTGGCCTAATACCGGGCCGCCACCGCGTTGCTGCATTTACCGGCAATGCAGCGTTGGCGGATCTTCGCTTCAGGCCAATGAACGACTACTCACAGTTCGAAGGCAGCAGTTGATGCGATGCGCCGTATTCTGACCCCCGAGGCGAGAACAACACGAAGACCGGGCTGTCGCAGGTAAGGGGCTCGCCGACACATACGGGCCTGCGATCGGACCGGTCGATCGCCATGCGCACGATGGTGTCGCTGTCTTCGTTCGGCACATAGAGCCGGCGGCCATCGGGGCCGGGAATTAAGAAGCGTGGTGTGCGTCCCTGGCTGGACACGGCGTCGACCTTGTCGTGGATGGAACGCTCGGCCATCGGGATACACCAGCTAAGCTGGGGGTGTACCGGTCGTGGATGCCTTCGAAGCGGCTCTCTTCGCCGTAGGCTTCTTCACTGGTGTACTCTCTTGCGAAAGGAAAGCTTCACAGCACAGGATGAGTTCACGACCATAACCCTTGGCAGCGTCCCATACAGCGGCGCGATTGACTGCCATTAGCATGTAAGTGGCGTGAGCCGCAGCTACGACCAGAACCACGGTGGTCTTGCTTCCCATGTTTGAATCGAAGTCCCACGACATGCGCCATAGAAGTCCGATGCAGATTGCCACGACGAGGGCGTTCAACGCCAGTGCGCGTGACTTGACCCCAAGCAAGTTGCGGCGAAACCCGTAGGTCATGTTTTCGCCAAACAAGAGGGAGAACTTCTTTGTGTCTCGCGTGTTCTGCCGAAGCCAGTTTCCACACTGAGCATAGTAGGAATCTGCCGCCTTTTGGTTAGCGGCTTCATCCTCCGCGCTGGGCGCCGTCACGCCAAGCTTTCCAGCCAGGAAGGCGCGATACCGATCCTTCGAGCCGCCGTCGATTGTCGAATCGTTCCTGCGGAACATGGTGATTGAAGGCATACCACCGTGCTCAGCGAAGAGACTGTTTTCGATTGCACGACCACGTTCCCGCGCGAAGTCAGCGATGGCCCATAGCAGCACCAGTATGCCGACTGAGGAGATCAAGTTCGAAAGTCCGAATGTCTTCCATGAGATCAGAAGAGCAACGGCCGCGAGTGCGGGAGCTGCTGCAACGATTGCTGGAAAGAGCCGCGCGCGAATGAAGTACGCGTCGAAGAACTTGAACACGTCCATTACACGCCTTCGACGTTGGGTTGAAACTCCTCAGCGGTGGCCGGCACCGCCCCGGGATGTCCGGCGCCGTGATAGTGCGAGAGCCACTTTGTGCGAGTGGAGTAGACCTTAAAGCCGCGACGCAAGAACGCATTGACGACCTGGCCTCGTGGGTATTCCTGCTTGTTGGAGCCTACGGAGCAGAACGCGGTGCCTACCTCCGTGCCCTGGGGGACCTTCGGCCCGAGCCATCTATCGAGCACAGAAGGCGTGACGTTGTGCCGGCTCCCGTGATGGGGCACTTGCACAAACTTTGGCCTGACAAATTGATGAATAGAGCCGTAATCGGCCGCCTCATCAAGTCCGATGGGCCCCACGTCGGCGGTAAGCAAAACGCCCTTGTCGTTCAGCACACCGTACTGCACTACGCAGCTTTCGTTCGAGGCAGATGTCTCAGTTTCGGCTGCGAGCGTTTCGATGTTCCAGTCTTCAAGCTTCCTCTTCGCTGCTTCAAAGAGAGCTCGTAGACCGTAGCTTTGCACTGATGCCGCGTTTTCTGAGTACTTTGTGGGTGTCTTTCCGAAGTCAGGAATCGCGCTGATGTAACGATCTTTCGAGGGCGCAAGTACCGTGAATGCACCAATCGTGTCTCCTTGGAAGACCTCATGGATCACGGTCCCGTTTTGGATGGCAAGATTCTCAAGTTCCACGAGGTAGGGGTGACGACTCTTGATGTCGTCTATGAGCCCTTGCAAAGTGAAGTTTCCGTGGAAGTGATGAAGAATCTGTTGCGCGTAGAGCCAAGGTCTGTTCATCCACAGGTTCTTGACCTCAATCTGCTTTATTACACCCAAAAGCCCTGTCGCGTGGTCATCATCTGCGTGCGAAAGCACCATGTGGTTGATGTGGTAGCCGGCGTAGTACTGATTGATGTGGCTGATGATGGTGTTGGCCGTTTCGGCGCGTCCCCCATCTACAACGTGCAGGTAATACCCGCCGTCTTCGTCGCCGTAGCGGATGACGATGGCGTCCCCGGAGCCTTCACCTACGGGCAGGAAATCCACTTCATAGTTCATCGAATGACCCCGCGCTTGTTTTATCTTGTGCGGTAGGCAGGGTATTTCAGAAGTGGGCTGCTGTCTAGATTCATTCCTCAACCATTCGGAGACCCACCACCGTCGCAGGCCATCCGCACAAGAAGCGCGGGCGCAAGCCGCAGGATCCGGCGCTGCCACACGACATCGTGCGCCATGAGCTGCCCGAGTGCGAGCGCGTCTGTGCACACGACGGCCATCCGTTGGGGAGTCTGCCACTGCTGTGGTTGCTCGCCAGACCGCCCAGAAGACGAGTTCGGGGCATAGGTTTCTGCCGGTTATTCACCTACAAACACGGAAGATGACCGAACTCCTCATGACCGGACGTTCGATCGACCTGGCTCGAAGGTCAGCAGTCAGTCAATTGCGGTAGTAGACCCAGCGGCCCTTGAAGGTCAGGTGTCGCCGAGAGCCGCCAACTACATCTCGCAGCCAAAGGTTCATCCCCAATCTCCTGCACCAGTCCACGCGTCAAACCATTTTTTTCGACACACGTACAAGCCGTTGTTTTCAAACGCCTTCTGCGTGTGCCAAATGTGCGCAGTTCTCCGCTATTTTTTGAGAACAGAGAGCAGAACGGAATCGAAACGGGGCGAAAACGGGGAAATTGCCGGCTGGTCGTGGCCGCCGTGGCACACGCAGAACCGCCCGGAACCCCGCGCCACGCGGGGAAAGTCCAGAAACAACAAAGCCAACTGAGAACAGTTGGCTTTGAATTCTGGTGGCCTGGGGCGGAATCGAACCACCGACACAAGGATTTTCAATCCTCTGCTCTACCGACTGAGCTACCGGGCCAGAGCGGCAGAGTATAGCAGCGGAAAACGCCCCTAAGACAGCCCCATCAACCCGGAATTGCCGCTGCGCTTGCTGCGCGAAAGATCCACCCCCAGCTGCTTGAGCTTGCGGTAGAGATGGGTGCGCTCCAGGCCGGTCTTCTCGGCCACACGGGTCATGGAACCGTTCTCCTTGGCCAGGTGGTATTCGAAGTAGGCTTTCTCGAATTCGTCGCGCGCTTCGCGCAGCGGCTTGTCCAGGCCGAAACTCTGGCGGGCCAGCGGCCCCACGTCGAGCTGCGGCACGCCTTCGGCCGGTGGCTCCGCCAACGCCACTTCCAGCGTGGTGGCTGCGACGGCCACCGGTGCCGCCTGCAGCTTGCGCACGATGTTGCGTGCCAGGCCCTGCTCCACCGCCTTGAGCAGCTTTTGCAGGGTGATGGGTTTCTCCAGGAAGGCCAGCGCGCCGATCTTGGTGGCCTCTACGGCCGTGTCGATGGTGGCGTGGCCGCTCATCATGATGACGGGCATGGTCAGCGCGCCGGTGGTGGACCACTCCTTGAGCAGGGTCACACCATCGGTGTCGGGCATCCAGATGTCGAGCAGCACCAGGTCAGGCCGGTCACGCAACCGGGCGGCCCGGGCCTGAGCCGCGTTTTCCGCCACCTCCACGTTGTGCCCTTCGTCGTTGAGGATCTCCTGCAGCAGATCGCGGATGCCCAGCTCGTCATCAACCACCAGTATGTTTGCCATGATTCTTGTGCTGTCCCTTTGCCTTGTGGGGCCATCCGGCACTAGGCTGCGCCGGGGTGTGGTGTGGTGCTAACCACGGAGAATGATAACGATACTTGCGCGCCCAACGTTTTGCCGTCCTCGACCCGGTTGCTGATGTCGATGCGCGAGCCGTGTTCGTCGGCGATCTTCTTCACCACGGCCAGTCCCAGGCCGGTGCCCTTGGCCTTGGTGGTCACATACGGCTCGAACGCACGCTTGAGGATGTGTTCCGGAAAGCCGGAACCCCGGTCGAGCACCAGCAGGCGCACGCGCTGGCGGGCCGCGCTCCACTGGGTGCGGATCACCACGGCGTTGTCCTGCGGGGTAGCGGCAGCGGTTGCCGGCGTGGCGTCCTGCGCATTCTGCAGCAGGTTGTGCACCACCTGGCGCAGTTGCTGCGCGTCGCCCATGATCGGCGGGCAGGCGGCGTCGAGCTCCATGCGCACGGGCACATGGGCGCTCTCGCTCTCGTACAGCTGCAGCACATCGGTCACCAGAGCGTTGAGGTCGATGGCCTTCAGCTCGGCCGCCGGCAACCGGGCATAGTCGCGGAACTCGTTGACCAGCCGCTTCATGGCGTCCACCTGGTCGACGATGGTCTTGACCGACTTGGTCAGGATCGCCTGCTCGGGCGCCGCCACCTTGCCCGAGAGCTTCATCTCCAGCCGCTCGGCCGAGAGCTGGATGGGCGTGAGCGGGTTCTTGATCTCGTGGGCCAGGCGGCGCGCCACTTCGCCCCAGGCCTGGGCACGCTGGGCCGACACGATCTCGGAGATGTCGTCAAACACCAGCAGGCGGTGCGAGCCCGGCAGCATGGCGCCACGCGCCACCAGCGTGATGGCGGCATCGGCCTGGCGGCCAGCCTGTGCCATGGTGCTGCCACCCAGCTCGAACGACTGCTGCCAGTGGTCCAGGCCGTCTTCGCTGCGCTCGCCGAGAAAGGAGTCGAAGCGCTTTTGCACCTGGGCGCCGAACTCCTGCAGACCCTCCAGACTGGCCAGGCCCTGCCCCTCATGGGCGGCCAGGGGCAGGCGCAGGATGCGGGTGGCGCCGGGGTTGGACGAGACGATCAGGCCGTCGGCATCGAGCACGATCACACCGGCAGTCAGGTTGTCCAGGATGGTCTGCAGGTTGGCCCGGGCCGCATTCACCTGCTCCATGCTGGCGCCCACCGCCTGGCGCGCGTCCGAGAGCTGCTGCGTCATGTCGGCAAACGCGCGGGTCAGGCCGCCGAGCTCGTCCTTGCCCTGCAATGCCACCTTGGGTGTGAGGTCGCCGGCGGCCACCTGGCTCATGCCGTCGGCCAGCAGCAGCAGCGGGCGCACGATCTGGTTGCCCAGCACCACCGCCAGCAGCACCGCGCCGAACACGGCCAGGAACAGGCTCAGCGTAAGGGTGCCGATGTACATGCGCCGCAGGCCCTCGCGCGCCAGCGAGCGCTCCTGGTACTCGCGGTTGGCCTGGGTCACGGCCAGCGCGTTGGTGACCAGCGGGCCCGGCAGGGCCTGGGTGACGAGCAGGTACCGCGGGTCGCCCTGCAGCTGGAAGCCGGGGTTGGCGACCACGGCCAGGGCCTTGAGGCGGGCGTCGTTCACGGTGGCGGGGGTGGCTTCGTCCAGCCCCTCGACCCAACTGATCACGCGGGCCGTGCGCGCATTGCGGAACTGCTGCGCTGTGGGCCGCTCACTGCTGATCTGGAAGCGCGACTGGGTGACCGAGGTGATCGGCTGGCCAGCGCCATTGAACAGCACCACATCGCTGGCGCCCAACTGGTCGCGCAGGCGCTCCAGGGGCAGGGTGGCCGCCGCATCGGGCACGCTCGAGAGCTGGGGCGCCGCGATGCGCGCCTTGTTGGCCAGGTCGTTGTTGAGTGTCTCCAGCGTCACGCGGCCCAGGTTCAGGCCGGCGTCGAGCGCGCCTTCGACCTTCACGTCGAACCAGCTCTCGATGGAGCGCGACACGAACTGGTAGGACACCACGTAGATCAGCACGCCAGGCGCAAAGCCCGCCAGCGCGAAGATGGCCGCCAGCTTGAGCAGCAGCCGGCTGCCGAAGCGCTTGCGGCGCAGCCGCGACAACAGGCGGCCGATGATCCAGCCGATGATCAGCAGCAGCAGCCCGGCCACCACCATGTTGACGGTGAACAGCCGGGCATAGTTGCGCTCGTAGAGATCGCGGTTGTTGGTGGCCTGGGTGAGCAGGAACAGCAGCACGAGGCCGATGGCCGTCATCGCCGCCAGGCCCACACCCACCGTCCATCGCAGGGCCCGCGACTGCTGGCGCAAGGCACCGGACGCCGGTGCTGCGGCCGGTGGCGCCGGTTTCACCGGGTGTCCTCGGGGCTGATCTGCTGCATGGCACGGGCGGAGATGGTCCAGTCGGACTGCCCGAAGGCGCCGATCTGGAAGGGTCGCGGCAGCTGGGCCAGGTCGAGCGCAAAACGCACCTCGACCTTGTGGGTGGAGCCCGGGTCGAGCACGCTGGCGTCGGCGACCTTCCAGCCGGAGAGACGCCGCAGCGCGGCCATGGCCTCGGACAGGGTGTCGAAACTCTGGTTCAGCGTCATGCCCATGCTGCTGTTGGTGATCACGCCCGGAGCCACATTGAGGCGCCAACGCCGCGTGAGCGGCTGGTAGGCCAGGCGCAGGTGGCGCTGCACGCTGGCCACCACCTTGTCGGACCAGTACCAGCGGTGGCGCATGACCTCTGCCTCGACCACGAAGAACATGGGCACGCCCTTGACCAGTGCTTCCTCCACGGCGGCTGGCAGGTCCACGCGCAGGCTGGCGAACACGTAGATGCCCTCGGCATCACGCTCCAGCCGCATCTGTGTGAACTCGGCCGCACTGGGCTGCGCGCGCGCGCCGTTCGCCACCAGCAGCAGGAGCACGGGTACACACAGCCACAGCGCCAGCAGGCTAGCCCGGACGCTTTTCCAGCAGTGCGTAAAAGAAACCGTCGTGATCACCTTCCGGATTGTCCGGGACACCCCCCCCGTTTGCCGGCAATTGGGGCAGCAAATGGCCGGGTGACGGCCGCAAGCCGGCGTCGGTGTTGTGTGCAAGAAACGTTTCGATCTGGCCCCGGCCCTCGGCTGCGAACACCGAACAGGTGCAGTAAAGCAGCGAACCGCCGGGTTTCAGCAGGGGCCACAACACCTGCAGCAGGCGCGCCTGGATGCCCGCCAGCTGCGACACATCGCTTGCGCGGCGCAACCAGGCCACGTCGGGATGGCGGCGCACGATGCCCGATGCGGTGCAGGGCGCGTCCAGCAGGATGGCGTCGAATTGGCGGCCGTCCCACCAGCTGTCGGGCCGGGAGGCGTCACCGGCGAGCACCTGTGCGCCCAGGTGCAGGCGGGCCAGTGTCTGGCGGATGCGCTCGCAGCGCTGGGCATCGATGTCCAGCGCCAGCACCTCGGCGTCGCATTGCTCCAGCAGGTGGGCCGTCTTGCCGCCGGGGGCGGCACAGGCATCCAGGATGTAGGGCCGGGCCTTGTCCGCCGGCAGGCTGGCCAGCAGCAGCGGTGCTGCGCGCTGGGCCGCCGCATCCTGCACCGACACGTCGCCGTCGCTGAACCCCGGCAACTGGTGCACGGGCACCGCCCGTTCCAGTTGCAGCGCTTGGGCGTTCAGGGCGCGCGCCTCGATGCGAGCGGCCTGCAGGCGGGCCCGGTACTGGGCGAAGGTGCCCCGGCGCGTGTTGACGCGCAGGATCATGGGCGCTTGCCTGTTGTCGGCCTCCAGGATCGCCTGCCAGTGGGCGGGGTGGTCGTTCTGCAGGCGCTGGATCCACCAGGCCGGGTGGTTCCAGCGCGCCACCGGGTCGGCCTCGGAACGCGCCACCAGCGCCTCGCGCTCACGCAGAAAGCGGCGCAGGCAGGCATTGATGAAACCCGCCTGCGCGCGGGTCGCTGGCTGGCGCTTGGCGGCCTCGACCACCTGGTTGACCAGCGTGAAGGCGGTGTAGGGCATGCCCTCCTCGCGCCAGCCCAGGGCCAGCACCACACACAGCAGCGCATCGGCCTGCGGTGGCGGCGGCCGCGACACCAGCTGGCGCCGCAGGTGCTCGGCCCGAGCCAGCGAGCGCAGTACGGCGAAAGTGAGTGCCTGCACGGCTGGCGCCAGCGCCGGCTCGACCTGGGCCAGTGCAGCGGTTCCCGAAGTGCCGGCACGCACGGCCGACAGCACCGCACTCACTGCCTGCAACTGGCGCCACAAGGGCACCGAAGCGGGCGCGGCGGGTGCGCCCGTCGCCGGCGGGGAGGGCTGACCAGGGCTCATAGGCAACCTGCCGGACGGAAATTGAACAAGCGCGCCAGCACCAGGGCCGGAAACTGGGCGATGGCCAGGTTGTGCGCCTGCACGGCCTGGTTGAACAGCTCGGAAGTCTCGGCCACCTGTCGGCGGTTGTCCATCCAGGCCAGTTGCCAGGACTCGGGGGTCTGGTCGCGGTGGTCGCGGCATTCCTGCACGAGCCGCTCCCACCAGACCTGCAGGGTGTCCTGGGCGGTGCGCAGTGCGGCGACGGCCTCTGGGTCGAGCGGCTGGCGGCGCACCACACGCAGCGCCACGTCGAACTGGGTGCTCGCCCCCTGCAGCCCGGCCCACAGGGTGGTCGACAGTCGCAGCGGCTGGGTACGCAAAGGGTCGAACGCCAGCGGAGACTGCTCCTGCAGCAGCAGGATGAACTGCGACAGCCGCGCATCCACTGGCAGAAAAGCGGCCAGCGCCTGCCCGCGCAGTCGGACCAGCCGGTTGTAGGCACCCACGGCCCAGAACAGCACCAGGGCCAGGACCCCCCAGGGGAGCATGGAATCGGTCACGAACGGTCCGTCACGGGTGGGGCGGCACCAAGACAAACGCCCCAGGCCCTGCAGGTGCAGGGCGCGGGGCGCTGTCGCGGGGCACAGTCCGGGCTTCTTACTCGGCCACGGTTCCCGTGTCGGCGTCGGCCGTGGAGGCCTCGCCGGTTTCGCCTGCCAGCTCGGCCGCCTCGGCTTCCGCAATGGCACGGCGCTCGGCGTCGTCCATGTTCTCGCGGACCTTGCGGGCTTCGTGGTAGGCCATGCCGGTACCGGCCGGGATCAGGCGGCCGACGATGACGTTTTCCTTCAGGCCACGCAGTTCGTCGCGCTTGCCCATGATGGCAGCCTCGGTGAGCACGCGGGTGGTTTCCTGGAAGGACGCCGCGCTGATGAAGCTGTCGGTGGACAGCGACGCCTTGGTGATGCCCAGCAGCAGGTTGGTGTAGGTCGCGGGGATCTTGCCTTCGGCGCGCAGGGCGTCGTTGGTGTTGAGCATCTCCGAGCGTTCGACCTGTTCACCGCTGATGTAGCCGGAGTCGCCGACGTTGTCGACCACGACCCGGCGCAGCATCTGCCGCACGATCACCTCGATGTGCTTGTCGTTGATCTTCACGCCCTGCAGGCGGTAGACGTCCTGCACCTCGTCGACGATGTAGCGCGCCAGTTCCTCGGAGCCCAGCAGGCGCAGGATGTCCTGCGGGTCGGCCGGGCCGTCCACCACGGACTCGCCCTTGTTGACCACCTGGCCCTCGTGCACCAGGATGTTCTTTTCCTTGGGCACGAGCTCTTCCCAGACCTTGCCGTCCGGATCGGTGATCTGCAGGCGGATCTTGCCCTTGGTCTCCTTGCCGAAGGACACCGTGCCGGTCATCTCGGCCAGCACGCCCTTGTCCTTGGGCGAGCGGGCTTCGAACAGCTCGGCCACCCGCGGCAGACCGCCGGTGATGTCGCGCGTCTTCTGGCCTTCGATCGGGATGCGGGCCAGCACTTCGCCGGGGCCCACGTCCTGGCCGTCACGCACCTGGATCAGCGCGCCGATCGGGAAGCCGATCGTCACCGAGTGGTCGGTGCCGGGGATCTTGACTTCATGGCCGGACGGGTCGATCAGCTTGACCTGCGGGCGCACGATCTTGGCAGAGCCGCGGCGCTTGGGGTCGATGACCACCAGCGTCGACAGGCCGGTGACCTCGTCGAGCTGCTTGGCCACGGTGAGGCCCTCTTCCACGTTCTCGAAATGCGCCTTGCCGGCGAACTCGGTGATGATGGGGCGGGTCAGCGGGTCCCAGTTGGCCAGGATCGTGCCGGCCTTGATGGTCTGGTCGATCTTGACCGTCAGCACGGCGCCGTACGGCACCTTGTGGCGCTCGCGCTCGCGGCCGTGTTCATCCTGGATGATGATCTCGCCGGAACGGGCGATCACCACCAGCTCGCCCTTGCTGTTGGTCACGTAGCGCATCGTGGCGTTGAAGCCGATCGTGCCGTTGGACTTGGCTTCCACGCTGGAGGCGATGGCCGCACGCGAAGCCGCGCCACCGATGTGGAAGGTACGCATCGTGAGCTGCGTGCCGGGTTCGCCGATGGACTGCGCGGCGATCACGCCGACGGCTTCGCCGCCGTTGATCAGGCCGCCACGGCCCAGGTCGCGGCCGTAGCACTTGGCGCAGATGCCGAAGCGGGTTTCGCAGGTCAGCGCGGTGCGGACCTTGACCTCGTCGACGCCGGCGGCTTCGAGTTCGTCGATCATGTCCTCGTCGAGCATCTCGCCCGCCTTGGCCAGCACGGAACGGTTCTCGGGGTGCAGCACGTCTTCGGCGGCGGTGCGGCCGAGCACGCGGTCGCGCAGGGACTCGATCACCTCACCGCCCTCGACGATGGCACGCATCAGCGAACCGTCATGGGTGCCGCAATCCTGCTCGGTCACCACCAGGTCCTGGGTCACGTCGACCAGGCGGCGCGTCAGGTAGCCGGAGTTGGCCGTCTTCAGCGCCGTGTCCGCCAGGCCCTTGCGGGCGCCGTGGGTGGAGATGAAGTACTGCAGCACGTTCAGGCCTTCCCGGAAGTTGGCCGTGATCGGGGTCTCGATGATGGAGCCGTCGGGCTTGGCCATCAGGCCGCGCATGCCGGCCAGCTGGCGGATCTGGGCGGCGGAGCCGCGCGCGCCGGAGTCGGCCATCATGTAGATCGAGTTGAAGGACTCCTGCTCGACCTGCCGGCCGTGGCGGTCGATGGTCTTTTCCTTGGCAAGCTGGGCCATCATGACCTTGGAGACCTCGTCACCGGCCTTGCCCCAGATGTCCACCACCTTGTTGTAACGCTCGCCGGCCGTCACCAGACCGGACGAATACTGCTGGCCGATTTCCTTCACTTCCTTCTCGGCGCGCTCGATGATGCCGTGCTTTTCCTTGGGCACCAGCATGTCGTCGATGCAGATCGAGATGCCGGCCTTGGTGGCCAGGCGGAAGCCGTTCTGCAGCAGCTTGTCGGCAAACACCACCGTCTCCTTGAGGCCGCACTTGCGGAAGGACACGTTGATGAGCTTGGAGATTTCCTTCTTCTTGAGCGCCTTGTTGATGTTGGCAAAAGGCAGCCCCTTGGGCAGGATCTCCGACAGCAGCGCACGGCCGGCCGTGGTGTCCCACAGCTTGGTCGAGGGCACCAGTTCGCCGGTGGCCTTGTCCTTGGTGTACTCGGTCAGGCGCACGCTGATCTTGGCGGTGAGCTCGACCTCGCCCGCGTCGAAGGCGCGCTGCACTTCACCGATGTCGGAGAAGATCAGGCCTTCGCCCTTGCCGTTGATGCGCTCGCGGGTGGTGTAGTACAGGCCCAGCACCACGTCCTGCGACGGAACGATGGAGGGCTCGCCGTTGGCGGGGAACAGCACGTTGTTGGAGGCCAGCATCAGCGTGCGGGCTTCCATCTGGGCTTCCACCGACAGCGGCACGTGCACGGCCATCTGGTCGCCGTCGAAGTCGGCGTTGAAGGCTGCGCAGACCAGCGGGTGCAGCTGGATGGCCTTGCCTTCGATCAGGATCGGCTCGAAGGCCTGGATGCCCAGGCGGTGCAGCGTGGGCGCCCGGTTCAGCATGACCGGGTGCTCCTTGATGACCTCTTCCAGGATGTCCCACACCACCGGCGTGCCGGATTCGACTTCCTTCTTGGCCGCCTTGATGGTGGTCGCGATGCCCATGGCCTCCAGGCGCGAGAAGATGAACGGCTTGAACAGCTCGAGCGCCATCAGCTTGGGCAGGCCGCACTGGTGCAGCTTGAGCGTGGGGCCGACCACGATGACCGAACGGCCGGAGTAGTCGACGCGCTTGCCCAGCAGGTTCTGGCGGAAGCGGCCGCTCTTGCCCTTGATCATGTCGGCCAGGGACTTGAGCGCGCGCTTGTTGGCGCCGGTCATGGCCTTGCCGCGGCGGCCGTTGTCCAGCAGGCTGTCGACGGCTTCCTGCAGCATGCGCTTTTCGTTGCGCGCGATGATTTCCGGTGCCTTCAGTTCCAGCAGGCGGCGCAGGCGGCTGTTGCGGTTGATGACGCGGCGGTAAAGATCGTTCAGGTCGGAGGTTGCGAAGCGGCCACCGTCCAGGGGAACGAGCGGACGCAGGTCCGGCGGCAGCACCGGCAGCACGTCGAGCACCATCCACTCGGGCTTGATGCCCGATTTGCGGAAGGCCTCGAGCACCTTGAGGCGCTTGGCGTTCTTCTTGATCTTGAGCTCGGAGCCGGTCAGGTCGTTGCGCAGACGCTCGATCGAGCCGTCGATGTCGATGCTCTGCAGCAGGTCCTTGATGCCTTCGGCGCCCATCTTGGCCTGGAACTCGTCGCCGTATTCCTTGAACTTGGCGTCGAAGTCGTCCTCGGTCATGATGCTGAACTTCTTCAGCGGGGTCATGCCGGGGTCGGTGACGACATACGCTTCGAAGTACAGCACGCGCTCGATGTCGCGCAGGGTCATGTCCAGCACCAGGCCGAGACGGCTGGGCAGGGACTTCAGGAACCAGATGTGCGCGCAGGGTGCCGCCAGGTCGATGTGGCCCATGCGTTCGCGGCGCACCTTGGTCTGCGTGACTTCAACGCCGCACTTCTCGCAGATCACGCCGCGGTGCTTGAGGCGCTTGTACTTGCCGCACAGGCATTCGTAGTCCTTGATGGGGCCGAAGATCTTGGCGCAGAACAGGCCGTCACGCTCGGGCTTGAAGGTGCGGTAGTTGATGGTCTCGGGTTTCTTCACCTCGCCGAAGGACCAGGAACGAATCTTCTCCGGCGACGCCATGCCGATGCGGATGGCATCGAAATGCTCGTCGGGCGTGAACTGCTTGAACAGGTCGAGTAGTGATTTCATGGGTGTCCCTCCGGTTTAGCCGCGCTCGAGTTCGATGTCGATACCGAGCGAACGAATTTCCTTCACCAGCACGTTGAACGATTCCGGCATGCCGGCCTCGATCGCGTGCTCGCCCTTGACGATGTTCTCGTACACCTTGGTGCGGCCCTGCACGTCGTCGGACTTGACGGTGAGCATTTCCTGCAGGGTGTACGAGGCGCCGTAGGCTTCCAGCGCCCAGACTTCCATCTCGCCGAAGCGCTGGCCGCCGAACTGGGCCTTGCCGCCCAGCGGCTGCTGGGTGACCAGGCTGTACGGGCCGGTGGAACGGGCGTGCATCTTGTCGTCGACCAGGTGGTGCAGCTTGAGCACATGCATGTAGCCGACCGTGGTGGGGCGCTCGAAGGCGTCGCCGCTGCGGCCGTCGAACAGGCGGGCCTGCGTGCGCGTGGCGGTCAGGCCCTTGGCCTTGGCGATGTCGTCCGGGTAGGCCAGCTTGAGCATGCCGCGGATTTCTTCCTCGGAGGCGCCATCGAACACCGGGGTGGCGAAGGTCGCGCCCTTGGCGAGGTTGGATGCCATCTCGAGCACGTCGTCGTCGCCGAGCTGGCTGAGGTCTTCCTTGCGGCCGGAGCCGTTGTAGAGCTCTTCCATGAAGCCACGCAGCTCTGCCACCTTGGCCTCGGCCTGCAGCATGGCGCCGACCCGCAGGCCCAGGCCCTTGGCAGCCCAGCCCAGGTGGACTTCCAGCACCTGGCCCACGTTCATCCGCGAGGGCACGCCCAGCGGGTTGAGCACGATGTCGCACGGGGTGCCGTCGGCCATGTAGGGCATGTCCTCGACCGGAACGATCTTGGACACCACGCCCTTGTTGCCGTGGCGGCCGGCCATCTTGTCACCGGGCTGCAGGCGGCGCTTGACGGCCAGGTAGACCTTGACCATCTTGAGAACGCCCGCGGGCAGCTCGTCGCCCTGCGTGAGCTTCTTGCGCTTTTCCTCGAACGCGAGGTCGAAGCTATGGCGCGTCTGCTCCAGCGAGTTCTTGATGCTCTCCAACTGCGAAGCGGTCTCGTCATCGGCCGGGCGGATGTCGAACCAATGGAACTTCTCGACCGCCGACAGGTAGGCCTTGTCGAGCTTGGTGCCCTTGGCCAGCTTCTGCGGGCCGCCATTGGCGACCTTGCCGATCAGCAGCTTCTCGATACGGTCGAAGGCGTCGGCCTCGACGATGCGCAACTGGTCGTTCAGGTCGAGGCGGAAGCGCTTGAGCTCGTCGTCGATGATCTGCTGGGCGCGGCGGTCGCGCGTGATGCCTTCACGGGTGAAGACCTGCACGTCGATCACGGTGCCTTGCGAGCCCTGGTCGACACGCAGCGAGGTGTCCTTCACGTCGCTGGCCTTTTCGCCGAAGATGGCGCGCAGCAGTTTTTCTTCCGGGGTCAGCGTGGTCTCGCCCTTCGGCGTGACCTTGCCCACCAGCGTGTCGCCGGGCATGACTTCGGCACCCACGTAGATGATGCCGGACTCGTCCAGACGGTTGAGCTGCTGTTCGCTCAGGTTCGGGATGTCGCGCGTGATTTCCTCGGCACCGAGCTTGGTGTCGCGGGCCATCACGACCAGCTCTTCGATGTGGATCGAGGTGTAGCGGTCGTCGGCGACGACGCGTTCGCTGATCAGGATCGAGTCCTCGAAGTTGTAGCCGTTCCAGGGCATGAACGCGACCAGCATGTTCTGGCCCAGGGCCAGTTCACCCAGGTCGGTGGACGCGCCGTCGGCGATCACGTCGCCTTTTTCCAGCTTGTCGCCCTTCTTGACGATCGGGCGCTGGTGGATGTTGGTGTTCTGGTTGGAACGCTGGTACTTGATAAGGTTGTAGATGTCCACGCCGACTTCACCGGCCTGGGCTTCTGCATCGTTGACGCGGATCACGACGCGCGTGGCATCGACATAGTCGACCACACCACCCCGCGTGGCTACCACGACGGTGCCGGAGTCGACCGCGGACACGCGCTCGATGCCGGTGCCGACGAAGGCCTTCTCGGGGCGCAGCACCGGCACGGCCTGGCGCTGCATGTTGGCGCCCATCAGCGCGCGGTTGGCGTCGTCGTGCTCCAGGAAGGGCACCAGCGAAGCCGCCACCGAGACGATCTGTGCGGGTGACACGTCCATGTACTGCACGCGGTCGGCACCGACCAGGATCGACTCGCCCTTCTCACGGGCGGAGACCAGGTCGCCGGTCAGCTTGTCGTCCTTGTCGAGCAGCGCGTTGGCCTGGGCGATGACGTACTTGCCTTCCTCGATGGCCGACAGGTAGTCGATGTCCATCGTGACGGCGCCATCGACCACGCGGCGGTACGGCGTCTCGATGAAGCCGTATTCGTTCAGGCGGGCATACAGGGCCAGCGAGTTGATCAGGCCGATGTTCGGGCCTTCAGGCGTTTCGATCGGGCACACGCGGCCGTAGTGGGTGACGTGCACGTCGCGCACCTCGAAGCCGGCGCGTTCGCGGGTCAGGCCGCCCGGGCCGAGGGCGGAGACACGGCGCTTGTGCGTGATCTCCGACAGCGGGTTGGTCTGGTCCATGAACTGCGACAGCTGCGAGGCACCGAAGAACTCCTTCAGCGCGGCCGAGATCGGCTTGCTGTTGATGAGGTCATGCGGCATCAGGGGCTCCTGCTCGGCCTGGCCGAGGCGCTCCTTGACGGCTTTCTCGATGCGGGCAAGGCCGGTGCGGTACTGGTTCTCGGCGAGCTCGCCGACACAGCGCACGCGGCGGTTGCCGAGGTGGTCGATGTCGTCGACTTCGCCGCGGCCATTGCGCAGGTCGACCAGGATCTTGACGACCGAGAGGATGTCCTCGTTGGTCAGCACCATCGGCCCGGTAGATTCCGAGCGGCCCATCTTGGCGTTGAACTTCATGCGGCCGACACGCGACAGGTCGTAGGTGTCGGGGTTGTAGAACAGGCGCTGGAACAGGGCCTGCACGGCATCTTCCGTGGGCGGCTCGCCGGGGCGCATCATGCGGTAGATGGCGACACGGGCGGCGAATTCGTCGACCGTTTCGTCACTGCGCAGGGTCTGGGAGATGTACGCACCCTGGTCGAGTTCGTTGGTGTAGATGCACTGCAGGTCCTGGACGCCGGCGGTGCGCAGTTTCTTGAGCAGTGCGTCGGTCAGTTCGTCATTGGCCTTGGCCAGAATCTCGCCGGTGTCGGCGTCGACCACATTGCGGGCCACGATGCGGCCGATCAGGAAGTCTTCGGGCACGCTGATGTGGCTGGTACCGGACTGCTCGAGCTCGCGTGTATGGCGGGCAGTGACGCGCTTGTCCTTGGCCACGATGACCTTGCCCGACTTGTCGGTGATGTCGAAACGGGCCACCTCGCCCCGCAGGCGTTCGGCCACGAATTCCATCTGCGCGCCGCTATCCATCAGGCGGAAGTTGTCATTGACGAAGAAGTTCGCCAGGATCGACTCCGGATTCAGACCGATGGCCTTGAGCAGGATGGTGACCGGCATCTTGCGGCGGCGGTCGACGCGGAAATACAGGATGTCCTTGGGGTCGAATTCGAAGTCGAGCCAGGAGCCACGGTAGGGAATGATGCGCGCCGAGAACAGCAGCTTGCCCGAGCTGTGTGTCTTGCCCTTGTCGTGCTCGAAGAACACGCCAGGCGAACGGTGCAGCTGCGACACGATCACGCGCTCGGTGCCGTTGATGATGAAGGAGCCCTTGCCGGTCATCAGGGGCACTTCGCCCATGTAGACCTCCTGCTCCTTGACTTCCTTGACGACCTTGTTCTGGGAGGTCGAGGATTCACGGTCGTAGATGATCAGCTGGACCTTGGCGCGCACGGCGGAGGCGAAAGTCAGGCCCCGGGTCTGGCATTCACGCACGTCGAACGCCGGCTTCGCCAGGTTGTATTCGAGAAACTTCATCTCGACAAAACCGTTGTGCGAAACGATCGGGAACGCAGCGTCGAACGCAGCCTGCAAACCCTCCACGGTGCGCTTCTTCGGCGCAACGTCAGCCTGCAGGAACGCGGTGTAGGCGTCCTTCTGCATCTGCAGCAGGTAGGGTATTTCGAGCACGCTGTCGCGATTGCCAAAACTTTTGCGAATTCGCTTGCGTTCGGTATATGAGTAAGCCATGAGATCTCCGGGCAAAGACTTGGGAATCCTGGTGGTCCTGCACTGTGTCGCCGGGCTTTGGGGCCTGGCATGCTTGGCGATTGGCCTCTACCAATCATTGGCGGACGGCTGCACATTGCGCGCAACCCGAACCAAGGCATCTTCTGCAGTCGGGGTCAGAAGACACTAGAAAACAGCGCGAGGAGCCGCTTTCTGGTGTGCTCTTTCAAAGCACAAAGGCTGGGAAGCGAAAAACCGCCTCCCAGCCCTTGAGGGGGCAAAGCTTACTTGAGCTCAGCCTTGGCGCCTGCGTCTTCCAGCTTCTTCTTGCCGGCTTCGGCGTCTGCCTTCGGAATCGCTTCCTTGACAGCCTTGGGTGCGCCATCGACCAGGTCCTTGGCTTCCTTGAGGCCCAGGCCGGTGATTTCGCGCACCGCCTTGATGACCGACACCTTGTTGGCGCCGACTTCCGTCAGCATCAGGTTGAATTCGGTCTTTTCTTCCACGACGGCAGCCACGGCGCCGCCACCGGCAGCCGGGGCAGCCATGGCGGCGGCGCTCACGCCGAATTTCTCTTCGATGGCTTTCACCAGGTCGTTGAGTTCCATGACCGTCATGCTGTCGAGAGCGGTCAGGAATGCGTCTTTATCGAATGCCATTTTTCAGTTTCCTTCAATCTGCTGGAAGCAGCGGCCCGTGTTGGACTGCCATCCCCCAAAAAGTTCGTTCATTGGTACAAGGTTTGCTGCCAATCAGGCTGCAACCGCTTCGCCCTTTTTCTCCGCCAACGCAGACAGCACGCGGGCCGTACGCGAAATCGGGGATTGCATCAAGCCCAGCAACTGCGCCAACAACACTTCCTTGGAGGGAATGTTGGCCAACTGCTTCACGCCGTTCACGTCCAGGGCCTTGCCGGCGAATGCACCGCCGCGAATCACCAGCTTGTCGTTGGTCTTCGCGAAGTCAGACACCACCTTGGCAGCAGCCACGGCATCCACGGAAAAACCGTAGATCAGCGGGCCGGTCATCATGTCGGACGCAACCGCAAAGCCACTGCCTGCGACAGCACGACGGGCCAGGGTGTTTTTCAACACCGTCAGCTCCACTCCGTTGCTGCGCGCGGCAATGCGCAATTTGGTCATGTCAGCGACCGTGATGCCACGGTATTCCGCCATTACGAGCGTTTGAGCTTTTGCGGCGAGGCCGGTCACGTCATTGACGACGGCTTCTTTCTCACTGCGATTAAGACTCAAGGTCTACTCCTTTAGTTTGTATCGGTGGGCCTGGGGTGAGACACCCGACCTTCCGACACGCCACACTGCAGCGACCAACTGTTTCGGGAAACGAATCCGTATGCAGCGGGATCGCCATCTGCGTTGGTTGTCACTGATTAAGCGCTGCCTGCCTGCGCACCAACGGTCTTGGATGGCCCACCGGGTCTTGCAACCCGGAAGCCCACCACATCCGGCCACCTTGTCGGGTGGCCGAAATCTCTGTCTCGGCTGTCAGGCGTTGATGGTCTGGGTGTCCACACGGACACCCACACCCATCGTGCTGGAGACAGCCACCTTGCGCAAATAGATACCCTTGCTCGATGCCGGCTTGGACTTGTTGAGCGCTTCGATCAGCGCGCTCAGGTTGCCCTGGAGCTTTTCGGTGTCGAACGAACGGCGACCCAGGGTGGCATGGATGATGCCGGCCTTGTCGACGCGGAACTGCACCTGGCCCGCCTTGGCGTTGCGAACAGCCTGGGCGACATCGGGCGTGACCGTACCCACCTTGGGGTTGGGCATCAGGCCACGGGGACCGAGGATCTGGCCCAGCGTTCCGACGACACGCATGGCATCGGGTGCGGCAATGACCACATCGAAGGGCATGTTGCCGGCCTTGACCATCGCGGCCAGGTCGTCCATGCCGACGATGTCGGCACCGGCTGCCTTGGCTTCCTCGGCCTTGGCACCTTGGGCGAACACGGCAACACGCTTGGTCTTGCCGGTGCCGTTGGGCATCACGACCGCGCCGCGAACGACCTGGTCGGACTTCTTGGCATCGATGCCCAGCTGCACGGCCACGTCAATCGACTCGTCGAACTTGGCGGTGGCGCACTGCTTGACGATGCCCAGGGCGTCGGCGAGCGGGTAGAGCTTGGTGCTGTCGATCTTGACCGGAACGGCCTTCTGTTTCTTGGTGAGCTTGGACATTTACACGCCCTCCACGGTCACGCCCATCGAGCGGGCAGAGCCGGCGATGGTGCGGACGGCTGCGTTCAGGTCGGCGGCCGTCAGGTCTTTCATCTTGGTGTTGGCAATCTCTTCGAGCTGCGCGCGGGTGATCTTGCCGACCTTGTCGCTGTGTGGCTTGGCAGAGCCCTTGTCGAGCTTGATGGCCTTCTTGATCAAGGTGGTCGCCGGCGGCGTCTTGATGATGAAGGTGAAGCTCTTGTCTGCAAATGCCGTGATGACCACGGGCAAAGGCAGGCCGGGCTCGACACCCTGGGTCTGGGCATTGAATGCCTTGCAGAACTCCATGATGTTGAGGCCGCGCTGACCCAGTGCCGGGCCGATCGGGGGGGACGGGTTGGCCTTACCAGCTGGAACTTGCAGCTTGATAAAACCGACGATTTTTTTCGCCATGTCTTACTTTCCTTGCGGGTACTGACGCCCTGGCTGACGCTGCATGCAGCGGTCCGGAGCTCCCCGGGGTTGACGACTCATCTGACAACAGCCGCATCGAGTCGAAAAATGCGGCATCCAATAACGCTGGCCTGGCATGTCGGCGGGTACCGCCGGGACACGACAGCCGTCAGGTTTTTTCGATCTGGGAAAAGTCCAGCTCCACCGGTGTCGAGCGGCCGAAAATCGTGACCGAAACGCGCACCTTGCTCTTGTCGTAGTTCACATCCTCGACAGAGCCATTGAAATCGGTGAAAGGGCCATCCTTGACCCGGACGTACTCGCCGACGACAAACTCGACCTTGTGGCGCGGCTTCTCGGTGCCTTCCTGCATCTGGTTGACGATCTTGGCCACCTCGGCCTCCGAGATCGGCGAAGGGCGGTTCTTGGCTCCACCCACAAAACCGGTCACCTTGTTGGTGTGCTTCACCAGGTGCCAGGTGTCGTCGCCCATGACCATCTCGACGAGCACATACCCCGGGAAGAACTTGCGCTCCGTGGTTTTTTTCTGCCCGTTCTTGACCTCGACGACCTCTTCCATGGGGACCAGGATGCGGCCGAACTTGTCCTGCATGCCCGCGCGGTTGATACGCTCGATGATGTTGCGCTCGACCGCCTTCTCCATGCCGGAGTAGGCGTGGACCACATACCAGCGCAAGTCCGGGTTGGCAGCTGGCGCCAACGGGGTAGGCTCGGAAGCAGCGGTTTCTACAACATCGGTCATTATTATCTCCACCCCAGAATCAGGTCGTAAAACACCCATTCGAGGGTCTTGTCGGTCAGCCAGAGAAACAGGGCCATGACCACCACGAAGGCGAATACGTACAGGGTCATCTGGGTCGCTTCCTTGCGCGACGGCCACACGACCTTGCGAACCTCACGCCAGGCATCCCGACCAAAGGCGACCAGTTCCTTGCCAGGCTCGGACGAGAAAAACACCGCGACTGCTGCGGCGAGGCCCACCAGCAACGCACCCCATTGGGCGATCTGGCCCTGCTTTGCGAGCAGGTAGAAGGCCGCAAGGGCCGCCACCACCAACGCGGCAGCACCGACAAGCTTGGCTTTGTCTGCCGGGCTGACAACCGTTTGAACTTGTGATGTGGCCATTTTTTCTCTATCTGACACTGGGCCGCTGGGGACAAGCCACCGACTCACGTGGATTCGGTGGCAGGGGCGGAAGGAATCGAACCATCAACCTTCGGTTTTGGAGACCGACGCTCTGCCAATTGAGCTACGCCCCTACGACTAACTCACTGCGGAACCGCGGGTCTTGGCAGACCCCCGGCACCTCACAATTTTCAGTTACGCAATGATCTTGGCAACCACACCGGCGCCAACCGTCTTGCCGCCTTCGCGGATGGCGAAACGCAGGCCTTCTTCCATGGCGATCGGGTTGATCAGCTTCACCGTGATCGACACGTTGTCGCCAGGCATCACCATCTCCTTGCCCTCGGGCAGCTCGATCGCACCCGTCACGTCCGTCGTGCGGAAGTAGAACTGCGGGCGGTAGTTGTTGAAGAACGGCGTGTGACGCCCGCCCTCGTCCTTGGACAGCACATAGATTTCGCCCGTGAAGTGCGTGTGCGGCTTGATCGAACCCGGCTTGCACAGCACCTGGCCGCGCTCCACGTCCTCGCGCTTCGTGCCGCGCAGCAGGATGCCCACGTTGTCGCCCGCCTGGCCCTGGTCGAGCAGCTTGCGGAACATCTCCACGCCCGTGCAGGTCGTCTTCTGCGTGGCCTTGATGCCCACAATCTCGATTTCCTCGCCCACCTTGATGATCCCGCGCTCCACCCGGCCCGTCACCACCGTGCCGCGCCCAGAGATCGAGAACACGTCTTCCACAGGCATCAGGAACGCGCCGTCAATCGCGCGCTCGGGCGTGGGAATGTAGGTGTCCAGCGCGTCAGCCAGCTTGAAGATCGCCTGCTCACCCAGCTCGCCCTTGTCGCCTTCCATGGCCAGCTTGGCCGAACCGTGGATGATCGGCGTCTTGTCGCCAGGAAATTCGTACTTGTCCAGCAACTCGCGCACTTCCATCTCGACGAGCTCGAGCAGCTCGGCATCGTCCACCATGTCGCACTTGTTCAGGAACACGATGATGTAGGGAACACCCACCTGACGCGCCAGCAGGATGTGCTCGCGGGTCTGGGGCATCGGGCCGTCAGCCGCAGAACACACCAGGATCGCGCCGTCCATCTGGGCAGCACCCGTGATCATGTTCTTCACGTAGTCGGCGTGACCCGGGCAGTCCACGTGGGCATAGTGCCGGTTGGCCGTCTCGTACTCGACGTGCGCCGTGTTGATCGTGATGCCGCGCGCCTTCTCTTCCGGGGCTGCGTCAATCTGGTCGTACGCCTTGGCTTCACCGCCAAACTTGGCCGCCAGGATCGTCGTGATCGCCGCCGTCAGCGTCGTCTTGCCATGGTCCACGTGACCAATCGTGCCCACGTTCACGTGCGGCTTGGTGCGTGCGAATTTTTCTTTTCCCATTTTCAAACAGCTCCAGTAAGGACTCGAAAAACAACAAATTTCAATTCACTGGCGCCGCCGGCGCGACACATCGAACGCCGGCAACACACTCAATCTGGTGCCCATTGCGGGAATCGGACCCGCGACCTCTCCCTTACCAAGGGAGTGCTCTGCCACTGAGCCAAATGGGCCTTGTAACTTACCAATCAAATCGCACTTCAACGTACACCGGACCGTGGAGCGGGAGACGGGAATCGAACCCGCGTCATTAGCTTGGAAGGCTAGGGTTCTACCATTGAACTACTCCCGCGTCAGGGCTGTCTCGCAACAACCCCAAAACTTCGCATTCCACGCTTGTCCGGCACCGTATCTTCACTATTCCTGGAAACCCGTCACGCTCAACCTATGGGTTTCCGACTAGATTTTCGCTGGTGGAGAGGGCTGGATTCGAACCAGCGTACTCGTAAGAGGGCAGATTTACAGTCTGCTGCCATTAACCACTCGGCCACCTCTCCTTTGGCGAACCGCAGATTATGCCATGCAAAAAATTGCCTGTGAAGGCCCAGAATCAATTTACAACAGCGCGGCTGACCTCCCACCGGATCGGTGCCCGGCCGTGTGCGCGCAGGAAACTGTTGGCCTTTTGAAAGTGGTCGCACCCGACAAAAGGAACCGGCGCGCGCCTGGCGGACAAGGGGGATGGGTGATTGGCGCACAGCACCAACCCCGTACCGGACGCATGTGAGGTCTCGATCAACGGACGCTTGGCCTGTGCATGCGCACCCCACAACATCCACACCACAGGTTGCGCCCGTCCAAGAACCGCGGTGACAATCTGATCAGTGAGTACTTCCCAACCTCGGTTCGCATGGGAGCCGGGCAAGCCGGCCTCGACGGTCAGGCAGGTATTCAGCAGCAGGACCCCCTGGCGGGCCCAGGCGTGCAGGTCGCCGCAAACTGATTCGGACTTTACCGCCGCCCCGCCCGGTGCTCCGTCGCCGCGCGCCACCTCCTGGAAGATGTTGCGCAAGGATGGCGGCATCCGGACTCCCGGCGGCACGGAGAAAGCGAGCCCATGGGCCTGGCCCGCTCCGTGGTAGGGGTCCTGCCCAAGGATCACCACCCGCACAGTGGCCAAAGGCGTGACGTCCAGCGCCCGAAACGGTGACGGCGGGTAGATGGCGGCGTCCGCATCGATGCGGGCCTGGATGAACGCGCCCAGGGCCCGACCTTCGGAGCTCGTCAGGAACTGCTGCACGAGCGGCCGCCAGTCGTCCGCCACCGGCCAGTTCTCCGGCTCCCAGGCGCGCAGTCGCTCCTCCAGGCAAAGCATCAATCGAGGGCGAACAGCGTGGCCATCGCCGCGCCGGGGTCTGGCGCGCGCATGAACGCCTCGCCCACCAGGAAGGCATGCACACCGGCAGACGTCATGTGCAGCACATCCTCGCGGGCCAGGATGCCGCTCTCGGTGATCAGCAACCGGTTCTGCGGCACGCTGCCCATCAGGGACAAGGTGGTGTCCAGCGATACCTCGAACGTGCGCAGGTTGCGGTTGTTGACGCCGATCAGCCCCGTCTTGAGCGCCAGCGCACGCTCCAGTTCGGCGGCATCGTGCACCTCGACCAGCACCGCCATGTACAGCCCCCGGGCAATCGCCTCCATGTCGCGCATCTGCGCATCGTCCAGGCAGGCTGCAATCAGCAGGATCGCGTCTGCGCCCATGGCGCGCGACTCATAGACCTGGTAGGGGTCGATCAGAAAGTCCTTGCGCAGTACCGGAAGCTGGCAGGAGGCGCGCGCCTGCTTGAGAAAGTCCACGCTACCCTGGAAAAACTGCCGATCCGTGAGGACGGAGAGGCAACTCGCACCGTGTTCGGCATAACTCTGTGCTATGTCCGCCGGCTCGAAATCGGCCCGAAGCACGCCCTTGGACGGGCTCGCCTTCTTGACCTCCGCAATCACGGCACTGCGGCCACGGGCGATCGACCCGCGCAAGGCGGCCTCGAAGTCACGGGTGAGCACGCGCGATTCGGCATCCGCCCGGACGGCAGACAGTGACCGCCGCTCCAGGGCCTGCGCCAGTTCGTCCCGCTTGACGGACACTATCTTGTTGAGGATATCGGACATGGTGCACGCTGGTTTCAAAGAACGGATGGTAGCCGGGCCGGTCCCGGGTGGTCAGAAGGTCACGGCCTGGCCACTTTGGCAACTCTGGGCAGCCGCATACCGTTGCAGGAAGAAGTTCTCGGGCTTGTCGCAGCGCACACCGTGGGCATCCCATTGCACCACCTCGCTGGGCGTGTGGTTGCCGCACTGCAACATGCCGGCAGAACCCGGCACCTCGAACCGCTGGTCGTACCCGTAGGCAGCCCGCCGTATCGTGTTGATCTGGCACCGGCGACCCTTGCGGGTGCGGATGGTCACGGCCGTGCTGTCCATGTCCCGGACGATGCCCCCCGACGCCTGGATGCAGGCCGCCGGTGGTGCGCCCGGGTCCCGGCTGGTGATGACCAGCATCTCGGAATTTCCCATCTCGCCCCGGTCCATGCGCGTGCGGGCCTCGTTGAAAGTCGGGTCGAACCGCCGCTGGAAGCCGATCATGCAAGCCACGCCGGCGGCCTGCACGGCCGCTGCACAGTCCCGCACACGGGGGACGGACATGTCGACCGGCTTCTCGCAGAAGATGTGTTTGCCCGCCGCGGCCGAACGGGTGATCAGGTCGCTGCGGGTGTCGGTCGATGGGGCGATCACCGCCACCTCGATGGACTTGTCTTCCAGCACGGCGTCGATCGTCGACACCCGGGCGCCGAGCGTCTGCGCCAGGTCCGACGCTGCGGCAGTCACTGGGTCGCAGACATACTGCAATGTCACGCCAGTCAGGGCTGCCAGGTTGGCGGCGTGGATGCGGCCGATGCGACCGGCGCCGAAGATGGCTGCGTTTTTCATGGTTCTTCGTGCAGGAGGGCCTGCGACTATACCGGTCGAGCCGGCGGAAACGCACTCCCGCCGCCAGGTGCGGCATACAGGAGCTCGGTGCGGTAGGCCAGTGCGATGAACAAACAGGCTCTGGGCCAGGCACAGCGTGTTGCTGAGCGAAAGGAAACCGAAGGTGCTGCTTTCATGGACCACGAGGGTCACATCGGCCAGCGCGGCAAACGGGCTCATCTGGCTGGCGGTGAGCGCCAACACCCTGGCGCCGCGGGCCGCGGCCAGCCGTGCACACTGCGGCGATTCCTCGGCATACGGTGAAGAGCTCAAGACCAGCATCACGTCCCCGGCCCGCAGTCCGCGCACCTGGCCTTCGAACATGCCGCCCAGCCCGGACACCAGTTCGACCCGCTTGTCCGTGTGCTGCAATGCGTAGGTGAGGTAGGACGCCGCCGCAAAGGACTGGCGCACGCCCATCACCTACACGGACGGGGCGCTCAGCAGCAGCGCCACTGCAGCGTCGAAGGCGGGTCTGTGCAGATCGCGCTTGAACTCCTGCATGCCGGCAATGCTGCCCGCGATGAAGCAGAGCAGGAACGCGTTCGCCAGGCCGATGAACAGCAAGGTCAGTGCCATCACCAGGCCCAGGGAAGCGGCCACGAAGGCGTCGCCGGCCACCATGCCGAGCAGGGACTGGCCCCGCGTGAGCAGGAACAAAAAGGCCGTTCCTGCAACCAGTGCGCCGTATCCCATGCCGAACTGGCGCTGGCTCGGTTCGCCGAGCCAGTCGACCATCCAGGGCAGGGTCGCAGGCCGAACAGGAAACCCTGGGCCAGCAGGTGGGCTCTGCAACAGCCCCCAGGGCCAGCATGATGGAAAAAGCGGAATGGCGCCGTGTTTACTCCCGAAATGATGGTACCGACGCTGAAGGTGGCGAAATAAGATGTCAATCTGGTGGCAAATTTGTGACAACTTGCAGCGCACTGTAGCCAGCCAACCCGGCCCGATCTATCCGAACCAACCAGCAGTACGGGCCAAACCCGCAGGGTCCGGCAGCAACTGCAGCCGCCCCGTCGGGCCGGCGAGCTCAACCCCGCGCGCTCACATCCACGAGCTGCGCCAGCTTGGCGCGCGCCGCGCCGGATTCGATGGCCTTGCGGGCCAGCCCGACACCGGCCAGGATCGACTCCGCCACATTCGCCGCATACAGCGCAGCCCCGGCATTCAGGATGACGATGTCGCGTGCCGGCCCGGGCTCGTTGTCCAGCACCGACAGCAACATGGTCTTGGACTCGGCGGCCGTCGCGACCTTCAGCGCGCGGTTGCTGGCCATGACCATGCCGAAGTCCTCGGGGTGGATCTCGTATTCCGAAATTTCGCCATCACGCAGTTCGCCCACCATGGTGGCAGCACCCAGGCTGACCTCGTCCATGCCGTCCCTGCCGTACACCACCACGGCATGTTCGGTGCCCAGCCGCTGGAGGGCCCGCACCTGGATGCCCACCAGATCCGGGTGGAACACCCCCATCAGGATGTTGGGCGCATCCGCCGGGTTGGTGAGCGGCCCCAGCAGGTTGAAGATGGTCTTGATGCCCAGCTCCTTGCGCACCGGCGCCACGTTCTTCATCGCCGGATGGTGGTTGGGCGCAAACATGAACCCGACGCCCACCTCTGCGATGCACTGCGCGATGCGTTCGGGCGACAACTGGATGTTGATGCCCAGAGCCTCCATCACATCGGCGCTGCCGCTCTTGCTGCTGACGCCCCGGTTGCCGTGCTTGCTCACCTTGGCACCGGCAGCCGCAGCCACGAACATGGAGCAGGTGGAAATGTTGAAGGTGTGCGACCCGTCCCCGCCCGTGCCGACGATGTCCACCAGATGGCGCTTGTCGGCCACATGCACCTTGGTCGAGAACTCGCGCATCACCTGAGCGGCAGCGGTGATCTCGCCGATGGTCTCCTTCTTGACGCGCAGCCCGGTGATCAGCGCGGCCATCATGACGGGCGACACCTCGCCACCCATGATGAGCCGCACGACATGCAGCATCTCGTCATGGAATATCTCGCGGTGTTCGATGGTGCGCGTGAGGGCTTCCTGGGGGCTGATCTTCTGGCTGTTGGGCATCGTGGTTTCTCCTCGGTGAATCAGGTGGCGGGCCGCTCGGACAAGGCAAGACGAAACCCGAAATAGACGAACAGTGCGCCGGCGCTGCGGCTCAGCACATCCATGCCGGAACGCAAGCCGGTCAGACGGCCGGACAACCATCCGGCGCCCCAGCCGTAGGCCAGGTTGATGGGCATGGAATTGACGATGAAGATCAGCCCCAGCACCAGGAAGGTCCATGTCGGGTGCTGCGCCTGCGGATGAATGAACTGCGGCAACAGGGCGAGAAAGAACAAGGCGACCTTTGGGTTGAGGGCGTTGGTCCAGAAACCCCGCGCAAAGACCTTGCCCAGCGAAGCCTCCAGCGGGGCCGCCATGGGCTGGTTCTCGATGGCGGGCACCCGCGGCGCAGGCCGCGCCAGAAGCATCGAGATACCGACGAAGACGAGATAGGCGGCACCCGCCCATTTGAGCACCGTGAAGGCCGTCGCAGACGTTGCCACCAGCGCGCCCAGCCCCACCGTGGCAGCGGCCAGGTGCATGCAACAGCCGGCCGTGATGCCCAGTGCCGCCACCATTCCGGCCTGCCGCCCCGAGCGCAGGCCCTGGCTCACGATGTACAGCACATCCGGGCCCGGAGTGAGGTTCAGCAACAGGCCCGTGACGATGAACAGGCCGATCTGGTCAATGCCTGCCAGCATGCCGCTCAGTCCCGGAAGAAACCGCGCACCGCTTCCACGGCACGGTCCACACCCGCCGCGTCCACATCCAGATGGGTCACGAAGCGCAGGCGGTACAGACCGGAGGTGAGCACCCCCTGGCGCTGCAGGTAGGGCACCAGTTCGCTGGCCCTGGCACGCGCCGGGCCTACCACATCCACAAACACGATATTGGTCTGCGGCGCATCGACCTGCAGCCCTGCGATACCCTGCAGCCCCTGCGCGAGCCGCAGCGCCAGTGCGTGGTCATCAGCCAGGCGGTCGACCTGATGCTCGAGTGCGTAGGTTCCGGCAGCGGCCAGCATGCCGCACTGGCGCATGCCGCCGCCCGCCATCTTGCGGATCCGGATCGCGCGGGTGATCAAGTCACGCCCACCACACAGCACCGAGCCCACAGGGGCACCCAGGCCCTTGCTCAGACAGACGGACACGCTGTCGAAATGTCCGGCGATGCGACGCGCCTCGCCGAGCGGCGTGCCGCTAGTGCCGGCAGCCTGTGCCACCGCGGCATTGAACAGGCGTGCACCGTCCAGGTGGGTGTTCAAGCCGCGTTCGCGTGCGAGCCGGGTGGCGTCCTGCACAAACGCCATCGGCAGCAGTTTGCCGCTCCAGGTGTTCTCCAGCGCCAACAGGCGGGTCCGCGCATAGTGGATGTCGTCGGGCTTGATGGCCGCCTCGATGTCGGAGAGCAGCAGCGTGCCGTCAGGCTGGTTCTCCAGGGGCTGTGGTTGCACGCTGCCCAGGACCGCCGCGCCGCCGCCTTCCCAGCGGTAGGTATGCTGGTACTGGCCCACGATGTATTCGTCGCCCCGGCCACAGTGGGCCAGGATCGCGCACAGATTGCTCTGGGTGCCGCTGGGCACAAACATCGCCGCCTCGAATCCGAGCAGGCCGGCCAGCTGGTCCTGCAAGGCGTTGACGCTCGGGTCATCGCCCCAGACATCGTCGCCCAGCGGCGCAGCCGCCATGGCGGCCCGCATGCCGGGGCTGGGGCGGGTCACGGTGTCGCTGCGCAAATCAACAGTCGTGGTCATGGGTGCTCCTGCAATGGATTTTGGGGGTCGGCCTTCCCGTCAGAGAAGGAAGTTCTTCAGCATCGCGTGTCCATGCTCGGTCAGGATGGACTCCGGGTGGAACTGTACCCCTTCCATGCGCACCTCCCGGGCCAGCGTGGTGTGGCGCACGCCCATGATCTCGCCGTCATCCGTCCATGCGGTGATCTCCAGCTCGCCGGGGCAACTGGCGCGCTCGATGGCCAGCGAGTGGTAGCGGTTGACCGTGAAGCTTTGCGGCAGGCCCGCGAACACGCCCGTCTGCGTGGTGGTGATGCGGCTTGTCTTGCCGTGCATGAGCTCCCTGGCGCGGACGATCTTCCCGCCCAGCGCGGCACCGATGCTCTGGTGGCCCAGGCACACGCCCAGGATCGGCAGCCGGCCCATGAAGTGCCGGATGGCGGCCACCGAGATACCGGCCTCGGCCGGTGAACACGGGCCCGGCGACACCACCAGCCGGTCAGGGCGGCGCGCGGCGATGTCCTCCAGCGTGATCTCGTCGTTGCGGTAGACCTCCACTTCCGCACCCAGCTCGCCGAAATACTGGACGATGTTGTAGGTGAAGCTGTCGTAGTTGTCGATCATCAACAACCGGTGTTTGTGCACTGCGCTCATTCCAGGCCCTCCTCGACCAGTTCGGACGCGCGCAGCAGGGCCCGGGCCTTGGCTTCGGTCTCCTTCCACTCCAGCTCGGCCACCGAGTCGGCGACGACGCCGGCGGCGGCCTGCACGTACAGCATGCCGTCCTTGACGATGCCGGTGCGGATCGCGATCGCCACGTCCATGTCGCCGGCATAACTGAGGTAACCGCAGGCGCCGCCATACAGGCCGCGCTTGCTGGGCTCGAGCTGATCGATAAGTTCCATCGCATGCACCTTGGGCGCGCCGGTCAGCGTGCCGGCCGGGAAGGTTGCACGCAGCACATCCATGCTGGTCATGCCGTCCTGCAGCAGCCCCTCGACATTGCTCACGATGTGCATCACATGGCTGTAACGCTCGACGGCGAACGCCTCGGTGACCTTGACCGTCCCGGTCTTCGCAATCCGTCCGATGTCGTTGCGCGCAAGGTCGATCAGCATGACGTGTTCGGCACGCTCCTTCGGATCGTTCACCAGCTCCTGCTCCACCTGCCGGTCGCGCTCGGGCGTCGAGGCGCGCGGGCGGGTGCCTGCCAGCGGGCGGATGGTGACCTTCTGTCCCTCGTCGGTCTTCTCCTGACGCACCAGGATCTCGGGGCTGGCCCCCACTACATGGAAGTCCCCGAAATGGTAGTAGTACATGTAGGGGCTGGGATTGAGCGAGCGCAGCGCGCGGTACAGCGACAAGGGCGACTCGGTATAGCGCTTCTTGATGCGCTGCCCCACCTGCACCTGCATGAAGTCGCCGGCCTCGATCAGCCGTTTTGCGCGCTCCACCGCGGCGAGGTAATCGGGCTTGGCGAACTCCCGCTCGGCGGGATAGGTCTGGGTCGGCTTGACCAGCGGCGCGCTGACCGAATACTTCAGCTGCTCCTTGAGGTCGCGCAGCCGTCTCTTGGCATTGCTGTAGGCCTCGGGCTGCGTCGGATCGGCATAGACTATCAGGTACAGCTTGCCCGACAGGTTGTCGATCACGGCCAGCTCTTCGCATTGCAGCAGCAGGATGTCGGGGCAGCCCAGGGTGTCGGGCGGGCAGGATGCGACCAGCTTCTTCTCGATGTGGCGCACCGTGTCGTACCCGAAATAGCCTGCCAGCCCGCCGCAGAAACGCGGTAGCCCCGGCCGCAGCGCGACCTTGAAACGCTGCTGGTAACTGGCCACGAAGTCCAGCGGGTTGTCATGGTTGACCTCGGTCACGATGCCATCGGTCACCACCTCGGTCATGGCATCCGGTCCGAAGCCGCGCGAACGCAGCAGGGTGCGCGCAGGCAGGCCGATGAAACTGTAGCGGCCGAAGCGCTCGCCGCCGACCACCGACTCCAGCAGGAAGCTGTAGGCGCCCCCACCCCTGGCAAAGGCCAGCTTGAGGTACAGGGACAAGGGGGTTTCGAGGTCGGCGAATGCTTCCGCCATCAAGGGGATGCGGTTGTAGCCCTGGGCGCTCAGGCTCTTGAATTCAAGTTCGGTGATCACGGCTCTGGCCTTTCAGTTCGCCACCGCGCCGCGTGGGGCGGTGGCCATGTTCAAGCGGGATGCCCCGCAAAGGGGCGGTGTGGCAACGGGAAACCGGAGAGCCGGCGCCAATCCTCGTTGCAGACCTGCGCCAGGCCCCGCACCGGATTCAGGCGAGTCGGGGTGCCGCGCAGGCAGGCAGGGCAGTCAGCGGACGCCAGGGCCAGGCTCCCCGGTCGCTGCAACCTGTGATGCTGATGCGGTGAATGAACATGCGCGCAGTGTAGCCGACCCGCAGAGCCTGTGGCAGCTGACTCACGTATCCGGCGACTGGCCATTGACGATCCAGCGCGCCAGAGCAGCGCACTCCAATGGTGCACTGAACAGGTAGCCCTGTCCCTTGCCACACCCCAGCGCCCGCATGAGATCGGCCTGCCCGACGGTCTCGATCCCCTCGGCCACGGTGTTCATGCCCAGAGTCTCGGCGACCAGAATGGTGGCCTCGATCAGGACCCGGTGGTAGTCGCTGGTCTGTGCCATGCTGATGAAAGCACGGTCGATCTTCACGGTGTCGATCGGCAGCTCGTGCAGGCAGGACAGCGACGAGTAACCGGTGCCGAAGTCATCCAGCGCCAGGGTCACGCCCAGGGCCTTGATCTCGCCCAGCTTGGACTGCACCGACAGGTCCTGCGCCGCCAGGCTCTCGGTGATCTCCAGCTGCAGCTGGGCTGCATCCAGCCCATGCGCGCGCAGGGCATCCTGGATGTCGGCAACCAGGGCAGGCTCGCGCAACTGCGCCCGGGACAGGTTGACCGACACGGTCTGCGGCGCCAGGGGGCCGAGCTCCGCCTGCAGCAGCGCAAACTCCGAACATGCGGTTCGCAGCACGTGGTCCCCCAGACGGCCGATCAGGCCGATCGCCTCGGCCACCGGAATGAACTCGACAGGTGAGACCATGCCGCGCTGCGGATGGCGCCAACGCACCAGCGCCTCCATGCCCGTGAGCCTGCGCGTCGCCAGGTCCACCAGGGGCTGGTAGACCACGAAAAGCTCGCCCTTGGCCATCGCCTCGCGCAGGTCGTTCTCCAGCGAGACGTCATCGCGCACCCGACGGTGCATCGCGGGTTCGAACATGACGTAGCGGCCACGGCCGGTGCGCTTGGCCTCGTACATGGCGATGTCGGCGTCACGCAGCACCGCATCGACGTCGTCCACGGAATGGGTGGCGGTCGCCACGCCGATGCTGACGCTGGAATTGACCACATGGGCACCGATCCGGTAGGGCTCGGCCAGCAGGTCCAGCAGGCGGCTGGCGACCACCTCCGCATCCAGGTCGCCCCGGATGTCGTCGAGCACCACCACGAACTCGTCGCCGCCGATACGCGCAGCCATCTGCCCGAAGTCGCTGGTCCGCACGAAGGCGTCGCCCGGCCGCAGACCGCTCTGCAGGCGGGCGGCGATCTGGCGCAACAGTTCGTCGCCCACCCCATGGCCGAGGGTGTCGTTGACCTGCTTGAAACGGTCGAAATCCATGAACAGCACCGCAAAGTGGTAGCCCGGCTGTGCCCGGTGCCGCTCCAGCGCGGCCCGGATGCGGTCGGTCACCACGAGCCGGTTGGGCAGCAGCGTGAGCTCATCCGTTCGGGAGCTGTCGCGCAGCTTGCGCTCCAGCAGTTTCTGTCGCGTGACGTCGACGAAACAGGCCACGACGCCTTCGATGGCGCTGGTCTCGTCGGCCAGTGGCTCCGTGTTGATCATGATCCAGGAGGTTGCGCCATCGCTCCGCGCAAACCCCATGGACTCACCGCGCAGGCCGATGCCCGAGCGCAAGGTCCGCTGAACCGGCCACTCCTGCACCGGGTAGTCGCTCATGTCGTCGCGCACCGGGCGCCCCCTTCCGCTCAGAGCCTCCTGGCGGTGCTCGGAGTCGTGCATGCTGGCCTCGTCCAGGCCCAGGATCTCCATGGCGGCATGGTTGAGTTCCTGCACCTGGCCGGATTTCGAATACACCATGACGCCGGTCGGCAATGCCTCGAACAGGGCACGGCGCTGCTGCCGCTGGCGCACCTGCTCGTCGATGTCGGCAGCCACGACGATCCATCCGGTGATCGCGCCTTGCGGGTCGCGCACCGGCTGCATGTCGATCGATACCCAGGTGTCGCGCCCGCCCTTGGAGCGTACGCGCACATCGCCGCGCAACTGCCCCTCGGCAGCCAGGCGCTGGCGCAGCTGCGCCAGCAAGCCCGCATCCATGCCTTCCACCGCAAGGGCGGCGGTGATGTCCTGCCCATGCACATCCGACAGCCGAAAGTCGGTCATGTGGGTCACACTGGCATTCATCCATACGATGCGGCGCTGCGCATCCAGGATGATCACTGCGTTGGCCGTGTGTTCAGCCACCAGCGCCAGGCGGCGCATCTCCTCGGCCTGCGCCTGCAACAGCGCATGCTGTCGCGCCACCGAGCGGGCGGTCGGCTCGGCTACAGCCACTGCCAGCAGGATGATCAGCGCCAGCAACAGCCCGATGGTGGCCAGCATCAGCCGCGAGGCGGAACGCGCATGGGCCTGCTCGGAAATGCGGGCCTGGCGGGACAGCTCCACCGTGGTGGCGAGAAACGGCCCGGCCAGGTCGCGGACCTTGGCGGCCGACTGCTCCAGGCGGGGAAGCTCGAAGGTCCGCAAGCCGATCAGGTACTCGGCCACGCATGCGAAGAACTCCTCGCGCTGGCGCGACCACTGGCCCGCGGCGACCTGCATCGCGCGCGACTCGCGGGTGTCTTCCGAACGCGCGAGCTGGTCCAGCAGTTGTTCGAGCCTGCTCGCCTGCAGGCGCGCTTCCTCGAGCGATTTCCCGAGCTCTTCTGCCGGGGACGCCTGTGCGGGTTGCGCCACCAGCAGGGCCAGCCGCTGGCTGTGGACGCGCTGTGCACTGGCGAGGGTCTGCACCTCGGCGTCGGAATCGCGCAGCCCCTCGGCGACCAGCACCTGCCAGCCCTGGATCACCAGCACCACGGCGATCAGGGCAAGTGCCCCCAGCATGGACCAGCGCACGCGCCGTGCCGCGGCAGCATCCGAGCGGGGTTCCGGGCTGGTGGGCGTCACGGTGCGGTCGGTGTCGAGTGGCCCGGGCGCAGGGCCGGGGTCAGCGCAGCGCGGCGCGCATGCGCTCGACCACGGCACGGTAGTCGGGCTGGCCGAAGATCGCACTGCCCGCCACGAAGGTGTCCGCTCCGGCATCGGCGACACGGCGGATGTTGTCGACCTTGATGCCGCCGTCCACCTCCAGCCGGATGTCCTTTCCCGACGCGGTGATGCGCGCCCGGGCGGCCTCGACCTTGCGCAGGGCCGATTCGATGAAGCCCTGCCCGCCAAAGCCCGGGTTGACGCTCATGATCAGGATCAAATCGATGTCCTCGATGATCCAGTCCAGCACATCCAGCGGCTGGGCCGGATTGAAGACCACGCCCGCCTTGCAGCCCGCAGCCCGGATCGCCTGCACGCTGCGGTGCACATGGCCGCTGGCGTCCGGATGAAAGCTGATGAGATCCGCCCCGGCCTGGGCAAAGGCCGCCGCCAGGGCATCCACCGGCTGGACCATGAGATGCACGTCGATCGGCACGGCCACGCCATCCGCCGTCCTGGCGTGCGGCTTGAGCGCCGAGCAGACCATGGGCCCGAAGGTCAGATTGGGCACGTAATGGTTGTCCATCACGTCGAAATGGATCCAGTCGGCCCCGGCGGCGATCACGTTGCGGACCTCCTCGCCCAGGCGTGCAAAATCGGCCGACAGGAGGGATGGGGCGATGCGATAGGTCATGGCAGTGGGGTTTTGGGTGGATCGGACAAGCCCGCGGGCATTTTCGCAGGTAGCATCACGCCATGGCCAAGTACCAGTTCCGTGTCGATGTCACCCCCCGTTTCCTGCCGGACCAGTCGGCGCCGGCGCAGGGCCTTTTCGTGTTCGCCTACACCATCACGATCACCAACACCGGGGAGGTGGCTGCACAGCTTATCTCGCGCGCCTGGAATGTCAATGACGCGAACGGGCACACCGAGAAGGTCAAGGGCCTGGGGGTCGTGGGGCACCAGCCCTTGCTGCAGCCCGGCGAGAAGTTCGAGTACACCAGCGGCACCCGGCTTCGCACACCCACCGGAACCATGCACGGCAGCTACTTCTGTGTCGCCGAGGACGGTGAGAAATTCGATGCGGACATCCCCATGTTCGTGCTCGATGCGCTGAGCGAAGGCGGCGGGTCGCGCATCCTGCATTGAACCGCTCCGTCTCCCTGATGCGCGACCTGCCGGCCCTGCTGCACTCGCTGGACCCGGGCGCCATGCTTGACCGCCTGATGGAGCCGCCCCCTGGGGTGGCAACCGCGCGGCTGCTGCCCCACATGGGCTTGGTAAGGCAGTACCGGCGCAGCCTGCGGGCGCTGGTAGCCTCCAACCCTTCCCAGCCAGCGGCCGAGCGCACGGACTACGTGCTGCATTCCCTGACGCTGCCCGGGCCGGGCGTGCTGTTTGCAGCGGTCACCGGCATCCTGCTGTTTGCCTCGAGCATCATCGCCGGGCGGGTCGAGTGGTGGTGTGTGGCGTGCATTCCGCTGATCGGCGCGCTCAATCCGGGGGTGAGCTTCTATTGCGCGTTCCGGCTGGCGCTGCTGTCGCACAAGGTCGGCAGGCTGGACCGGGCCCGCATGCGCAGCGCCATCTGGAGCCGGGTGCGGCGCCGGCCCCTGGATTTCCTGTGGCCAGCCACCCCAGCCCCTCCAGCGGCACTGACCGCCCTCCGACCGACATGTTGCAGGCCATGGGTGAGTTCGAACTGATCGCAGAGTTTTTCCAGCGGCCAGCCCGCCACGCGGCGGTGGGCATCGGCGATGACTGCGCGCTGCTGCAGCCGGCCCCCGGCACCCAATGGGCGGTGTCTTCCGACATGCTGGTGGCGGGTCGCCATTTCCTTGCCGACGTCGACCCCCGCACACTGGGCCACAAGGCACTGGCAGTCAACCTGAGCGACCTGGCCGCCTGTGGCGCCCGCCCGGTGGCGTTCACGCTGGCGCTGGCCCTGCCGGACGCCGACCCCCAATGGCTGCGGCCGTTCGCGCAAGGCCTGCTGGCGCTCGCCGACACCCACGGCTGCGAGCTGGTCGGCGGGGACACCACCCAGGGGCCGCTGAACATCTGCATCACCGTGATGGGCGAGGTGCCGGTGGTACACGGTCGCAGCCAGGCCCTGCTGCGGTCCGGCGCGCGGCCAGGTGACGACGTCTACGTCAGCGGCACCCTGGGCGATGCCCGGCTGGCACTCGATTGCCTTCAGGGCCGCCAGGCCTTGCCGCCAGCGCAGCTGGCCGCGGCGCGCGCGCGCCTGGAAACCCCGACGCCGCGGGTCGCACTGGGCCTGGCACTGCGTGGTGTGGCCAGTGCCGCCATCGATGTCAGCGACGGCCTGCGCGGCGACCTGGGCCATGTCCTGCGTGCCTCCGGTGTCGGCGTGCGGCTCGACACCGACCGGCTGCTCACCCTGCTCGCCCACGGCCGCCATGCGGACGATGTGCCGCTCACGCCGGACACACGCCTGGCCTGTGTCATGGCCGGCGGCGACGACTACGAACTTGCGTTCACCGCCCCGGCCTCGGCGCGTTCGGCGGTTGCCGCGGCCGCTGGCATCAGCGGCACCACCGTGACCCTTGTCGGCTGTATCGAGGCCGCGCCTGGTGTGCGTCTGGTCGACGCACAGGGCCGCCCCATGCCGGACAACTACCGATCCTTCGACCACTTTGCGATGCATGGTGACCCCCTTGCATGACCCGGACCAGCTCCTGGACGCCGCCATCGACGCCGCGCGCCACGGCCCGAACCGGGTGCGGCATGTAGGCGCAGTGCTGGTCAGCGCAGACGGGCACACGCGCCTGGGCAGCTGCAACACCTGTCCGAGCGGTGTGCAGGACACACCCGAACGCCATGCGGGCAACGGGCGCCTGGTCTGGATGGAACAGGCAGAGCGCAACGCCATCCACGGGGCGCCACGGGGCGGCATCGCCACCGAGGGCACCACCCTGGAGGAAGGCGGCGTCAGGCTGCATTTCTCGCAGCGCGACCCCGACGCGGTGCATGCGGCCAGCATGGCTGCACCTGGCGCAGAGCGCTGACGGGCCTCAGGGGGCGACGGTCACATCCCGCACCTTCTCCTTGCGGATCAGGTAGATGCCGCTGCCGATGATGATCGCCCCTCCCAGCAGCGTGTAGCGGTCGGGCACGATCTGCCAGATCGAGAAGTCCAGCAGGATCGCCCAGGCCAGCGCCGAGTACTCGAACGGCGCCACCGCCGACGCATTGCCATGCCGGAAGGCTTCCGTGATGGCCAGCTGGCCCAGGAAGCCGGTCACCGCCAGTGCCAGCATCAGCCAGCCATGGGCCGGGTCCAGCGGCACCCAGTACGGCCAGGCGAGCAGGCCGGCACCCACCGCCCACATGGTGGTGGTCCAGAACACGAGGGTCACGGCGGCATCGGTACGGCTCAGCACACGCCCGGCGATCGCCGAGATGGCATAGAACGCGGCAGACACCAGGACCGCGATCGCCCCCAGGGAAAAGAAGGCGTCCTGGTCCGGCCGCAGCGCAACCACCACGCCAGCCAGACCCACGGCGATGGCGGCCCAGTGCCGCAGCGTCACCTGCTCCTGCAGCACCGGAATCGACAACACCGTGATGATCAGCGGCGCAATGAAGAAGATCGTGTAGGCCTCGGCCAGGCCCAGTTCGCGCAGCGCAAACGAGAACAGCGCCAGCGTCGCGATGCCCAGCACGCCGCGCAGCAGATGCAGTGGCCAGCGCACACGCAGCAACTGGTGCACCTCCCGGCGCCACAGGACATAGGCGCACACCAGCGGCAGCGACGCCAGGCCGCGCAGGGCGGCCACCTGCAGCACGGGATAGGAGCCCGCGAGTGTCTTGAGCACCGCATCCATCAGGGAGAAGCACCCCATGGCCGCCAGCATCGCCAGGATGCTGCGCAGGTTACCCGTCATCGGCATGGTGTCCGCAAGCCGCTATTGCGCCTTGCGCTGCTCCAACCGCAGGCCGACTGCCGTGCGGTTCGGAAAACCCTTCCAGTAGGTGTGGTCGGCCTTGAAGCTGCCATTGGCCTCGGCCGACCACTTGCCGTCGCGCGGGTTCTCCAGCAGGTTCAGGTAGGCATCCATCGCGACATCGTTCTTGAGGTGGCGGTCGAGAAACGCAGTTGCGAAATGCTGGGCGATGTTGTTCATGCGCACGTTGTCCCAGACCGCGTCGATGTAATGCTCCGCTGGAATGAACCGCAGCCCCGGCACCGGCAGCCAGGTCTCGCGCGGCGCCGGCATGGGAGCCGCCGCATTGTGGTTGGCGTTGTCGAAGGTCAGCAGGAAACGCGGCGCATTCACGCTGGCCTCGAAGATGTTGCGCACTCCCGGCGCATACCCCGAGACATCATCGACGCTGCCGGCGACAAAAAACACCGGGGTACGGATGCCCGCCAGGCCGGCTGCGTCCCAGAAGCCGGCATTCCAGCCCCAGGGCGCAAACGCCACCGCCGCCTTGATCCGCTTGTCCATCGAGGCCGCATGGGCCGGGTTGCCGGCCTGGCGCACGGCCAGGGCGCCATTGGGCGTGCCCCACGGGAGCGCCACGCTGGCGGCGGTGAAGCCGCCGCCGATCGCGTTGACGACGCCATACGCGCCCATCGAATAACCGATCAGCCCGGTCTGCTCGGCATTGACCAGGCCCTGCAGCGTGCCGGACGGATCCGCCTGGTGCAGACGGGCCATCTCGCGCAGCACGAACAGCTGGTCCAGGGGGCGGTTCAGCAGCGTGCTGCCAAAAGCAGCCTGGTCACTGTAGGTGCTGTCGGTGTGGTCGATCGAGGCCACGACATACCCCTTGCTGGCCAGGTTCTCGGCCAGGTGGCTGAGCAGGAAGCGGTTGCCCGGGTAGCCGTGCGAGACGATCAGCAAGGGATAGGGCCCGGCGGCGCGGTCCGGCGGCGCCTCACGCAGCGCACGGCCGGTAAGCAGGACCTCGGTCTTTCCGTCGCGGGTGAACACCTTGTACTGCCCGTTGCCGGTGGCGCCTGGCGCAGCCGGGTACCAGACTTCCACCGTGAGCGGACGGTCATAGACCGGCATCGGCGCACCTGCCTTGAACCGGAGGATGTCGGCCTGGCCCGGGTGGACCAGGTTCAGCGTCTTCACGCCCACGGCGTGTTTGCCGTAGCGGGCCAGCTCCGGCGCATCGGAGCGGATGGTGTCGATGCGGTTGTCCTGCGCCTGCGCGGCAAAGGCCAGGAAGGCCAGGGCCGTGCACACGGTCGCGAAAATTTTCTGGAGCTGCATGGGTCGCCTTGGTGGGTGGTGGTGTCCGGCCCTCCGGGAGGCGCAAGCATACCCGCCAACCGGCGCTGTCCCCGGGTGTCCCACATAATCGGGCCATGTCCGAAATCGGCGCACCCATCATCCGCCCCACGGTCGGATTCCTGCTGGCGCATCCTGCGCATTGCATCGCGCTGGGTTTCGGCGCCGGGCTGAGCCCGATGGCGCCGGGCACGGCAGGCACCCTGTGGGCCTGGCTGTCTTTTCTGGTGCTGCAGCTCTGGCTGACACCGCAGGAGCTCGGTGTCGTGGTGCTGCTGTCGGTCCCCCTGGGCTGGTGGGCCAGCAGCGTCACCGCCCGCCACATGCAGGTCAAGGATCCGCGCCAGATCGTCTGGGACGAAGTGGCCGCGTTCTGGATCGTGTTGTGGCTGGTCATGCCGGCGGGGCTGCTCGCGCAGGCCATCGCCTTCGGGTTGTTCCGCTTCTTCGACGCCCTCAAGCCGGGGCCTGTGGGCTGGGCGGATACTTTGTTCCACCATGTCGATGTCGTCGGCGATCCGCGGGCCTGGCACAAGGCCAGCTTCGGCATCATGCTCGACGACCTGGTGGCCGCCTTCTGCACGCTGCTGGTGATTGCCCTGTGGACCGCGCTCTGGTGAACGCCGCGCTCTGCGCGCAGCTGGCACACGCATTGGGGCTGCGGGGCTGGTCGCTGGCAAGCGCCGAGAGCTGCACCGGCGGCATGATTGCGGCGGCCTGCACCGACCTGAGCGGCTCCAGCGCCTGGTTCGAGCGCGGCTATGTCACCTATTCGAATGCGGCCAAGACAGAATGCCTCGGCGTGGATGCTGCGCTCATCGCGGAATACGGCGCCGTGAGTGAACCGGTCGTGCGCGCGATGGCCACCGGCGCGCTGGCCCGCTCACGGGCCGATGTGTCCGTGGCTGTCACCGGTGTGGCCGGACCGACGGGTGGCAGCCCCGGGAAACCGGTGGGCATGGTGTGGTTCGGCTGGTCGGCAGGCGGCGCGGTGTGGTCGGACGTGCAGTATTTCGCAGGCGAGCGCGCTGCGGTGCGCGCAGCCACTGTCGAACACGCGCTGCGCGGGCTGCTGCTGCACCTGGCCTGAAGCCCGGCCGGCCACTACACCTGCAGGAAGCTGTCCAGCGCCCGGCGCGGTGTGTGCTGCTGCCCGGCGCAATACCCGATGCGGCAGAACATCTGCACGGTTTCCTGCTGCGCGGGCTTGCCCAGCAGCAACTGGTGCAGCCGCTCGTACCAGGGCCGCATCTCGGGAAACTCCTGGGGGGCCTGGCTCATAGGGTGCATCTGCAGGCCCAGCGCGGTGGCGCGCAGCTGCAGCCGCATGTACGCGCGGCCGGCCTGCACCTCGGCACTGCGCAGGGTGCCGGCGGCGGCATGGCGCTCGGTGGGCGTGGACAACCAGACAAACCCCATGGCGGTGCGGCTGTGGCCTTCGAAGCGGCCCATCATCTGCTTGTAGGCCGCGCTGCCCTCCGCCGGCGGATTGCTGCGGTCGAAGGCGCCCACGGCGTTGGCGATGCGTGGCAGCCACTGGTTGACGCTGATGCCGTCGCGGTGGCGGGCAATCTCCTGCGGACCGACCCGCGTGAGGCGCACACTCTCCATCACCGTGCGCGGCGTGAGCAACTCCACCCGCGCCGACTCCCAGCACAGCGTGCGCAGGGCTTCGACGCGCGCCGCATCGGTGGTGGCGCCGAACCGCAAGCCCGGATCGACCAGACCGGTTTCAAGTGCCTGCAGTGTCTGTGCCAGCACCGGCCGGCTGGTGTCGTAGTCCACCTTGGCGGTGTGCCGACGCAACAGGAACGCAAACAGCGGGTCCTTGCCGGTACCGGTCTCAGGCGCCGTCCAGGTCACCCGTGCCACCGCGCGCCCGTCGACGCTGCGCGGCTCGAACTCCCCCTGCGGGAACAACTCGACACGGGCCTGCTGGCCCCGCTCGGCCAGGGCCAGCACCAGCGCCTCGAGGAAGGTGCCCTGGCTCACCATGATCTGGCGGAACCACGGGTCCGTCATCGGCAGCAGGCGTTCGCGGTCCACATGCAGCAGGATGGTGTCCGGCTCACGCAGGTCGACCAGCCACGGCTGGCGGTTGTGCGAGTTCGGGGCCAGGATGGCATGGGCCACAGCCCAGCGGCGCAGGTCCATCTCCTGCGCCGGCCCCCGCCACGCCTCCAGGGCTTCGGGGGGAAACGCGTCCGAGCAGCCTGCCAGGCCACCCGCCGCGACGGCCGCCAGCGCTCCGCCGCCGGCCAGCCGGATGAAGCGTCTGCGTCCGCCGTCTGCGGGCGGCCGTGGCCGGTTGGCAGGGACTGTCGGTGGGGAATGTGTTGTTTGTGCCATGCGGGTATTGTGGAAAGAGGGCCGGCAAACCACAATTGTCGAATACGGAGATCCAGAGTTTCACAAATGCATAACGCAGCCTGCCCGTCTTGCCAGGGATGAAGCATGCCTTCGACTGGGGCCTGATCCCTTCCTTCCTGGCCGCACTGGAGTGCGGCAGCCTGCTCGGGGCTGCGCGCGCGCTGCAGTCCAGCCAGCCGACCATCGGGCGGCATATTGCCGAGCTTGAAGCGCAGGTCGGGGTGCTGCTGTTCGAGCGCACCGGACGCGGCCTGCTGCCCACGGCCACCGCACTGCAGTTGGCCGAATCGGCGCGGGCCATGGAGCAGGGGGCTCTGCAGCTTACCCGCAAGGTGTCTCTGGCAGAGTCCGGCATCTCCGGGTCCATCCGCCTGAGCGCCAGCCAGCCGGTGGCCTGCGTGCTGCTGCCACCGGTGCTGGCGCGCATGCGCTCGGTGCTGCCCCAGGTGCAGGTGGATCTGGTGGTCAGCAATGCGGTCACCAACCTGCTGCGTCGTGAAGCAGACATCGCGCTGCGCATGGTGCCACCCGAACAGGCCACCCTGATCGCCCGGCGCATCGGCAAGGTCAGCGTGGGCGCGTATGCCCACCGGGACTACCTGCGCCGGCGCGGCACCCCGATGCAGGCGACCGATCTCCGCCAGCACGACCTGATCGGCCATGACCAGCTGGAGACCATCCTGCAGGGTTTCGCCAAGGCCGGGTTGCACCTGCAGCGCGAGGACTTCGTCCTGCGTACCGATGACCTCATCGCCTACGTCGCTGCCGTGCGGGCCGGCATGGGCATCGGTTTCATGGCCGACTATGTGGCGCGCACCGAGTCCGGGCTGGTCCGCGTATTGCCGGCGCTGAAGATACCGCCGATCCCGGTGTGGCTGGTGGTGCACCGGGAAATCCGCACCAGTCCGCGCATCCGGGCCGTGTTCGATTTCCTCGGCGAAGCCATTCCTTCGGCGCTCGAACCCCCTGACGCCCGACGGAGAGCCCCATGCATGCTCATGAAGACACCCTGACCACGCTCTACCGTGCGTTCGCCGCGCTGGAGCCGCAGGGCATGGCCATGGCAATTGCGGGCCTGCGCAAACACCTCGCCTGGCGCCGTTGAACAGCAGAGCGGCCCTGCACCAACCCACAACCGAGACTCCCGACCATGTTCCATATGCTCAACCAGTGGTACCCCATCCGCTACACCGTCTTCGGCCTGTGTGTGCTGGGCCTCGCAATGTCGGTGTTCAGCTGGCTGACTGCCGGTCATGGTGCCGCCTGGGCCGGCCTGTTCCTGGTATTGGTGGCGGTTGGCCTGCATGACGTGGTGCAGGTCAGGCGCTCGATCCTGCGCAACTACCCCGTCATCGGGCACCTGCGCTTCATGCTCGAATATGTGCGCCCCGAGCTCCGCCAGTACTTCCTGGAGAACGATACCGAGGCCACGCCGTTTTCGCGCGCCCAGCGCTCGCTGGTCTACCAGCGCGCCAAGGGCGACTCGGACAAGCGGCCCTTCGGCACCCAGCTCGATGTGCATGCCGAGGGCTACGAGTGGATGAACCACTCGATGGTGCCGACCACCATTGCCTCCCACGACTTCCGCGTCTGGATCGGTGGCACGCCCGACGAGGTGGCACAGCTGCCGGCCGACACCGACCGTTGCACGCAGCCCTACCACGCCAGCGTGTTCAACATCTCGGCGATGAGCTTCGGCTCGCTGAGCGCCAACGCGATCAAGGCGCTCAACGCCGGCGCGCGCCTGGGGGGGTTTGCCCACGACACCGGCGAGGGGTCGATCTCGGTGCACCACCGCGTGAACGGTGGCGACCTGATCTGGGAAATCGGCTCTGGCTACTTCGGCTGCCGCAACAGCGATGGCAGCTTCAACGAGGAACGCTTCGCGGAGAACGCCCGCGACCCGCAGGTGAAGATGGTCGAGATCAAGCTCAGCCAGGGCGCCAAGCCAGGCCATGGCGGCGTGTTGCCCGGCCCCAAGGTCACCCCCGAGATCGCCGAGGCGCGGGGTGTGCCGGTGGGCACCGACTGCGTGTCACCCGCCTCGCACAGCGCCTTCTCCACACCGGTCGGCTTGATGCATTTCATCGTGCGCCTGCGCAAGCTCTCTGGCGGCAAGCCGGTGGGATTCAAGCTGTGCATCGGCCACCCCTGGGAATGGTTCGCCATCGTCAAGGCGATGCTGTCCACCGGCATCACCCCGGATTTCATCGTGGTCGACGGCGCCGAGGGTGGCACCGGGGCGGCGCCGCTGGAGTTCACCAACCATGTGGGCTCCCCGCTGCAGGAGGGCCTGCTGCTGGTACACAACACGCTGCGCGGCGTGGGCCTGCGCAACCGCATCCGCATCGGCTGCGCCGGCAAGGTGGTGAGCGCCTTCGACATCGCCCGCATGATGGCCCTGGGCGCCGACTGGTGCAACAGCGCGCGCGGCTTCATGTTCGCGCTGGGCTGCCTGCAGGCCCAGAACTGCCACACCGGCGAATGTCCGACCGGCGTGGCCACGCAGGACCCGCTGCGCCAGCAGTCGCTGGTCGTGCCGGACAAGACGCAGCGCGTGTTCAGCTTCCACCGCCTCACGCTGCAGGCGCTGCGGGAACTGGTGCAGGCCGCCGGCGTGATGCATCCGAGCGACATCACGGCGCACCATATCGTGCGCCGCAGCACCGACCAGAAGGTCAAGTCGCTGGCGCAGTCGATCCTCACCCAGATACCCGACGGCGCGCTGCTGCAGCCGGACCTGGGCAGCCTGCCGCTGATCTACCGGCAGTCCTGGCCGCTGGCAAGCCCCGAGAGTTTTCAGCTGCAGGCCGCCTGAATCTGGCCCGTCACCGGCATCGGGGGAAAGACCGGAGAAGGCAGCAACCCGCTGGCATCATCGTGCGGACTGCCAGCAGCGACCGAAAAACGGGATAAACTGTTTGTCTCGTTTATCCACAAGGAACCCCCATGACGACAGCCAAAAAGACAAGCCCCGTTGCGGCAGCAAGCCGCGCCAAGCGCGTTGCGAAGCCGGCAGCAGCGCCCGCTCCCCGTCCCGCAGCGAAAAAACCCAAGGCAGCATCGGTACCGGTGACCGAGACACCGCAGCCGAAAGTTGCCGCCGAGGAGCCCAAGGCCAAGCGAATCAAGATGGTCCGGGACGGGTTCACCATTCCGAAAGGCGAGTACCAGGTGCTGGAGGCGCTCAAGGTGCGGGCGGGGAGTCTCGGCACACCAGCGAAGAAGAGCGAGTTGCTGCGCGCCGGAATCAAGGCGCTGGTGGCGATGCCTGACAACGACCTGCTGGCCGCGCTGCGCGCGGTGCCTGCCGTCAAGACCGGGCGCCCCGCCAAGGATTGACCAGACTGCGAACATCCGCTGCGAAGCGGCAGGTTCGCGCAAGCCGCGGAATCCGTTACCTCAGCGGTGCAGTAGCTGCGGCCGTGAATGCCCGGACAGCGGCCCGACCGACAGCCGGGTCATCCGTGAAGAAGCCGTCTATGCCGGCCCGCAGATAGGCCAGGATTTCGGCCACGCTGTCGCCGCGTACCGTTGCATCACTGGCCGGCGCTTTCCTCAGTCCCAGGGGCAGGAACGCGTTCTCCGGCCGCAGCGTCCAGACATGCACGCCCAGACCCTCGGCCCTGGCCAGCGCCACCAGGGATGTGGGCTCGCCGGGCAACCCGTCCTTGACCGGAATCACCAGCGTCTTGAAGGGCCCGATCGCGTTGGCATAACGAGCCACCTCCCGCAAGCCTGTGGGCGTGATCAGGTCGGCATAGCTGCGCGTATTGGCATTCCCCTGCGCCACAAAGTCATACGGCCGCCCGGAAGGCGCGACCAGCTGCACCAGGCGAACGCTGCTGCGCTGGCGGATCGCCTGCAGGTTGCCGACTTCGAAGGACTGCACGAACACCGGCGCGTCCCGGTGGTTCCAGCCGTTCCTGTCGAGCACGGCAAGCAGCGGCGGCTCCAGAGGCAACCCGATGGTGCGGAAATAGGTGGGGTGTTTCGTCTCGGGGTAGATGCCGATGGTGCGACCGGTCCTCGCGCTCTGGGCCTTGGCCAGGTCGATCACCTCCTGCAGGGTGGGAATGGCGAAGCGCCCGTCGAATGCCAGGTTGGCGGGCCGCACCGCCGGTATCCGCTCGCGGGCACGCAGGGTCTTGATTTCGGCCAGCGTGAAGTCTTCCGTGAACCAGCCGGTGACAGTCTGTCCGTCAATGGTCTTGGTGGTCTTGCGACCAGCAAACTCCGGACGGTCCGCCACGTCGGTGGTTGCCTCTTTCACGGTGCCGTCGGCGTTCAGGATGGCGATGGCATTTTCATGGCGGGCCACAAGCACCCCGTCCCGTGTGATCACCAGGTCGGGCTCGATGATGTCCGCGCCGTCATCGATCGCCTGCTGGTAGGCCGCGAGCGTATGCTCGGGTCGCAGTGCGGAGGCGCCGCGATGCGCGATGACCGTGGGCGTGGGCGGCCAGACCTGCGCAAGGACACCGAACCCTGCCGTGGCGAGCAGCATGGCGGCGGCCCAGTGGAATGGTCGGATCATGGCAGGGCTCCATCGACGCAAAGCCGGAACTGTCGCCGATGCGGTTGACGGCTTTGTGTCACCGGCGGTGCCATCGTCGACCAACATCCCCAGGCTGCGGGGCGTCGACCCCGTCCGCACCGCGTCACAGGTTGCCACGTGCCCAGGGACCGGCGATGGCGACCGTGATGCCGGGCCGGTAGATGTTGACAAACAGCACACGGCCGGTCGGGTCGAAGCACGCCCCCGCAAACTCTGTGCCTCGGTAGTCGCCCGCCGCGACATTCTTGCCTGCAGCCCCGACCTGCGCGTCATTCAGCACCGTGTTGTGCTTGCCGAAGATGAAGGCTTCTCCCACCGCGTTGAGCCCCAGCAGGCGCGCGCCGGTGCCGAAGGCGTCGGTCGAGCCGCCGCCGTCCTCGCACAGCACGATGCCGCCACGCGGGCTGACGGTGATGTTGTCCGGATTGTTGCCTGCCGTCTGCGCGCCACTGACGAAGATCGCGCGCAGGCGCATCGTCGCCAGGGTCAGTTCCCACACACAGCCTTCACCCTGACCGGGGCGGCCGGCGCCATCCACGCCCGCAGCGGTGTCGATCATGAACATCTTGCCACCGGAGTACCAGATGCCTTCACCGCGGCTCATGCGGGCACAGCCCTGGCTGCGGGCCTGGAACGTCGGGCCGGCCATGAAGGCAAGGCTGACGCCGCCTGGCTGCCCGACCACGACCACCGGGCCGGCGTCGGGATCGGCAATGTCGACCCATTCCAGTTCGTACTCGTCGCCGATATCCGGGTTGAGCAGCCCCACATCGTTGGCCTGTGCCAGAGTGGCAGGCGTCGCCTTGTGCAGGATCGCCTTGACGCGGGCCGCCTGCAGTGTTCCACCATTGTGCAGACTGCCTGGCTGGCCGCTGGTGTCGTCGGGCAGATAACGAAAGAACCCCGAAACATTGCGGTTGTCTTCGGTTTCATAGACGTACCCGGTGGTCGGATCGACCGCCACGGCCTCGTGCACGAACCGGCCCATGCCGATGATCGGCTCGGCGATCGACTCCGAGGGATCTGCACCGGTCTCGAACACATACCCGTGCTTCTTGCCGCCGATCAGCGAAAAGTCGAAAACCGTCTCCTCGCAGGTCAGCCAGGTACCCCACGGGGTGATGCCCCCGGCACAGTTGCCAAGCGTCCCGCCCAGGGATGGCTCGGCCCCTGCCCATTGACCATCGCGGAACAGCAGGTTGCTGGTGCCGCCGGCGACAAACCCGTTGAACGGCAACGGCGCGGCGGCTGCCGGGTTGGTGACCACGGTGAAGCCACCGGAACCATTGCTGCCGATGCGGATCGGCACGCTGCCATAGAAGGCTGTGATGATGCCGTTGACCCGGGTGGTGGAGTAGTTGTGCTGGGCGCTTATCGCGCCGTCCAGGCTGCTGGCAACGCCGCGTTCATGGTTGCGCACCAGGACCATCTCGGTGCTGCGTCCGATGCGGCGCGATGTGACCACACCCATGCCGTCGTGGTTGTCCGGCGTCAGCGCGCCGTTGTCCATCGCGTCACCCGTCCATCCGTAGGAGCGGTAGGTGAAGCCGCGAGGCAATTGCAACAGCGGCAAACCGGTCGTCAGATCGTTGACGGGGGCGATCAGGCCATAGGGCGATGGTGCCGACACGGTCTGCCTGGCGGTGGCAGCCAGCGCATTGCTGGCATGCAGCGCACCCATCACGCCGGCGAAACTGCTTGCTGCCGCGGCGCCCGAGCCCTTGAGCAGCAAGCGGCGCGCTGGAGAAAATGCTGAAGACGACATCTGGACTTCCTTGTTCATGGACCTGCCGCACGGACGATTCCGGTGGACAGTCCGCCATGGATGCTGCCCACCGGATGTTGCACGCGCTTTCCTGCATGGCCTGACCTGGATAGGCCGATCGGACCAGGGGGGACCCATGGGATCCGTTCAACACAGACCTGCGCCGTCTGTGCCAGGACTGTGGCGGCGACGCGCCTGGCATGGTCCGTTCGGATCAGCCTGTGCCCCAGCGGACCCTGCCGTCGGGTCATTCTCGTGCGCCACCATCGAGTTCCAAGCATGTCGAGCCTCCACTGGCCCGGTGACTTCCTTGTCCTATCGAGAAACCAATGCCCACACGCCCCCCCTGCCGCCCAAGCGCCCTGTCCGCCAGCCTCGCCTTGCTGGGCCTGCTCAGCACGGGTATCGCACTGGCAGACTCCACACCCCAAGCTCTTCCGTTCTCGCAGAACTGGAGCAACACCAGCCTGATCACCGCCAACGACAACTGGTCGGGTGTGCCGGGCATCGTCGGTTACCGGGGCGACGCCCTGACTGGCGGCACGGGTACCGATCCACAGACACTGCTGACGCTGGACAACGTGGTCGACGTCAATGCCAACCAGACCGATCCCAACGCGTTCATCACCGGAGGGGTGACGGAGTTCGAACTGACCGACCCGACCATCGCTCTGGCGGGCTCGGGCACGGCGGACGCACCAAGCATCGTCCTCCACCTCAACACCACCGGCCAGCAATCCATCCAGGTCAGCTACCGGCTGCGTGACCTGGACGGCTCGGCCGACAACGCCACCCAGCAAGTCGCCCTGCAGTACCGCGTTGGCAACGCCGGCGCCTTCACCAACCTGCCGGCCGGGTATGTGGCCGACGCCACCGATGGCAACGCCGCGAGCCTCGAGACCCTGGTCAACGCCACCCTTCCGGCAGCGGCTGACAACCAGGGGCTGGTCCAGGTACGCATCCTCACCACCAACGCCGTCGGCAACGACGAGTGGGTGGGCATCGACGACATCAGCATCACCGGAACACCGATCGGCGGAGTCGTCAACCAGCCTATCGTCACGACCTGCCCTGCGGACAGCACCTTTGTCCAGGGCATGGGCGGCAGCCTGGCCCTGTCGGCCACCGACACCGACAGTGCCGTGAACGGTGTCACCCTGGTGGCTGCTCCGACCGGCATCAGCCTGGGCCCGCTGAACACCGCGGGCAGCGATGGTGAAATTGCCAGCGTGACCCTGAACGTGTCAGACACGCTGGCCGCCGGAACCTATCCGGTACAGGTGCGCTTCTCCAACAACGATCTGCAGAGTGCAGACTGCAGCGTCAGCATCCGTGTCGAGGCCCTGACCACGATCCCGCAGATCCAGGGCGGCGGCGCCCTCAGCCCGCGTGTCGGCCAAGGCGTCACCACGCGTGGCGTGGTGACCCGGGTCAACAACAACGGCTTCTTCATGCAGGACCCTGCTGGTGACAGTGACATCAGCACCTCCGACGGCATCTTCGTCTTCACTGGCAGCGCGCCACCGGCCAGCGTCGTTGTGGGTCACGACCTGCTCGTCACCGGCACCGTCACGGAGTTCGCCGTGGGCAGTGCCGCACAAGCTGTGGCCCGCCCCATCACCCAGATCACCGGGCCCAGCGTGTCCCTGCTCAGCACGGGCCACAGCATTGCGCCGACCCCCGTATTCCTGCCGGAGTCCACCGAAGGCGAACTGGAGCGGTTCGAGGGCATGCTGGTCCGCATCGAAGTACCCCTGACCGCATCGCAGAACTTCTTTCAGGGTCGCTACGGCCAGGTCACCCTGGCTGCCGAAGGGCGCCTCATCAAACCCACCAACATCCACCCGGCCGGTTCGGGAGATGCGTTGGCACTGGCCGATGACAACGCCCGACGCCGCATCATCCTGGACGATGGCAGCAGCCTGCAGAACCCGAACCCGACACCTTACATTGGCGCCGACAACACCTTGCGCGCCGGCGACACCCTGCCTTCCGGGCTGACCGGTGTCATCGACTACGGCCTGGCGACCAACTTCAGCGACGGCATCAGCGACTACAAGATCCACCCGACCGAGCCGGTGGCCTTCAGCCGCGCCAACCCCCGCACCGCGGCACCGGCAGACGTTGGCGGCGACCTGCGCGTCGGCGCGTTCAATGTGTTGAACTACTTCACCACCATCGACGCGGCTGGCGCCAACTGTTTCCCGAGCGGCACCCGCAGTGATTGCCGCGGCGCCGACAGCGCGGCCGAGTTCCAGCGACAGCGCGACAAGATCATTCCGGCCATCCTGGGTCTGAATGCCGACGTGGTCGGCCTGATGGAGATCGAGAACAACGGCAACACCGCCGTGCAGAACCTGGTCGCCGGTCTGAATGCCGTAGCGGGTGCTGGCACCTGGGCCACCGTTGCGATGCCCGCAGGCGGCACGGGAACCGACGCCATCCGCGTGGCCATGATCTACAAGCCCGCTCGCGTGGGCCTGGTGGGAGGCGCAGTCAGCGACACAAACCCTGTCCACAACCGCCCTCCACTGGCCCAGACCTTCGCGGCCCCCAGCGGCGAGCGTTTCTCGGTGGTGGTGAACCACTTCAAGTCCAAGGGCAGCTGCCCGCCAGCCGGTGACGTTGACGCCGACCAGGGTGACGGACAAGGCTGCTGGAATGCGACGCGTGTCCAGCAGGCCCAGGCCCTGGGCAGCTTCATCGCCACCACCCTGGCGCCGGTGGATCCTGATGTCGTGATCATTGGCGACCTCAACGCCTACGGCAAGGAAGACCCGATCCTCGCACTCGCAGCGCTTGGGTTCGTGGACCAGATCGCCCGCTTCGATCCGGCCACCGGATACACCTATGTGTTCGATGGCGAGGCCGGCTACCTCGACCATGCACTGGTCAGCGCCAGCCTGGATGCCCGGGTTACCGGTGCGACCGCCTGGCGCATCAACGCCGACGAGCCGTCGATCATCGACTACAACACCGAGTTCAGGCAGCCGTCGTGCGCGGCGTGCGGGCCGGACTACTACAGCGCCACCGTCTACCGATCGTCCGACCACGATCCAGTGGTTCTGGGCCTGTCGCTCGGAACTCCCGCTGTGCCTGGCCAAACGATCCTCGGCACAGCCGGGCGCGACACGTTGACCGGCACCGCCGGCGACGACGTCATCACCGGTGGAGCCGGGGCCGACGTCATCACCGGTGGCGCGGGCGCCGATACCTTTGTCTACACCAGCATCCGCGACGCCGGCGACCGCATTGCCGACTTCACCCCGGGTACCGACCGTATCCGCCTCACCGCCCTGCTGGCAAGCATCGGCTATGCAGGCAGCAACGCCTTGGGCGACGGCGTCGTCCAGCTGGTCAACACCCCGGCGGGCCTGAGTGTACGAATCGACGCCGACGGCACTGCCGGCCCGGCTTTGGCGCGCCCACTCCTCACGCTCACCGGCGTGAGCGCCGGGCAGATCGTGCCCGGCCGCGATCTGGACCTCTGATAACCCGTCTTGTTCTTTTCCACCGTTCTACTCTGGAGCATCCCACCATGTCATTGAACCGCACCCACTGGCGCCACAAGGCGTCCCTGACCGCCATCTGCTTCGCGATGGCCGTCGGATACGGCACAGCCGTCGCCGAGCCACTGACCATCCTGCACATCGGCGACCAGGAATCCTGGCTGATTTCCGCTCAGGGGAACCTGCGCGATGCTACCTCCCAGAAAGTGTCCTTCTATGGTGGTGTGGACCGCCTGGCCACCGTCATTGCCAACCGCAAAGCCGCAGCGCCCGGCACCGTCATCACGCTGAACGCGGGTGACTCCTTCCTGCCTGGCCCGCGCCTGAACGCCTCCTTTGCCAACCTGGGAACCGCTGCACCCGACGGCGGCCAGGACTTCTACGACGCCATCGCCAATCGCCTGATCGGCGTGGACGCCACCACCTTCGGCAACCACGAGTTCGACCTGGACAACACCGGCTCCATCGCCGCACGCTTCGCCGAAGTCTCCGGTACCACCTACTTGTCGTCCAACCTCGACTTCAGCGTCACACCGCAGCTGGCCAACCTGGCCGCACAGGGCAAGGTGGCCGCTTCCAAGATCATCCCCACCGCCGGTGGCAAGAAGGTCGGCATCGTGGGTGCCACCACCCCGCTGCTGCCCGGCATCTCTTCGCCGCCCGCTGGCCTGATGAAGAACTGGAGCCCCACCAACACCGAAGCCCAGAACCTCAGCGCCATCATTCCTCTGGTGCAGGCCGAGATCGACGACCTGCGCAACAACCAGGGGGTGACCGTCATCATCGTGATGAGCCACCTGCAGGGCGCCGCCAACGAGCGCAATACCCTGGTGCCCGGCCTGCGCGGTGTGGACCTGGTCATCTCTGGCGGCGGCCACGAGCTGATGTCCGACCCGGACGACGCCCTCATTGTGGACTTCGGTGCGCCGGTCATCGCGCCCACCTTCAACACCCACCCGTTGTACAGCACCGACGCTGACGGCCGCTCCGTACCCGTGGTCACCGGCCACTTCGGCAACCGTTTCGTGGGCGAGCTGAACTTCACCATCGACGACACTACCGGCGCCTTGACCAGCCTGGACAGCTCCCGCATGATCAGAGTCTCGGGCTACAGCAACGTCAACCACGACAACAATCCAAACACACCGCCCCTGTCCGATGCCGACGCGGTAGTGGGTGATGCCACCGTCAAGGCCCAGGTGGTCGATCCCGTGATGGCTTATGTTGCCGCCCTGAACGCGCAGGTCATCGGCACCACGGCGGTCCGGCTCAACGGCCCTACCCACACCAGCTGCACACCGGCACCGTGCACCTTCACCGCCGGGGTTCGCAACGCCGAAACCGGCCTGGGCAACCTGGTGGCAGACGCCATGCGCTTCGCCGGCAAGACTGACGTGGCCATTCAGAACGGCGGCGGCATCCGCACCACCATCACTGCGCCCGGCAACGTCACCCTGGGCGACACGTTCAATATTCTGACTTTCACCAATCTGGTCAAGGTGGCACCGATGATGACCGCCGCCCAGCTCAAGGACCTGCTGGAGCATTCGGTGATCAGTTCCAACGCCACCGGCGGCAACAACGGTCGCTTCGCCCAGGTCTCCGGCATGAAGGTCACCTACGACTCGCGTCAGCCGGCTCGCGCCAGCACTTCCGCAGCCGATCCGGCGCCGGTGGGCACTGGTAGCCGTGTGCGCGACATCGTGCTCGACGATGGCACCGTGCTGGTCGCCAACGGCGAGGTGGTCAACAACAATCGGACATTCTCCTTCACCACCATCGACTTCACCGCCAACGGTGGCGACGGCTACCCGTTTGCCGCCAACGGTGTGGTGTTCGAGAACAGCCCCTTCACGATCACCTACCAGGAAGCACTGGCCAACTTCATCCAGGCCCCCAAGGCCAGTGGGGGCTTGCAGCGCCTGAACTCCGCCGACGGAGACGAGATCACCGCCAACATGTACGGTGTGGAGAACCAGTACGACGCCTATGGCCGCCTGGTCGACCTGGCCATCGCGACCGTCACGGCGGGCCAGACTTTCACGGGCACGGCAGCGCGCAACACCATTGTGGGCACAGCAGGCGATGACCGCATCACCGGCGGCGCAGGCGCCGACATCCTGACCGGTGGCCCCGGTGGCGACCACTTCATCTACACCCGCATCACCGATGCCGGCGACACCATCACGGACTTCACACCGTACGCGGACAAGATCATCCTGACGGACCTTCTGACCAGCCTGGGCATTGCGCCTTCCAGCGCCGTCGCCAATGGCCACATCGTCATCAAGGACGTCTCCGGCGGTGCAAGCCTGCAGATCGACACCGATGGCAGCGGCCCTGCTGCCGCACGCCCCCTGGTCACCATCAAGGGCCTGACCGCAGGCCAGGTCGTTCCCGCCCGTGATCTCGGCCTCTAATTCATTCACATCGCCATCATTCAGGAGTCCTCCATGCGCCACATTGTCAAAACCACCGCCCTCGCCGCATTGCTGGCGCTTGCCCTGCCGGCAGCCCAGGCCGCCACACAGCTCTATGCCTTCAGTGGTACGCTGGAATCCGGCGCCTTGCTCGGCACCAGCTACCAGGGCCAGTTCAGCTTCGACGACGCCAGCCTCACCCTGAGCGGTGAGGAATACCTGGGCGTGGACAGCCTGGCCATGAGTTTTCTGGGAAACCAATGGGGCCTGGCACTGGCGGAAGCCCCCACCGAGGTGAAGTTCGTCAATGGCACCTTCGCCGGCCTGTCCTACAACGCCACCCTCGGCGCAACCGGTTTCTCGACCATCGCTGGATCGATGGATGCCACCGATGCGTTCGTCGCCTACACCACCACCCTGGGCAATGACGGGACCGGCAGCCTGATCTACGCCCCGGTGCCGGAGCCCGAAAGCTACGCCATGCTGCTGGTCGGCCTGGTCTCCATGGGCGTCATCGCCCGCCGTCGGAAGTCCTGACTCCCTGGTCCTGCAACCCACTGAAAGCGTCCCACCATGAAGAAAAGACTTATTGCCCTGAGCATGTTTGCCCTCGCGGCACAGGCCTCCGCCCAGTCCAGCGGAGACCTGGCATTCACCTCCTTCAACGCCGATGAAGACGGCTGGTCGATGGTGTCCTTCGTGGACATCCTCGCCGGCACCACGGTGTACTTCACCGACAACGAATGGAGTGGCACCGCCTTCAATACCGGCGAGAGCTTCCACAAGTGGACCACCGGTGCCATTTCCGCCGGCACTGTGATCCGCTTCTCCGCCATCGACAACGCCACCAACCTGGCGGTGAGCAACGGCACGCTGGCCCGCCAATCTGTCCCACAAAGCAGCAACTATGGCATCAGCGCCAGTGAAGAGACCATCTACGCCTACCTGGGCACCAGTGCAACGTCGCCAAGCACCTTTCTGGCGGCCATCTCCAACGGCAGCTTTGGCACGGCGGCCAGCGGCAGCCTGACCAACACGGGACTCGCGGTAGGTGTCGGCGCCATGCAGTTGACAGCGAGCTCCGACTATGCGGAGTATGTCGGCGCACGCGACAACCAGGTCGGCTTTGCCGCGTACAAGCCGCTGGTGAACAACGTATCCAACTGGAACGTCCAGGGCGATATCTCGGCCGCCGCACTGGTGCCCAACACCACCGCCTTCACGGTCACTCCCGTCCCTGAGCCAGGAACCTACGCGATGCTGCTGGCCGGTCTGGCCGTTCTGGGCGCTGCGGCCCGTCGTCGCAAGGCAGGCTGATCGCTGGCCCTGCGCGCCACACGCGCCCGGCTTGGGAACGATCTCAAGCCGGGAATGCTGCGGTCGACCAGCCGGGAGCCCGTTGGAAGAAAGCCCGGCTCACGGGCGCTGCCGATGGGCCTCGAGGCTGTCCCGGGTTTTCTCCAGCATGTTCTCGATCTCGACACGCTTGAGCCCGGTGAAGGGCTCCAGACGCAGCACGGTATCGACCGCGCTGCGGTCGCGGCATTGGGCGATGAGGTCGATTCCCACCTTGTAGAGTTGCGTGTTCTTGTCCTGGCACAGGGCTTCCGCCTGGCGCGAACCCGCGAACTCCTGCCGTACGCCTGCCAGTGTCGAGTCCAGTTGATTCTTCTGCGCGGCGGCTTGCTGCAGATCCCGCTCGAGGCTCGCCGCGCGCGCGGACGCGCTGGCGGCCGCGCTGGCGAGCTGTTGCTCCAGACCCCGCACCTGCCCCTGCAGGGCCAACCTCTCCTGGCCCCACGCTGCGCGTTCCCGGCTTGCTGCTGCTTCGAGTGACGCGGACAGCGCCTGCCCCTTGGACTCTTCCGCGCGCACACGGGCCAGTGCCCTGCCAACCTGCGCCGCCAGCCTCCGATTGTCACTTGCCAGGCCCGCCTTCTCCTTGTCCAGAACCGCCGACTTCTGTTTCAGCTCCGCGAGCTCCTGCCGGCTCTGCTGCAACTCACGCTGGACCCGGCGCAAGGCTTCACGTTCGCGCGAAGCCGTCGCCGCCGCCTGGCTCCATGCGCTGCTGCATGTCAGCAGTGCGAGGCAGAGAACACTGGTCGACCATGCCATGCGCCTGATCCCCATCACGACCCCCTCGTCCAGGCTGCGCCGTTGCCAGCGGTTTCCACGGCGCCCCGCCCTGCCAGCACCTGCGCCGGCGGCAACTGGGAAAAATCGAACGGGCGTGGCGGTGGCTCGTACGGCGCCGGGATGTTCCAGCGGCCGCGGTCAGGAAGGTCCTTGGGCGCACCGGAGCGCACCAGCATGTACACCATCGCCGCGTTCTTGTTGGCGGTCGCCACCGCCACGAGGCTCTTCCCGTCATGGTCATGAATGCCGAGGTCAGGGTTGGCGCCCAGCAACAATGCAGCGATGTCGACGCGATTGATCTTGACGGCGTTCATCAACGCAGGCAAACCGCCGACGCCCCCCGCATTGACGTCCGCGCCATGGCGCAGCAACAGGGCCGCCACCTGGATGTGCCCTCGCAGGACCGCAGCGGACAGTGGCGTCATGGCAGCTCCCCGACCGTTCACGTCGGCTCCCGCTGCCAGCAATAGTCGCGCCACCTCGCGGTGGCCTTCGCGCGCTGCCACCAGAAGTGCGGTGGTGCGAGCGGGGTCCACCGCATCTGCCACCGCACCGCGGGCGAGCAGCGCCGTGACCTCGGACGCAATGCCGCCAGCTGCCGCACGCATCAGTTCCAGATCCAGCGGCGACGCAAAACGCGGCATCGGAGAACGCGCGGACATCGTCGCGAGCAGGTGCTCCATCTCGGACGTCCTGAAGGGCACATCGGCAGCGGGGCGCCCCTGCTGCGGGCCGATCGAGCAACCGGCAAGCAGCATCACCAGGCCGCCCGCCACCGCGGGGCCACAGGACCGGTACAGATCAGAACCTGGCATTGAGGTACACCTGGAACACGTCGATGGAGAGTGGCAGGCCGCGGATTTCGTTGCTCGACATCCAGCGCGCGTTGAGCCACACGTTCCTGGCCAGGCCGTATTGCGCGCCCACAAAGAAGCCCTTGTGGTTGGTACCACCCAGATGGAAGTCCGAGTCGGTGAAGGCGTCGGGCACCGCATCGGCACCCAGCCGCCGGTAACCCAGCGACAACTGCCAATCGCCCCGGTTCTCCATCATGGGCATGCCGACGGCCACCTGGCCCATGTAGCCCTTGGTGTCCGCATCCAGCGCCGCCCCGGTGCGGGCCAGCGTCTTCGCCCGGCTGAACCCGATGTTCTTGACATAGTCGCCACTGAGCATGACCTGGACCGGATTGAACAGGTTCAGATCGACGGTACCGGTCAGGTTGAGCAGGCGGAAGTCCGAGGCCAGTGCGAACAGGCTGGTGGCCGGGTTGGTGTTGGCGATGTTGAAAAGCGTGTTGCCCTTCTGGCGAAAGTCCGGCGCGGTCCGGTTGAATGCGGTCTGCTGGAAGTCGTTGCGTATGCCGCTGATGTTGCGGAAGTCGTAGAGCGCCAGTCCGATCTTGGCGTTGGTATCGTAGTTGGGCGCCCATTCAAGGCCGACCTGGGCGGCCAGCAACCATTTGCTTTTCGCCTTGACTGCGGCGGAACTCTCGATGTCCTGCAATGGAAACACGCCCACCGCACCGAAGGGACGCCAGACACGCGGCTCGTCGGTGGGCGGGCTCGCCTGCAGGGCGGCGCCGTCGAAGCTCAGATCATCGTCCCACACCAGATTGGTGCTGAAGAACGGGTTGGGAACGCGCCCGGCCGAGGCCGTCAGCCAGGGCAGGAAGGTGCGCGAGCGCGCTCGGAGGAAAGCACGGTCCAATGCAAAGCTGAATTTGCTGCCGGTCTGTCCCAGCGTCTGGTTGGTCGACACCGGATCGGTCAGACTGCCCGTGACAAGGCGCACGGACGCCGAAACATCCTGCGTGATGCGTGCGGTCATGCGCAGCCGGGCCCGGACCCGCAGCCGGTTCCGGTCCTCCAGCGTGTTGCTGATGTTCTGCCCGGTGGCCTGATGAAAGAACTCCGGCGCGTTGCCGGCTGCAAAACGGTCCGCCTGCAAGCCAAACCGCACGTCGCCGTCGAACCGGATCCGGTCGGTCCATTCCGGGACGGCGTTGGCATCCCCCCAGCGCTCCGCCTTCGCCTGGGCCACGACCTCTTCACGCACCTGGTCGGCAATCTGCTTGCGCACCGATTCGGGCACGTACTGCACACGCACGACGCCTTCCTCGGCCTTTTTTTGTGCCGCCACGGTCTCCACCGCCTTGGCCTCGGCTTGCCGGATGATCAGATCCGCCTTCTCCTGCGTCAGCACTTTCTGCTCTACCAGGGCCTGGATCAGGTTGACGGTGGTCTGGCGCAGGGTTTCGAGCTGCTCGCGCTCGCTGCCATGCGCGGCGACCATCATGAAGGCCGTCATGCAGCCGAGTCCGGCGCGGGAAAATGGGGTCAGCTTGGTCATTGGATGATTCCGGGTCCGCGGGGGCTTCACCCTCGCGCAGTGATTCTCAGTTTGATGGGCTGCGGCATGTCGCCGGGTGCGCCCTCACGCAGGGGGGGCAGGCTGCGCAGCGCCAGCTTCAGGGCATCGTCCAGCTGGGTATCTCCGGTGGAGCCCACCAGTTCGGCCCGCGTGACGACCCCTTTCGCATCGACCCACACATTCACATTGATGCGGTAGTCACCGGTGCTCAGGGCCTTGTCGCGCGCGACGGACTCCTGGATGCGTTCCTTGATCAGCGCCCCGTACCAGGCAAAGCGATTTGCCAGAGGGGCAGCTCCACCACCGCCACCGAGCGTCGGCCCACCGATCAGGTCGGAGCCGCCTTTTCGCGCCGCCAGGCCAAAGCCGTCCGAGCCGGCCACACCCTGGGAATCGAGCCCCAGATTCGGCCCTGGCGGAGGCGCGTCCGGTGCCTTGTCCGCCTGCGGATCGGGCTTCGGTGTTTCGACCTTCTCCTCGATCTCGACCTTCTTCTGCTCCAGCTTGGGAGGCTCCACCTTGGGCGGTGGCGGGGGCGGTGGCGGCTTGACCAGCGATATCTGCTGCACGACACGCTTGGTGCGCTTTTCACCAGGCTCCATCAGTTGCGCGATCAGCGTCCACAACAATGCGGCGCCGATCACCATGGCCATGACCACGGCCAGACGCCGCAACCACCGCCGCTGACCCTTCGCCTGCGCCATCACTGCACCAGCCGCTGGGTGACCAGACCGATCTGGGTAAGCTCGATGCGGCCCAGCAGATCCAGCACATCCATCACCTTCTGGTACTGCACCGCCGAGTCACCCTTGACCACGATCGGGAACTCGGGCGTGGAGGCCTTGTAGGTCAACAGGCGCGATTCCAGCTCCTGCAGGGAAGACATCGGGAAAGCATCCAGGTACAGGTTGCCGTCCTGCGTGATGGTGATCGCCTTCGTGGTGGGTTTGGCCAGGCTGGGTGCATTGCTGGCCTTGGGCAGGTTGACCTTGATGCCCTGCACCGATGCGGTGGTCATCAGGATGAAGATCACCAGCAGCACATAGGACAGGTCCAGCATCGGGGTGATGTTGATGTCGTCGTACAGCGCGCCGTCTTCCTGGGCCTTGCTCATGCTCAACCCCCGTAGGCTTCGGCCATCCTGGCCACGAAGTCATCCACGAACACGTTCATGTCGGCCGACACCGACTTGATCCGTGTGAGCAGGTAGTTGTAGCCGAACAGGGCGGGAATGGCGACCCCCAGACCGGCCACCGTGGCGACCAGCGCAGCGGCGATACCGGGGGCGATCGCATTCACGTTCACGTCACCGGCGGCGGCAATTGCGGCGAAGGTGATCATCACGCCGATCACGGTGCCCAGCAGCCCGAGGAACGGCCCGCCGGAGATGGCGATGGTCAACAGCACCATGGCCTTGTTGAGGCTCTGGCCTTCGCGCGTCATCTGCGCATCCAGGCTGGCCCGCACTGCATTCATCGAGCGCGCGGAGAGCACCGGCAGCCCCGCCTCGCCATCGCTGCGCTTGAACCGGTGCTGCAATTCGCCGACCCCCACCCGGTAGATCCGGTACAGCGAAGAGTGGCGGTACTTGTCGCCGGCATCGAGCAGGCTGTCCATCTGGCCGCGGTGTGCATCCGCCGAATCGCCCATCTTCGCCAGGCCCCGCGACATGTTGCCGAAGGCCTCGGCAAACATCTCGTTGGCGCGCTCGGTGCGGGCAAGCAACAGGGTCTTGGACACCATGACCCAGATGGCTATCACGAACATGAAGGCACAGATGACCACCACGACCCAACCGTCGATGGTCAGGTTGTTCATCGTCGTGGTGAAGTGCGACGCGGCCTCGCTGGTGTCGGTGGTCTCGTCGGTGCCCATCTTGAGCAGACGGCCGGTCTGCGCCTGCGATTCCACCTGCAAGGCCATCCATGCCGCCGGGCGGCTCGCCCCGGATACCTGCACCTCGTCGATGTCACCGCTCAGCCCGGCGCCGATCTTCAGGGTGGGGGCCGCTGCCAGGGCGCTGGCGGCTGTCGCCACGGGCTTGCCGTCGACGTACAGCGTGAGGCTGGTGCCGGCAGTCACCGCCACATGGTGCCAACTGCCGGCGGGCAATGGCGTAGGCGCACGGGCCTGCGCAGGCCCGCTGGCCGCCACCGGAACACCCGCCACCAGATTCAGCGCCAGCGGGCCGTACGAGAACACCTGGCCATCCAGCTTGTCGAGCTTCAGCCAGACCGAAAACGTCAACTCCTTGATGCCTGCCAAGCTCGCCCCGCCCAGCACCAGTCCCTCGGCGTCGCCCGCCAGTCGGGCCGCGCCGCCCACCAGACCATCCGTCACAAAGGTGGCCTTGCCACTCGTGACGTGGTTGGCGTTGGCGGTTGCATCCTGGGGCAGCCCCTGTTTGTCGCTGAGGTGCAGCACCGCGAGTTTGGTGGCGTCGTAGGCAGCCCGGTTCCCGGGGACGGCAGGCGCCTTTTCGTTGCCCATGTACAGCCAGATGTGCTGGCCGTTGTCATTGCCCGCCAGTTTGGGGACGTGGACCCAGACAAACGCCAGTTCGTTGGTGGGATCGAACAGTTCGATGTGCGACTGCAGGACCGTCTTGTCGTCCTGCGCGACAAACCGGATGTCGGAGCCGTCTTCCTTGGCGGCCAGGAAATCGAAGTTCCCGCTCGACAGGCGCACCAGCACCGGCACCGAGGACAACTCCGCAGCGACCCCGGCGGCCTGGGTATCCAGCGTGATTTTCTTGCGAACGGTCCATGCGCTGTCCCACCACGCATGGGCAGACACCGGCAACAGGAACGCCAGGAGAAGAATGGCAAAAAGGCGTTTCATGGAAGCAAACATCGAGTCCAGGCTCGCATTGACGAAAACCACCAGCGTACGGGACGGGTGTGGCATGCGGTAACACCCGCACGGGCCCACTACCATCCGAACGGACTATGGCGAGTGCATCAAAATGTCATATTGGTAACAGCAGCTACTCGCCGAATCCCAGCACATCAACACGGACTATCGATGGTCTGAACGCTTCGGGCAGGGCCTGCTGGGCCACTTTCGCGCTTTCTGCGGCACTCTGGGCCAAAGCTGCGGTGGTTCTGGCGGCCTCGTCCACGCCGCCCGTGGCGCCAGAGGCAGCCGCGGTGACCGCGCTGGTATCCGCGACGGGCGCACCGGTGGTGCTTCCGGAGACGGAAATATTGTCCGCGCCGAGGACCACCTGCGCGGCGATGTTCAGGTTGCCGGCGCGGATGCCTGCATCGCCGGCATTCACCGTGCCGCGCGGTGCGATCAGATCGACGTCGCCGGCGGGGGTGCCGCCGGTGGAAAGCGCTCCGATGCCGCTGCCGGTGGCGGCGCCCTGCAGCACCTGGGTCACGTTGCCCTGGCTGTCGACCAGGATCAGGGGCGGGGGTACCACCGCCGCTGTCTTCTTGCCTTTGCCCGCGTCGATGTCCCCTTCGCTGGACCACAACAACACGTCGCCACCGCCCACGGTCAGGATGCGCGACTGGTTGACCAGCATGTCACCGCGGGCGAAGCCCTTGATGTCCCCGGAGGCAATCACTGCCATCCCCAGGACACCGCTGTCGGTCAGGCCGATCCCGGCACCAGGCGTCTGGGTCGCCAGCAGGCCTGCCGGTGTGTTGGCAAGCCCCACCGTGATGTCCCCACCCGGCACCAGAAACTCGATCGAGCCGCCTGCTTCGGTCAGCACACGGCTGGCGAACAGGTTCACGAAACCGCGGTAATTCGCGAAGGCGCCTTCGGGAGTCTTTTCCCCTACGCCTGGAAACACCAGCTCCAGTGCCGCATAACCGCGAGAAAAGTCCCCGGCAAACGGACTGTCCGGGTTGTTCGATTCGCGGCCGGTTTCCCGCAAGGCGGTGAAGACCATGTCGCGGACCCGGGCACGCTGGGTTTCCCCGCCTTGGGCCCGGACGGCGGTGACAGATGCGATCGCCTCGGATTCGGTCAAGGATGGATTGGCTACCAGCCAGCGGGCGAGCGACAGGGTGGTGGCGTCCGATGGGTCTGCAGTGAGCAGCCCGAGCAGGCGGTCTACCGCACCGGCATAGTCAACGCCGTTGGCGCCCACACCGGCAGCCAGATGGATGTCGGCGCCCACAGCGGAAAGAGCGGGGTTGTCCAGGTTGCCACGGCTGACAATCCCTGCGGATACGCCCAGATCCAGGTTCCGGCCGGCGGTCACCTCCAGCCTGCCGGGCCCCGCGACCCAGATCCGCGAAGCCGCTGCGCGGCTGGCACCTGTGGAAAAGAGCACATCGCGCCCGGCTTCGACCAGACTGACATCATCCGGATCCATATGTTGGACACTCAGGCCCAGGTCGCTGATATCCCGGCCTGCCTTGGCCCAAACCGCTTTGGCCGATACAAGGTTGAGCCTGTTCTGCGAACCGGTGATGTCGCCGCTGTGCGCGTAGACCCGTACCGGTTCGGGGTCGCCGGCATGAACAGGTTGCAGGGCATGCGCCGTCAAGGTCGTAGCCGCCAATCCGGTGGTGCTAATGGCCGGCAGGACGGGATCAGGCAGTGGAGCCATGTCGCTCAGGGTCAGCGCCACGGGCAGACGGACCGAACCATGCGCCAGCAAAGTCAGATTGCCGCGCTCTGCGGGGACCATGATCGACTGCACGCCACCGAACAAGGTGTCACCCTGGAACGACAGCAGTTCCATGCTGGCAGGCAAGACACCGAAGGCCCTGGACGCCAGGTAGTTTGCCGCGCTGATGGTGAAACTCAGTGGCGCCCGGTAGGCGCCGCTGGCCGCCGTCATGGAGGCCAGGGCGTCCGAACCGCCTGGCGCGTTGTGGAAGTTCACTGCGCCCGACAGGCTGGACAGGTTGACCGCGCTGTCGGTGCTGTAGGTGCTGAAGATGCTCCACAACGGGCTCGCCGCATTGTTGATATTGCTGGTGGCGCCGGACCCGGAAGATTGCACCACCAGATGCGGGTTCAGCACGGCGTGAATGTTCAGCTCTCCGCGCGCCTGCACATCCGCCTGCGCATCACCCAGTGCAAGAATGGGGTACAGCGCTCGCGCATTGGCGCCGGTTCCGACCAGGTCGCCAGTGCCCAGCGCGCCGCCCGACCTGATCGCGATCTGGCCGTTGTCGGAGTAATACTGTCCACCCAGCAAGTCGCCACCGGCGTCGACCCGCACGTTTCCGCCACCGGTCTTGACAAGACCGTCGACCACCGGCGTCGCCGATGCCATGCGACCCTGTGTGGGTGCGCTGGCCGACAGGTTGCGGATCTCGCCACCCGCCACCAAGGTGACATCGCCGCCACCCAGCGCAGCCACGCCTTGCTGGAACTGGTCGAAGCGGACCCACCAGGCGGGCCGCGCCGAATAGCTGGCGCCGTCTGTGGAGAGCCTTCCCTGGCGAAACAGCCAATTGGAATACAGCTGCTGGCTGCGCGAGAGGCTGCGGATGTCGCCCAGCGCAGACAGGCTCACGTCACCGCCACCGGAGCTGAACTGCGCGTTGGCCGGGTTGGTGAACCCGGTGAGCGCCTCGGCGCGGCGGCCGGCGGAATAGACCGCCGACTTGTCATCGCCCAGGCGCACATCGTTGCCCGAGGCAATGTCGATCGCGCCAGTACCGCTGCGGATGAACTTGCCCGCCGCAATCACCACGTCGTTCACGCCGTCTGCGCCTGGCTGTACCGCCAGCGGATTGGCACCGGTCAGGTCGGCACCTGCCACCAGCCGGTAGGCCCAGGAGCGGTCAGCGGCCAGCGTCGCCGGCACCGTTCCATTGAGCGCCGTCGCCACGTTGAATCCGTCGGACAGCAGGTTGTTCACCAGCAGATTGCCCTCGGCACGGACCGTCAGCACGCCGGGTTCGCCGCCAAAACGGTAGTCCGCCAGGTTCATGTCGCGCGGCACCAGGATATCGCCCGATGACGCCTGCACCGTACCCGGGACCAAGTGCAACTTGTCGGCGTCGAACAGCGGCGAAGCCCCTGCCAATACGGACTTGGTTCCCGCGCGTTCGGCCGCGGGCAGGTAGCGGTAGGTATCGGCACTCAGGCGATTGGCATCCAGCACGCCAGCGCCGCCGGCGATCGGCAGGGGCGCCGCCGTGCGGGTCGCTTCCACCTCGATCCGGGAGGCACCGTCAATCCGGGTCAGGATCGGCTGCTGGTAGTCGCCCGCCACCGAGGTCACGCGCACGCCGCTGCCGACATCCACCTTGGCGGCCAGTTCCGGCAAGACATGGTAGTTGCTGCCATCGAAAGTGGCATAGACCACGTCGTTGGCGCGAAACGCGCCACTGGTGAGCGCGGCCCCGTTGCGCAGCAGGGGCGCGGCGATGCCGTTCACCGACAGGGTCACGGCGCCCGCCGCGTTGTTCGCATGGGCGGTGAAGGCCAGCACACTGCCCGCAGTCGGGGCAGCGCGCGCTGCGACCGTGAACGCCGTGCCGCTGCCGGTCGACCGGGGCGTGTTGGCCTCCATCGCCACCGCAAAGTTGGTGCCGTCATACACCAGCGGCACCGGTTCGCCCGCCTTGAGGAAACGGGCCGGCAAAGCGACGTTGTTGTAGCGGATGTCCTTGGCGCCGAGCCCATTGACATCGATCCGGTTGGTCGTGCCGACATTGTCGACAGGTGGCGTGTACAGCAGCGTGGTGCCCGCCCGGTAGCTGGTCAGGCCGCCCACGGTCGCGGTGTAGTTGGTGGTGGTGGTCCCCGTCACGGTCGCGCTGGCCAGCACCGGCGGCGCGGTGCGGTCGGCAAATGCCGCATCGACGATATGGAAGCGGGTGCCATCGTAGACCGCGTGCACCGGCTGGTTGGCGACAATGCGGTTGGCTGTCAGCGCGACCCCGTTGAAAAAGATGTCCTTGGCCCCTGAACCATTCAGGTTCAGCCGGCTGGTGCCAGTGTTCGAGAAACGCGGCGTGAAGCTCACCACCTGGCCGCGCAACAGTGTGGAGGCGGTGATGCCGCTCAGTGGTACCGCATAGTTGTTGGCCGTTCCGGTATCGGCAATCGGCACATGCAGCGGCGACATTCCCGCGCCATCCAGGCGGCTGGCACGCACGGAGACCGTGCCATCGGCGCCACTGCCTGCGCCCGCCGTGTCGATCGACCCGCCGGCCAGCACCACATCGCCGGTCGCCGACCCCAGGAGCACCGACCCGCCGTCCTTGCCATCGGCCAGTGCGCGCGCCGATATCCCGGACGTCCCGGCGACCGTCAGACGGTCCGCGCCGAACACGGCAATGCGCCCCCCCTGTGCACCGTCGGCCACGATCTGTCCGCCAACAATCTCTACCTGGCCGGCATCTGCCACAAGTTGCACGTCCTGGGCCTGCACCCGATCAGACTCTCCAAGAGCCAGGGGGCCGGTCCTCGCCCGCACATGGATGGCGCCGTCGATCCCCGAAGCTTCCACCACGTCCAGAAGCTGTGACAGATTCGCCACCGAACCTGCATCGATCACCAGGCGTGCGCCGTCCCCGCGGGCTCCCTGGGAATCGGTCTGCGCCGCACCCAGCAGGCTGCCCGGAGCCAGACTCACCGTTCCAGCCGGTGCACTCAGGCGTACCGTGCCAGCGTCACCGCCTGGCGCTGCCGACACATCCAGCCGCGCACCAGGCTGTGCAACGATGTTTCCCGTGCCACTGTGAAGCTCGGCCGTGCCCGCCCAGCTGGGTCGCGCCACGTCGAAGAAGCGCACGACCCGGCCCGCCACGTCGATGTGCGCATCGGGTGTCAGGAGCAGGTCGCCCGAGCCCGAGTCCAGGCGCAGGACGCCGGAGGGCAACGCAGCCAGCGTACCGAATTCCAGGCCCTCCCCGGTGAGTGTCCATTGGGCACCCAGCGCGTCGGTGGCGGCGGGCAGCTGCGCTGCTGCGGTGTTTCGCACGGCCAGAGGACCGGCAACACGCAGGGACTGCGCGGAGCCCGCAGCGCCACGCAGGCGGGTGGTCGTCACCGTGGTGTCGGCATCCACCGATGTCGCGCCGGTACCTTCGCCCACCACGTCCGGCGCCTGAATCGCCACCTGCGAAAAACCTGCCAGCGCCTTGTCGCCGGCCCCCAGTGTCAGGGCGTCGGCCAGCACCTCCAGCGTACCGCTGCCCGGCGTTCCGCCCGCGGCAAAAGCGACCGCTGCCGGGTTGGCCAACACCAGTTCCCGTGCACGCACGCGGGCTGTCTGCCCGGCATTGTCCAGGCCCGCAATTCCGGCACCCTGCAGACGAAGGCTTTGCAGCGTGGGGCTGCCGTCGGCGTCCACCCCGCCGACGCTGACCGGACCATACACGTCGAAGGTGCTGTAGCTGGTCAGCGCCAGACTCTTCAGGCTGCTGAAGGCATCCAGCGCGCTCTCGCTGTAAGTGATTCCGTCAGCACCATCCGGGGCGCTGCCGAAGTTGATGCGCGTGGCACCTACGGCCAGGTTTCCGGCCACCGCCAGACCATTGCGGACGAATTCGGCCTGGCCCTTGAAGTCGTTCTGCCGTGTGGCGTCCAGGGTGATGGAGTCTGCCGCACGCACCACGCTGGCAGCATCGCCTGCCAAAGTGCCCAGGCTGCGGTCCGGGCTGCCGCTGCGCTCGAAACGGGCGCCGGTCGAAGCCGCGCGCACCAGTGCGCCATTGCCCACCGTGGTATAGAGCCCCGCGTCGCCGGAGGCACCCTGCGCATCGATCGCGCTGCCTGGCTGCAGGGTGAGCGTGTCGCGGGCAGCCAGTATCACTTCGGCAGCTGCGAGGGCGTGGCCAGCGTCATTGGCGAGCGTCACCGTGTTTGCACCCACTGTCAGCGCGGTCGTGTCGCCACTGACCAGGCGGGTGCCACCGATCAACAGGCTTTGTGCACCCAGGGCATTGAGCTGGTCCACTTCGAGCCGGGTTGCATTACCGCCTGGCCCACCCTGGGGGCCGCTGACCAGCAACAATTCAGGCGCGCTGATGTCGACCAGCGCCCCCCGCCCGCCTGCGCCAGCCGCAAGCATGAATGTGCCGTCCAGTTTCAGGCTGTCGCTGCCGGCACCCGCAATGTTGACCGACAACAGACCGGCATCAGCCGGCCGGTTTCGGCTCTGCGCGAAGAACTCCGACCCGTGCACCAGTGCCATCTCGGAGCGCGCCAGAACCTGCTCGCGCGTCAATACCTCGATGCCTTGCCAGTTCGCATCCCGCGGTGCGTCCGCCGAGTTGCGGTCGGTGAGATGCCCGGCGGCTACCTGTACCCCGTCCTGCCGGACGTAGGCCTGCCCCGGCAGCAGGTCCTTGACGCCGGTGTTCAGACGAACTGCGAGCGCCCCCGGCAGCAGGGCATAGTGGCCCGGCAACAAGGTGTACACACCGTCTTTCAGGTCCGGCACACCCGACAGATAGACCGATTCGCCGCTGGGCCGATCAAAAGCCTCCTGCGCGTCACCAGGCGCGAAGCTGCCCTGGTAGCCGGGCAGGATCGCGTAGGTGTTGCGGTCTGCCAGGATGTCGCGCGAGCCCCCCGGGCCTACCGTGAACTCGTAGGCCTGAACATCGCCGCCGCCGGCAACGACCAGCCTGGCGCCAGACTGCATGTCGATGCTGGCGGCATCGGTTCGGATGAACTTGCGCCCCAGATCCGCGACTTCGGAACGGTCGGCGCCATACACCCACTTGCGCCCGTTCTCCACGGTGCCAAAAGGCAGGAGATCCCCCGATGACGCGACCGAGGTCAGGCTGCCGGCGGCAAACACCAGCCGGTTGTCGGCCTGGAAGTCAAGCTGGCCGAACGGCGCCCAAACATTGCCGTTCTGCTCGATATCACTGGCATCCACACTCAAACTGCCATAAGCAGAGAGAGGCATTGCGGGCGTCTCGGGCGTGTCCGCGTTGCGCCCGAACGTGACGGTTCGCCCGGGTGCCGAGATGGCATAAGCCACCGAGGTGGCAGGCGCGACCACATCGGCAACCAACTCCAGGTCGGCCGTCGAGCGCAAGGTGCCGGCCCGGTCGGTGTTGCTGCGGCCACTGAACAACACGCTTTCCCTGCCAGAAAACTTGGCCTTGCCCGTGACGTCAAAAGTCAGGTCCCCCGCCAATTCCACCTGCGTCGCATCCACCGTCAACTGCCCGGTGCCCACCGACCCGCCAAGCGGAGTGGCCAGCAGGTTGTTGGAGAAGCGCACCGAATGGGCTTCCAATCTGGCGTCGCCACCTGTGGTTTCGAAGCGTGCCGAATTGAACTCCAGCCCTCGCAGGGGCGTGGTGCGTCCACTCAGCACAGGCGTGGTGTGCCTGGTACCCACATCCACACCATTCTCGAACCGGATTGCGTCGCGGGTGTCAAAACGCAGGCGATCGAAACCCGCGTCTTCGAGTGGGTTTACACCCAGTCTCACATTGCCATTGAAGGAGTCTGCAACGGGAAAACCCGGTGCCAGACCGCCGGCTTGCGCCGACACGCCAGGCGCCAGGCTCAGGGCACGCTCGTTGACGGGCCATCCATTCGCGGCGCGCGCGCCAGCATCGCCCCCCGCCATCGTGAACGAGAACACACCCCCGCGGCTTCTGGCCGCGTTCGCGCCAGCGGACAGGGTGCCGTCCAGCAGCGCGCCCTCGGTGGTGGTGATCGCCAGTGCGCCGGCATCGCTGCCCACCGCCCGACCCAGGCCACCGGCTTCGTTGGGCACATCGAGTTGTACCGGCCCGGCGCCCGCCAGCTTGATCTGCGAGCCTGCCTGGGTGACCACGTAAGCACCTTGCCCGGCAAGCGTCACGCTCCCGGCGGCGAGCACTTCGCCCTGTGTCAGGCCGCGGCTGTCCCGGTAGGTCGCGCCGATTCCCGACACGTCCAGTGTTCCCTGGGCACCCAACCACACGGCAGCGGCTGCATCGAAGACATCGTTCTCGGTGCGGTTCACCTGCGCCACGATGCTGCCACCATGGGCACGGACTTCACCCAGCAGTTCCACCCGGTTGCGGGCGCTGAAGCTGACCGTGGCCTTGTTGTCCGCCAGAATCTGCGCGCCCTCTTCCAGGCGGATCCTGCCCTGGGTCGGATCGACCGGGCCGGGAGCGGTAAAGCTCAGGTTCGCTGCCTGGCGCAGGCGATCATCCTGCCTTATCAGGCGCGAAACGCCGTCCAGGGTTCCACCCGTAGGCTGCAGCGTGTAGCCCGGGAGCAGTTCACGGCTGATCACGGTGGGCCGCAGCAATGTGCCGTCAGCGATTTCGAGGCTGGTCAGGCCGGAGATGGTGAAGTTGGCAAAACCGCCCGTTTCGAACAGGGTCGGGTCCAGACGGAGCAAGGAGATGTCCGCCGGGCCCCCGATACGCACCAGGTCGGCGCTGATCGCCAGGCTGCCGCCTTTCCCGAGACCATATCCCTGCAGGGTGCTGCCGAGTTCCATCAACAGTCCTGCCTCTAGGGTCAGGTTGCCGCCATTGCCGTTCTTGAGCCCGCCATCCGGCTTGACACGCGCGCCGCCATCGACGTTCAGCAGTGTGCCTTGCCCCAGCACCAGGTCTTCCTGCGCCCGGAGCGCGATCGTCCCCGCGTTGACCAGCGCTGCATCCGCCGATTGACCCAGGGTTCCCGCCAGATCATTCGCCCAGGCACCGCGCGCCGACAGCGCCACGCCGTCGGACACCACCACGTCCAGCGGCGCGTTGTCCAGGTCGACCAGGTTGGCGCGCGATGCCAGACTGATGGCGCCGGCTGGCGCCTGCATGTCGGCACGCACCGCGACCCCCTTGGCGGTCATCGCAATGCTGCCGCCCTGGGGGGCGCGCACTGCATCGCGCACTTCGGCCGCCTTGTTGCTGAACATTTCCAGCCGTGCGATCCGGTCCTTGCCGATCAGTCCCGTGTCGAGTTCCAGCGTATCGGCGAACCCCCCGGGCAAAGTGTCACCGAAGCCAAAGCTGCCCGGCAGGACGGTACTGGCCGCAGCCAGCGCGATACGCTGGTTGAGCTTGTAATCGCCCGCCACAGCGCCAGTGCCGATCACGAGCCTGGCGCCCAGCGGCTGGGTGCCGGCCTCGCGCTGCAGTTCCCCGGTGGTCGTGCGACCATGCACGTCGGCTTGCATCACGGTGGCCTGCAATCCGATCACGCTGAGTTGACCGGCGTCCTTGCCGTCCACATAACCGGGGTCGAAGCGGAAACTCTGCCCGAGGTCGATCACCTCTTTGCGGTTCCAGCGCCCGTAATCGATCACATACCGGGTGGAAATCCCTTCGTACGGGATATCCGGTCGGGCGTCGGTCAGGTCTGTCTGTACGCCACCCGACACGACAACGCTCGTCCGCACGTTCGCGGCGTCGTAGTGCACGCTGCCACCGGACAGGTCGATCGAGGAGCCGTCCTGCAACACGGTCAGGCCCTGCGACTGGATGGTGACGGTTCCGCCAACTGTAGAACGCTCGGCGACCGTGCGCTGTTGCTGGCCCTGGTAGTTCTCCAGGCTGTCCCTGGCAATCAGCGTGGACTTTCCAGCGTCGGCGTTGGCCAGCGCGCGATTGACGTCGACGTAGACCTTTTGCTGGTACAGCGGTCCGGTGCGGTTGACCGGCGAGTCCTTGAGTTCATCGGCCCGCAGTTCAACCTCCACACTGTTGCGCGCCGCAGAGACCCGGACCTTGTCCAGCCCCGCCACATTGATGCGCGCACCACCTTCCAGATGCACCCGGGCAGTGCCCGATATGAGATTCGCGCCCGGATTGGTGAACGGATTGCTCGACGAATCCGCGCCCGGGTCGTCCTGCGCAACCAGAGAGACGTTTCCTGCCGGCGCATCGATCAGCGCGCCGCTGGCCATGCGGATGTCCTGCCCCAGGACAGATACCCGTGACGGCGCGTCGAGGCGCGCACCGGCACTGCCATCGACCGCACCCGTGGTGTCGCCGATCTCCGGCAACACTTCGGTCAGGCTCGCGCTACCCAGGGTGGCGCGGCCACCGCGCGACGACTGGGAATTGTTCTGGGCGCGGTCCTTGGCCAGAAGGTACACCGAGCCATTCGCCAATACCGAGGTCGTGGCGCTTGCGATGCCCTGCTGGTTTACCGCGTAGCCGATCATCGTTACATTGCCGCGCGCTGCGGACAAGCTGCCCACATTGGTGGCATGGCCGAGCTTGTCCAGCGCGGCATCTGCCAGCGCTACGGTCTGACCGTCGAGCACGCCGTCCGCCACGCTGCCATTGGCGGTGTCAAAGTCACTCAGGCTGGCAGCGCTATCGACTTCGACCAGCAGACCACGCACATTGGCGTCCTGTCCGGACGCGGAGCGCAGGTACACCTTGTTGCCTGCCGCCGCAATGACTTGCCCGTCCGGTGCCTCTACCACGCCACGATTCACCACCGTGGGTGCAATCAGCATGACGCGCCCCTGGCTGCCGGCGCTGATGCGTGCGCCTTCCAGCACCTTGACGAATCCGCGCCCTTCGGCGTCATCGAGCGTTTTCTCGAATTGCGGCGTCAAGGTGTTGGTGGTCAGGAACGAGTCGAGAACGAAGCGGTCGGCAAGGTTCAGCGTGGAGGCGGTGAACTGGTTCAGGTTCACCTGGGAGCCGCCCATGAACGCGATCCCGTTGCTGTTGACCATGATCACATTGGCCCTCTGCCCGGCCGCCTGCGAAATGCTGCCGGCGATGACACTGGGGTTGGCGTCCCAGATGCGGTTGAGCGAGGTGAAGTTGGCGCCCGCCACCGGATTGTTCGCTGCCAGGCTGTCGACCTGGCGGAACTGCACGTTGTGGCCGGCACTGATATTGAAGTTCTGCCAGTTCAGGATCGCCTTGTTGCCCACCTGATTGACAAACGCCTGCGCGCCATTGACTTGGAAGGACGCCTGCCCGTGGCCCACAAACCCCGGAATTGCGCCACCGGCGCTTGGCACCGGCAGCTCCGCCCAAGCCGCATCGGGCGCGGCCGCAGCTAGCAAAAGCACAGTTGCCAGCAAGGCACCGCTAGCGGTCTTGCCGTGGCTGCGCGCCGTCTCTGCCACCGGCGTCCACATGCCGACGGCGCCACGGAAGACCAGTCGATACCGATTGCGATTCATGTGTTTCCCCTGATCTCTTTCAGAACTCGTAGGCCAGCCTGAAATGCACCCTGCTGTCATGCCGACGAATGTTGTTCAGCTCCTTCAGTGCCACCGCCCAGTCCAGCGCGGCCGACACGCCCCCCCAGGCTTTCAGCCGCAGGCCAATGCCTGCGCCGGCCAGCGTGTAGCGGTCGGTCGCAGTGATGGGGTCGATCACCCGCACCAGGCCGCCGTCCACGAATGCGAGCAGCCGAAAATCGTCCAGTGCGGTACCCAGCTGTTTGGCGTAGTTGGGCGTGGTCGCTTCCAGGCTGAGCGCGAGGCCCCGGTCTCCCGACGCCACCGACTCCAGGTACCCGCGTACCGTGTCCACGCCACCGATGGCGAACTGCTCGTTGGAGATCAGTGGCTGCCCGGCAAGCTGCCAGCTGCCGCGCACTGCGAGGGCCCAACCGCTGTCCCAGGTGCGACTGTGCGATGCGGTGCCGCGCAGGAAGGAATAACCCGGCCGCCCCCGGAACCGCTTGTCGGCAAACTCCTGCTCGTCGCCCACCAGGCCGCGCACATGAAAGTTGAACGCCACACCCAGCCGGGTGGTCTGCTCGGCGCCCAGCCAGCTGCCGTCCCATCCCAGGGTGAACGGCGCGTAGGTGATCGGCGTGTTGAAGCCCCCACTGCCCAGGAGTTGCACCGACTGCTGGAAATCCTTGTAGTCCGCGCCCGCCGACAACGTGTGAAAGAAGCCCTCGCGCCCAGGCAAGGGCTTGATGAAGCGGGCGCCCAGGATGGTGCCCTTGCCCAGCACATTGAGCGTGCCGACAGCCGCCACGTCGGAGTCTGTCCTGACACCATAAAACGACAGGAAACTGCCGGAAGCCAGCGGCACCGTGTAGTTGGCGGAGAGCACCAGGCTTTCGGCGGGTTTTTCCGGCGCGGTCTGCAGCGTCAATCCGATGCTGTGCTGCTTTTGCCACAGGTTGTCCCAGCGGATGCTGGTACTCAGGCGGGTGCGCGAGGTGTCCTGGCTGTAGCGGTCGTTGATCTCCACGCTGCCATGCAGGGGCAATGTGTCTTGGACCTTCAGGTCGACCTCGACCGTGCCTGGCGTCCTGCCCGGGCGCAGCACCGGGTTGACACGCCGGTCGCTGTTGCGGTTGAGCGCCGCCAGCTCCGTCTGCATCTGCGGAAAATGGGGCACATTGCCTTCGCTCAGCTCGGGCGCCCCGGCCTTGATCTCGCCCAGACTGAAATAACGCGAGCCGACCACCCGCAGGCGGTCCACCGGCGCCTCGGTCACCGCCAACCGGACCACACCGTTGTCGACCTTCTGCTGCGGAATGCTGACGAGGACAGTGAGGTAACCCGCGTCATGGTAGGCCTTCTCCAGGGCCTCGCGGGCCTTCTCCACCTCGGCGAGACTGCGCTTTTCACCCAGCTGCGGGTACACGGCCCGCTCGACTGCAGCCACCGGCAGCAGGGTCGTGCCCTCCACCCGGTATTCGAATATGTCGAACCGGGCCTCCTGCGCCTGGACCAGTCCCAGTGCTGTGGCCAACAGTAAGCCCGACCATCTTGAAATCTTCATCGTGTTCCACACCAATAACTGCCCCTGCCAGCCGCTGGCGGGCCGTGCGCTGGGCAGCCCGGAAAAAACAAACGGGACAGCGCCATTCGACGCTGTCCCAAGTGGCTGACCCCGGTGGACTGCTACCGCCGGGCGAAGGTCAGATTACTGCAGCGGAGCGCAGGAATTGCCGCCACGGGTTGCGGACGCCACGAACAGGCCACGCAGGTTCGTGATGTTGGGGTTGCCCAGGCTGGCGTTGACGGCCGTGATGAAGTCGGCACCTTCGACCGGCGCTGACACGGGTGCATCGGTGGTCGCGGTGAAGGAGACCAGATCGTTGACGGCCGTGTAGGCGCCGGTGATGGCGTTTTCACGTTGCAGGGAATCGGCGCTGCCATCGGGAAGGAAGTTCGGCGACACGCCACTGAGCTTCACGAAAGCCCAGGCTGCGCTGCCGCGGGCATTTTCCAGCGACAGCCAGCCAAGGCCGAACTCACCAGCCGTCGAGGAAGCGACCACAGCGTTGCGCACATCGCCACTGCCGCTATGTGCGGTGGTCCTGACGTTGCCGACGGTGCCTGCGCCCTGGAGGGCCAGTTCACCCTGCAACGGGCCTTGGGCGCAGGGCTTGTTCAGGAAGAACAGGTTGGAGGAGGACTGCGTTCCGGAAGTGGGCACACGGCGATGCACCGCAATCTGGCCCGAGCCAGGGAGACTGGCCGCACCGAAGGTCGAAGCATCCGCGAAAGGCACCAGGTTCTCAGCCACCAGGTTGGTGTATTTGGCCGAAGAGATGTTGGGCTGGCAGGCGCCGGTCAGCACGGGGAGTGCAGCTGAACCGCCAGTGACGCAGGCATTCATTGCGCCAAAGGTGTTGATCTGCAGCTGATGGTACAACGGGAAACTCACGGCCAGGCCGAAGCCCTGCGCCACGCCGGTGGGGGCTTCACCACCGATGGCGCTCAGGTCAGTTCCGATGGCCAGGTTCGCCTGGTTGATCTTGTACTCCGTATCGGAGTAACCACCAATGGAGTTCACCGGTCCGCCATCCGCAGGGGCGACAGTGGGCTCGGCGCCCAAGGTCACGGTGGCGACACCGCAACCGGTGAAGCGCTTCACGCCAGTGGGGTTGGACTCACCCGAGATGATCATGTCGACCACCGTGCCACCACCCGCGGCGCACTTGCCGGTCTCGCTCAGGGTCGATGCTTTCTGGATACGCGGCAGAGTCGCGGGAATTTCGGGGTTGGTATCGCCCACCGCCTTCAGAGCAGGTGTGTACGCATTGAAAGAACCGCCTTCGACCGTGTGGTAGATCACGGCGACAGTGCCCTCCAGAGCGCCAGCCCGGTCGTCGTCCGTATCGATTACGCAGGCATAAGCGACGGAGTTGCCGCTGCCTTGGCCGGGGAACAGGGCCGATGCGCCGGTGTTCTGCAGGTAGATATGGACGTCACGGGTGCCGGGGTTGGTGATCACCACACCGGCCTTGTTCTTGTACTTGACACCTGCGCACAGGGACATGGCGCCCTGGAACACATTGTTGGTGGGCGCGGACGCACCGGTCATCCACAGCTCGGTGGCGGCAGCCAGTTGCGCGTCGGTGAGGGCGAAGGCGGGTGCGGCGGCCAGCGTAGCGCAAGCCAGGGCAATTTTGCGGAGTTTCATGACAGATCCTATGGTTGAAAGTGGGTGGGGTGGTGGGTCAGACAGCGTTGTTCTTGCGGCGGCGGGCCATGAAGCCCATCAGGCCCAGACCGGCGACCATCATGGCCCAGGTCTCCGCCTCCGGGACAGGGGTGGCGAAGGTGATCGTGTTGCTGGCGAGGTCGACCGTCCAGGTGCTGAATTCTTCGGCCCGGTTGACAGTGGTACCTGCGTCGCCAAGGTCGAATCCGAACGGCGTACGGGCCACCGCAGCGGTGGCGCTACCAGCAACGTTGGTCAGCAGCCAAAACTGCTGCGACTGGGTCACTGCCTTGGTGGTGTCCTCGCTCTGCGAAAAGGTCACCCAGTTATCACCGGTACCAAATCCATTGATGGCGCGGAAGTAGCTGTTCGGCGCGGAAGTCGGCGTGGCGGTGCTGGCACCGTTGGCTTCGGAGGCATGGGTTCCGAGTGCGTTGTTGGCATTAACGTACAGATTCATGGTGTCAAAAGCGTTCAACTGCCCGTTATTGACGGAAGCGAAGCTGGTGTCACCGGTTGACAGGTAACGCGAACCCGTCAGTGCGGTTCCCTTGTTGGTGTTGTCCAGGGCAATCACATTGAACTGGATCAGGTTCGCGCTGGCGCCGGCAAACTCCTTGAGGTCGGCAAAAGCGGTGCCGTAGTTGCCGATGGTCTGGGGAACCGAGGGTGCACTGCCGGCACCTGCGCCGGTGAGTTGGCCCGTCGAGAGGTTCCAGGTGCGCGTGAATCCGGCAATGCCGTTCCAGCCAATGACCGTGTTCATGTCCACACCCAGGTCGAAGCTGGCGGACATGTCGTCCCCGCCGGCTGTGGCGCTCGCACCACCCTGGTAGATGAAGTTCGCGATCAGGCTACCGTTGCCGGAGGTGGCACCGTCCATGGCAGCGTGCGAAGAAGCAGAAGCGGCCAGCATGGCGGCCAGAGCAATCAGTTTGAGTTTCATTTGGTAAGTTTCCCTAAGGTTAAAAAAACAAGACGAAGCCAGACCTTCCCTGTCCTGGTGCGTGGTCGGATTCCCCTCCGGTCAAAATTTGCCGTCCGGATCCCACACTCCTGCACGACTGCAGGTCGAGGTGGTCCAGCCGCACAACATGTACTTTAGGGTCGCACAGTGACATCCCATGCCGGCTGCTCGGCCTGATCCATAGTCCGTTCGGACCGTTTCAGGGGTTCCTGTCGATTCCGGTCCCGCAGTCCGGGCGTTCTGACCGGCAAATTTCCAGAGGCAGCCTGCAAAGTCGGCCCGGCTGACGGAAGGCGACGCGCGCCCGTGGAAACACAGCTTTCCGCCGATTGGTGCGTGACCCCCCCGGCCTGTCCGAACGGCCCATTGGCACCTGTCTCGCGCGTCACGGTGGGTTCATGGAGCCGGGATAGATTAACCCGATGTTTGCCAAGCCCACCGCCGCCCGCAGCGCCCGCACCTGGAGCGCCGCCCTGGAATGGATCAGCAGCGCGCGCCCCAGTTTCATGGGGTCGGCGGCGCAGGACCGGCAGGACCCAGCCCCGTCCCCGGCCCAGGAGGCCGACATGGAGGAGGTACGCCAGGCCATGCTGGACGTGATGGCGCAAGCCGGCCCCACCGATGCGCACCTGGAACTGCTCATCAAGATCAACTACGCAGGCGCGATCCAGACCCTGTGGTACGCCCGCAGCGAGATCATGCAGGCACTGGCAGCCACCCGCGGCGAAGCCTACGCACAACAACAGCTGGAGACACTGTCGGCGCGGTTCGTCGGCCTGCTGCCCGAAGCCCGCCACTACCGCCCCGGCCGCCGCCCGCGGTAAACAAGCTGGCGGCACGCCGCCGTAGGGGTACCCCTACGGCCCGCCACGCGCGCCGAACAAGTCCGGCAAACCGGTTGCCAGGATGGGCAGCCAGGAAATGGTCAAGGTGCCCAAAAAGATGGCGAACAGGGCCGGCAACACCGACTGCGCCACATACCGCACCGACTTGCGGAACATGGCGGACGCGAAATAGATGTTCATGCCGGCTGGCGGGCACAGGAAACCCAGCTCCATGTTGGCCAGAAAGATGATGCCGAAGTGGATCGGGTCGATGCCGTAGGCCATCGCAACCGGCAGCAGCAGGGGCACCAGCACCACGATGGCGGCAAAGATCTCCATCAGCGCGCCGGCGGCAAACAGGAAGACATTCAGCGCCAGCAGGAACATGAACTTGTTCGGGATCATCTCCTGCACCCAGCCGATGGCGGCATCCGGCACGCCCGCATCCACCAGGTAGTTGGTCAGCCCCAGCGCCATTCCCAGGATCAGCATCACGCCCCCAATGATCCGGGTGCAGTCGGCCAGGCACTGGGCCAGCAGCCGCGCGCCCAGTTCCCGGTGCGCCAGCACCTGGGTGGCGACCGCATAGGCAACGGTCACTGCAGCGCTTTCGGTGGGGGTTGCCAGGCCGCTGACCAGCGACGCGATGGCCACCACGGGGGCCAGGATCTCCCACTTGGCAGCCCAGGCCGCCTGCCGGGCGCTGGCAGGCGCCACCGGTGCCACAGGCGTGGCTGCGCCCGGGCGCCAGTACCCGCCCACCACCACCAGAAAGGCCACCATGACCATGGCCGGGATCACACCGGCCAGGAACATCGCGTGGATCGGCACCCGCGCGATGATAGCGTACATGATGAGCGGCACGGACGGCGCCAGCAACACCCCCAGCGCACTGGCACTGGTGACCAGGCCGATGCCTTTGCGCTCCCCCACCCCCGCGTTGCGCAGCAGCGGCAGCAGCAGGCCGCCCAGCGCCAGGATGGTGACCCCGCTCCCGCCGGTGAAGGCGGTGAAGCAGGAACACAGGACGGCCGTCGCCAGTACCGTACCGGTCGCGCCGCTGCCGAACAGCGCGGTGAAGACCCGACTCAGCCGTCGGGCCGCACCGGTGCGGGCGAACACCAGGCCCGCCAGGGTGAACAGCGGCAAGGCCGGCAGCGACGGGTTGACCGTGATCTGGTAATGCGACAGGGCCACCGACGCAATCGGCTGCCCCTCGTGCCAGAACAGCGCCAGGGCCAGCCCTCCCAGCCCGGCAAAGATCGGCGCACCGGCCAGCAGCATGGCCACCAGCCACACCAGGCAGGGCAGCAGCCACAGACCCTGGCCCTCGAACTGCATCGCAATGAGGAAACCGGCCAGCGGCAAGGCCAGGCCTGCCGCATATTTCGCAGCCTGCTGTGTGAAGCAGCGGGCACCCAGGCGCATGCCCAGCAGCGCAAAACCCGCCGGCATGCTGGCCTGCACCCACCAGATCGGAATGCCGTAGGCCAGTGTCTGCCCGGCCCCGATTTCGCTGGCCACCAGGCGCCAGCTGGCCAGCAGCAGCACACCGCAGACGAGCGCAGAGCTGCCCTGCGCAAACAACGTGGTCAGCGCATGCCGGCGGGTGCCCGGTGCGCCTGCCAGCCCATCGCCGAGCGCGCTCAGGTGTCCGTGCCGCTCGGCGGCGACGGCACCGAACATCGCCAGCACCAGTCCGAGGTGCTGCACCACCAGCGGCGCGTTGTCGATACCGTGGCCGCGCCAGGGCCGCGACAGGATCTCGACCAACGGAATCAGTGCCATCAGTGCCAGCGCACTGCTGGCCAGGATGTCGTCCAGGCGCCAGGTACGGTCTGCGGGGGCCGTCCCGGCGGACAGGTCCGCGATCAAGGGGTCTTGGCCCGGCCGGCGCGGTAGGCGCGCAGCAGGCTGAACACTTCGTCGAAGGTCTCCGCCGGCACCATCGTGCCACGGATGCGCGGGTACAGCTGCTCGGCCAGGGCGTTCCATTCCCGCATCTGCTCCGGGGACGGCTGGTTGACCACCAGCCCGCGCTTTTTCATCGCGTCGACCGCCTCGTTCACTTCCTGGCGCGCCTTGACCCGGATCTCGGCCCCGGCCTTGTCGCTGGCGGCCCGCACGGCCGTCTGCGCCGCTGGCGTCATGTCGTCCCAGGCCTTGCGGGTCACGACCAGTGCGCCGACCACCGGCGCCCAGTTGATTTCGAGCATGTTCGGCGCCGACGAGAAAATCTGCCCGGCCAGCGCGAAATACGGCGTAGACGGCACGACATTGATCATGCCGGTCTGGATCGACGGCAGGATGTCGCTGGTCTCCAGCGGCACCGGCGTGTAGCCCAGGCTCTTCATGATGTCCTGCTGCTCCGGCTCGGAGCCCCAGGCAAAGAACTTCATCCGCTTGTAGTCGTCCGGGCGGAAAGCCGGCTCCTTGGAGAAGAACCGCACCCAGCCGGCATCGCCCCAGGCGAGCACGACAAACCCCTTGTCCAGGAACCGCTTCTCCATGGCGGGGCGCATCTTCTCGCGCACATGGTCCACTTCGTCCCAGCTGCGAAACAGCAGCGGCAGATTCTGCAGGGCGGTGATGGACGGCTCAATCTCGCGCAGTCCCACCACCGACATCAATGCACCCTGCAGCTGCCCGATGCGCATGCGCCGGGCCATCTCGGCCTCGCCGCCCTGGGAACCATCGGGATAGACCTGGTAGCGCGACCCACCGCCCATGGCCGTGCGCCAGACCTCGCCGATCTCCATCAGCTGGCGGTGGTACAGCGAGTTCTTCGGCACCAGGGTGCCGATCCGCAGCTGCCTGGCATTGGCAAGCGCCCCACCACTGCCCAGCAGCAGCGGGAGGGCCATGGCAGCAATGCTGCGGCGGGTCAGTCGGGGCGGTGGAGCATGTTGCACTGCAAGGGTCCGTTCAAAACAGATCGTCAAGGGAATCCAGCAACCACAGCGCACGCGCGCGCATGGCTTCGTTCTGCAAATCTCTGCGGGCATCGCTGGCGGCCAGCGCCTGGCGCAGCAACTGCTCGAAGCCTGCGCGATCCCCTGCGGGCAGCGCGACGCCTTCCGCTTTGGCCACAAAGGCACCGGCGTTGCGCCCGCCGCCCAGGGCCAGGCCCTGATCGAAATAGGTCAAGGCCCGGGAGACCGAGCCGCCGGGGCGCACCGTCTCGTAGGTCCCCATCAGGCTGGCCAACGCACCGTCGCCGTGATCCGGCCTGCGCTGGTGGGCAAGCGTTGCCAGGCGGATCGCCAGGGGCAGGTCCGCCACCAGATCCGGATCGTCCTTGGACAGGGAGATCCAGCCGCCCCAGGATGCCGAGGCCCAGTACGCCAGCGGGACCATGTCGTCCGCCAGGCGCGGCCATGCGTCTGCATCGCGTGCCTCCAGCGCCTTGCGGAATCCCGGTTGCCTTTGCTCCAGCGCTGCCATCGCGTGGCGGTGGGCGCGCGCGTACAAACGGGCAGCGCGCTGGCGCAGTGCATGGGCGGCGCGCGCATCCGTTGCATCGGTGCGGTCCGCGTCGGCTGCGACGAAGGCGTAGGCGTATTGCGTGAAGCCTGCTGCCACCGCTTCCGCCAGCAACAGGTTGCCGGGAGCCTCGCGCAGCACCGACTCGGAAAGCTTCAGGTAGAAAGCGCTGGCTTCGCGTGCGAGCTGCAGGTCGTCCTCGGGCGCCTGTCCCTGGGCGGCAAGCTCGTTGGCGACGCCTTGCACCAGCAACTGGCGCGCAGAGCAGGCCGACAACATCAGCACCAGCAGGACCATCCCCAGCGACAGGGCACCGCACCGCCACAAGCCGGATCGGTCATGCGAAAGCTGGGTCAACACGTCGCCATCACAATCCGCCACCTTCCCGACTCGGCCGGCACGGCCGTATGACGGTGAATCTATCGGCGGTTCATGAAAACGGCATGACATGCGCACACGGTGCCGTTGCGCGCCACCCGGTTCAACCGGGCTCCCCCAGAGGCAACAGACGCATGGCCGAACTTTTTCCGACGGCCTGCGCGCGATTGCTCACGTTGAGCTTGCGCAGGATCTTCTGCACGTGGTTCTTCACCGTTGTCGGGCTGATCTTGAGGATGGCGCCGATCTCCTCGTTGGTCTTGCCGCTGCGAATCCATTGCAGCACCTGGATCTCGCGCGAGGTCAACAAGCCCTTGACCGGCGCTGCGGCATCGGTGCCCTCGCTCTCGCCGGCGAGCATGCGGTACAGCGCCATGTGCAGAAACGGCACCAGCAACTGCAACAGGTAGGCCTCCCGGGCTGCCGGCTGTGACGGCTTGCGGACAAACACGAAGAAGCTGCCGTATTCGCCATGGATTTCGCGGGGGCCGTGCGCGGCGATCGGTCCTACCGCATAGGGCTTGTGATCCCGGACGCGGCTGCGCCGCTCCAACGGATGCCCGGCCGGGTACTGGAGCCGTGGCACACAGCCGTGTTTCACCCAATCCGCCATCACCCGCGCCAGCACACCCCGGCCCGGGTCGGTGATGGATTTCTCGGCGTCCGCCCCGAACACCTCGCTGGAGAAGATCTCGTGCCGGACGCGCGACTGCGCGATGTTGCCATGGGCACACAGCAGCGTGTCGTGCGGCAGCAGCGCCTGCAAAGCACCCTGTGCCCACAGGAAGAACTGGAACCGCTTATTGATCTCGAGCGACCCGTCGATCGCCGACAGCAGTTGCGCCATCTCTTCCGCGCCAAGGTCTTCGGATCGTTTCATCGCTGGGGTGCCTGGCCGGGTGCCGGAGGGGTTGCGGGGGACGCCGCGACATGGCGAAACACCCACTGGTCATACTGTGCAGCACCCTGCAGATCGGCATCGCGCGCGTCGAACGCCGTCTTCAGGGTGGGCGCCGTGGAAAGGCTGTGCACGCCGACGATGCGCCCACTGACCCGGACCAGGCCCCAGTCGAGACTCTGGGTCATCGGGTCGCGGTAGATCCGGCGCAGGTGGCGGCGCTGGCTCGGCAGGCGGGGATCCACCAGCAAATCCTCCAGCTCGGCCGGGTAGCGGGGCGTGCCATCCGGACTCTGGCTGTAATACGACGCGAGCGCCTGCCGGAACTGGTTGCCGATGAACAGGAGTTCGGCCTCGCGCTCACGCTGTGCCACCGTGCGCCACACCTCGCCCGTTCCTGCCAGCGACAAGCCCAGCGCCGCGACCGCAAACAGCACCAGCAGGTAGGTGAATCCCCCGGCAGCGCGGCGGGTGCCTGGGGCAGGACGGTCACCACTGCGCATAGGGCTTGTCTTCGCTGGTGGCGCCACTGCGCAGGTCCCAGACGCCGCCACTGTCGTCCGGTGCGGGCAGCAACTGCCAGGTGTCCGTGCTCTCCGTCACCGGGTCGACCGGCAATGCGCGCAGATAGCGCTGGGAGACGAGTTCGGCCAGGTCGTTCGGGAAGCGCCCGCTGTCGGCGTGGAACTTGTCGATCGCATCGCGCACCACGACCAGGGTCTGGCGCAGCGCGGCCTCGCGGGTCCGGTCGAGGTGGGCCAGGTACCGAGGCGTGGCGATGGTGAGCAGCGTCGCGATGATGGCCATCACCACCATCAGCTCGATCAGGGTGAAGCCGCGGCGCATGTCACCACGCACGGTAGGCAACGCCATTGAGACCGCTGCGGGTGGACAACGAATACACGTCGAACACATCGTCGCCGGCAAAGGGCGCTTCGGGCGGGCTGGCGTAGGCGCGCAGGCCCCAGGTTTCCGCCGCCGCCGCGCCGGGGCGGTCGTAGAACGGGTCACGGGGGAGCTTGCGCAGGAAATAGATGCGCTTGGGCGTGGGACTCTGCGCGTCGGATGCCCCGTCCACCAGCACCTCCAGCGAGGGCGGATAGCCGGAGCCGTCCGCACGGCGCGCAATGCGCCCCTCGTCGACCGCACGCTTGTAGGCGTCGATGGCCTCGCGGATCTGCCGCAGCGCCAGGCGCAGCTCCTGCTCCTTGGCGCGCTGCACGGTCACTGTCCCCAGCGGCACCGCGATCGACGCCAGGATGCCCACGATCGCCACCGTGACGACCAGCTCGATCAGCGTGAACCCGCCCTGGCGCCGTGTCATGGCCGCAACCCCGGCGGACTGACATTGATGGGGCTCGGGCCGACGGGCGGCACCACCGGCGCTGGTGGCGGCGCCTCCGGCACCGGTGCCGGTGCACCCTGGGCAGCCGTGCCCAACGTGCCCAGTGCGGCGGGAGCCGCTGGTGGCGGCGTGGCCGCAGCGTCTGCGGGAGCCACAGGATCCGGCGGGGTTTCACGCGGCACGGCCGCCGGCGCGGCGGGCGGTGCGGCAGCCGCGCCACCCACCGGGCTGGACGATAGGGACAAGCCGCGCAGCTCCGTGCGCGGGAGCCGAAACGCCGGGGCCCCGACCGAACTCTCGGACCCTGCAGGAACGGTGACCGATTCGGCGGCAGGCCGCGACACATTGCGCACGATACGCGGAGTGATCAGCAGCACGATCTCGGTCTTGCTGTTGTTGTCGCGCTGGCTGGTGAACAAGCGGCCCAGCAGGGGGATCTCGCCCAGCCCCGGTAACCGGTTGGCGCTGCTGCGCTCCTCGTCGCTGATCAGCCCGGCCAACACCTGGGTTTCACCGTTGCGCAGGCGCAGCACCGTTGCCGCGCTGCGGGTGCCCACCTGGTAGGCCAGCGAGTTGCCCGGGCCGGGGATCTCGCGCGCGACGCTGCTGACTTCGAGCCCGATCTTGATGGCCACTTCGCCGTCGAGGTACACATTGGGCTCCACCTCCAGCTTCAGGCCCACATCGAGGTAGGTCACGGTGGACGATATCCCGACGTTGGCGGTGGACGTGGAGGTGAACACCGGCAGGCGGTCGCCAATGTGGATCTTGGCCTTCTCCCGGTTGCGTACCCGGATGCGCGGATTGGCCAGCAGGTTGCCCTCGCCTGCCTCGCTGCGCAGGTTCAGCGTCACCGCCGGGTTGGTCACGAACGAGGTCAGACCCCCGCGGTTGCGCAGATCCACGAAGCCCGGCGCAATGGTGCCACCGAGGTTGGTATTGGTCTGCGTGACACCGTTGTTGACGATGGTCGAGTTGGTGGTCGGTTGCAGCAGGCCATAGCCCACCTGGTCCGGAAACCGCAGCCCCAGCTCCTGCAGCTTGCCGCGTGTCATCTCCAGCACCTCGACATCCAGCATCACCTCCGGCTCGGCCATGTCGAGGGATTCGATCAGGCGCTCGGCCAGGCGCACCGCATCGGCCGTGTCCTTGATCACCAGCATGTTGAGCTTTTCGTCGGCGAAGATGTCCCGGGTCTTGACCAGCGTGCGCACCATGGCCTGCGCCTGTTTCACGTCGGCGTTCGCCAGGTAGAAGCTGCGTGTGACGAGTTCCTGGTATTCGCGCACCTTGGCAGGTGTGTTGGGGTAGATCAGTACCGAGTTGTCGTTGAGCAACTTGCGCTCGAGCTGGTTGGTCACCAGGATCAGCTTGACGACGTCGTCGACGGCGGTGTTGCGCAGGAAGATCGTGACCCGGGTGTCGGCGCGCACATCCTTGTCGAACACGAAGTTGATCCCCGCGCTGCGCGAGATCACCTCGAACACGCTGCGCAAGGGCGTGTCCTTGAACTCCAGGGTGATCGGCTTCGAGAACAGCGAGCTGAGCGCCGAGGCGGGCGCCGCCGGGCGCACCGCGAGATCGCGCGTGCGCTGCAGGATCTCGCGCGCTTCGTCCTGCCCCGGATTCTCCAGCAGCACGGCGCGCACCAGACGCTCCGCCGTCGGCAGGTCCCCCTTGTCAAGGGCTGTGCGGGCATCGCGCAGGGCGCCCTCATGGCGCACGCCGACCTGCAGATCGGCCAGCCCGCTGCGCGCGCGCAGGTTGTTGGCATCCAGGCGCAGCACGCCTTCGTACAGCGCGCGGGCCTGTGCCGGCCTGCGGCCCTGCTGCTCCATCTGCGCCTGCACCAGCCACCGCTGCACCACATCGTCGCGTTTGCGAAAGTACTGGGCGCGCAGTTCCCGGTCGTCCGGAGACATCCGCATCGCCTGCTCCAGCCGCTGCACACCCTCTTCGGCCCGCCCTTCGGCGGCGAGCTGGTTGGCCTCGCCGATGGCCGGGTTGGTGGCACAGGCTCCGAGCAGCAGCGAGACGCCCAGGATGCCGACGAGGACGGGATGACGGTACTTGTTCACTGGGCACTTCCAAAGGAGAGACGCTGCTCGAGGTTCATCGGGAGATACAGAAGGGTCATGCCGGCGGGCTGGATGTCCACCACGCGGTAATCGGACACTACGTCGCCCTTGCGCAGCAGGTAGGTACGCGGCCCCAGGCTCAGGAAGGCCGTCACACGGTCCTGCTCCAGCAGCTTTCCCTGGTACACGAAAGGCAAGGCAGGCGCCTTGGGCGGTGGCGCAGGCGCCGATGCGGCAAGCTGCGGCAGGACGGCGGCGGGTCTGACGGGCGCGGGTACTGCGGGCACCGCAAAAAGATTTCCGCCCGAAGGCCCCAGACGCCCGGCGGCAGGGTTCACCGCCTGCTCCGGGTTGCGGGCTGGCGGAGCGGCCTGCTGCAGGCCGACCGCAGACCGGGGCGCGGGCCCGGATTCGGCCTCGGGCGGGGGGCCGAATGCGGTGAAGTCCATCACCGACGCGACGATGGTCGCTGCCAGCGCCAGCCCCAGAATCAGCGAGCGGTAGGCCGGATTCACGGCAGCCTCCGGTAGATCGTCAGGCGTACACGCGCCTCCACGACAGGTTCGCTGGCCAGCTCGCGCCGCAGGCCGAGTTCGTCCAGCGAGGCCGCCGGCACACTCTGCATGACTTCGGCCAGCCAGGAACGCATGGCGGGGTAGGCGCCGCGCGCGGGCAGTGTGATCTGGTAACGCTGCCACGGCGTCTTTGTCTCTGTCACCACACGGTATTCGCCGCGTGCCAGCACGACGCCGTGGATACGCGCAGCTTCGTGCAGGGTGGCAATCGCGGCCAGCGTTCCCGGCTCGTCCGCCAGGCGTTGCTTCAGGGCGTCGACGCTGCCCTGCACAGACTTCACCGATGCATCGGGCTGGGCCCGCTTGGCAACCAGCGCCCGCTGCTCCAGACGCAGCTCCGCCAGCCGCTCGCGCATCGGGACCACACCCAGCCCGTGCAGGGCCAGGCTCAGCAGCGCCAGCAACAAGCCGGCGGCCAGCGGCCAGCCATGGCAGTACAGCAGGTAGCGGGCTCGGGCCAGCAGCATCGTCATAGGGAAACCGCCCTGCGTGGTGCCACATCGATCGTGAAACTGACTGTCTCGCCCAAGCAGTCGGGCCGCGGCTGCATCTCGCACAACTCGATGGATTCGATCAGCGGTGACTGGACCAGACGCAGAAAATACGCCATCAGACACGCCGAATCCTCGCCCTCGCCACGCACCCGCACGACCCGCCGGTAACCCTGGCTCACCACGGCCGTGAGCACCAGGTGCCGGTCCGCCAGAACCTGCTCGATGGCGGCGCCCGACCAACCGCAACGCCGCAGCGACAGATGCAGATTCGAGACCACGTTGCCGCGCGTCATGGTGGCCACCCCCAGCGGATGTCCAGCGTGAACCGGATGCCCGGGGCCGCGTCCGCCATGCGCGCCTCGTGGCCGGACAGCACCGCCTCGGCGATCGGGCTTGCGCCGCGCAGCGCGCGGACATAGTCCAGCACGTCGGCCATCGCACGTGCTTCGCCCGTGACACGCAGCGTGCGGCCCGCGCCCTGCACATCGAGACTGAGCAAGGCGATGGCCGGGCCGGTCCTGGTCTCCAGGACATCCAGCAGGGGCCCCCACGGCAGCAGCAACTGCGCCATCGCACGTTCTGCAGCGATGCTGTCTGCCGCCGGAGCCAGCGGCGCGCGGGCGGTGGCGGTTCGGGCTCCCCGTTGCAGCCGCTCGAGCGATGTCTCGGCACGCGACAGCGCATCCCGTGTGTCGAGGTACTCCATGCCGATGGCGCCCAGCAGCAGCAGGCCAGCCAGCGCGGCTACGGCTGCAAGCAGCGAAACAGGCCGGCGGGCCGCGACGAAGTTGATCCCGAGGGCGCGCACGGTCAGTCCTTTGCTTGCATGGGGTTCCCGGACCGGGTCATCTGCCGAGCGCCAGGCGCCAGGCGGCGATACCGGGCGAGGGCTTCACGGCCGGATCCAGCCACACGAACGGCATGCCCACGCGGTCCGCTGCGGGTGCGGTGTCGCCCGCCAGGTAGAGAACCGGGCGCACCCCGGACAAGGGCACCGACATGCTGAGTTGCGCCATCATTCCAGGCAGCTGCTGCGCACCATCGCCTTGCACCCGGCGCGTGTGCAAGGCCAGCCAGGCCCCTTCGCGCAGCAGGCCCAGGGACACGCAGTCGGGCTCGATCAGACCCAGCCACGCGGTCCCGCCGCCGATGGTTTTTCGCCAGTGGTCCGCAGCCGACGCAAAGTAGGGGGTCACAACGTCCAGGCGCGCACCCGCCGCCGCACAGGCCGCCTGGAGCGCTTCGACCAGGCCTGCATCGACAGCACAGGCCGGGACGGGACAGCCTGGCGGCTGCAGCGCAGGCACGATGGTCCAGTCTGCAACAGCCGCACCAAAAGCTTCGGCGAAACAGGCTCGCGCATAGGCCGCAAATTCATCCCGCCCGGTCAGTTCGGCCTGCCAGGGAATGAGCTGCCAGCGGACGAACTGGCCCGACAGAACTCCGCGCACGACCGGCGCGCGCACCCGCTCCCGCCCTAAAAGGCTGGCCAGTGCGGCAACAGGCGCCTTCCAGGGCGCCTCGCCCTCTGCCGGCTCGCAGTCGACCTGGTCGAAGCCCAGGCCGCCGGTGCCCCAGCTGCCGGCGCGCCGCGCGCGAACCAGGCGCCGGGATGACAAGCCGACATGCCACACCGGCCCGCTAGGTGACCACACGGTTGAGCTCCTGCAGACTGGTTTTTCCCTGGCGCACCAATTCCAGACCCAGCTCCCGCATCAGGCGCGTTCCCTTGGCACGCGCGGCGTCCTTGATCCGGCGCACCGGTTCGCGGGTGACGATCAGCTCGCGCAGTTCGTCATCCAGCACCAGCACTTCGGCAACCGCCATGCGGCCCTTGAAGCCGGTGCCGCGGCACTTGGCGCAGCCACGCCCGGCACGAAACCGCATGCCTGTCGGGTCCTCGATGCCGGAGGCCTCCAGCAAAGACCGTTCGGGTTGCTGGTCTTCGACGCAGTCCGGGCAGGAGATGCGCACCAGCCGCTGCGCGACGATGCCGTTGAGCGCAGCGACCAGGCTGTACGGGTCGACGCCCATGTGCGTGAAGCGGCCGAGTACATCGAACACGTTGTTGGCATGGACGGTGGTCAGGACCAGGTGCCCGGTCAATGCCGCCTGCACCGCAATCTGCGCCGTCTCGCCGTCGCGGATCTCGCCCACCATGATCTTGTCCGGGTCGTGGCGCAGGATCGAACGCAGCCCCCGCGCGAAGGTCAGGCCCTTCTTCTCGTTGACCGGAATCTGCAGCACACCGGCCAGCTCGTATTCGACGGGGTCCTCGATCGTGATGATCTTGTCGTACCCGTGGTTGATCTCGCCGATGGCCGCGTACAGGGTGGTGGTCTTTCCGCTGCCGGTCGGCCCGGTGACCAGCAGCATGCCGTGCGGCTCGGCCGACAGGCGGCGCAGGGCGTCCAGGGTGCCCGCATCGAAGCCCAGCACATCCAGGCTCAGGCCGGTTACCGTGTCGGCGAGGCGCTGCTTGTCCAGGATCCGCAGCACGGCATCCTCGCCATGGATGCTGGGCATCACCGACACACGGATGTCGATCTCGCGGCCCGATGCGGCGATCTTGAACCGGCCGTCCTGCGGGACACGCCGCTCGGCGATGTCGAGCTCGGCCATCACCTTGATGCGCGAGATCACCTGCTCGGCATTCTCGATTCCCTGGGTTCCGCCGACCCGGGACAAAACGCCATCGATGCGGTACTTGATGTAGATGCCCGAGGGCAGCGACTCCAGGTGGATGTCGCTGGCCCCGGCCCGAAGTGCGTCGAAAAGGGTGGAGTTCACCAGGCGCACGACGGGGCTGCTGTCTTCGCTGATGCTGCGGATCGAGATGTCCTCGGCGCTGCTGTCGGAGGCGACCGACTGCGTCATCGAAACGATGCTGTCCATCGCGCGAAGGCTGACTTCGTGCCGCGCCAGGTAGTCCGCAATCTCGCTGCGCAACGCAAGCCGAACTTCCAGGGCCCGCGCAACCCGATGGCCCACCCAGTCCCGCAGGGCCATGTCGAAGGGGTCGGCCACCACCAGCAGACAGGCCTGCGCGCCATCGTGAAACAGGACGCAGCCGCGCTTGGCGGCGTCGGCGTAGGAAAGCAGGTCAAACGCAGGATCCAGCGCGCCCATGCCGGTCAGGTCGATGGCACGCAGATGCACCGTGGCTGCCAGCCGTGCAACGAACGCCGCAGGCTCCAGACCACAGGCGTCCTGCAAGGCGTCGGGCAGCGGCCGCTGCAGCGTGGCAGCGGTGGCACGCGCGGTGTCGACTTCGCTTGGCGAGAACGCGCGAACCGGCATCTGCAATGAGGCGAGCATGCTCATTGCACGCTCTCCGCCAGCTGGAAGATCGGCAGATACATCAGCACCACGATGCCGCCGATCAGCAGGCCCATCAGCAACATCAGCACGGGGCCGATCAGGCGCGTCGCCCAATCCGCCCAGCGCGCCATTTCCTCGTCGTGAAAGACGGCGACGCGCTCCATCATCTCGCCGATGTTGCCGGCGCGCTCGCCCACCCGCAGCATCCGGTTGGCAACCGCCGTGGTCAGACCGGAACGCTCCAGCGCATCGGACAAGGCCTGGCCCTCGCTGACCATGCGCCTGGCGGCCAGCAGGCGCGCCTGCAACGTGACGGAAAGCAGGCCGGTCACCATGTCGAGCGCCGGCACGATGGCGATGCCCCCCCGCGACAACATGCCCAAGGTGCGGTACAGGCGCGCCAGCTGGTAGACGCGCATGCGCTCGCCCACCGCAGGCAGGCGCCACACCAGGCGCCCGAGCACCCGCGACAACGCCCTGGCGCCGCCTTGCAGGAGCACGATCGCCGCCATCACCAAAACGCCAGCCATCACGGGCCAGTAGTGCTCCAGCGCATTGCCCCACACCACCAGCACACGCGACATCCAGGGAAGCTCGCTGCCCATGTCCTCGTAGATATGCGAGAAGCGCGGAACCACATAGGCCATCAGGAACACGATCACCAGGCTGCTCACCGCGATCAGCAACACCGGGTAGATCGCGGCACTGACGAGCCGCCCGCGCAACACATCGAGCTGGGTGGCGTATGCCACATACCGTCCCAGCGCCTCGCCCAGGCTGCTGGTGCGTTCGCTGGCCCGCACCGTGGCGACATACAGCGCGGGAAAATGGCGGGACTGGTCCTCCAGCGTCGAGGAGAAGGAGCGCCCGTCGCGCAGTCCGGCCACGATGGCATCCAGCACGCGGCGCACCTCCGCACGCGGCTCCTTCTCGGCCAGGGTTTCGATGGCCTCGACGATCGTGATGCCGGCCTCCAGCAGCGACAGCAGTTCGCGGCTGAACAGGAGCACCGGGAAGTGCGCGCTGCCCGGCGTTCGCAGCCGCTGCCACCAGGGCATGGGGACGACCTGCAGCACCACATGCCCTTGCAATGCAGCGAGCCGCGCGGCATCCCCTGCGTCGGCAGCCTCCAGCACCGTGACGCCGACGCCCGTACCCGCCCTGAGTGTCTTCACATTGAACTGCATGGTCACCAGTTCACGATGTCTTCGGCTTCGCCGGTGCCGCCAGGTTGTCCGTCCTTGCCGTAGGTGAACAGATCGTATTCGCCGTGCTCACCGGGAAACTTGTACACGTAGGGGCGCGCCCATGGGTCCGGGGGGACCTGCTTCTTCAGGTACGGGCCCGCCCACTTCGTCTCGCCCGCCGGGCGTTCGGTCAAGGCGGCCAGGCCCTGCTCGTTCGTCGGGTAACGGCCCAGGTCGAGCCGGTACTGGTCGAGGGCCTTTTCGAGCGAATCGATCTGCGCCCGTGCTGTCTTGGTTTCGGACTTGCCGATCTGCGCGAAGAACTTCGGCGCCACGAAACCGGCCAGCAGGCCGATGATGACCATCACGACCAGCAGTTCGAGCAAGGTGAAGCCGGCTGTGGCCGCAAAGGACTTTTTGCGCTGGCGAATCATGGTTGGTTCTCGTGGCCCGTGCACCGCGAGGGTTCGGGCGGATGAAAAGAAAAGTCAGAAGGCTTGCAGTGTCTGGAAGGTTTGTGACTGCCCGGTGAAAGCCCCGCGACAGTACGAAAACATGACAATCCAAAGCACCGCAATGATCCGAACGGCCTATATCTTTCCGCCGTTCACAAAGCTGTAACCAGCACCGCGTGCGGTTTGGATCCAGGTGTCGAAGCCATGCTCCTGAAGGGCGGCCCGCAGCCGCCGCACGCAGACATCGACCGTGCGCTCGTCACCGAAGAAATGATCGCCCCAGACCTTGTCAAGCAATTGAGCGCGGGAGTGGATGCGGTTCGCATGCGTCATCAGGTAGTGCAGCAGCCGGAACTCCATCGGACCAATGGCCACCGCGCTACCCGCCGCAATCACGCGCTGCGTCACGGGCTCCAGCCGCAGCCCGCCTGCCTGTACGGCGTCGTAGGTCGCCTGGGGAACGCGCCGGCGCAGGACAGCCGCAATGCGCGCCAGAAGTTCGCGCATCGAAAACGGCTTGGTGATGTAGTCATCGGCGCCGGATTCGAGGCCGGTCACCTTGTCGCGCTCTGTGTCACGCCCGGTCAGCATGATGAGAGACACCTCGCGTGTCCTCGACTCGGCCCGCATCCAGCGCACCATGTCGACGCCCGACATGCCGGGCAGCATCCAGTCCAGCAGAACCAGGTCGGGCAATGCCGCCCGCAACCGGGCTTGCGCCTCTTCGGCAGACGCTGCACGTGCCACGCCATGGCCCGCACGCGTCAGGTTCACCGCGATCAGCTCCTGGATCGCGGGATCGTCCTCCACCACCAGAATCTGCGCTGCCATCGGTGCCCTTGATGCTGATACCGGCGCGAGTCTAGGTTGGCCAGATGACGGATTCGTGGCGAAAGCCACGGTCGCGCTGCGTCAGCCCGCTGCGCGCGCATGATCCCCGAGCCACCACGCCATGCCGCGCAGCCCGGCGTCCGCACCCAGCCGGGCCGCCTCGACAGGCACCTGGAAACGCGACGGCAGACCCGCCATCGCACTGCGCACGCCCTGCAGGTAGCGCGGATGCAGGCCCAGCCCGCCACCCAGCAGAACCGCCTGCAGGTCCAGCAAGGCGTGGGCGTCGGCAATCGCCTGCGCCAGTGTCCGCGTCGCGGTGTCCAGCCAATCCTGTACGGCCGGCAAGTCCTGGTGGGGGGACGTCATCCACTCCCGCGCAGAACACGCGCCGAGCCCCAGCGCTGCCAGATCCTGCGCCATCGCGCTGCCGGATGCACGCCGCTCCAGGCAGGCCCCGCGGCCGCAACTGCAGGGCGCGGATGCACAAGCGGCAGCGGTTCCGCCGCCCACATGGCCCAGATGCCCGGCCAGCCCGGTGCGGCCGCTGCGCAACCGGCCATCGAGCACCACCCCCGCACCGATGCCGGTCGACACGGTGACGAACATCAGGTCCCGCAGGCCATCGCCGCGTGCGCTGAATTCACCCCAGGCGGCTGCCTGGGCGTCGTTCATCAGCAGCGCGGGCACACCGAGCAACTGCTCCAGCCGGTCGGCCAGCGCAAGGCCGTCCCATCCCGCGATCATGTGGCGGTTGAGAACGCCCACTTTGCGGCCATCGGTGGTGCCGGTGATGGCCGCACCGACCTGCTGCACCGCCGGGGCTTGCGACAACATGCGCGCCAGCAGGGCCATCAGCCCGTCGGCGTCCCCGGGGGTGGGCTCCTCGCGGCGCAACACCATCGCATCGCCGTGCCACCAGGCCGCAGCGGTCTTGGTGCCGCCGATATCCAGGGTGAGACAGTCCATCTAGCCCCAATACTGTTTAATTAACATCCGATCACCTCGACGACCGTCGGCGCGATCTGGTGCAGCGGTTGCCCGCGACAGCGCAGGTTGAAGTTGCTCATCTTGCGCTTGACCCCTCTGGGGTTGGTTTTGC
>Ga0247836_1000291_pt1 | contig 93765 bp, 87 predicted proteins | sample LaCruzMarch2015__4_FD_187116 | JGI IMG/M metagenome (GOLD analysis project Ga0247836, IMG submission 187116) | Freshwater microbial communities from meromictic Lake La Cruz, Castile-La Mancha, Spain - LaCruzMarch2015_14m | ecosystem: Environmental > Aquatic > Freshwater > Lake | place: Spain...
AGACTATTAGAGGACGTATTATTCCCCCCGGCTCCACCATACCGCACAAGACCATCCTTTCGAGGATGGTCTTTTTTTTGAGATACTCTTTACCTAATATCTTAAGGAACCATCCATGTCCAAACATTCTTATAAAAACATCTCCCTTTTCTGGTCCTTCAGAAGTCCCTACTCCTATCTTGCGCTGCCAAGGCTTCAGGTATTAAGCGAGTCAACAGGCGTTGCGATTGATATGCGTGTGGTGCATCCAAATATTTTGCGTAATCCAAACTACTTCAAGACTATGAACGTGCTGGCACGCCCTTATTTCATGAGGGATACACAGCGCACAGCTGAATTTCTGGGCATGCCCTTTCGACGCCCTATTCCGGATCCCATTGCACAAAATCCAAAAACTCAAGAAGTTGCTACCGAACAACCACTGGCGCGCTGGCTAGGTCACCTCGGCATTGTGGCCAACGAGGCTGGGCGCGGTTTCAATTTCTGCCTAGAGGTTTCTCGACTGCTATGGGATGGTTCTGTTGATCAATGGCACGAGGGTAATCATCTTGAAAAAGCCTGCAGCAGAGCGGGCTTGCAGTGGTCCGAACTGAGCGCTCAAGTCTCTGCAAACCCTGACTACTACGAACAGCAATTGCAAGCCAATGCAGACGCACTGACCGCTGCGGGCCACTGGGGTGTGCCAACGATGGTCTATGAAGGCGAACCATTTTTTGGGCAAGACCGCATCGACGTGCTCGCTTGGCGCATAAAGCAACAAACCATAAATTAAACCGCGCCGGTGTACTCTCCGCGAGCGGGATAATCTTTATTGATCGAATAATCAATCGCCAGCATGAGATCGCTAAAGGATGGACGGGCAAACGGCATGGTTTGTACGGCACCGTAATAGAGCGTCTGATCGGGTCGGATCAAAAACAATCCTGGTTCGATAAAGATGGCGGGCTCTTCAACACCCGCCGAGGTTAACCCTCTGCCAGTTGAGAGATACAGCCCCCAGGCGCGCGCGGTCGCGAGTGACAGGTCATATCCGAATCGCAGTTCAGGCATCGCTACCTTAGCCGCCATTTCGCGAGCTCTGCCTTCGTCATCTGACGAAATCGCAATCGCATTCACGCCGCGCTCTTTCAATTGAGGTAACAAGGCCCCGAGGTCTTTTAGGTACTTCACGCACAACGGGCAATGTAGGCCTCTAAAAAACACCACAAGGGTGAAGGTCTTGGGCAGATCCTTCGCCAAGCTAAATGGACCGTGATCGAGTGTCGGTAACTCTAGGCTGGGGACGGCTTGACGCGGAATAAGCATTACTGGCTCCTGATTGAATTACGTTTAAGAGACTGGCGCAGCGTTATTATGTATGCTGTGAAAAGTGATATCCACCGCTCAAGAGAAATTTCATGAAAAATTCTAAACTCAACTCACCTTCACATCGCCGATTGTTTTGTAAAGTAATTGCTTATCAGACATTGATTGCTGCCACGATGATTTTGCCAGGCGCCGCAAAAGCTCAAACAGTCGATTTCTCCAAAAAACCCATCACGCTCGTGGTGCCCTTTGCACCGGGTGGCGGAACGGACAGCATTGCGCGAGATTTAGCAAAGCTGTTGAGCGAAAAGCTCAGCACCCCCGTGGTCGTTGAGAATAAAGGTGGTGCAGGTGGTTCGATCGCCGCGAACGGCGTTGCCAAGGCCGCCGGCGATGGGCATACGTTACTTTTTGTAACCTCTACGTTTGCCACGCATGCAGCTTCTGATCCAAAGCCGAGCTACGACCCGCTCAAAGACTTTACGCCAGTCGCATTATTAGGCAGTGGCCCTCTAGTTGTGGTGACCTCCAAAGCCTCGGGCATCACGACGATGAGCCAGTTACTCGCGCAGGCCAAAAAGTCACCTGGCGAATTAGACTACTGTTCGTCGGGTCCTGGCGGGATTAATCACCTGGCTGCAGAGATGTACGCGCAGGCCGCAGACGTCAAAATGACACATGTCCCCTACAAAGGTAGCGGTCCTGCAACGCTCGACCTCATTGCTGGACGCACACAGGTGTTTTTCTCAACAGTGCCGACGATTCGTGGCCAAATTCAAGGCGACAAAGTCAATCTGCTCGCGGTCACTTCCAAAGAGCGCTCACCGATGTTTCCTGACACTCCGACTGTCATCGAAAGCGGTGTGCCAGGGTATGACGTCTCAACGTGGTGGGGAATTGTGGCACCAAAGTCTACGCCAGCAAACGTTGTCGCAGCGTTGAACACCGCCATCAATAGTGTGGCACCCGCACTCAAGGATCGTTTTGAACGCGAAGGGGCGAGTCCTTTTTCTGGTACGCCCGCTGCGTTTGGCGCAATGCTACAAAATGAGCTTCAAGGTTGGCGCAGGGTTGTGAGCGCAGGCATCAAACTAGACTGACCGTCCGCGATTCAATAAAAATATACTGACCAAGGGAGACAACATGTCTGAGCGTTTAAAGGGTAAGGTAGCCTTGATTTTGGGTGCAGGGTCTGTGGGGCCTGGCTGGGGAAATGGTCGAGCCATGGCCGTGCGTTTCGCCGAAGAAGGCGCTAAGGTATTTGGCGTAGACAAGGATCTGGCGCGCATGACGGAAACGGTCGAGCGTGTTAAAGCTCTCGGTGGAGAGATCGAAATTGCCCATTGCGATGTTACCCAAAGCGCTCAAATCGCAGATATCGTTCGGCAGTGTGTTGAAAAATGGGGCCGCATTGATATTTTGGTCAATAACGTAGGTGGCTCCGCCTCAGGCGGTCCCGTCGAACTCGACGAGGACGTTTGGGATGCTCAGGTCGACAGCAACCTGAAAAGTGTATTTTTAAGCTGTAAGCATGTTTTGCCCGTGATGGAAAAGCAAGGTAACGGCGCGATTATTAATATGTCTTCTACCTCTGGCACCCGCTGGACGGGCTCCGCTCAAGTCGCTTATGCCGCGACCAAGGCTGGCGTGATTCAGCTCTCTAAAGTAGTCGCCATTCAGTACGCAAAAAAAGGCATTCGGGTCAATACGATCGTACCCGGTCAGCTGCACACGCCCATGGTCGAGGTCCGACTCGCTGGTCAACGCTCGGGTGGCGATGTCGAAAAGTTGCTCGAACAGCGTCAAGCGCGTATCCCGTTACCTTTTATGGGTGATGGTCGTGATACGGCCAATGCCGCCGTATTTTTGGCTTCGGATGAAGCGCGTTTTATTACAGGCACTGAAATCGTCGTCGATGGCGGCATGTCAGTGCGCTGCGGCTAACAATATCAATATTCTTTAGAGACATTTATGAACATAACAATCAAAAAAACTGCTTTCACATTACTTGGCTCCCTGCTCTTGGCAGCAGCGCCTCAATTTGCCATGGCGCAAGCCAAGAACACCAAACTGATCGTCGCCTTCCCTCCAGGAGGACCGGTTGACTTCGTCGCACGCAGTATCAGCGAAGCATTGTCCAAGGAATTAGGTCAGCTCGTCATCATTGAAAATAAAGCGGGGGCCAATGGCGCGATTGCAGCTGACTATGTCATCAAATCGGCGCCTGATGGCAATACACTCTGGCTTACGAGCGTGGGCGCCGTCGCCATCAATCCCAGCCTATATCCCAAATTGTCTTACAACCCACAAAAAGACCTCGCGCCTGTATCGCTCGTTGTGAATAACGTAGAACTACTTGTGGTGAATCCTAAAAATCCAGCAAATAACCCAGCTGAGTTTGTCGCCAATGCAAAGAAACAGCGCACTACGATGGCCTCTTCTGGAGCAGGCAGCGTGCCCCACTTAGCCATGGAACAAGTCGCTGATGCAACCGGTGCAAACTTAGTACATATCCCTTACAAAGGCGCTGCGCCAGCCATTACAGATGTGATGGCGGGTCATGTAGACGGTTTTTTTGGAGATATTCCTGGCCTGATTAACAACGTCAAAGCCGGCAAGCTCAAGCCAGTTGGTTTGGCCGCTACGCAGCGCCACCCTCTTTTGCCAGACGTTCAAACGTTTGAAGAAATGGGCATTAAGGGCGTAGATTCAGATAACTGGTATGCAATTTTCACCTCAAAAGGTACGTCTCCTGCTGATATTGAACGGATCAACAAAGCAATCGCACGCGTGTTGGCCAATGATGCGGTTAAAACACGCCTCGAAAACTCTGGTGCTCAGCCTGCCGCGTCATCGCCCCAGCAACTTGCTGATTTGCTTGCCAAAGATACGGCTAAGTGGGAGCGTGTCATTCGCACTAAAAATATTCAAGCCGAGTAACTCATCAAATTGATAAAAATTGATTTATTCATTTAAAAAAGAGTCAGTGTTATATATTTTAAAGAATGCAAATGTGTCATAAAACTCTGCTAGCATGATTCAGATTTTTTTAATATTTTGTTAAAAATAGATTCATCCTGCTGGGAGCACTTAAGATGTCCACGCCAATTGCAAACAAAGGCTATACCGTATTACACGACTCGCTTGTCAACCGCGGCTCAGCTTTTACCCAAGCGCAAAGAAAAGCCGCTGGTTTAGAGGGCCTTTTACCCCCCGGCGTGGATACCTTGGAGTTGCAAGTTGCCCGCGTGCATACTCAGCTTGATCTTTTAGACTCAGATTTGCAGCGCTATTTGTTTTTAATGGATTTGCAAAGTCGTAATCAGACTTTGTTTTATGCAATCCTGATGTCGGATCCAGCAAAGTTCATGCCTTTGGTTTACACCCCTACGGTAGGTGAAGCATGCCAAAAGTTTGATCATATCTTTCGTTCAACGCGCGGGCTTTATCTGCCCATTAGCGCCAAAGGTCGCTTGAAAGAGCTGATGTCGAACTGGCCACAAAAAGACATTCGCTTTATCGTTGTCACGGACGGTGAACGCATTCTCGGCCTGGGTGATCTGGGTGTGGGCGGCATGGGCATCCCAATCGGTAAGCTGGCTCTTTATACCGCTGTGGCGGGTGTTCCACCTGAGCTTACTTTACCTATCACGCTGGATGTGGGCACTAATAACCAAAGCCTTCTAGACGACCCGCTTTATCTGGGACTGCGTCAACAGCGCGTGCGGGGTGATGATTACCATGCCTTCATCGCTGAATTTGTTGATGCCGTTCAAACACTTTATCCAAAGTGTTGTTTGCAATGGGAAGATTTTGCAAACTTTAATGCTGTCCCAATTTTAGAAACGTACAAAGACAAGATCTGTACTTACAACGATGACATTCAAGGCACGGCAGGTGTGGCGCTTGCCGGCTTATATGCAGCCCTGCGGATCACCGGTCAAAAACTGACGGATCAGCGCTTTCTTTTTATGGGTGCAGGTTCAGCCGCCACAGGCATTGCCGAACTGATTAGTGAGGCGATGGTGATGGAGGGTCTGACGATTGAAGATGCGCGCGCACGCAACTGGTTATTCGACATCAATGGTCTCGTGGAGTCCACTCGCACCGACTTGGCTGATTTTCAGAAGCCCTTTGCGCACCATCATGCGCCTTGCAAATCTTTTGTAGACGCAATCAACGCGATCAAGCCAAACGGAATCGTGGGCGTCAGCACGGTACCCAAGCTCTTTAATCAGGCTGTGATTGAGGCCATGTCCGAGGTCAACGCTCAGCCTATTATTTTCCCTTACTCCAATCCGACTTCGCGTTCAGAATGTACGGCCGAAGAAGCCTACAAGTGGTCGAATGGCAAGGCTATTTTTGCGAGCGGCAGCCCCTTCGATCCTGTCACGCTTGGTGCAAAGACGTTTATTCCCGGTCAAGGCAACAACGTTTACATCTTCCCCGCGATGGGCATGGCGGTACTCGCCACCCAATCCAAGCGTGTGACCCAACAAATGTTTATCGTGGCGGCCAAAGCAGTTGCAGAGCAAGTCACTCAAGAGGATTTGAGTACGGGTCTCATTTACCCTCCACAGTCACAGATTCTTGCCGCCTCCTTGCATACCGCTGCGAAAGTTGCAACATACGTTTTTGAGCAGGGCTTAGCGCGCGTCGAGCGGCCAACGGACATTGCTGCAAACATCAAAGAAATAGCCTACAAACCCGTCTATGGTGACTGACCGTATCGCTTGCGTCCTTCGGGCAGCGACCCTGCTTCATGCGAATGGCCAGACAACACAACGCGTCATTGAAGCGACAACGCGCTTGGCACGAATGTTTGGTTATGAGGCGGTCGTCTTACCCCAGTGGGATTTAATTCTTCTGCGCTTTAGACCTTTGGCTGCGGAGGCAACTACGCCATGGCATGATGAGTCCGTTCATATCCGGCCAACGGGTGTCGACATGAACAAGGTCTCTCAAACCACCCATTTGATTGATCGCTTGTCCGTCTTACCCTCTCCTTTAACTGAGGAAGAAGTCTCTCGCGCAGAAGACGAACTCAAGGCGATCACTGCTCTCAAGTCAAGTAGTCACTTACGCTTTGTGTTGATGGCTGGCTTGGGCGCTTCGGCGCTTGGTTTAATTTTTGGCGTAACAAGCTCTCTTGCGCTTGGTCTCATATTTTTTGCTGCTGCGCTAGGCGCGATCTTGCGACGTGCGCTAGCGGGTGAAAATCTATTTGTGCAACCTCTTGTTGCGGCCTCAGTCGCGGGTCTTGTGGGTGGAGCCTCGCAACATTTCTTCGCAGATACGCAACTACAATTTGTAGACATCACTCCCTGCATGATTCTTGTGCCGGGCGCGCATATCTTAAATGCTTCACTTGATTTAGCTAGAGGTCGCTTGAGTTTAGGTATTGCGCGCCTCACCTACTGCCTCATGATTTTATTGGTGATCTGCGCAGGACTTCTTGTGGGTCTCACGATCACGAACGGATCATTCACCGATGGCATGTTGTCAGATCAGGTACCGTTATGGCTTGACATCGCCTCTGCAGGCATCGCCGTTGCAGCCTTCGGTGCCTTCTTTTCTCTTCCTTGGCGGATTCTGATTGCACCAATCCTGGTAGGTATGATTTGCCATGCGAGTCGCTGGCTGATAATAGAAAACGGCGGCGGAGTGGTATTGGGTGCGTTCGTCGCCTGCCTGATCGCAGGCACCGTCACGGCGGTTTTGGCGAGATACTTAAAACTTCCCTTTGCCGCACTCGCCTTTAGTGCAGTAGTGTCAATGATGCCGGGAATTTTTATTTTTAAATTTGCCAGTGGTCTAATAGAGGTTTATCGCGCAGACAGAGGTGCCACACTCGCGATGTTGACAGGCGTTGTTTCTAATGGAACCATCACCTTTTTGATTGTGATGGCGATGACTTTTGGACTGATTGCTCCTAAGATGTTGATTGATGGTTGGATCGAGAGGCGTAAAAACGTAACAGCCCTCTGATTAATGCAATGACATGCTGTGAACGTTAATGAAAAGATATCTGGAGTGAAATCCCCATGTTTTTATTTTATTTTGAACGCCATCGCTTAGCAAAACTTGCAGCCCTAGCGCTGGTCTCCCTGTCACCGATCAGCCATGCCTACTTCCCCTTTACAACAGATGACACTGGCACTCAAGGCGAGGGTGGTAACCAGCTTGAACTCAATTACGTTTTCACTAAAGAACGAGGCGTTGGCGTAGCCGATGATGGGACGTACTTCCCAGGGGACTTTGGTACGAGCAACGCCTTTCCGGTCACGTATACCCGAGGTCTCACAGATGACCTCGATGTTTTTGTTGGCTTGGTTCGTCAAACCTCTCCGACCAATGGCTGGATGAACTCAACCATCGGCTTAAAATGGAGGTTTGCAGGCGACCCAGAAGAGGGCTGGAGCTTTGCCGTCAAGCCTGCACTGCTCACACCTGTGACCCGAAACATGGAAGCCTCAGGTCTGGGGAACGGTAAAACTAACGGTACAGTTTCTCTGATTAGCTCTTATATTCAGCCAAAATACGAAGTTCATTTCAACGCACGGTACACCAGCAATTTATCTTATAGCGGCTCCGCAGAACAACAGGCTCAGCATCTTTGGGGAGTCTCCGTTTCGCCTGTCTGGGTATTGAATGAGCAATGGAAGTTGGGTTTTGACACAGGCTTGGATACAAACCCAAATGCAACGAGCGCTCAAGTTGCCTATGCACAGATCGGTGCAGTCTATGCACCCGTTAAAAACGTTCAGCTCGGCTTAGGCCTAATGGGTAATCGTGCTCTGGGTAGCCCAAGCCGCGAATACAACTGGTCCATCATGTCTGGAATTACTTGGCAGTTTTAAACATCGGCTCCCGCCATCATTGGCGTCAATCGCCTAAACGCCTTGACGTCTTTTTAGAAAAACTGCGAATTTTTTGATTTATTTCTCCGTAGTGGAAACATGATCAGATCACCTTGCTCATCGTGTAGGCAAGACAAACGAATCCCGTACAAGCGCTCCAATGCGTGCTTTGCCTCCAGACCACTCTTTACACACTCAAGTTGACCGTCGGTATGCAACAAAATTAAACGGCTGAAGTATCTAAGTGCATGATTAATATCATGCACGATAGCTACTACGGCATGTCGACGAATCCGCGCAAATCGCATGAGTGTCTCTAACATCAGATCTTGTAGGCCTGGGTCTACTGCGGCAATCGGCTCATCCATCAAAATAAACCCGTCCTCAACGTCCCAAAGCTGCGCGCATATTCGAGCTAATTGCACACGTGCAAGTTCGCCACCCGATAGTGTGTCAACCGTTCTCTCCAACAGATGGCTCACATCGAGCATCGCGGCTGCGCTAGCGACGATTTGATTGCAAACAGCGTCACCCGCTCTTGCGACCCGTCCCAAGCCAATGACAAGCCCTGTTGCCAAGGGAAAAACAATATCCTGAGATTGATTTAATACAGCACGATTTTGACTGAGGGTATCGGCAGGCCAATTGTTTAGTGGTCGATCATTCAAACAAACAAGACCGAAACTGGGTTGATACGCACCCGAAAGAAGTCTGAGTAAGGTGGACTTGCCGACACCATTGGGTCCCAAAATAGCAACAGTCTCGGCCCTTCGAATCTGAAGTAGATAGGGGCCAAACCTGCGAAGACCAAGTTGTTTCATTACATTATGCATCTTTAGCATCGTTGTTACTCCACTCTATGTCGCTTAGTATGTAACAGCAGCATCAAAAATGGCCCTCCCAATAACGCGGTAAAAATTCCCACTGGAATTTCAGCAGGAATAACAATCGTACGCGCCAAGGTATCCGCCGTCAGCATTAGCAATGCTCCCAAGAGCATCGAGATCGGCAACAATGCACGCATATCTGCACCAACGAATGCGCGGGCGAGATGTGGAGCAATCAGTCCTATAAATCCAATCACGCCACAAAAAGCTACTGACACGCCAGCAAGCAAGGCAACCATCACAGAAACTGTCCACCTCAACCTAGGGACTAATACCCCTAGCGATGCGGCCGTTGCCTCACCAAGATTGAGCGCGTTGAGTTGCTGCGCTTGAGTCCGGCACCAAAGGTATACCGCCACCAGAACTATCCCTAGCCCAGGCACAATTGTCCAATTCGCTCCAGCTAAAGATCCAAGCGTCCAAAAGGAAAGACTTCGTAACTGCTCATCCGTCGCAAGATAGGTGCAAAAACCAATCACAGCAACACCAAGCGCATTTAAAGCAATCCCAAGTAAAAGTAAACCGGCAATAGAGCCAGGCATCAACCAGCTAGCACCTATATTGAGAAACATGCAGGTTAAAAATGCTCCCATAAAGGAAACAAAGGGAAGTAACCAGACCCGCACCTCGAAAGAAAACAGCATGCTTTGTTTAGATATCAATACGATTGTGAGCGCCGCTGCGCACGCAGCACCAGTTGTGACGCCCAGTAAACTAGGATCTGCCAGCGGATTACGAAATAAGCCTTGCACCAACGCCCCAGAAAGACCAAGAGATGCGCCAACAAATACACCCAGCAATACACGCGGAATACGTAAATACCAAAGGACGTAGGTCTCACCGTCAAGTGGATGCGTAACACCCTCTGAGAAAAGTAAGGAATGTCCGAATGCAAATAGCTTAGACCAATGGTTCCAATTGACCTCGACAGCCCCAGACCGTAACGCGCACAATCCGAAAATAAGGACTAGCAATAAGGAGAGGAAAAATGTGGGGTTTTTATAACGTTGAAAAACTAGCTTCATGAAATAAATGCGTCCATAAACTCCGACTTGAGACGCTTGACCGCTAAAGGCAATCGAGGACCAAACCCGAGCAGCAAGCTCGCGTCCATTTTGATGATGTGTTGGTGTTGACCCGCAGGCGTGTGCATGACGCCAGGGAGTTGGAGCACTGCTGTAAGGTCTCCAAGTGCGCGAAATCCATGATCCGTCATCAGCAAAAGGTCGGGACGAGCAGATACGAGGGACTCGGGCGTGAGTGGTCGATAACCAGAGTATTCTGAAATAGCATTGATCGCACCTGCATATTCAATCATGGCATGTGCTCCGGTCTGAGTCCCAGCCGCCATGAGCCGACTGGAACTATGTGCAAAAAGAAATAACACTCTGCGCGGCGTTGCAACGATCACGGAATGGGTTAAAGACGATGCCTGTAGTTGATTCCACTCAAGATTTAGACGTTCAATCAGGATGGCTGCCTCAGACTCAAAACTGAGTAAACGCCCCAACCGCACAATACGTTGGATCAAGCCTTCGTAGCGATGACCAGAGTCCAGCACCTCCACCCCAACACCTGCAGCCGATATTTGGCGAAGAACGCCCGGTGGACCGGCCTCCTCCGTCACAATCACGTTTGTTGGTGCAAGTGCCAGAATGCCTTCGGCGGACAAACTACGGGCATAGCCCACCTGAGCAATCAATGACGCCTCTTTTGGAAAAGTGGAGGTGGAATCAACGCCAACAAGACACGATTGGGCCCCCATCTCAAAAATGATTTCAGTGAGCGCGCCTCCAATACATACTATTCGCTGCCTCTGCTCTGGATAACTCGTTGAGTGTATTTGCTGGCTGAATGCAAGCGCACCAATTGCGCCAATTCGACTCAACGCTCTGCGGCGCATTAGAAATGCGAGTGTTTCCGGAAAGCGTGCTGGTGTTATGCGGCGCATAGACGACTCGCATCAAATAAACGATCTAAGACCGCTCTCCACTGAATGTTTTCTGGTAATCCAGGTTTACGTTGACCAAACAACATGAGTATCAACTCACCAGAGTGATCAAACAATTCTAACGATGTCACGATGCCATCGACGGTTGGCTTTCGCACAACCCAAGCACTTGAGATTTGATCCTGACGCAGGTGCATATTGAAATCCGGATCCATGACATTGAGCCAGCCCTTTGTCACTGAGATATTTTTAATGAGACCCGTGTGGATTTGAATCGTGCCGGGATTGGATACGAAAACCATTACGGGGATCCGTTGATCGACCGATAGACTCAAAATGTGACGACACTCGCCCGGCCGAACAGTTTGAGCAAAACCTGCTCCAACTAACCGAAACGCCTGTAATCGTGAAACGCAATATTTCTTTAGTAATAAAAAGAAGTCATGCGTATCAACCATCGCACTCCACTCTCGCTGCAGTCCAACAACATCAACATCACAATCAGCGCGCTCAGCTTTTGCAAGAGTTTTAGACGCGACAGAAACACGTGATGATTGCTCCTTTTCAGCAAAACGATGTTTGAAATCTTTAAACGTACTCAGGTTGCTATCAGGAATTAAAAAAATCTTGTGGACTGCAACACCGTACCGATCAAAATACTGAAGGCTATGCTGTACGCCCCGCGCTGTTTTTTCGATCACCGCAAAGCCTAAATGCCAGTTGTTGTAAAAGATTCGTAAATCAATCGTCTCTCCAAGCACGATTCCAATATCACCCGTTTGAGTGACTGGTTGATAAACTCCCGTTTTTTCATGTACGCATGATTCATTTCTTGTTAGCGCCATCAGAGGTCCAAAGGTCTCTAATGTTGAAATTTGTTCAGGCCATCGTTGACTCAGGCGCGTAGCCTCAAGAGCGACAGTCTCTTGTGGTGATACTTCTCCGCAATGAGCCGCTAGCAGTTCAGCCTCAGAAATCGAAAGAATTTTTGCAATATCTCGATGCCTGCGTGGACCATCGCGGCGCATCGTCGAAAAGGCTTTACGGACAAGCTGATTAAGTTCTGTCATGGAACTTTCCTCTTAAAAATCAACACGGATAGAAAGTTGAATATTGCGCCCTGGTGCTGTGTAAGCGTCTTTGATTTCACTATTATTTGCGAGACCACTCACATCCGACCAACGCCAGTAATAGGTGTTGAACAGGTTATTGACGTTGGCGTTAAGAGTGATGTTTGCCTGGGGCTTCCAAAACACGCCAAGATCGAGTGTTCCGTATGCTGGGGGTGCAAACTGAGTGGGAGAGGACTCAGCAATTCGTGTGGGACTTTTTCCTGCATTCCACAACCAATTGGCACGTGCGCCCCAGCTTTCTCTGTCATAACGAAGGCCTAGCAACATATTGAGTGGTTGAATTGAGTTGAGAGGCTGCTTTTTCCCTCTGATGGTAGAGTCGCCTTTTAGATATGCAAAACCAGTTTCTAGTCCCCAGTACCGATCGAAGCGCCAATTGACCTTTGCGACAAGGCCTTGGATATGGGCATCGGTTAAGTTGACATACTGATAGATCGTTGGATTTGAGGGGCGACCAAGCCCTCCCACAATCTCCTGACTGATAAAGTTTTTATAACGGTTGTTAAAAGCAGAGAGTGCGTAATTGAAGGTCTGATAATCTCCTCTGACACCTATTTCCAGACTCTCCGCATACTCAGGCTTGAGATTTGGATTACCGATACTGGTGTAGCCTGAGGCTAAATTTCTAAAGCCGTTGTTGACTTGATCAGGCGTTGGCGCACGAAATCCCAGCGCATATTGTGCGTAAGGTGCAAACATAGGATGCAAAGACCAAACGGCTCCTAAGCGTGGCGTCCATGCATTTCCATCTGTTGTTGTGGCTTGATAGCCTGGTCGGCCCTTGCCTTGACCATGATGGGAAGTAGAGGGCGCAATTCGGTAATAGTCAAATCGTACGCCAGGTGTAATCGTCAAATCTCCCAGCTCAATTTCGCTTTGAAGAAAGGCTCCGCTGAGCGTGTAAACCGTGTCGGGAAAAGGCTTGTCTGGGAATAGGCCACCATAGGGCGGCACTGTCCCATCCCGAACCCCCCGAGTATTGGCTTGACTCCAATCCAGACCGTAGGTCAATCGCTGATCAAGCACGCCGGATAGATTGCTTTCAAATTGCGTTGCCAAACCAATCACACTAGTTTGAAAGGTATTGTCACGCGTTCGCTCGCGGGCGCGATAGCGTTCTTCGGTGGCAAATTGATTGATCTGCGCGTCCTGCCAGTAAATACGCGTCTCGGACTTTTGAATAAGTGGTGCACTTAGATCGGAATAGCGGTGCTCTAAGGAAACACGATCTCTGCTGATACGATCTTTGGTTGAAAAACTGGTTGTGTTAAGTGGCCGGTATGGAGGGATGGCTCTGGCGGAATACACCTCGGTAGCCTGCGAACGGCGCTGCGACTCAAGCGTCAGACCCAGCTGTTGATAAGGATTGATCTTAAGAATCGCCTTGGCAAGTAAATAACGACTGTTGTAGTCAACCGGGTTGGGGGAGGTTCGGTCTAGATTTTGAGCATCGTTATTACCTTGATTGATTGTTTGATGACCGAGCCTAAAACTGCCTAGGATCATCCCTTGCCAAGGTCCACTATTTCCACCAAGCCCTAGCGTGCTTGACCAAGAGTGATCAATACTCGCATAGCCGGTACGCAAAAATCCCCCACGCGTTGCACCCTTTTTATATAAATCTTCAGGATTTAAAGTTTGAAAGCTCACCGCACCTGCAAGACCATCGCTACCATACTGTGTTGAGGCAGGTCCTCGAAGTACCTCAACGGATTTAATGCCGTCAACATCAAGATAATCGCCACGACCTGTTCGGAACGAACCAAAGGAAAACCCATTGGGAACCCGTATGCCGTCAATCAGCATGAGTACCTGATTGCCTCCTAAACCCCGGATGTTGATGCCCTCGTTGCCTCCACGCCCAGTGGAGGTTCCGGCGTTGCTAAAGCGTGTCGGTCCTGAGGGAACCGTGACGTCAAGCTCGTTACGGAAAATATCTTTTAAATCGCGTGCGCCTTCGCGTTCGATTGCCTCAGAAGTGATGACGGTCACTGCAGCAGGCACTTCGTCTATGCGACGCTCACCGCGTGTTGCACTCACAGTCACCTCTTTGAGAGAAGTATGTGCGCTCTGAACGGACTGAGCCGCTACGGCACCCGTATACAACCCTGCAGTGAGACTCGCGGCAAGACCGCCGAGCAGACCCGAAACAAAACGACGACTAAACGGGATGTGGGTGAAATCAGATGAGCAAACATCATTGATGCGCAGCATAGGTGTGTCCTAAATGAATTTAGGCACTGGCTGGCGATGGCTGGCTCGTGCAAAGAAAAAAGAATTACTTTGTCAGGATCAGTTTTCCTAACGCAGTCTGACGTAAACGATATTGAGACCCCTGATGCGTAATTTCAAGCTCATCGGCACCCGCAAAAAGTGCTTGGCTCGTGACACTCAGAATAGACTTCGGTGGGTAGACATCAAGATTGGAAGTCACTCTGACCGCTTGCGGCCGAGGCGCATCGGAGTGATAAAGATGAGAATATTGTTTAACCATAGAGATATTTTAAACGATAATGATTCTCATTTGCAAGAATTAAATGAAACAAAATGCAAATTGAGTGCTATTGCAATACGCATGCACTCAAGGCTTGGTTGGAGCCGTCATACCCGAGACGATGGTCGATACATTGAGTTCAAACATCTTGAGATAGGTGTCTGCGTCGGTACCTGGGGCGGATAATGCATCGGCAAAGAGTGTGCCACCGATTTTTGCACCAGTATCCTTTGCAACGCGTTCAAGCACCCTTGGGTCAGAAATATTTTCAGCAAAGATCGCAGTAACTTTATTCTTTTTGATTTCATTGACGATCCGTACAACATCGGCAGCTGAAGGCTCGCTACCCGTTGACAAACCCTGGAGTGGATAGAAGCTCACCTTGTAAGCGCCCGCGAAATAGCCAAAGGCGTCGTGAGAAGTAATCACGCGCCGGCGCTCAAGCGGTATGGCTGCGATTCGCTCTTGCGTGGTTTTTTCCAACGCATCAATTTTCTTGAGATAGTCCGCGGCACGTGCTTGAAAATCCGCAGTCTGTGCAGGCATCGCGGCACTAAGCGCCACCTTGATATTTTCAACGTACTGACGGGCGTTCACCAAACTTTGCCACGCATGTGGATCAGGAACAACATGCGAGTGCTTGTGACCGTGATCGTGATTGCTTGTTGCCATCGGAATCGTCTTGACGCCTTTGCTGGCGTTTAAAACAGGTCCTTTGTAACCAGAAGACTTAATCAAACGGCTCATCCAGCCCTCGAAACCGAGTCCATTGACCACGACGAGTTTGGCTGCCGCCAAGCGTTTCACATCGGCTGGCGTCGGATCAAAAACATGGGCGTCAAAATTAGGGCCCACTAGACTTGTCACGACCACATGTGGACCGCCGACTTGCCTGACCATATCCGCGAGGATGGAGAAAGTCGCCACAACAGGAAGGGGCTCACTCGCACTGACGGGTGAAACGCCTCCGAACAGAACAATCGCGATGAACAGTTGCACTTTGACCAACAGTATTTTAGTCATCATGATTCCTTGTGCTGAGGCGTAGGGAAGAGAATTAATCTAAAGCTGTCACGCGTCCCAAAGCAAAGCGAAAATAAATACAAACCGCCCGCGACTAAGACAATAGAGGGACCGGAGGGAAAGTTCGCGTGATAAGAAATCAACAATCCCAAGAAACCGCTTAGCGCGCCAAATCCGGCGGCAAGCGATGAGCGGGAGACTACACCATAGGACCAAAACCTTGCCGCGGTGGCGGGCAACATCAATAGTCCGACGGCCATGAGTGTGCCAAGCGCCTGAAAGGCAGAAACCAAATTGAGCACAACCATCAGCATGAAGAGTTGATGCACTAAAGCACCTCGCCCGCCTACAGAGCGCAGAAAGCCAGGATCAAAACACTCCAGCATGAGGGGACGCCAGAGTACGGTCAATAATAAAAGTGAGGCGGTCGACGCACCTGCAATCATGAGCAACGATTCCGAGTCAATCGCCAATACACTGCCAAACAAGAAGTGCAGGAGGTCTACCTTGCTACCTGAGGTGGAAATCAACAGCACTCCAAGCGCGAGGGCAATTAAATAAAAAGAAGCGTAACTCGCATCTTCCTTTTGACTCGTCCATCGCGTCACAACATTGGCTACCAAGGCCATGAGGGCTGCTGCAATAAAACTCCCAATCGTCATTGCAGGCAAAGAGAGCCCAAAAAAAATAAAACCAACTGCCGCACCTGGCAAGACAGCGTGTGCAATGGCGTCTCCGGCAAGACTCATACGTCGCAACACCAGAATCGTGCCAATCGGACCGCATGCTAAGCCAATCGCGACGCAGGCAATCAAGGCGCGTTTCATGAATCCATAGTCAGCAAAAGGCGAAATGATCCAGCTGTATAACAGTGTTCCCCATTCGAGCATCATTAACCCCTGCTCCCGCTCTCGGGTGGACGGACGCACCACGGTGCGCGATCGTCCCAGTACTCGGAGGTTTGACGTGCACGCGCTAAGTTTTCTGTCGTGAGGACCTCAGCGCTATTGCCCCAAGCGATTACCTCACGCGCAAGCAGTAAGGTCTGAGGGAAGTATTGGCGGACCATCTCTAAATCGTGGAGAACCGCAATCACGGTACGTGATTGCCGATGCCAGTTAAGCACTACACCGAGTAAGTCCTCGGCCGTTCGCGTGTCGAGTGCATTAAAAGGCTCATCAAGCAAAATAATCTGTGCATCTTGCATCAATAGCCGTGCAAACAACACACGCTGCAATTGTCCGACTGAGAGCTCGCCGATGTAGCGCCGTTCGAAGCCAATCAATCCAACAGCGGCGAGTACCTCAGAAGCTCGGGCGCGGATGTCCGCAGAAACGGAGCGAAAACTGCCTAGTTCACGCCATGCTCCGAGCGACACCACATCCAAGACACGCACAGGAAACTCACGATCAATGGCGGATTGCTGAGGCAGGTACGCGAGCTTAGAGGCGCGTCCCTGTGGAGACTGAAGCGCAGGCGCAAAATCAATCGACCCTTCTATGCCGCTTTTTTGACCGGACAGTGCTGAAAGCAACGTACTTTTCCCTGCACCATTGGGTCCGACGATGGCGGTGAGGGAGCCAGATTTAAATGCGCCGGTGAGATGATGGACGGCGGGGTGCCCCTGATAGGCAAGCGTCAAGTTTCGAAGCTCGATCGCTGTTGAACGCGCGGTCATGACGTCTAGCTCAGCCATGTGTACGCAAGGCCCAAAATACGGCCAACCACAACATAGCTAGCAAAGAAGTCACCCAAAGTAATCGCGGTGCAAGCCCGCTCAAGACAGGACTTTTAAGATCCTTGGCCTGCGCAGGAGCAAGCGGGGAAGCAGATCCGTGCTCATGCGTATGCGCATGACCATGTCCCTGATCATGCGAGTGATCATGCGGGTGCGCAAGCGCGTGACCTGGCCTATGCGGCTGTCCGCGCGTATGCGAATACTCTTGCTTTGGATTGGGTTGCATTCAGAACTTTAAAACAAGTGTAAAGTTAGAGATATTATCAATAATGATAATACACTATCATTAGAGCCTATGGAACGTTCTACTCGACAACGGTCAGCCATTAAAGAAGCTTTGCAAACGGCGGGTAGACCCTTGCTCGCGCAAGAAGTACTTGAGCTCGCAGGCAACACCGTACCTAACTTAGGCATCGCAACCGTTTATCGCAACCTGAAAGCAATGGTGGAAGATGGCTCATTACGTCAGGTCGTCTTACCAGGTGAAAACCCAAGATTTGAGCTAGGCAATCATGGACATCACCATCATTTTCAATGCAAGCAATGTCAAAAGGTCTTTGACATTCATTCGTGCCCTTCAGACTTAGCGATGCTGGCACCCACAGGTTTCAAAGTCGAAGATCACGACTTAACGCTCTATGGTCGCTGCAAAGATTGCTAATTAGTTGCCCGTCGTGCCACTGACAACGGCGGCACTCAGTAACAACAAGCCGAACGCTAGCACCGCAAATGAAGCAAGCGCTTGTAGTCCAGTTAAGAAAATCTTCCCCCAAACTCTCTCTGCCCCACCCGTTGCGGAAACCGTAGCTTGGCTCACCCAAAGAGAAGCGGAGGCTAGCGCGGCAACCGTCAGCCCTGTGCCTAAACCCATGGCGAGAGCGGCTGCGATGCCTGCAATAAAAAATCCTTGAGCCAATGCGAATACCAGCACAAAGACCGCCCCCGAACAGGGCCTGAGACCTACGGCCAAAACCGCTGAGATCGCTTTAGTCCAATTGAGTGGACCTGCGATTAAATTTGGATCAGGCATATGCACGTGTCCGCAGCTCTCATCATGAACATGCGCGTGAGCAGAATGGGCATGATGATGCGCGTGGTCATGCGCGTGGTCATGACCGTGGCTGCAAGCGTGGTCGCCATGCACCGGATGCGTATGTTGGGTATGTCGCCCCTGCCCGGCTTTTAGCTTTTCTTGAATCAAATGAATCAATGGTTTAAGTACATGCTTGTACACAAGCCAAGCCCCCAACGCAGCCATCATGGCATAAGAAGCGAGCTCCAACCACCAAGTCGCGCGGTTCATCGCCACACCAGAAATCTGCAAGACACCGGCAGCGATCGCAACTAACGCGATGGCAACGAACGCCTGCAAAAATGCGGAGAGCATCGCCAACAAGGCACCGTTGCGTATGGTCTCTCTGTTCGCTAAGACATAAGCCGTCAACACAGCCTTTCCGTGACCGGGACCCAAGGCATGAAACACACCATAACCAAACGAGAGCACCAACAATAACCATGCTGCCCAGCCATCTTGCTTCCAGGCGCGTACCGCTCCGGTCAATTGGCGATAAAAATGTCCCTGCCATGCTGCCATCTGACCACTGAACTCTGCAAACCAACCAGTCGTTGGGATGGTTAAACGTTGCTCTGGTGTCGCAAAGGGATGTGCAGCTTGGGCGAACACAGTATTAGCAAAAGCAAAGCAACACATTAGCAACAATAGGACAAACAATCCTTGCAAATGTAAGGATTTCAGAAGATATGTCGAGTGGTAACACTTCATTATGGACACTTCACAGTGAATTGATGCGAAAGTTGGCGAACCGCTTCTCGTAAATTCTCAGGCAACTCTTTTTGTGTGGGAGGGATCGACCAGAGTAAGCGTTCTGTTTTTGGATCAAGCGGTCTGGGTGGCATGTAGCCAAACTTACATTGGGCGGGTGAATCGACGCCCTTTAAGGCTTTGACACCCCCTTTGAAATTAAACGAAACAAAATAGCTTGGATCCTGAATATCAACCTCAAGTCCTTGTGCATCAATATTGATAGGGGGTTCGATCGGCAAATCAAAAGACAGCACGAGCTGACTGGCCTTGGGATCCCATGTGCTGCGTGCATTGCGAGGTGCGCCTAATTTCAGGGGCTGACCCGCGAGCGTGATCTTAGTAAAAAAGTGTGACTCTGGCTCAGCAAGTGCAGTCATCCACTCGCCGGTGATTTTTTCGAGCTCTGCATTAGCGACTTGACCCGCTTGATCGCGTGTCATGCCTTGTAAGGCGTAGGTCGAGAACAAATCATCAAAGAGCCAAGACTGACGCACGCTTGTGGCCTGTCCTTGGGGATTGAAAACAAGTTCAATCCCACCCTCAATATAAATATGAGGATGCGCCTGAGCCACAGGAAGGATCAAACACTGCGTCAACATCAGTATGAGTCCGGCACATAAATTCTTGAGCATCATCATTTCAACTGATCTGTTCGTGAGGCTTGAGGACGGGATGCTGCCAACAGGCCAAAGAGTTCGCTGGTATCTTCATTCGTATCTAACCGCTCCGTTAACGCGATCACGCGATCGATGTCATGCTTGGACAAGCATGACTCTACAACGTTACGGAATTTATAAACAACATCCTCGTGGGATAGCGGATTTTCTGGACTCCCTCGGCGATTCAATATTTCATGTTTGAATTGTTGACCATCTCGAGTCGTGATGGTCACGCGAGCGGCATGCCGATAGGCGGGTCCCATTGCCTCGATTTCGGGATCAATGCGGGCATGAATTCTTTTAATAAAATCCATAATCTTTGGATCCGCCAGACGATCTTCTGCATACTGCGCGACAAAGGCCTTACCATCAAAACCAATCACCGCAATACCGTAATAAAGATTCATCTGCGCAGCAGTCACGCCTTGTGCTTTGTATTCCCAAGCGCAATGGGTATACGTCATGGGGCTCATACCAATATCGACTGCCGTCACATCGTCGGGCGTGAGGTGATGCTCACGCAGCAAATGGGCAAAGGCGTCCAGCGCGGAGTGGATACTGGTCACACAAGCATGCGGTTTGTAACCCACCTTGGCAGTCTCCCAGACCTGGCCTAAGTCCTCGGTCAGTCTTTTGGCATTGGGTGTATTGGAGTAAGAACTCAGATACCCACCATAGCCTGCCTCAAGCACATCGGTGATACCTGTAAAGTCACGTTTTGCCAGAAAAGCAGAGTAAACACCGCTCTGCGCCGCACGACCAGAATGAAAACGTTTGACCATCGCGCCTTCTTGGGCGGCCATCAAACCACCCGCTTGAGAGCCGACGATACCGAGCGCATGTTGCATCCGTGCCGCATTCAAGTCCAGCATTTTCCCGGCACTTGCTGCGGCCACAAAGACACCTGAAGCACCTTGCGGATGAAAGCCTCGAAAAAATAAACCCATCGTCGCGGCATTTCCGACCCGCGTGCCGATCTCATAGCCCGTTGTCATTGCCGTCAACAGCTTTTGACCACTTAGGCAACCCATCTGCTCAGCCAGAGCCACCACAACAGGCGTCGCAATGGAGCCGGCGTGAACAATAGACTCTTTGTGAATATCATCCAGCTCGAAAGCATGACCAGCGGTGGCATTGACCAAGACTGCGCCCGCGACTGAGGTCTTTACCCCACCGCCAAAAATTGAGGCGACTCCGCGCGCGCCCTCCTCTTCGATCATCGCTTGTACATGCTGCGTCCAAGGAAGTGTCGCACCAAACAAACAACATCCCACGCTATCCAAAAAGCTCGTCTTCATCCGCTGAATCACTTCTGCAGGAATATCGGCATATTGAATAGAGGTGGCAAACTCAGCTAGTGCCTGTGTGGCACCGGGCAAAAGGGAGACAGGATGATTTTCCATAGTTTTAGGGGGCGTTTCTCTAAGTAGAAGTCACGATGCTAACGACGGATGTTTGCCGGGTCAATTCGCTAGAATAAATGACTATTACTGAATTTGATTCATGAGTACACTACTTGCCATGCGAAACCTTAATGCTCTACTTGTTTTTGTCAAAGTTGCGGAAACCCGTAGCTTTACCCTTGCCGCCCAGCGACTCGGGCTGACCTCTTCAGCCATCAGTAAATCCATTGCCCGCCTCGAACAAGAGCTCGGTGTCAAGCTGCTGACGCGCTCCACCCGCTTGGTGAATTTGACGGGTGAAGGCGCAAGCTTTTTTGAACGCTGCCAGCAAATTCTTATGGAAATTGAAGAGGCCGAGAGTGCAGTGACCTCCGCCACGGCCACACCTAAAGGACGACTCCGTTTGCAAATGCCTGTAGGCTTCGGACGCCGCGTCGTCGCACCAAAAATATGGGAATTTACGCAGCGATATCCGGAACTCAGTGTCGATATCGAATTGAGTGATCGTCAAGTGGATCTTACATATGAATCTGTCGATGCCATTATCCATATAGGCGCAGTCACAGACGAGCGCGTGATCGCACACAAGCTCTGCAACCTGAGTTTTGCGGCCTATGCCTCACCAGACTATTTAGCCAGGCATGGCACTCCGAAATCTCCCGATGACTTAGCTCACCATCAGTGTATGGGTTATTTGTTACCCATGACTGGAGATCATCGCGAATGGCACTTTACTAAAAACGGAAAAGATTTTTCCAGAGTCGTCTCAGGTGCGCTGAACATCAACAATGCAGAGACACTTCTAGAAGCCGCAATCGCGGGTGCAGGGATTGTGATGGTCAGTGACTTTATCGCGGGACATGCACTGCGCTCGGGCAAGATTCAACGCATTTTGTCCGACTATGTTGTTGCGGGACCCGCGGTGTCTATTGTTCACCTGCCCCGCAGCACGATGGCTGCAAAAGTCAGAGTATTTGTGGACTATCTCAAAACCATTATTGAGGATATTGATCCACAAGCGCTCAGTAAAATCGAGTCATAGCCGTCAGCAGAACAACCGATAAGATTCATTACGAACATTACATTTAAAACGAGACACAACATTTATGGCAACGCAATCGCACTCCACTGCATCAAGCTTAAACGTTCTTTCAACCATGGCGCTACGGAACGCACTCAATGAACTGATCCCGGCTTTTACAGCAACCTCTGGCATCCAGATTGCCATTGAGTATGGTGCTACGGCACACCTTAGAGAGCGAATCCGAGCAGGCGCACGCGCTGATTTGCTGCTCGCGGTTGCGGGGTCGGTGGATGAACTCATCAGTGAAGATATTTTAAAAACAGGAAGCAGAGTGGACCTGGCGAGCTCAGATGTTGCGATGGCCGTTGCGCTGTCCGCACCCGTGCCTGATATTTCTTCGCAGGATGCTTTTATCGCCACGCTCAAAGCTGCGCGCTCCATCGCCTTTTCCAAACAAGGGGCCAGCGGCATGTATTTTGCGAGTCTTATTAAACGGCTTGGACTGGATGAAGAAGTACGTGCCAAAGCGACTGTGCTGCCAGAAGGCTTGACGGGAGCCTTAGTGGCCAAGGGTGAAGTGGAATTGGCAGTCCAGCAAATGAGCGAGCTCATGCAGGTGCCGGGAATCAATATTTTCGGCAAGCTGCCCCCCGCAGTCCAACAATCCACCGTTTTTTCTGCGGGTATCTTTAAGGAAAGCACACAAAGTGCTGCCCTCACCAGATTGATTCAATTTTTACAAACCAGTGATGCCAAGCACGCTTTTGCACAGCAAGGATTGGATCCAATATGAACACAGACCTGCATTTCCTGACAATCGCCGAAGCTGGGCGGCAGATCAAAGGCAAAAAACTTTCACCCCTTGAGTATGTTGATCATTTGAGTGCGCGCATCGAGTCGCTGGATGATCAACTCAGTGCATTTATCACGCCGACCTTCGGACTGGCACGTCAGCAAGCGAAAGCGGCTGAAAGCGAAATCATGGCTGGGCGATACCTGGGTCCGATGCACGGCATTCCGTTTGGTGCCAAAGATATTTATGAGACGGCAGGTATTTTGACCACGGGGGGTTCGCGCATTGGACAAAAGCACGTTCCTGCCAACGATTGTGCTGTGGTGGCCAAACTTTATGAGGCGGGTGCTCTTTTAATGGGTAAGCTCAACACACATGAGTTTGCTCATGGGGGGCCTTCTTTGGATTTACCCTGGCCGCCCGTACGTAATCCCTGGGATCTCACACGTTTTAGCGGCGGGTCTTCTAGCGGCTCAGGCGCAGCAGTGGCTGCAGGTTTTGTGGGCGCAGCCCTTGGCACTGATACGGGTGGCTCCATTCGAGGGCCCGCCTCGCTATGTGGCATCGCAGGATTTATGCCGAGCTCGGGGCTGGTGAGTCGCGTGGGCGTCATGCCGAACTCCTTTACGCTAGATCACTGTGGTCCGATGGCGTGGACGGTTGAGGACTGTGCGCTGATGCTGCAAGCGATGGCAGGTCATGATCCCGCGGATGGCAACAGCTTTGAGCAGCCTATTCCAAACTATGCAGAAAGTCTTGGCGAGGACCTTAAGGGTCTGCGTGTCGGCGTGTTGCGCTATGTCTGGGAAGAAGATCTCGTGACCAATGAGGAACATCGTCAAGCACTCAATCACGCTGTAGAGGTTTTCAAGCAACTTGGTGCCACTGTTCAAAACTGTCGCCTGCGTCCCATGCAAGACTATATGGACGTGAAAGTTGTCTTGGCCGAGACGGAAATTTTTGGCGTGCAACAGCAAGGGCTCACCGAACGTCCCCATGACTATGGCCGTGACTTTTTAACGCGTATTTTGCCGGCTGTGATGTTCCAGTCACTCGACTTTCTCGCCGCCACGCGAGAACACAAGCGCATGCTTGAGGAAATGCAGCCGATCTACGAAAAGTTTGATGTGCTCGTCATGCCAGGTTTCGGTCCCGCACAGCCTATCACAGCACATCGCCCGATCACCTTTTGGCGCAAACCCAACGCACAAGTGCTCGCCAATATTACTGGCGGTCCAGCCGTCTCAGTCAATTGTGGCTTTAACAATGAGGGTCTTCCGATGGGGCTACAAATTGTGGGGGCACCTCAGGCGGATGCGCTTGTTTTAAAGGTGGGGCATGCCTTTGAGAAAGCGATAGATCTACGCCACAAGCGCCCGTCACTCATGCCGGGCCAACCCGCTCCTGCGCTCGTTACGCCCGATTTCACACCGGACACCTCACATTGTGACGCCCAGACGCGTGCGTTTGCCGCGCGCATGGCCGACAATGCGGGGCTCAAACTGGATGACACGTTAATGGCAGTTCTTTGCGAAGCTGCGCCCTATGCGCTTGAGATGACAGCACGTTTGCGTAAACACAGAAACTGGTTCGACGAGCCCGCTAACGTATTTCGTTCCGGCCAATAAACTTTTAAAGGATCATCACAATGAATTCAATCAAAGCCAGATTCGCGCGTCCGGAAATCTTGCTCGCGCCCGGTGTCTATGATGCACTTTCTGCTGCGCTCGCCGAAGAGGCAGGTTTTGAGGCGCTGTATCTTTCAGGTGCCTCGATCGCCTACACCGCGCTTGGGCGCTCAGACGTTGGTCTGACAACCTTCACCGAAGTGAGCGAACGCATTGCACAACTCAGGGATCGCGTTCAAATTCCCTTGATTGTGGACGCTGACACGGGCTTTGGCAACGCGCTCAACACGGAACGCACGGTGCGCGGCTTTGAACGCAGTGGTGCCAACATCATTCAACTTGAGGATCAGTCTTTTCCAAAGCGTTGCGGTCATCTCGAAGGAAAATCATTGGTTTCAACCACTGAAATGGTGGGAAAGTTACACGCAGCCGCTTCGTCGCGACACTCAGCAGACACCCTCATCATGGCACGTACGGATGCCGTCGCAGTCGAAGGCTTCGAAGCAGCCCTAGAACGCGCCGAACACTACCTGGACGCGGGTGCTGACATTTTGTTTATAGAAGCCGTTCGCAGCGATGCGCAGATGGAAATTGTCAACAAACGCTTTGCGGGTCGCGTCCCGCTACTTGCCAATATGGTAGAAGGTGGCAAAACACCCGTTAAATCTGCCGAAGAGCTTCAGGCTCTCGGGTATTCGATTGCGATTTTTCCCGGTGGTACGGTTAGAGCGGTTGCCTTGTTGCTACAAAACTATTACGCCAGTCTCAAAGCGACCGGCAGTACCCGTGCCTTTCAAGGATCCATGTTGGATTTTGACGGTTTAAACGCAGTGATCGGCACGCCAGAGCTGCTCGCACGCGGCAAGCGCTATGAAAATGGCGATAAATCTTGACGATCAAGTGTGTCACAGGTCAAGCGCACAAGACACGTTGTACATTACCAAGCACAAATTCAAAGCAATGTTAAGGATCAGACCATGAAGACATATCGTATCGCCGCTATTCCTGGTGACGGCATCGGCAAAGAAGTGATTCCGGAGGGACAAAAAGTACTTCACGCCATCGCGGCCAAAGATCAATCACTCAAATTTGAGTTTGAAAGCTTTGACTGGGGCGGTGACTACTATCGTCAATACGGCGTGATGATGCCGGAAGACGGACTCGATGCCCTGCGCAATAAAGACGCCATTTTGTTTGGCTCCGCAGGCGATCCACACATTCCTGACCACATTACCTTGTGGGGGTTGCGCCTCAAGATCTGTCAGGGTTTTGATCAGTATGCCAACGTGCGTCCGACCCGTATCTTGCCTGGTATCGATGCACCTCTCAAGCGTTGCACGCCCGAACAACTCGACTGGGTGATCGTGCGCGAAAACTCAGAAGGTGAATACTCTGGCGTGGGCGGTCGTGCCCATCAGGGACATCCCATCGAGGTCGCCACTGATGTCAGCATGATGACGCGTGCGGGTGTTGAGCGCATCATGCGCTACGCTTTTACACTTGCACAGTCCCGTCCGCGCAAGCTTTTGACTGTTGTAACCAAGTCAAACGCGCAGCGTCACGCGATGGTGATGTGGGATGAAATTGCCGTGCAGATCAGCAAAGAATTTCCCGATGTAAAGTGGGACAAAGAGTTGGTCGATGCCGCCACCGCACGCATGGTCAACCGCCCCGCTACGCTCGATACGCTTGTTGCGACCAACCTCCATGCCGACATCCTGAGCGATCTGGCTGCTGCCTTGGCAGGTAGCCTTGGTATTGCACCGACGGGCAACATTGATCCCGAGCGCCGCTATCCCTCTATGTTTGAACCGATTCACGGCTCTGCATTCGATATCATGGGCAAGGGTTTAGCCAATCCAATTGGCACTTTTTGGTCTGTCGTCATGATGCTTGAGCACCTTGGCGAACAGACCGCTGCAGATCGCCTGATGAAAGCCATCGAAGCCGTTACCGCGAATCCTCGCCTCCACACGCGCGATCTCGGTGGCCTCGCCACCACAGCGCAAGTCACAGCGGCGATTTGCGAGCAGTTGAACGGCTAACGCGTTCAGCTCACACAGGACACCTGGGATGGTACTTTCTGGAGAACGGTATTGAATGCGCGCTATGAACTACTCATCAAAGGCAATAGCCTGAGCTTTCGCGGTGGTTTTTTTGGCTTGTGTAATGTTGCATTGGTAACGGCCGAGGATGGCACGCGCATTTTGTTTGATACCGGTCACTACTGCGTACGCAAAGGTTTGATCAATGGCTTAAAAGAGCGCGGTCTTGCACCGACTGATATTGATCTCGTATTTTTGTCACATCTGCACTTTGATCATTGTCAGAATTTGGACTTGTTCAAAGGAGTGCCAGTGGCGGTTGGCGAGACCGAGCTCGGCTATGCGCGCAACCCGCATCCTGAGGATATATTCATACCCTGGAAAATTCATGAACTGTTGGCGGAGTTTGACTTGCGCGCCCTCCCTAAAAGAGGTGTGATCGCCCCGGGCATTGAGCACTTTGAGGTGCCGGGCCACACTACGGGCTGTCAGGCGCTGCGTTTTACGCAAGAAGACGGTCGTCGCGTTGTTCTAGCCGGGGATGCGATCAAGTACCCAAAAGAAGTACTCGCACAAGTCGGTGATATGTGTTTTGGCTCGACCGAGGACTCGAAACGCTCCATTGCAGAAATCTGCGAAGGTACCGATATCGTCGTACCCGGGCATTTTCCAGAGATTTTTAAACGAAATGGGAACTGGATATGGGACGATCCCCCTTCGATCGAACTGCTTTTGCGGTAGTTTGACCGAATATCACCTCCTGAATGGGCAATAGGTGAACGAATTCGTGACATAATTTTGAGGGGACGAATCACTCAAAAAGTAAATTAAAAATGTCTGAGATTACGCAGCAAGCAAGCACCAAAACTGGCCCCTTCGCCGGTCTCGTCGTGATCGAACTCGGCAATAGCGTTGCCGCACCGTTTGCTGGTCAAATTCTTGGCGAACTCGGCGCCGCAGTGATCAAGATTGAAAAATCTGACGGTGATGATGCCAGACGTTGGGGGCCTCCTTTTTGGGAAGGCGCTTCACCTTTTTTTCAAGCATTAAATCGAAATAAAAAATCCGTAGTCTGCGACCTGCGTGATCCTCTGCAAATCGAAGAGCTTAAACAATACATCTGCGATCATGCGGACATTGTGGTTCAAAATTTGCGACCCGGTCATGTTGAAAAGCTAGGTCTTGATGCAGCCAGTCTGTTGGCCAAACAACCTCGGTTGATTTATTGCAATCTAGGTGCCTTCGGAAAAGTAGGACCGCTCAAAGATCGCCCCGGCTACGACCCGCTGATGCAGGCCTTTGGCGGCATCATGAGCACTACGGGGGAGCCCGGGCGGCCTTCCGTGCGTGTGGGTGCCTCCATCGTTGATATGGGTACGGGCATGTGGGGGATTATTGGCATCCTGACTGCGCTGCTCGAGCGTCAACAATCTGGTGTCGGAAAAGTGATTGACGTGTCACTTTACGAAACCGCAACAACCTGGGTTTCATTACTCACCGCCCAATATCTCTCAAACGGTGAAGTCGCGGCCAAACAAGGCTCGGGCGCCTCAGGCATTGTTCCCTACAAAGGCTATATGACAAGCGATGGCGAGCTCGTCATCGCCGCGGGCAGTGATGCGCTTTTTAAAGCGCTCTCGACAACAGTCGGCAAACCAGAATGGGCGACTGACCCGCGTTTTATTGATAATCCGCGACGTGTTGAACATCAAACTGAGCTTTATGCAATGCTGGACGCCATCATTGCCACAAAGCCCACTGAGTATTGGGTCGAGCAACTCGAAACAGCAGGTGTGCCCTGCGCGCCTGTTAATAACCTTGCCCAAATGGTTGCCCATCCACAAACCGAAGCACTCGGACTGATGCAAGACGTTCCGGGCACCGGCATGCGATTTATCGGTCTACCCATTAGTTTTGATGGCGTTCGGCCCAAGCCCTATGCCGCACCTCCCAAACTCGGCGAACACACTGATTTGATCTCCAAAAGGAAAGCAACATGAGCACTTTTCCCACATACGAAACCATTGCAACTGAAATGGTGAGCACCCATGTGCTGAAAGTCACACTTAATCGTCCACAAGTTGGCAACGCCATCAACACCCAAACAGGGCATGATTTACTGGATCTTTGGAACCGATTGACAGCAGATGCCGGTGAAGTACGCTGCATCGTATTGACGGGTGCCGGCGAAAAGATTTTCTGTGCCGGTGGTGACTTGAAAGAGCGCAATGGCATGACCAAGCGTCAGTGGACGCTGCAGCATGAGCTCTTTGAGCGTATGTACTGGACGCTTGTGGACCTGCCTGTCCCCGTCATCGCTGCGGTCAACGGTCACGCCTACGCAGGCGGCCTAGAAATGGCGCTGTCCTGCGACTTTATTTACGCCAGCAATGCTGCGCGGTTTGCGCTGACCGAAGTCACGCTCGGCATCATGCCCGGCGCGGGTGGCACACAAAATCTGCCACGTGCGATTGGTGAGCGCCGCGCCAAAGAAATCTTGATGACAGGCAAACCCTTTAGTGCTCAACAAGCGAGCGAGTATGGCCTGATCAACGCCATCCTAGAGCCCGCTGAGGTCTTAGGTAAAGCACTTGAAACGGCTGAAGTGATTGCGGCTAATGCCCCACTTTCTGTCAGGCAGATCAAGAAATCTGTGCGTTATGGCGGTCAAATGGAGTTGCGTACAGCTTTCCGTTTCGAAATCGAAGCCTACAACCATCTCATCGACACCGAAGACCGTATGGAAGGTGTCGCGGCATTTAACGAAAAGCGTAAAGCGAACTTCAAAGGCTGTTAAGCGGAGCATCACATGGCGAACCCAAAACAAAACATCTCCATCGAAACGGGTGAGGACTATCCTGAAATCCGCGAAGGCGTCAAACGCGTGTGCGCGGACTTTCCAGGCGCGTACTGGCGCGGCCTCGAAGAGAACTTAGACTACCCCACTGAATTTGTGCAGGCCTTGACAGCCTCTGGTTATCTTGGCGCATTGATTCCAGAAGAGTACGGTGGCAGCGGTATGCCTTTGCGTGCAGCGGCCGTGATTCTCGAAACGATCCATGCGTCAGGTTGTAATGCCGGTGCGTGTCATGCGCAGATGTACACCATGGGTACGGTTCTGCGTCACGGCAGCGATGCGCAAAAGCAAAAGTATTTGCCAGATATTGCTTCTGGAAAAGTGCGTCTGCAGGCCTTTGGTGTGACTGAGCCAACTTCAGGAACGGATACCACCAAACTCAAAACACGTGCCGAGCGCCAAGGCGATCATTATGTGATTAACGGACAAAAAGTCTGGACCTCGCGTGCGCTGCACTCTGACTTGATGTTGCTCTTGGCCCGCACAACGCCCCTTGATCAGTGCAAGAAAAAGAGTGAAGGTTTGTCCGTATTTTTACTGGATATCCGTGACGGTCTGGGCAAAGGGCTGGATATTCGCCCACTCAAGGCCATGGTGAATCACCACGCAACCGAAGTGTTTTTCGACAATCTGAAGATCCCCGCGGACAATTTGATCGGCGAAGAAGGCAAAGGCTTTAAGTACATCCTGGACGGCATGAACGCAGAGCGTATTTTGGTTTCAGCCGAAGCGATTGGCGATGCACGCTGGTTTGCCAAAACAGCGGTCGCCTATGTGAATGAGCGTCGCGTCTTTGACCGTCCGATCGGTCAAAACCAGGCGGTACAGTTTCCAATTGCGCGTGCACATGCTGAAACGGATGCGGCTGACCTCGTGTTGCGACGGGCGGCTGCGCTGTTTGATGCAGGCTTGCCTTGCGGCGATGATGCCAATATGGGTAAGTTGCTTGCCTCCGATGCCACCTGGCATGCGGCTGAGGCCTGCCTGCAGTGCCACGGCGGCTTTGGATATGCAAAAGAATACGACGTCGAGCGCAAGTGGCGCGAAACGCGCTTGTTCCAGATTGCGCCGATCTCGACGAATTTGGTGTTGTCCTACATTGGTGAACACATGATGGGCATGCCACGTTCGTTCTAATCCGCACGCAGGGATGACACGCGCATCCCTGCAGAGACTGAATTTGTAGGAGACAAATAATATGACAACAGGATTAACCCAAGCACTTGCAGCCTTCGTGGCCAACCCGACCTTTGGCGATCAGGAACAGGCGGCCTACGCCGTTGCAAAAACAGGTTTCATTGACACCATTGCCACCATGATGGCAGGGCATCGCGAGCCCGTGGTCGACATCGTGCGACAGTTTTTCGCACAAGCGACGACGCCTGCCGAATCGCCCGTCCCCTTCTTGGGTACGATGCACCCTGCGGCACAAGCGGCCTTTATCAATGCAGTCGCGGGTCACGCACTGGACTATGACGATGTCGCGATCTCTGGTCACCCTAGCACCGTGCTGGTGCCCGCTATTTTGGCAGAAGGCTACAAACTCAATAGCTCTGGGCTTGATGCAGTCCGTGCCTATATCGTGGGCTATGAAGTCTGGGGTGAACTCGTCAGCCGCGAGCCAGAGCAGTACCACTTGAAGGGTTGGCATCCTACAGGCGTGTTTGGCGCCGTTGGCGCCGCCGCAGCGGTGGCTTATCTGAACAAGCTGTCTGTGGATCAGGCGCGTCAAGCGCTCGCCATTTCTGCCAGCCTTGCCAGCGGTCTGGTCGCAAACTTTGGCACAATGACCAAGCCCTTTCATGCAGGTCGTGCGGCCTCGCACGGCATTGACGCGGTGCGTCTGTCAGAACTCGGCTTGACCTCTGCCCAAGATGTGTTTGAGCATCCTGCTGGCTATTTGTTTGCGCTGTCTTTATCTGGTCGCGCTGACCTCACGCGCCCAGCAGACACACTCGGTAAAACCTTGCGAATTTTGGATAGCGGCTTGTCGATCAAGCGTTACCCTGTCTGTTATTCGAGTCATCGAACCATTGATGGCGTACTGGAGATTGTCGAACGCGAAAACCTCCGGGCCGAAGATATTGCTCACGTTCACTTGACGATGGGCCCTGCTCAAGCTTCGATGTTACGCAACAAACATCCTGTCACAGGCCTTGAGGCGAAGTTTAGTGCCCAGTTTGCAGTCGCCTCCGCCGTGGTAGCCCGCCAGGTCGGCTTATCCCAATTGACAGACGCATTCGCGACACGACCCGATGTGTCGGCACTCTACGGCAAGGTCACTGTCACGACGGTTGATACGGCATGCCCGTTAGAGCCCGCCTTTGCCTTCACAGACCGTGTTGTGATTGAAACAAAGAATGGCAATAAGTTTGACTCAGGTGAAATTCGTTTCCCGCTGGGCAATGCAAAAAATCCCATTGATGCGGCAGGTTTAAAAGCAAAATTTATGGATTGTATTGCGACGGGCAAAGCTGAAAATCCAGCGATGCATGGCGCGGACAGTGGACTCTATGACCGTATTGCCGGTCTTGAGAATCTCCCCAGCGTGCAAAGTCTTTTTGGCAAATAGAGACTTCACAGGCTGGTAATGTCGTCAACGGAGTGTCATGTACAACAGCGTAGTGTGGTTTAAAAAGGACTTGCGCGTCCATGATCACGCTGCGTTGACTGCCGCTGTCAAACGCGGTCGTGTCTGTTGTATTTACATTATCGAGCCAAGTCTCTGGCGCAGTCCAGATGCGTCAACGCAGCACTACGACTTTACGATTGAAAGTCTTCGCGATCTTTACGTCGCGATTAAAAAACTCGGTGGGCAATTGCACGTTGTCACCGGCGAGGCTTTAGCAGTCTTACAGCGGCTGCATGCACTGATGCCGTTTGATGCGCTGTATTCCCATCAGGAAACAGGCAATGCGCTCAGCTACACGCGGGACATTGCCGTCGGGAACTGGTGCCGCCAGCAAGGCATTGCCTGGCATGAGCCCATACAGTTTGGCGTGGTGCGAAGACTGCACAATCGTAATCTCTGGCAAGCCGCCTGGGAGGAGCACATGCAGCAAGACCTCCTTCCCGCCCCCACACAGATCAATGCGCTACCCTTGCCTTGGACTGAGCCACGCCCGCTGAGTGCGGCAGCGCTTGGCATTGATCCACTCAATCCTCCACACAGACAAAAAGGCGGTCGCACGCTCGGCTTAGAGGTTCTTGGCGATTTTTTAGATAGCCGGAGTGAGCAATATCGAGGAGGAATCTCCTCACCCTTGTCAGCACCGACAGCATGCTCAAGAATCTCGCCCTACTTTACCTATGGCTGCCTCAGCATGCGCGAAGTCGTCCATGCGATGGTGGAGGTTATGGAGCGCGAAAGCTCGAGAGAGAGTCGTAAATCAAAAGGGCTGCGTGCACTCATGAGCCGGCTTTACTGGCACTGTCACTTTATTCAAAAGCTAGAGTCTGAGCCTGAGCTTGAGTATCAAAACGTCCACCGCGGCTACGATGGTCTGCGCGAAGAGGACTGGAACGAAACACATTTTGCGGCCTTAAGCGAGGGGCGCACAGGTTGGCCACTGGTGGACGCCTGTGTGTTGATGCTCAAAGACACGGGATGGATTAACTTTCGGATGCGGGCGATGATCGTCTCGACTGCAGCCTACCCACTCTGGCTCCACTGGCGCGGAGTCGGTCAATGGTTGGCAAGACATTTTCTAGACTACGAGCCAGGTATTCACTGGAGCCAGATGCAGATGCAGGCAGGCACCACAGGGATCAATATCCCACGCATCTACAACCCAATCAAGCAGGCCCGCGACCACGATCCGAACGGTGTGTTTGTGAGACGCTGGATTCCCGCACTCAAAAAAGTCCCCGATACTTGGTTGTTTGAACCCTGGCACTTAACGTCTGAGATGCAACAACAGTTTGGCATCCACGTGGCTGACAGGCTTGCGGCACCTGTGGTGGATCTGGAGGCGGCTACACGCGAGTCTAAACGTCGTCTTTACGACAGACGCAGTGATGCCGAGGTCAAAGCCGGTAAAAAAGCGATTGTTGAAAAACACGCCTCTCGCAAACATTCGGATCGGACTCGCACCTCAAGCCGCAGGCGTGTCAACAGCACCCCACAAACGCCGCCCCCCACTCAGCATGCCTTGGATTTTTCATGACCACACCCTCCCCCATGCGTGGACGCAAAAAAGCAGATCTACCAAGCAAAGTCTGTCTACGCTGCGCACGTCCGTTCACCTGGAGAAAAAAATGGGAGCGGGACTGGGAAAATGTCAAGTTTTGCTCTGACCGCTGCAGGGATTCCTCAGGAGCATCGAAGTGAGCACCTTGATTTATTGGTTCCGAAACGATCTCAGACTGCTGGATTCGCCTGCACTCAACAAAGCCTGTCGTGAGGCGACGCATCTGGTTCCTGTTTATGTGCTGCCGCCCGATACAGTCATGAGCCGCTGGGGGTTTGCGCGTGTGAGTGCGCAAAGAAAACGCTATTTAGTCGAAACACTTGCGGCGCTAGATGCACAGTGTCGCGAATTGGGGAGCCAGCTGCTTGTCTTACGAGGCAGCGTAGCGACAGAACTTGCGTCACTGGCCGAATCCACCCACGCAGAGGGCATTGTCTGTGAACACATCGCAGCCCCTGAAGAGGAAGCCGAAGTCGCGCAACTCAGGGAACAAGGCATCAAGGTTCAATACTTTTGGCAGTCCACCATGCTGGATCTGGCCGCCTTACCCTTTACCCCTCGACAGATGCCGGATATGTTTACGCAGTTTAGGCAACATCTGGAGTCTAAAGGATTGCGCGCACGTAAAGCCTTGCCCGGACCCGAACGTATGCCCAGCCTGCCTGAGAACCTTCAACTTGAAAGCATCTGCCTGAAACAGTGGCTCGATGGGCTGGGTTCAGGCTCAACGGAAAATACGCCATCACAGGCGGGCACATCTCAAGGCTTTCAGCACCTGAATCACTACTTTGCGGGTGAACTTCCCCACACCTATAAAGAAACCCGTAATCAGCTTTCCGGTCCGGACTACTCAACGCACTTTTCAACCTGGTTAGCGACGGGTGCGCTCTCGGCCCCGATGATTGTTGAACGACTCACGCAATATGAATCCGCACGAGGCGCTAACGACGGCACCTACTGGATCTGGTTTGAATTGGTATGGCGAGATTATTTTCGTTTCTTGCATCTGAAATACGGACGCGCCCTTTACTTGCGTCATGGCTTGCGCCAGCTTGATTCTCGCAGTGATGCGCAAAGTCTGGCCCAGCCCACGAACGGTATCGCGCTCAAGCTTTTTGAACAATGGACAGAGGGTAGGACAAAAAATGCCCTCGTCAACGCAGGGATGAACGAACTTGCCGCGACGGGAAAGATGTCCAATCGCATGCGACAGATTGTAGCGAGTTATTTGATTTATGACTTGCGGATCGACTGGAGAGCGGGTGCGGCTTGGTTTGAATCACAACTCTTGGATTACGACGTCTACAGCAATCAGGGAAACTGGCTCTACATTGCGGGCTTGGGCACAGACCCAAGAGGCGGTCGTCGAATGAATTTGGAAAAACAAGCGCTGGAGCATGACCCCGAGGGGCTCTATCGCAAACAATGGGCACAGACATGACGACGCTTCGTTTAATACTGGGTGACCAACTCAACCCCACGCACAGTTGGTTTTCAAACATCGATCCAAATATCGTTTACACCTTGATGGAGATGCGTCAAGAAACAGACTATGTAGTGCATCACGCACAAAAGGTCATCGCGATTTTTGCAGGACTGCGCGATCTCGCGGCGCTGCTTGCGTCTCAAGGTCACCGTGTGCACTACCTCGCCATCGATGATCCTAAAAACACGCAGTCTCTTACGCGCAACCTTGAACAGTTGCTCAAACAATACGCTTGTAAGCGTTTTGAATATCAACAGCCCGACGAGTGGCGCTTGGATGCGCAACTTGAAACATTTAGTAAGAGTTTAAAGATCACGGTTGAGATGTCTGACAGTGAACACTTTTATACCACCCGTCACGAAGCCGGCGAAATCTTTAAAGGGCAAAAAAGCTGGCTGATGGAACGCTTTTATCGTCAGATGCGGACCAAACACAAAGTCCTCATGCTTGACGCCAAACGTCCCGTCGAAGGGCAATGGAACTTTGATCACGAAAATCGTAAGCGCTGGACAGGCTCACCTCCAGAGCCTAAAGACCAACGCACCCAGCACGATCACTCAGCCTTATGGAAGGTCATTGAAACCTCAGGCGTCCAAACGATGGGCGACCCGCATGCCGCAGAGTTTGTTTGGCCACTAAACCGCAAGGAGGCCCTCGCAGATCTGGAGCGTTTTATCAAACATGTTTTGCCGAACTTTGGCGATTTTCAAGACGCAATGAGTGCAGGACACTGGCGAATGTTTCACTCGCTACTGTCTTTTTCGCTCAACACCAAGATGCTCAAACCGCAAGAGGTGGTGAGTCGCGCAGAACAGGCATGGCAAGCAGGCAAGGTATCGATCGCGACGGCCGAGGGCTTTATCAGACAAATACTCGGCTGGCGCGAATACATCCGTGGCATGTACTGGCAGCACATGCCAGGCTATGAACAGCACAATACGTTTAATCACACTACACCATTGCCAGAATGGTTTTGGACGGGTAAAACAAAGATGCGCTGTCTCTCAGACTCAATCGGTCAGTCTTTGGAGCATGCCTACGGACACCACATTCAACGTTTAATGGTGATTGGCAATTTTTCTCTGCTCGCCGGACTCGATCCCGCGGCTTTGCATCGCTGGTATCTTGGGATTTATATCGATGCGTTTGAGTGGGTAGAGCTTCCCAATGTGATCGGCATGAGTCAGTTTGCCGATGATGGGTTGCTCGCCACCAAACCCTATGTGTCGAGTGCTGCTTACGTCGATCGGATGAGTGACTATTGCAAAGGCTGTCATTACGACAAAAAATTGCGCGAGGGTGATCGAGCATGTCCCTACAATGCCTTGTACTGGGACTTTTTTATCCGGCACGAAGGGAAACTCTCAAAGAATTTCCGACTCGGAATGGTCTACAGAAATATTGAAAAAATGAGTGATGCCGCCATCGAGGGCATCAAAGAAAAAGCGCAGGAAATTAAAGCCTCGCTCAATACGTACTGAGGCGGTCAATCGCGCAGGCCATCATGATGTCGCGTGTCGACAAGCCGCCTGCATCATGCGTGGTTAACACGATAGACACTTTGTTGTAGACGTTAGACCACTCGGGATGATGGTCTAACTTTTCTGCCAAAATCGCGACACGCGTCATAAAGGCGAAGGCTTCGCTAAAGTCCTTGAAATGCCAATTGCGGGACAAGCGTCCACCAGCTGCAGAGTCATATTGCCAAGCGGGGCAAGTCGCGCAAGCTGCTTCAAGTTCACTGGACTGTAATCGGGCAATACTCATCAACAATCCCTCTATGTTAGGAAATCTGTGTGTTAGAAGAACTAGACTCGCTCGGGAGCAACATCACCACCAAAGCCGTACACGCTGCAAAGCCAGCCATCACTAACAACATCACATCAAAACCGAAACTCTTGACCGCAGGGCCAAGCGCCCACACAGCAATTGAGCTCAGACCCAGCGAAACCGCCAAACGGATACCCGCTACACGTGAACGCATACGATCGTCAACATAGCGCACCACCATCACGTCAACGAACGGCACTGCACCAAAAATAAACACCATCACGCCGAGTAAAGCCGCAAACAGCCACCAGCCCTGAGCATGCGAAGCGAGAAGGAATAACGGGATCTGCAACAGCACAATCCCAAGGAAAATCGGCCGTATCGCAAAGCGATCCAGCAATTTTCCAACGATCACCTGCATGAGCGAAGCCGCGACGTAAATGACGGCCAACATAATACCTAGCGTCGCAGGATCCTCTACGATTCCTTTAAAGCGCTCAAGTAAAAGCTGGCCATTGCCATTGGTCGTAAAGTTAAACAGTACGCTCCCGGTCGCAGCGCTCACTGTCATCACAGCCAGCACCCGTGCGATTAAGGCGGGTGGAAACTTGACCTTGGCGGACTTTTTACGCTTGGCAGGTGCCTCGGACTCTGGAGGGCAAATGTACGCGAACCACACGCCACAACCAATGGACAATACGGCTGGAATGGCAAATGCTGCGCGCCACCCTAGCCATTGAATTAAAAATCCGCTTACGACAGCGGCGAGGGCCACACCCATATTTCCCGCCAAACCATTGATACCAATCGTATAGCCCGGGTTGACCGACTTTTGTACCAAAAAGGGAATGCCGACAGGATGATAAATAGAGGCAAAGGCTCCTACCAGCGTCAGCGCTATGGCAAGCTGCCAAGCGTTTTGGCTCAAGGCAGCGATCAGTGTCGATACCCCAATCCCAACAAAAAACACCACCATCATCCGACGGCGCCCCCATAGATCGCCTAGACGACCAGAGGGTATTGAGCCCAAACCAAATAGCACGAAAGCACCGACACCGTAAGGCATGAGGTCCTCCCAGCTGTCGAAACCAAAATCGATCGCAATGACACCAACGGAAGCCGCAAAAATCAACAAGAACATATGATCCAAACCATGTCCCACATTGAGCAACAACCGAACAGCCAAAGAGTGATCTTGTACTTTTAAAGTGGCGTCAGCTGTGCTCATCTGATTTGAATCCCTTGGTTTTAGGCACGACCAATAATGGAGGCTGTCAACATTAACTCTTCGAGGAGTGCGAGAGACACCGCACCTGAAACCGAATAAGGATCCAAATCAGGCGTTTCAGAGTACTTGAGCACGATTGAGGTATTGAGCTTGGAAAGATTGACCTTACCCATGGTCCAGCCACCAAAACGTCTCTCAGTGATTTCCTCGTAGTGCAGCAACACAACGTCTTTGTGACGTGCATCTCGCAAAATATGACCATACAATTCGTTGACTTGGTTACGCCCGCCTTCGATAGCCTGCAGGTAAATCCCGCCGCCATAACAAAGAATTCCCGTAATCCCGTTTGCAATATTGTGCTGACGAGAAGAATCTAAAATTGCGTCCGTTTCCTCGTTCGCTTTTGGGTCCGCTGCACGGCTGACATATAACAAACGTACCAACATGGCTATACCTCTCGAGGAATCAGGGACAAGAACTCACGACGTAGATTAGGATCCTTTAAAAAGGCCCCTCGCATCACTGAGTTAATCATACGGCTATCCATGTCCTTGACACCGCGCCAGGACATGCAAAAGTGTGTTGCGCTCATCACAACAGCCAAACCATCAGGCTGGGTTTTTTCTTGAATCAAATCCGCGAGCTGAACGACTGCTTCTTCTTGGATCTGAGGACGGCTCATGATCCATTCCGCGAGGCGGACGTATTTGGAGAGGCCGATTACGTTGGTATGCTCATTTGGCATGACACCGATCCACACCTTGCCGATCACGGGGCAAAAGTGATGACTACATGCGCTACGCACGGTCATCGGTCCGACGATCATCAATTCGCTCAGATGTTCAACGTTGGGAAATTCCGTAATTGCTGGCTGAGGACGGTAACGCCCGCCAAAGACCTCTTGGAGGTACATCTTGGCCACGCGTCGTGCTGTGTCATTGGTGTTGTGATCGGATACGGTGTCAATCACCAGACTTTCCAATACACCCTTCATTTTGCCTTCGACTTCGTCAAGCAACAGGGCAAGTTCGCCAGGCTCGATAAAGTCGGAAATATTGTCATTCGCGTGAAAGCGCTTGCGCGCTGTTTTAAGGCGATTGCGGATGGATACCGAAATGGGTATGCCTGCGTCTTGGTCTTGGTCTTTAGGATTCATAAGGGTAAGTGTAATCGTGGTGTGCGTGTCTTGTATTGGGAAACTCAAAAAAGTATTAACTTAAGCACTGCCTAGATTAAGCATTCACTTAAGGACTCACTGGCTAAGTACTACTTGATTCGACGTTGTATCGCTGGGCGAATCCGTAAAAATCCAACATAACATTTTTCCAACAACCATATCCCGGGTGGATGTGCAAACAAGCGTCCGAACCAGTACCAGTATTTCAAGCTCAGCCAAAGTTCGACAAATGCCGCCGCCCCGCTTTTGAGGCTGCCATCTGCGCCCCGCACATGAAAGCGCGCCATGGCTTGCTGGCAACTTAAATCGCCGGCTACTTGTCCGTCGGATGCGCGACTGACATCCTGCCAAAGGATCTGAGCCGAGCCTGCGCTGTTTTTATAAAAGCCGATTTCACGCCGACACAGCGGGCACGAGCCATCAAAATACACGGTCACTTGGTTATTTGCTGTTATAGGGGCTTTGTCCATAGCGCACACTCTACAACCACTTCTGCAAAAAGAGGGCCTGCCCCGTTTCCGGACTGAGGGAATATTGTTCAAAGCCAAAGCGCTGGTAGGCACGCTGCGCCTGAGTATTGCCGCTCAACACCTCAAGCGTCACCTTGCAGCACCCTGACGCGCGCGCATACTCCTCCATCGCCTTCAAAAGCGCTTGACCGACGCCTTGGCCGCGATGAGCAGGGTCAACGGCAATATCGTGCACATTGAGCAGAGGTCGGGCTTTAAAGGTCGAGTATCCGGGCAAGGCATTTAACAACCCGACAGGCTTGCCGTCCTTGAACGCGAGCCAACTGATCGCTCCAAAAAACTTAGCCAAGTCGTCACATAAGCGCAGTTTGGTATCCAAAGCTAAAGGCTCACCGCCACCCATGGGATCTCTGGCATACATGTCAAGCATGGCTAAGAGGGCCTGACGGTCACTCGGGTCAAGAAAATTCACGACTTTGACGACAATGTTGCACTGCATGAAACCCGCTCCTAAAGCCTGGCACAAGCTCACGCGCCTGCCGCCTCTTATCCGATGGTATAACAACTCGTTTGCAGACCCAAATCGAAGGTACATGATGTCCGACTCCCTGCCTCTTGAAGGCATTCGCGTGGTTGAATTTACACATATGGTCATGGGTCCCACCTGTGGGATGATTCTCGGAGATCTCGGCGCCGAGGTCATCAAAGTCGAACCGCTCACAGGCGACAACACCCGCAAGTTGCTGGGTTCTGGCTCAGGTTTTTTTCCGATGTTCAACCGCAACAAGAAAAGCATTGCGGTTGATGTCAAACATCCTGCCGGAAAGGAAATTGTCCTCAAGTTGCTTGGTTCGGCCGATGTGTTTAGCGAGAACTTTAAAAGCGGCACCATGGACAAGCTGGGTTTTGGCTTCGAGGCCTTATCCAAGCTCAACCCCGCCCTGATTTATGTGTCTCACAAAGGTTTTTTGCCAGGACCGTATGAACACCGTACCGCACTTGATGAGGTCGTGCAGATGATGGGCGGTCTGGCCTATATGACAGGTCCTGTTGGACAGCCCTTGCGCGCAGGGGCAAGCGTCAACGATATTATGGGCGGTATGTTTGGTGCGATCGGCGTGCTGGCCTCGTTACAAAAACGGCATCGCACCGGCAAAGGACAAGAGGTCGCAAGCGCCTTGTTTGAAAACAATGTCTTTTTAGTCGCGCAACATATGATGCAATTTGCCGTGACAGGTGCGCCTGCGAACCCAATGCCTAACCGCCTAAGCGCCTGGGCCGTTTACGATGTATTTACCGTCAAGGATGGCGAGCAAATTTTCCTATCAGCCGTCAGCGATACTCAGTGGACAATCTTGTGCAAAGAGTTCGGCTTTGATGACCTTAAGGCAGATGACAGACTGGTGACAAACAATGATCGCGTCAAAGCGCGTGGCTGGCTTATCCCAATCTTGCGTGAAAGGTTTGGCGTCCTGAGCGCAAAAGAACTCAGCAGTCGCTTTGAGCAGTGTGGCCTGCCTTATGCGCCGATCACACGCCCCCATGACTTGTTTGACGATCCACACCTACTCGCCACAGGCGGACTCGCACCAGTCACGATCGCCGCCGACAACACGGGCGCTGGTCGTGAAATTGAAACCCGCGTCGCCCTGCTCCCGATTGCACTGCAGGGTGAGCGTCTGCAAGTGCGCAAAGCCCCTCCAAAAATCGGCGCCGATACAATCGCACTTTTACACAGCATTGGCTATACCCAAGAAGAAATCTCAGCCCTTAAAGACAACGGAATCGTCACATGGAATTAAATCTCACCCACAAGCATGTATTGATCACTGGCGGCAGCAAAGGTATTGGCCTTGCCTGTGCCAAGGTGTTTCTCGAAGAGGGCTGCAAAGTCAGTCTGGTGTCACGCAATCCCGCCACACTTGAATCGGCGAAACAACAACTCTCCACACAAGTCCCGGGCAGCCAAGATCGCATCGCTTTGTTTTCGGCTGATTTACAAAATGCAGCGTCGGCTGAGGGTGCGCTCAACGCTGCAGAAAAAACCTTTGGCGCCGTCGATGTCTTGGTTAATTCAGCAGGTGCCGCGAAACGTACCCCCGCAGAAAGCCTCTCGCCGGTGTTTTTTCGCGAAGCCATGGATGCCAAGTTTTTTACTTATATCAATATGATTGATCCTGTGGTCAAGCGCATGGGTGCAAGAGGAACTGGCGTCATCGTCAACGTGATCGGCTCGGGCGGCAAAGTCCCCAGTACCGCGCACATCGCAGGCGGAAGCGCCAATGCGGCGCTCATGCTCACTACAGCGGGTCTGGCTGCAGCCTACGGCTCAAAAGGCGTGCGTATCAATGCCGTCAATCCGGCAGGCACCTTAACCGATCGATTGGTCGAGGGTCTAAAGGTGAATGCCGATCATGAAAAAATTAGCCAAGAAGAAGTGCTCAAGCGCATGACTGCGAAAGTTCCAATGGGTCGACTGGCTAGCCCAGAAGAAGTTGCGGATACCGTTGTTTACCTCGCCTCTAACCGTGCCAGTTATGTCACCGGCGCAATCATCACGATGGACGGTGCCGCACACCCTTGCGTCGTCTAAAGCAACAAGCCTGTTAGGCACGCGTCATATCAAGATATTGTCTGATGATATCTTGATAGGAGGCGTCCGCTTTGAGTCCGAGTCGATGAGTACGCTGGCAATCAAACTTTGACGGCCAGCCCCCCACGATACGTGTGATCTGTTCATCGGGCTCGACTGTGACGCGCGCTGCGACCTGCTCGCCCGCCACCTCTCGTAAAGCCTGCAACATTTCTCCGACCGTCACGGTCAGCGCAGGTAGATTGAACGCAGTGCGACCACCAAAGGCTTCACGCGTCGCCTCAACCACCGCTAACACGCCAGCGATCGAGGTGAGCGGCGAGGACAACGCCACAGGGGTATCCAGGCTGACGGGGCAACGCATGGCAACACCTGCGAGCGGTTCCCGCACAATCCCTGAAAGAAAACTGGATGCCGCACCGTTGGGGCGTCCTGGACGCACCGAGACTGTCATCAAGCGTGCAACACGACCGTCAATAAAGCCTTTGCGTGTGTAATCCGCAATCAACTGTTCACAGATGAACTTATGAATCCCGTAGCTTGACTGAGGTGTCGGCAGCGTTGTGTCTGTTACAACAGCAGGCATGGCAATCGCGGGGTCTGAGCCAAATACCGCGACTGAGCTCGCAAAAAACATAACGGGTGCATGACCTGTTCGTGCGTGCTGCGCGCGCAGACCTTCCAGCACAGCGCGGGTCGCCTCCAAGTTGGAGCGCAAGCCAAGCTCGAAATCTGCTTCGCACTCACCTGATACTGCTGAGGCCAAATGAAAGACTGCGTCGTAATCATTATTAAATAACTCAGGCAGACGCTTGAGCAAATCTCCTGAATCAATGCGTACTTTTGGATGATGGACGATCTCCTGGCGCGAGGATGCGACTAAATCTGTCAGCGTCAACGTCGTGAGGGTGCGGCCTTGTAACTGGTCGCGTTTCAATAACTCTCCCGCGAGCAAGGTCCCTATAAATCCAGCTCCACCGGTGATGAGAATATTCATGATTACCACTCCGCTTTAAAGTGTTGACGAAGTTCTTCAATGGCTGCCTCTGAAAGTGGCAGCGCCTCGCGACCACTCCTCAACCAAAGCCGCGCCGTTTCTTCGAGCTCTTCGAGTATGGCCATCGTCGACACTAAGTTTGCGCCCCAGACTTGCGGCCCTAGGCGATCGCACATGACGGCACGTAGGTTTAGACCGCGCGCCCGATACGCCTCGATGAGCGTTGCAATATGATCCGCAACACGAACATCTCCCGGTCTGAAATAAGGCACGAGCGGAACATGACCGACTTTCATGGCGAAATAAGGCGTCAGGGGTGGCACGATATCATCGTCGCGCCATACGCCTCTGAGTGTCAAATCCACTAGCCATGAAGAGTGCGTATGAATGACGCAATTGGCTTCGGGCGCATGTTGATAGATGCGTCGATGCAAGGCCAGTGTTTTGCTGGCGCGATCTCCCGAGATTTGCGCGCCACTTACATCCACGGTGGCCAGCTTATCTGACTCTAAAAAACCTAGACAAGCATCTGTCGGTGTAATCAGAAAGCCACCTGCCGGCTCCGGCAATCTGACACTGATATTGCCGGTTGTACCGTGCACATAACCACGCTCAAACAAGCTGCGGCCGACTTGGCATAGTTGGATACGAAGCTGAGCCTCTGTAGACTGAAGATCAAGATTCATGACGCCTGTATCCGTTCAAAGGCTTGGGTGAAAAACTCGACACGACCAAAATTGCCAGACTTAAGCGTCACATGGATGAGCTTGTCTGTGGGATGCGTGCGTCCCGCACACCACGGCACACCTGGGTCAATTTGCGCACCGATTTGCAGCTGTGTCATGCCTAGCGCTTGCACGACAGCGCCTGACGTCTCGCCCCCTGCGACAATCAACTGACCGACGCCAGCCTCAACCAAGCCTTGTGCGATTGTGGCGAGCGTGGCCTCGACGCGCGCACCGGCCTGCTCAACCCCTGTGCGACTCTGTGCGACTTGCAAGGCTTCTGGGGTAGCCGTTGAATAAATCAAGATCGGTTGATGGCCAAGCCTCGGACGGGCCCAAGCCAGGGCTTGTTGTACGACTGACGCAACTGACTCGGTACTGTCACCCAAGTCCATCGGATCAATCACAAAACTCGCCCCACCCTTCGCAACAAAATCGGCGACTTGCGCATTGGTCGCACGCGAACAGCTCCCCGATAAAATCGCTTTTGAACCCGCGGCAGGAGGAAGCTCGGCTGAGTGGGGATTGGGTTGTATCGCAAAGTTAGCAGGTAAACCAATGGCGACACCCGAGCCGGCCGTCACCAAAGGCATATCAGCTATTGCAGGCGCGAGCTGATACAGATCAGCGTTACTCATGGCATCTACAATCGCGACTCCAATTCCTTGTTGGCGCAAATGACCAATGCGCGCGCGAATCGCCTCTTTTCCCTGTGCCACCACCGTATGATCAATCAAGCCCACGCGACGGACGGTTTGTGGAGACAACACGCGCAATAAATTGGGATCCTTCATGGGTGTCAGAGGGTGATTCTGCATACCACTTTCATTGAGCAACACCTCTCCCACAAACAGGTGTCCCTTAAAGACGGTTCGCCCCATATCCGGAAAGGCTGGAGTGGCGATCGTGAAATCTGTCTTCAGTTCGTCCATCAAGGCATCGATCACTGGGCCAATATTGCCCTGGGGTGTCGAGTCGAAGGTTGAGCAGTATTTAAAGTAAATTTGTTGCGCGCCTTGCGTCCGCAACCATTTGCATGCCTCCAGAGACTGCGCAATCGCCTCAGCGGGCGTGATCGTTCGACTTTTAAGCGATACGACCACTGCATCCACCTCCGCGTCGACGGGGGTTACAGGCACTCCGATCGTCTGCAGGACGCGCATCCCTGCTCGCACGAGATTATTCGCCAGATCCGTGGCGCCGGTAAAGTCATCTGCAATGCAACCTAACAACACCTGCTTCATGGATTGTCCTGCCTCTGAGGGTTTCAGGAAATTATATGCTCGGGCTGCCTGGCTTTCGCTTGCCATACATCCCCATTACACTGAACACGCTCTGCTTGCGCCCACTTTTTGGTTGCCCCCCCTATTTTCTTTGGGTTTATTACCATGCCTTCGCCCTTGACCGTTCGTTATGGACACGCGCCGACACCCTTTGGTTCCGGACTCATCGGGTGGACTGAGCAGGGAATCGTCCTGCTGCACCTGCAACAAACAGAGGCCCTTCACGCTCCTGATCTGTTGGCTACTGAGTTTCCGGACTGCACTTTTGCGCGTGACGACAAACAAGCAAGTGTGTTGCTTGAGCAGGCGTTTCAACTAGGCCGACCAGGTTTTTCTCCATCACGCCCCAAGCTTGCATTGACAGGCAGCCCTTTTCAGCTCAAGGTCTGGGAGGGATTAAGAGATATTCCCTTTGGGGAGGTCCGCAGCTATGGTGCGCTTGCAGAAAGTCTGGGGCATCCCGGTGCTGCCCGAGCGGTCGGTACGGCCATTGCCGCCAATAAGCTCGCCTTCCTTGTTCCCTGCCACCGCGTCGTTCGCGCCACAGGGGAAACGGGTCAGTTTCGCTGGGGCGCTGAGCTGAAAGCACAAATACTTGCCTGGGAAGCCCAAGAAATGAGCAGCACATGAACTTGCAGTCTCCCACGCCGCCCGTTAGCATTTGAAAATAGTTTCATCCTCAATTTCAATTTATCACTTTGCAGTCTCACATAACAATCAGGATTCAGACCTATGAGTCAGCTGTTTACGCCCATTTCTCTCGGACCGCTTCACCTCCCCAATCGCATCGTGATTGCCCCGATGTGTCAGTATTCCGCAGACGAAGGCAAAATGACCGACTGGCACATCATGCATCTTGGCCATATGGCGATGTCAGGTGCGGGTTTATTGATTATTGAAGCGACCGCCGTTGAAGACATTGGTCGCATTACTCATGGCTGCGTGGGCCTGTATTCGGATGAAACCGAAGCTGCGCTCAAAAAAACGATTGATATCGTGCGTCAGCAGGCCTCCATGCCGATTATGATCCAACTGGCCCACGCAGGCCGCAAAGGCTCGAGTGCACGCCCTTGGGAAGGTGGTCAACTCATATCGCAACAACAAGGCGGCTGGCAACCAGTCGGACCCTCTGCGATTCCACAGCTTACTACCGAAACACCTCCGCTGGCATTAGATCAGGCGGGGTTGGTCCGGATTCGCGAAGCCTTTGTTGAGTCAGCCAAGCGGGCGCTGCGCATTGGTTTTGATGGCATTGAATTGCACGGCGCGCATGGCTACTTGTTGCATCAATTCCTCTCTCCGATTGCCAACCAGCGTACAGACGAATATGGCGGTTCGCTTGCCAATCGCATGCGTTTTCCGCTTGAGGTGTTTGATGCTGTCCGCGCTGTCACGCCAAAAACAACCAGCCTGGGCATTCGTATCTCTGCAACAGATTGGGCCGAAGGTGGCTGGACACCCGAAGAAAGCGTCGAGTTTTGTAACATTTTGAAAGCACGCGGCTGCGACTTTATTGACGTGTCGAGTGGGGGCGTGTCTTCTCAGCAAAAAATCCCGTTGGGACCAAAGTATCAGGTTCCTTTGGCAACAACCATCAAAAAAGGCACGGGTCTACCCACCATGGCGGTGGGTCTGATTACTGAGGCCAAAGAGGCGGAAGAAATCATTGCAACAGGAGAAGCGGACATGGTCGCACTCGCGCGCGGCATGCTGTACGACCCACGCTGGCCTTGGCATGCTGCGGCTGAACTTGGTGCAAGCGTGCAGGTCCCCAAGCAATACTGGCGCTCGCAACCGCGCGGTTTGACTACGCTGTTTGGTGATGCCAAGACGGGCGGACGATAAACATTGAATCACCCGCCAAAGCACCAAGATCCGGGATTTAATCTCGAAAATTGTTAAATTGCAGGGGTAATGGCACATCCGCCTTTTTCAGTAACGCGATGGCTTCTTGTAAGTCATCACGTTTTTTACCTGTGACACGGAGTTTTTCGCCGGTAATCTGGGTCTCAACTTTGAGCTTGGCTTCTTTCATGGCCGCGATCAGTTTTTTAGAAATCGGCTGTTCGATTCCCTGTTTGATTGTGACTTTTTGACGCGCGCCACCCAGGTTTTCCAAGGGGTCTGCAACGTCCATTGAGCGCACATCAATGCCCCGCGCACTCAAGCGACTGCGCAGAATATCCAACATCTGTTTGAGCTGAAAGGCACTCGAAGCCACTTGTGTCACGACAAACTCATCGAGCTCGTACTTAGCATCCGTTCCCTTGAAGTCAAAGCGTGTGGAAAGCTCGCGATTGGCCTGATCTACGGCATTGGTCAGCTCATGTTTATCGACCTCTGAAACCACATCAAATGAAGGCATAACGAAATCCTGACATAAGTAAGAGCTTTATTTTAGAATAGATCGACCTTTGACAATTAGGAAGACCGGCATGGCAGACTGTACGGGCATCATCAGCCAGATGTTTATCTACCCAATCAAGTCGTGTGCAGGCATTGAAATCTCGGAATCGCCTCTGACGCAGACTGGTCTATTACACGACCGTGAGTGGATGATCGTTGACCAGGAGGGGCAGTTTCTCACCCAACGCCAGATCCCCCATATGGTCTGGATCACACCCAGGCTGACTGCGGAGGCACTGTACTTGAGCGCGCCCGACCACAAAGAGGTCAGGGTTGCGTTTGATTTTGTCGGCACCCCAAAGCAAGTCACGGTGTGGCGCGATACGCTCGAAGGTGACGATATGGGCGATGAGGTCGCCGCGTGGCTCAACACCTTTTTGGCTGTGCCGGGCAAGCAATTCCGCTTGATTCGGTTTTCACCTCAGGCCAACCGACTATCTGCGCAAGAATGGACGGGTGACCTCGTTGCTCAAAATATGTTTAGTGATGGCTTTGCCCTGCTTGTGGTGACGCAACGCGCACTTGAGGTTTTGAATGAGCGCCTTGCGGCTGAGGGGTCAGAGGCTGTGGACATGTTGCGTTTCAGACCCAACCTGGTCCTAGAGGGCCTAGATGCGCATATTGAGGACGAACTCTCCCATCTTTTGTTACATACAGTCGCTGGAAAGATTGATCTCCGGTTAGTCAAGCCTTGTGGTCGCTGCCCCATCCCAAATATCGATCCCTATACCGCGACAAGCTCTCCTGAAGTCATGGAGACACTTGCCGCTTACCGTCGCCTTGACCGCATGCATGATGCGATCTGCTTTGGCATGAATGCAATTGTGCGCGCGGGAGCAGGACAAACTTTGCGAGTCGGACAGCCTTTTGAAGCAGACTTTGCCGTTTAGTCTTAAATATCACTCATCCTTAACAGAACTGTCATCTCTATGACAACGCTGAATGTTAATCTTATTGAGTATTACTCCTGACAGGCTCCACAAGGAAATCACCCCATGATTATGATGCTGCCTTTTTTAACTGCCCTCATCGCAATTGGTTTGACCATGCGGGGTCAAAGAATGTCCACCATCATCAGCTGGAGCATCACCTTTTTGATCTTCCTGGCGTGGCTGAATTACCACATGTCAGACAAACTCAATATTTCTCTTTAAAGGTCGGTCATGGACTATTCCAATCGTTCACAAACCACCATCGGTCAAGGTCTGTCTTTCTGGCTCAACGCCTTCGCGTTGGCGGCAGTTTGCGGCTCTCTGCTCGAAGCGCTGTACTGGCAGATATTTTTTAACGAGCTCCCCTGCCCGCTGTGCCAGCTACAACGGGTCGCTCTGACGCTTGCAGGTATTGGCATGATGCTCAATGTTCGCTTTGGCGCGTCTCCCGTTCATTACGCCATCATTCTCGCCTCGGCGCTGGGAGGTGCTACGGCCTCGGGTCGACAAATCCTGCTGCACATTGCCCCGGGTGATACCGGTTACGGCTCGACGCTCTTCGGTCTACACTTTTATACTTGGGGTTTTATTTCCTTTGTCGTCATGATGGTGTTTTGCGCAGTGATGCTTTGTCTGGACCGCAATCAACTCTCTGAGACCCGCGTTCAACTATCGAGCCCTCCACAACTTAACAAACGAATCGCCACATTTCTGATTGGCCTCTTTTTTCTGATTGCCGCGGCCAACCTCGTCAGCGCACTGATGGTGTGTCAATTTGGGGCATGTCCTGACAATCCAACAGAGTATCTTTGGAAGTTTTAGTCTTGACCCCTTTCATCACTTTAAAAGTGGGTCTGTGCAATATTCTATTTTTGCTTGCTGCGCTTGTGGTGTCGACGTCATCCAGTGCTACGATTGTTACTGAAGCGCAACTTAACGTCCTCAACAAAGCCGTTCCGGGAGGCGTGGCAGTTGTTGACATCTCCGGCCAAACAAAGGCCTCAAATCAAACCCCACCCACAGCCCGTTTCATGGATAAACCCGTACTGGTGGCGCGCACAGATACGGGAAAGTGGGTTGCTGTAGTGGGTATTCCGCTTTCGGCAGCACTTGGCACTCAACACATTCAGGTCGTTCAGGGTACCAAGAACTCAAAGTATGCCTTTACGGTAGGTGATAAAAAATATCGTGAACAACGTATTACGCTTAAAACAAACAAGCACGTTGACTTGAGTCCAGAGGACTTAGCGCGATATGAGCGTGAAAAAAAACTTCAAGATGATGCGTATCAACAATTTAGCCCGCAATTGCCCAGCAATGTGCTGTTAGACCATCCAGTCACTGGTCCCTTATCCAGCCCCTTTGGGCTCAAGCGTTTCTTTAATGATCAGCCTCGCGCGCCGCACTCGGGACTCGATTTTGCAGTGCCAACAGGCACGCCCGTTCAAGCACCCGCTGCTGGGCGCGTCATTTTGGTAGGTGATTATTTTTTTAATGGTAAAACTGTTTTTGTCGATCACGGTCAGGGCATGATCAGCATGTTTTGCCACCTGTCGGCAATCGATGTCAAAACTGGAGAGCAGTTAGCACGCGGGCAAGTACTTGGTAAAGTCGGCGCAACAGGTCGTGTGACCGGTGCACATCTTCACTGGAACGTCAGCTTAAATGATGCGCGCGTCGATCCCGCTATTTTTATCGGTATGTTCACGCCCTAAGCATCCACGCAATAGGAACAAGGAATAAGCAATGTCGATTATCTTTATTCGCCACGGTGAAACACTGCTCAATGCAGCGCGCACGATACAGCCCGCAGACACCCCTTTAGCCCCGCGCGGCCTTGCACAAGCGGAACATGTGGCTAAACGCGTGCGCGCCTTGAAACCCGCCGCAATCTTGGCAAGCGATATGCCCCGCGCATGGCAGACAGCCGAAGCGATTAGTCGTCATACCGGGCTCACGCCCCTCAGTACAGAATTGTTATGGGAGCGCAATTTTGGCGATCTGCGTGGGCGCCCGCATGACACTTTGAGCTTTAACGCAATGGAAATGCTTGAAGCGCCTGCAAATGGCGAGTCGATGGCCGACTTTCACGCGCGCATCACCCGAGCACTGAGCTTTGCAGCCGAACTCAGAGCGCGTCTGGATGGCCCACTGATTGTGGTCAGCCACGGCTTAGTGATCCGAGCATTGTTAGAAAATAATATCGACCTTGGACAGCACAGTATTCCAGAACGCATTGGAAACACTTCACTGACAACGATCTCTGCTCAGTCGCCCCATCAAGCCGAGCTCGTGAACTGCACCTTGCATCTAGTGGGTACTGGGCTCGCCGAGGGTGAGCAAAGCTTGTCGGGTGGCTAAGGTCGCACGCCAGGTGTTTCAAGAGGCATCCCACGTGCGCGCCACATCAAAAAGAGTTCGAGCTGAACCAACTCCCGAGCACCCAAAGCATAGGGCTCAGCTCGCACGCCAGTCATGCAGTTTCGCAGACGACGTTGCAACGATCCGACTGTCTGCCATTCGAGCCTGTAAATCGGATAGCCGGTGGGGTGCGCTTCGGGAATGAGATTGCCGCCTAGTTTGAGCCCAGAGCGCTCGGCATGACAATTCGCACAAGATAAATTGAGCTGTCCAATACGCTGTTCAAATAAGCGCTGACCTGCATCGAGATCGGGAGTGTTGCTAGATGTTCTCTCGACCGTGATCGGCATGCCTTTGGAAACATTGCCTAGATAACTCGCCATCGATAACAAGGGTTTGCTTTCAAGCGAAAACGGAGCAGCCTCTTGCTTGTTTTGGCGGCACATGTTGATTTGACCTTCTAGGCTCAACAACGTGTTGTGCACCCTCTTAGGAAAACTTGCTGCAACTCCTTTCATTGAGACTGCTGCATCGCCATGGCACTGCGCACAAGAATTATTTTTTTTACCTGCTGGCGCATTCCAAAGCGTTTGTCCATCCAAGATCCAAAAGGTCGCAGGATTGAGTGCTTCGTCATCCTGCATCGCACGCGTCGCAGGAGACATCAGCAAATAGCTTGATTGACGTTTATCTGGTGTTTTTGACAAGCTTGCTGTTACAGCGTCAGACGTTGATTGAGCGTGTGCCGTTTGCCAACCAAAAAAAACGAAAACCAGGAGTAAGAGAGGCCGCAATACGTACAGGACGGTAGCCCTCGAAAACAGACGCACGCTAGCCCGTGACCGTCAGTTGGCTAGAAACACTGGAGGCGTAGCCATTGTCACCCTTCCATTTAAACTCAAGCGTTCCAGTTTGGGTCGCGACAGTGAAAAAACTGAAGGTTGGGTTCGCGCCGACTGCAGGATGCAACTCAGCGCGAAACACCTCTACCCCGTCATACGTGCAGATAAATTCTCGGATGATATCTCTTGCTACACGGACACCGCGCTCGGTATGTCTAAAACCGGACTCCATGTCGTGCTGAACAATCACGCGAATCGGAACAACCTCGCCCCGAGTCGCTGTCTTTGCCATAGAGACCACTGTGCGCGAAGTTTTACTCATATCAATATATCCTCTGTACAGGCAGCAAGCGTCACGAGCGTATTGGCATGCCCCTGCCAAAAAGAGCCATCATTCATTTCAGCGATCGCCCACAGGCGCTGAGAGGTCAATAAACGTATCCGAGTACTGACGACGGCGCGACCAGCACGCGCACCAAAATAAAAACTCACGACACTGGGAAGAGGATTGCCTTCGGAAATCACATGCACCGCTTTGACATGGTCTGCCTGCGTCATTGGGCTATCCACCAATACGCTGATGGGGACGAGGTTGCCATTTTCCACCAAAGGAGAAATATCAAGTGTGACACGTGCGGTTTGCAGCGACTTATTTCCAACTATTTTTTGAATCGCTTCAGTTGCTTCGGACTCCGAAGCGTGCGTCTTGAGCCAAGGGATGAGGCTGACGGTCCCGATTGCAGCGATAAAGGTTCTACGATTTGTGCTCATGGTTTTAAACTCATTAAGAATGCCAAAACATCCTCGATTTCTTGCGCGCTTAACAAGGTCTTGTCGGCAAATTGAGGCGCAACCCGCGTGCCATGATCCTTGGTGAAATAAGGCGGCATGATCGTATCTGGATTAAAACGACGGGCATCTACGAGCCTCGCGCGTAACTGACTTTCAGATAGTCTAGCAGCACTGATCGCTAAATCGGGTGCCAGATTGCCTTGGAAACGCTCCTCAGGAAACGGACCGCTATGACACAAAATACAAAGCCCGCTTTGACGGCTGAGAACAATCACGCGACCACGGACGGGATCTCCAGCCATACCTGACAGGGAGTCAACGATGACCTCCCCCTCAACAGTGCTCGACCCGCTTGGCTGAGCAAGAGTGATGGGGGGGGCTAAAAAAATAAGGCAAACCTTTAGCCACCACCCAATCACTCTAAGCGTCATACCAACGTCATGCCGCTATTTTTCAAAGGTACGTCACGCAATCGCTTCCCCGTTGCGCTAAAGATTGCATTCAATACGGCAGGCGCAGCCACGCTGATGGTCGGCTCACCAATGCCGCCCCAAGCCTTGCCACCACCTTGAATAATGATGGTTTCAACCTTAGGCATCTGCTTGAGGCGAATTGAATTATAGGTATCAAAGTTCTTTTGTTCAACACGACCGTCTTTGATGGTGCACTCTTCTTCAAACAAAGCGGACAAGCCGTAGACAAAAGAGCCCGAAACTTGACGTTCAATTTGAGCTGGGTTGACTGCATAACCACAGTCAGTTGCCGCCACAATTCGGTGAATCTTGACTTTGGTACCGTCTGTCACAGAGAGTTCGCAGGCTGCGGCCACATAACTGCCAAACGACATCATTTGCGCAACGCCACGATGAACACCTTTTGGCGCTGGCTTGCTCCAACCAATGCCATCGGCGACAGCATTGAGGGCCGCTAAGTTACGGGGGAACTTGGCCATATATTGACGACGGAACGCAACAGGATCCATACCAGCTTCGTGCGCGAGCTCATCCATGAAACACTCAATGAAGATGGCGTTTTGGTTAACGTTCACACCGCGCCAAAAACCAGGGGGCACATGCGTATTGCGCATCGCGTGGTCAATTAATTGGTTTGGAAATTCGTAACCAATTGAATGCTCTCCGCCTTCCATCAAGCCCTGGAAAACCACGATGTCACGGCCCTTGTCCTTTTCGACCAAGGCTGGACGCACTGCTGCAAGAATAGATTGACCAGACAGACGCATATGCACGCCCGTGAGGTTTTTATTGGCATCAAAGGCAGCGGTCATTTTGCACATCATCACGGGATGGTAACGACCCTGTGTCATGTCCTCTTCGCGCGTCCAGATCAGCTTGACAGGTACGCCAGGCATTTGTTTTGCGATATTGACCGCTTGTGTGGTGTAGTCCTGAAACGCACCACGACGTCCGAAACCACCACCCAAGTTGACTTTATACACATCGCACTTATCTGCAGGCAAACCTGAGGCGGCGATCACTGCCGCGAGCGACGCTTCGCCGTCTTGTGTTGGCACCCAAGCTTCGCAACGCTCAGGCGTCCACTTAGCAGTTGCGTTCATCACTTCCATCGGAGCGTGATTTAAGAAGGGGTAAGAGTAAGTCGACTCAACTTTTTTGGTGGCGCCAGACAAGGCGGCTTTCGTATCGCCACGCTGATTGCCAATAAATGCTTGCTCGGCCGTCAAACCCTCTTTGAGCATGGCAGCAATCGAGGCACTCGAGACTTTTGCATTTGGGCCCTCATCCCAAACGATAGGCAACGCATCCATAGCCGTCTTGGCAACCCAGAACGTATCGGCCACGACAGCAACAGAGGAATCACTCACTTGAACCACTTTCTTGACGCCTTTCATGCTCAAAACTTTGCTGGCATCAAAGCTCTTGATCTTGCCGCCAAAAACGGGGGACTGCTTGATGGTGGCGACCAACATACCAGGCAGGACCAAGTCCATACCGTAGACCTGCTTGCCTGTGACTTTGTCTTCAAAGGTATCAATACGCTGGACGGATTTGCCGATGATTTTCCAGTCTTTGGGATCTTTCAGCGGGATATCTTTAGGTACGGACAATTTGGAGGCCGCTTCAGCGACTTTGCCATACGTTGTTTTGCGACCTGAAGCGTTATGCGTAATCACACCCTGAGACACTTGGCACTCGCCGACTGGAACTTTCCAGCCATCGGCAGCGGCCTGAACAAGCATGATGCGGGCAGCGGCACCGCCCTGACGAACATACTGCTCAGAGGTGCGAATTCCGCGGCTACCACCAGTAGAGAATGAACCCCAGGGGTTTTTACGCTGGAGACTTTCGCCGGGAGTCGGGTACTCTGTTGTGACATTTTTCCAGTCACATTCGAGTTCTTCGGCAACCATTTGTGCCAAGCCAGTAATCGTGCCTTGGCCCATCTCGGAGCGGACGACACGCACAACAACGTTCTCATCAGGCTTGATGACGACCCACACACCGATTTCAGGCGTGGCGCCAGCAGCTTGTGCCAGACTACTAAAAGGAAACTGCAAGCCCAGAGCCAGACCTGTACTGACGGCTGTTGTGCCAACAATAAACTGTCTGCGGGAAGGATTCGGGACGCGAGCATTCATGTGAGTACTCCTTAAGCTTTAGCAACTGAGTGAATCGCGGCGCGAACTTCTTGAAAACTTCCGCAACGACAGATATTTGTAATCGCCATATCGATGTCAGCATCAGTAGGCTTTGGGTTTTTAGCGAGCAAATCGGTCGCGGCCATGAGCATGCCTGACTGACAAAAACCACACTGAGGGACCTGATGATCGATCCAGGCTTGCTGCAACTTTGTGAGCTTGCCATCTGATGCAAGACCCTCGATCGTCTGTATGCGTTGACCGGCGACGGCACTGACAGGAATCACGCAAGAGCGAATAGCTTGACCGTCGAGCATCACCGTACAGGCTCCGCATTGCGCCACGCCACAGCCGTATTTTGTACCAGTCAAGCCGACTTGTTCACGAATTGCCCACAACAATGGGGTGCTTGGATCTACATCAATGCTGTGCGATTTACCATTGACGTTCAGTGTTATAGCCATGTGGGAGCTCCCAATGTGGTGTTTAATTGTCTCGAAACGAGTTGCAGCAAATACTTAATTTTCAAGTATAAAGTTACTACTATGTGACCCTCTGCACCCCTTGGTGCATACCCTATATTCCACCGGACATATCGCCTCTATGCGTAACCAAAAAATCATTCTTGCCAACCGGCCTGAGGGGTGGATCTCAACCTCTAATTTCACACTCATTGATTCAGAAGTGCCCTCCCCGGGTCCGGGACAAGTCCTCATTCAAAACCACTGGCTGTCGCTTGATCCCTACATGCGAGGCCGAATCTCAGAGGCTAAATCCTACGCGCGTAGCGTCAATGTGGGCGAATGCATGGTGGGGTCAACGGTCGGCCAAGTGATTGCCTCGAATACCCCTGACTTCAAAGTCGGCGACGCTGTGCTCGCGGCGACTGGCTGGCAATTATTTGCGGCCATGGATGCAAGCGCGGTCACCTTGATCCGCACCGATCAGGTCAGTCCCTCCGCCTATTTGGGCGTAATCGGGATGCCAGGCATTACAGCCTGGACTGGCCTCATTGATATTTGCCAGCCTAAAGCAGGCGAAACCGTGGTGGTGGATGCCGCATCTGGTGCAGTGGGTAGCGTAGTGGGCCAACTCGCCAAACTCAACGGTTGTCGCGTCGTTGGCATCGCTGGCGGACCTGAAAAATGTCGCTATGTCACGCAAACGCTCGGCTTTGATGTCTGCGTCGACCACCGCTCTGCGCATTTTGCTAATGAACTCACTACGGCATTACCCGGTGGTATCGACTGCTTGTTTGAGAACGTAGGCGGACCCATTTTTGAAACACTTTTGACGCACATGAATGTTGCGTCTCGCATTGCGCTCTGCGGCATGGTGTCAGAGTTCAACCGCGAACCGCATGCATATCGCACGCTTCGCTCCATTTTGATCAACCGCATACGTGTCCAAGGCTTCATCGTGTCAGACAAACTTGAGACGTGGCCTGCCATCAGAGAAAATCTCTATGCTTTAGTGGTCTCAGGAAAGCTCAAGTTTAAAGAATCGATTACCGAAGGACTTGCCAAGGCACCGGAGGCCTTTGTCGGTCTGCTCAAGGGTGAGAATTTTGGCAAACAACTGATCAAGCTGACTTGAAAAGTGCCTGTCAGGAAATTAGAGGAAACGATCCAAAATTCGGCGACTGTTTTTGTCGAGTTCCTGCATGTCCGTCACATAAAAGCGCAAGCCGTGACTGTCCGTAATAATGAGTGTTCCACCATGCAGGCGACGAATATCTTCCTCGCCTTTAAGGATAAATTTAGTGGAACCTCGGTCAGTGACAACTTCCCATGTACTCGGTGTTGAGTAAGTAGAAACTTTAATCAGTTGCAGGATCACAGGCATAACATCGCGAGAAGCGATTTCTTCGTTAATCAGCGTGCGAACGTCTTCGGGCACCTCAGCGAGACGTTCAATCCAGAGTACCTCTTTACCCTCGGTACTCATTAACGCAACAAATTCTTGAGGCGAATGAACGGGATAGGCGCGCACCGGAATAACACCCTCGTGCAGTGTGCCATCGGCGAGGGTCAGAACCAGTCTTCCGGCCAAGTTACGCGTCAGTTGAAAATCATCCATTACTAAGCCTCACTTGCAGTGGGCAGAGGAGGCTCGGCGTCTACCTGTCGCGTCTGTGCCTCATACAGGGCATGATAGGCCCCTCCGCGAGCCAGCAGATCTTCGTGGTTACCAATTTCAACTACCTGTCCACGATCAAGCACCACCAGACGGTCGGCTTTGCGCAACGTGCTGAGCCTATGAGCAATCGCAATCGTTGTGCGGCCCTGAATCAGGTTGTCTAATGCTTCCTGAATTTCCATTTCCGTTGTCGTATCAACTGACGAGGTCGCTTCATCAAGAATCAATATGCGAGGATCGATCAGTAGCGCGCGTGCGATGGAGATACGTTGACGTTCACCGCCCGATAATGCCTGGCCACGTTCACCGACCAGAGAGTCGTAGCCTTGTGGCAATCTCAAAATAAATTCGTGCGCACGAGCAGCTCTGGCCGCTGCGATTACCTCTTCGCGGGTCGCACTCGGTTTACCGTAAGCGATATTTTCAGCAATCGTGCCGAAAAACAAGAAAGGCTCCTGAAGCACCAAACCAATATTGCTACGGAACGAATTGAGCGAATAGGAGCGAATATCCACGCCATCCACACGAATGCCCCCCTCGGTGACATCATAAAAACGACAAATCAGATTGACCAGTGAACTCTTGCCGGAGCCACTGTGTCCCACAAGACCAATCATCTCACCAGCACCCACGCTCAAGTTTACGTTACGCAACACAGTACGGCTACCGTAACGAAAACCCACATTACGAATTTCGATACGGCCTTCCATACGCGTCAGCGGAACAGGGCGCAGCGCATCCGGTACGCTTGAGACGTGATCCAAAATATCAAAGATTCGCTTGGCGCCAGCCGCTGCCTGTTGGGTGTAAGTCACAATCCGGCTCATTGAGTCCAGTCGTGTATAAAAACGACCTATGTACGCTAGAAAGGCGGCTAACACTCCCACGCTGATTGCACTAGACGCAACCTGAGTAATACCGAATATCCACACCACCAGCAAACCGATCTCAGTCAAAAATGTCACTGTCGGCGCAAATAAGGCCCATACCTTGTTGATGCGATCGTTCACACCCAGATAACGATCATTGGCTTCGCGAAACCGGGCGACCTCACGCTTTTCCTGAGCAAACGCCTTGACCACGCGAATGCCTGGAATAGTGTCAGCCAACACGTTGGTTAATTCGCTCCAGGAGCGATCAACCTTTTCAAAACCAAAGCGCAAACGGTCCCTGACAAGATGAATCATCCAGATGATGATCGGCAAAGGCACCAACGTCGTCACGGCGAGCCATGGATCGATCGATATAAGAATCGCCGCGGTCATCACAATCATCAACACATCATTGACGAAATCCAACAGGTGCAAAGACAAAAACAAGTTGATGCGATCGGTTTCACTGCCGATGCGCGCCATCAAATCACCCGTGCGTTTGCCGCCAAAAAACTGCAGGGATAAAGTCTGTAGGTGATTGAAGGTGGTGGTGCGCAAATCAGCACCCATTCGCTCGCTGACCCAAGAAAGTAAGTAGGTGCGAGCCCACCCAAGCAACCAAGCCAGCAAAGCCGCAACCACTAAACCTGTCAGGTATAAGGTGACCAAATCGTAATCAATCGGCCTGCCATTCTGAAAAGGAATCAGAACGTCATCCATCAGCGGCATCGTAAGATAAGGTGGGACCAGCGAGGCCGCAGTCGACATCAATGTCAACAGAAAACCCACTAACAAGGGCACGCGATAGGGCTTGGCAAATCTGGCGAGTCGCAAGAGTGCCCAAGTGTCAATAGGTCCCGTTGGTGAGGCTTCGCACACTGCGCACTCGTCTTGATCTAGAGCGAAAGGCGTTCCACAAGCAGGGCAGGTGGCGGCGTCAACAACAATTTCTGCTTGGGGGTCACGCAGCTTTGTTTGCAAGTTACTAAATAATTCGACCATCCGTACGACAGCGGGCACCATACCAAGCGTATGACGCCAAATGCCCAGCCGGGTCGACCCATCAAATAGTTCTATCGCGCCGACACCGGCATGGTCGCGGTGCTGAAGCGACTGGGTTGTTGATACATTCCAGACCAGCCAATCCGAGGCGCCGGGCGCTCGGGCAAACATACGCTGTGACGACAACACGAGTGCACCGGAGGCAAAATAAAGACGATCGTCCAAATCAGGCTCTAAACAGGCAATCACAAGCTCACCCGGCTCCAACATCGCGGTCAGTGTGTCTGACCAGCTGCTGGGTATGGATGGGCTGAGTGGGTGCTCAGGAGATGCGAGAGGTGTCATCGCTGCAACAGAAGGGGCTCGTCAGTCTGGAACGCCGACCGCAACAGAAAGCTGTTCATGAGGAAAATTTGCTTGAGCTCAAAATGTGTTCACTCTGCAAGTATAACTAGCATATGCCTCCTGCATGGAAGCATCCGTGACTTGGACCCTGCCAAACCCTTATTTTGCTGCGATAATGACATATGCACAGCGTTGTGCAGCGCAACAAACCATTATTTTTGCAGCCGAAACTGTTTCTTATGAGCACATGTGACATCTCGACTCTGCGCACGATTCATTTGCGCGGGCCGAATATCTGGACTTACCGCCCAGTCATTGAGGCTTGGATTCAGTTTGACGGATTTCAAGCCTTGTCGGCTTCTAAGATGCGTGCGGCTTATGAACGTCTGTGTCAAGCCCTTCCCGCACTCGCACATCCGGGTCCCGGCATCGAGGCATCCAGAGACACGCCCTCTTTGCTGGCCTCAGGGATATGGTCTCCTCACTTGCTCGAGCACCTCACCCTTGTTTTGCAGCAACGCGCGGGCATGCCTGGGGGATTTGGCCAAACACGCGCCACCACACAGCCCGGGCTATACAAGGTCGTTGCGCGCGCCTGGAATGAAATCGTGACGCTGCAAGCGCTTATGTTTGCTCGTACGCTAATACTCGACGCCCTCAACGATCAGTCGCTTAACGTCGACAGCATGATCCATACGCTGCATGCGCTGCGTCTGCGTCATTGCTTGGGTCCCAGCACCGCTTGCATTGTCGATGCTGCGGATGACCGTGATATTCCTGCCATCAGGCTCAGTGAGGGGAATCTTTTACAGCTTGGCTACGGCGTCAATCAACGTCGTATCTGGACGGCTGAAACTGACAATACAGGCGCCATCGCTGAGACCATCTCTCGCGATAAAGACCTCACAAAGCGCTTGCTTCAATCCTGTGGCGTACCCGTCCCGGTGGGTCGGGAAGTCACGAGCGTCGAAGACGCCTGGGAAGCCGCACAAGACCTAGGGCTGCCTGTCGTAGTCAAACCAAGTGATGGCAATCATGGTCGAGGCGTTTTTACAAACTTGTCCACCCGCGAGGAAATCACGCGGGCCTATTTAGTTGCGATTGAAGAAGGCTCTGGGGTTCTGGTTGAGCAATTCATTCGGGGCAATGAACATCGACTACTGGTAGTGGGAGGCAAACTCGTTGCGGCTGCAAAAGGACAGTATGCGTGCGTCACGGGCGATGGCACACAGAGCATCCGAACATTAATTGATACCCAACTCAATGCAGATCAACGACGTGGGCACGAAGAAGATCAGCCACTGAACTTTATCAAACTAGACGCAGCCGCCATACTTGAAATTGAACGACAAGGTTTCGCACCCGACGACGTGCCTCTTTCTGGGCAAGAAGTCACGATTCAACGCAATGGAAACGTTGCCTTTGACTGCACCGATGACGTTCATCCAGAGGTTGCAGCCCTTGCCTGCACGGCAGCGCGTATCGTTGGACTTGATATTGCAGGGATCGACTTGGTAGCCGTTGATATTTCTAAACCTCTGGGTGCGCAACAAGGCGCCATCGTTGAGGTCAATGCTGGCCCGGGGTTACTGATGCACCTCAAGCCTGCGCAAGGTAAGGCACGTCAAGTTGGCCGCGACATCGTTGGCTATACCTTTCCACCAGGCGATATGGCGAGAATCCCTGTCGTCGGCATTACGGGTACACGTGGCAAAACACTTACTAGCAAACTACTGTTCCAACTCCTGTCATTGCATGGCTGGAAAACTGGGTTGGCCTGTAGTGATGGCCTGTTCGTCGACCACCGCAAACTGCATGACGGCAACTGCGCGGATCATGCAAATGGCAAACGCATTCTATTAAACCGTGAAGTCGAAGCGGTCATCATCGAAAATGGCTGTACACAAATTTTGACTGAAGGTCTGGCTTACGAGCGTTGTGAAGTTGGTGTGATTACCAATGTAGACTGGACCGAGGATCTCGCCTCATTTGAGATCCGGGACGAGCTTGATCTCATCAACATTTACCGTACACAGATGGACGTGGTGCTTCCGCATGGCATGGCCATCCTAAATGCCGATGATCAACGCGTCATGGCGTTGGCACAGTTTTGTGATGGTCAAGTCACCCTCTTTGGCCACCAGGCAAATCTGCCCGACCTAGTTGCGCATGTGGCCAACGGACAGCGGGCCGTCTTTATCGACCATGGACAACTTATTTTGGCGCAGGGATCTGTTCGCAGAAATCTCTGTGCGATGTCAGCGATTCCCGTATCAGAACAAGGGACTTGCCAAGAGCATATCGGCAGTATTCTTGCTGCAGCTGCTGCAGCGTGGTCTCTTGGTATTACGCCCGAATTAATCGAAGCAGGCCTAATCGCTTTTGAACTGAACACATCGCCTTCACCCACAAAACTCGTTTCACCTCCTTATCCTTAGGAATCCAAATGGAAGTTTCCAGAATTCGCGCGCTACGTGGCCCAAACTTGTGGAGTCGCCAGACCGCAATCGAAGCGGTCGTGACATGTGCAGGTGTCGAGGCAGATTTGGATCAGATGCCCGGTTTCGTGACAAGATTGCGTGCACGATTTCCAGAAATTAAACCCTTGCGACCTTTCGGACACAAAGATCCGATTACCGTTGCGCACGCGATAGAGGCCATAGCACTTGGTCTGCAAGCGGCTGCGGGATGCCCGGTTGCCTTTGGTCAAACGACCTCAACCGCCGAACAAAATGTCTTTCAAATCGTTTTTCAATATACCGAAGAGCCCGTTGGCCGTCGCGCCCTCGAACTCGCCGAAAGCTTGTGCCAGGCTGCGCTAAACGACAGCCCGTTTGACATCAAACACGCCCTGACAGAGTTGCGCGAGCTAGACGAAGATGTTCGCCTTGGACCCAGCACAGGATCCATTGTGGATGCCGCGGTTGCAAGAGGCGTTCCATATCGCCGCTTGACTGAAGGCAGCCTTGTTCAATTTGGCTGGGGCAGTAAACAAAAACGCATTCAAGCAGCAGAAACGAGCGGCACGAGTGCTATTGCAGAAGCGATCGCACAAGATAAAGATCTCACCAAAATGTTGTTGCAAGCCGCGGGGGTCCCTGTTCCTCAGGGACACGTTGCAACCGATCCGGACGAGGCTTGGGAGATCGCAAACCAAATCGGCTTTCCGGTCGTGGTCAAGCCCCGCGACGGCAATCAGGGCAAAGGCGTTGCAGTCAATATTGAGACGCGTGAACAATTAAACAAGGCCTTTGCTGTAGCCTGCACAATCAGCAGTGACGTGATCATTGAGCAATACATACCTGGTCATGATTTCAGAATGCTAGTGATTGGTAACCAGTTAATTGCAGCGGCCAGACGCGATCCACCCAGCGTCATTGGTGATGGAAAACACACGATTACGCAACTCATTGATGCGGTCAATTTAGATCCCTTGCGTGGCGATGGTCATGCGACGGCCTTGACTAAAATCCGTCTGGACGATATTGCGCTCGCCACGCTTGCAAATCAAGGATTCAACGCTCAGTCGGTTCCAGAGAATGGCCAACGCATTTTGTTGCGTAACAACGCCAACCTCAGTACAGGTGGTAGCGCCACGGACGTCACCGATGAAGTACATCCTGAACTTGCTGCTCGCATGGTCACTGCTGCGCAAATGGTCGGACTCGATATCGCGGGCGTCGATCTTGTTGCAGAAACCGTTGTCAAGCCGATGGAAGAGCAGCGCGCCGGAATTGTCGAAATCAATGCCGCCCCCGGTCTGCGTATGCACCTCAGCCCCTCGTTTGGTAAAGCGCGTCCCGTTGGCGAAGCCATCGTCTCGACGATGTTTGCGCAGGGCGAAAATGCACGTATTCCAGTGGTCGCCGTCACAGGTACCAATGGTAAAACGACTACCGTTAGACTGACAGCACATTTACTCAAGGAGAGCGGTAAGCGTGTCGGCATGACGAACTCAGATGGTGTCTATATCGAGCATCGCTGCATTGACACTGGAGACTGCAGCGGACCGCGAAGCGCGCGCAATGTCCTGATGCACCCCGATGTTGATGCCGCCGTATTTGAAACAGCGCGCGGTGGAATTTTGCGAGAAGGGCTAGCCTTTGACAAGTGTGATGTCGCTATTGTGACCAATATCGGTGTTGGCGATCACCTTGGCATGAATTTTATTACGACTGTCGATTCGCTGGCGCTCGTTAAACGCGTGATCGTTCAAAACGTAGCACCTCATGGCACTGCCGTACTCAACGCGCTAGATCCCATGGTTCTCAAAATGGCTGAAGCCTGCCCGGGTTCGGTTACTTTCTTTTCCAGCGATCGTCAACACCCGGCTCTCAATACGCATCGTGCCCAAGGTAAGCGTGTAGTGTATGTAGATGGTGATCATATTGTTGCCGCCGAAGGCACCATGGAGTATCGCCTACCTTTAAAAGCGATCCCACTCACCCGCAATGGCAGCATTACATTTCAAAACGAGAATGCGATGGCTGCAATTGGCGCGGCTTGGGCACTCGGCATCAATTGGCAAACAATCGCCGCAGGCCTTTCAACGTTTGTCAATGATGCTCAAACAGCCCCAGGCCGCTTTAATGTGTTTGATTATCGTGGCGCTACAGTCGTGGCTGACTATGGACACAATCCAGATGCCATTCAAGCGCTAATCCAAGCGATCGAAACGATGCCAGCCAAGCGCAGAATGGTCGTAATCAGTGGTGCCGGCGATCGTCGCGATGAAGATATCGTGCGTCAGACAGAAATTCTCGGCGAAGCCTTTGATCATGCCATTTTGTATCAAGATCAATGTCAGCGAGGTCGCGAAGACGGTGAGGTGCTCGCCCTACTGCAACAGGGACTGGTCAATGTCTCTCGAACAAAAGACATTGTCGAGATCAGAGGCGAGTTTTTGGCGATAGATACTGCACTTGCCAAATTAGAGCCTGGTGATCTATGTTTGATTTTGATCGACCAGGTTCAAGAAGCGTTGGATCATATTGCCCTGCGCGTCAAACAGGGCTGAATTCTTTAGTTTTTTCCTTTCTCACCTGAGCTTCCTGGTGGGAAAGGAAAGGTAGAGAACATGGCGCGCGTCTGATCCTGCATTTTGTCCTGCATCTGAGAAAACAGGCTCTTGCTTTGCTCGACATAACTGTTCATCATGTTTTGCACCATTGGGGTCTGAGCAGTCATAAACTGTGACCATGCTTCGGGGGCAAACTGATTGGTGCCATAGAGACCTTTTGACTGATCAGCCATTTTTTCTTGAATCTCCATAAACCCCTGGATGTTTTTCTCAAGATACGTCCCCATCATGCCCTGCATGGCATGCCCGTAAAACCGAATGACTTGCGCCAACATAGTTGAAGAGAACATTGGCACGCCGCCGCTCTCTTCTTCGAGAATGATCTGAAGAAGGATGCTACGCGTCAAATCTTCGGATGACTTCGCATCAACCACTTTGAACAACCCATTTTCCAGCACGAGTTGCTTGACGTCTGCAAGCGTGATGTAAGTACTTGTCTGCGTATCGTACAGGCGTCGATTCGGATATTTTTTAATCAAGCGTACGGTCGCGCCTGCTGCTGCTTCAGTCATTACTGTCCCCAGATCTATTTTCTATTTAACTGCTTTATTCCTGCGTGACTCCACGCAGGGCGGCCAAGCCGCTTAACCCATGTGCAACCCGCCATTCAGTGAAAAGTCTGCACCCGTTGAAAACCCGGATTCCTCAGAGGCGATCCAGCTGATAATCGACGCAATTTCCTCAGGACGCCCTAGTCTTTTGACTGGGATAGTGGCAATAATTTTCTCAAGTACATCTGGTCGAATCGCCCGCACCATATCTGTACCAATGTAGCCTGGCGAAACAGTATTGACCGTAACACCTTTACTCGCGACCTCTAGTGCAAGAGACATTGTAAAACCATGAATCGCGGCTTTGGCCGTTGCATAGTTGCACTGACCAAACTGCCCCTTTTGACCATTCACAGAACTAATATTAATAATCCGTCCAAATCCACGATCCGCCATACCGTCAATCACTTGCTTGGTCACGTTAAATAAGCTGTTGAGGTTGGTATCCATCACGGCACGCCAATCATCAGCGGTCATTTTACGAAAAACACCATCTCGCGTGATACCCGCGTTATTGACCAATATATCGATGGGGCCATGTTCAGCAACAACTTTTTTGAAAGCGGCTTCGCACGAGTTCCAATCGGAAACGTTTCCTACAGAGGCATAAAAGGTATAGCCTAGCGCGGCTTGTTCATTGATCCATTGGTCGTAATCTCGACTCGGGCCACAACCAGCGATGACTGTCATTCCTTCTTTGGCCAACCGTTGGCAAATCGCAGTACCGATTCCACCCATTCCACCTGTGACATACGCAATCTTTGCACTCATATTGTCTCTCCGAGGTTATCCTGCATAACATGCATTAAACAAAACTTAGACCGCTCTGACTTTAACGTAAGATCCTGGCGCCGCCTCAATGATTTGATACGGTACTCGACCGGCTTGTTTAGGTGCCCGCACACGCTTACCACTGTGCATACTCAGCCATTCGACCCAAGTTGGCCACCAACTACCTGGCTTTTCGATCGACTGCTGGTCCCAGCGGTCCGCGTCCTGGAGGTCAGACTTTGAAGTACCCACCCAAAAACTTCTTTTATTTTTAGCAGGCGGATTAATCACGCCTGCAATATGTCCTGATGCACCCAATACAAAAGTCTTGTCGCCAGAAAAGAGTGACATGGTCGAAAAGACCGAACGCCAAGGGACAATGTGATCCTCGCGCGAAGCGTAAATAAATGCGGGGATATTGACTTTGCTTAGATCAATCGGCACGCCGCAACAGGTCAGGACATTGGGCTGACAGAGCTTGTTTTCCAAATAAGTATGACGAAAATACCAAGTAAAAAAAGGACCCGGTAAGTTTGTGCCGTCACTGTTCCAGAATAGCAAATCAAAGGCGACTGGCTTTTCACCTTTTAAATAATTGGAAACAACGTAATTCCATACCAACTCATTCGGACGCAGAAATGAAAAAGTTGAACCCAGTTCACGGGCAGACATCAAGCCGCCGCCTCCGATTTGACCTTCGCGTAATTTTGCATGCTGTTCATCTACAAACACCCCCAGCGTGCCCGTGTCGTGAAAATCAACCATCGCAGTCAACATCGTCACCGCGGAGACAGGCGATTGAGCTCTAGCTGCAGCGACGGCAAGTGCTGTCGCAAGCATTGTTCCGCCCACACAAAAACCGAGTGCATTGATTTGGGGCTGTTTAGAGATCGCTTGCGTGACCTCAATTGCCTTGAGAATGCCGTGCTCTAAATAATCATCCCATGTCGCCTGTGACATCCCGTCAGACTCTTCTGCTAGAGGGTTGCGCCATGACATCAAAAAGACTGTAAAGCCCTGCTCGACTAAATATCGAACTAACGAGTTTTCTGGTTGCAGGTCAAGAATGTAAAACTTGTTGATGCAAGGAGGCACTAGCAGGATCGGACGTTGAAACACGGTTGGCGTGCTAGGCGCGTATTGCAGCAACTGAAAAAAGGCGTTCTCAAACACCACCGACCCTGGCGTGGTGGCGACATTTTCACCCAACTTAAATTTGGTCTCATCCGTCTGAGTAATGCGGCCTTTCTGCAAGTCCGACAGCAGGTTTTGCATGCCCGCCATCAACGTCTCGCCCCCTGACTCGATCAGGGCTGCCTGTGCATCTGGATTGGTAGCAAGAAAATTGGCAGGTGACAAGGCGTCAAGCCACTGACTAATGGAGAACTCTAGGCGGTTTTTTACGTCCGGCTCAGCCGTTGCAGCAGACACCATATGGCTCATGGTCTGCGCTGAGAGCAAATACAAGTGCGCCATCATTAAGTGTGGTGGACTTGTCGCCCAAGCAGAGGCGGCAAACCGTCTATCCTTGAGTGGACTTAAATGGCCCTCTGCAGCATCTTTTGCGATGCGTTCCCAACCCTCCAAAAAATCAGACTGGATCTTGGCGAGCGCCTCTGAGGAAAGGGTAGCTGGAGGTGTCCAGCCATCAGGGAAAGGGAAATTCAAATCGTGACCTTTGTCAGCACGTGGCTTAGCAATCCTGCGCTGCATTAGAAAGAATGTCAATTAGAGTAAACGGATATAAATCGTTTCTTTTAATACATTTACGATTTTTATTTAAATGTTAATTGATGCGAAATCAGCCAAGCCACCGTTGCCATCCTCCCAGTTTGACGCTCTCGCCGATAAGAGAAGAATTGCTTAGGATTTGTAAACGTACAGCTATCGCTCTGTTCGATCTCCGTCACACCCATTTTTTCCAAACGGACTTGCGCCAATCCTGCAAGATCCAAACGCCAGCGCTCCGCTGCAGAGGGGTCTGTTGAACATAGGGATGGTTGGGCACTCAACTCGGTAGAAAAGGCCTCGAGAACATCTGCGCCCACTTGAAAGGAGGCGGCACCGATGCCAGGACCAATCCAAGCCCGCCAGTGCCGTGCGTGGGGTTGTTTTTGTCGCATCAAGGCGAGCGTCTCCTCGAGAACACCCGCAGCTAAGCCTTTCCAGCCAGCATGCGCAGCACCCAACACGGTGGCTTGATCATCCGACAACACAACAGATAAGCAGTCGGCCGTCAACACAGCCAGCACACGCTCAGGATGCGTCGTCACCGAGGCGTCTGCCTCAGGAGTCAGATGGTCATTGGCATATATCGTGGGGTCATCGGCATCGACTACGCGAACACCATGTACCTGCTGGAGCCAAACAGGCTCGGAGGGAAGTAAGTGACGCAAAAGGCGCCGATTGGCCAAAACGGTCTGCTGCAGATCGCCTGCGCCAAGTCCGAGATTGAGCGTATCAAAAGGTGCGTCCCCCACACCGCCAACCCGGGTCGTGCAAAACGCTTGTACACGCGGCCAAACTTTCTGAGGGCGCACAACAGGAAAAGAGGTTTCGTCGCTTATTTCCATTGAATCTGCTCTTGAACGCGCAGCAGATCCTCCGCAGGTGGCGCAGTGAACGCCACATCTTCGCCAGAAGTCGGGTCCTCGAAGCGGAGTTGGAAGGCGTGCAGCATCTGACGATTAGCGTCACCGATGATCCGGCCTCCATACTGGGTATCACCGAGGAGAGGGTGGCCAAGACTGGCTAAGTGAACACGAATCTGATGAGTACGACCCGTTTCCAAACGACAGCTGACCTGAGAAATATTGGAATCGTGGTACTCGCCTACCCGCATCAGCGAATAGTGCGTTATGGCGGCTTTAGGAGCACTAGGACGTTCAACCGCCATGCGCACCGGCACTCTGGGATCCCGTCCAATCGGACGATCAACGGTCCCGACACCCAGCATACGACCATGTGCAAGGGCGAGATACTCGCGCCCCATCGTGCGGGCTTGTAGTTGCCTCACTAAATGAGTCTGAGCAACCTCATTTCTTGCGACCACAAGCAAACCAGACGTGTCTTTATCAAGGCGGTGGACGATACCTGCGCGTGCCACCTGAGCCAGCTCTGGATAACGATGGAGTAAACCGTTTAAGAGCGTACCACTCCAATTGCCCGCGCCAGGATGCGTGACCAAGCCAACAGGTTTGTTCACAACAATCCAATCCGGGCTCTCACCCATCACGTCAAACTCGATTGGCTCGGGCCTAAATGCCCCGTCTTCGGGAGAGGGCTGTTCGTAGACAGTAATGATGTCATCTTCACGCAGGGGTTGGCGCACACGAGCAACCTTGCCATTAATCAGCACATGGCCACGCTCAATCCAGGTCTGTATCCGGCTACGGGAATGCTGGGGTACTAATTGCGCCAGCACTTTATCCAAACGCTCCAGAGGCATCTCATCAGTGACCCGAAAAATCTGCGGTTCGTCGTCCGGAAGGGAATCTTCAGAAATAGGGTTATCAGGCATTTCGACTCGTCTTATAATCAGTAAAGAATGCTAACACCAAGGATCATCTCGTGATGAGTCGCACCGCCTTTTCTTTTCTTCCTACATGCTCGCTGAGCCAAGCTTTCAGCAGGGTTTTATTGATGTTTGCCGCTTTGGCGCTGATTTCTGGTTGCGGGACCAAGGCCCCTGAATACGACCCGACTGCCAACTGGAACGCAGAACGTCTGTTTCAAGACGGCAAAAATGAAATGAACTCCGCAAATTGGCGTGTTGCCAAGGAACGGTTTGCCGCAGTTGAGGCACGCTTTCCTTTCGGTGTCTACGCCCAACAAGCACAGATCAATCTGGCCTATTGCCAATGGAAAGACAAAGAGCCCGAGCTGGCCATCGGAACACTGACCCGCTTTCAGCAACAGTACCCCGGCAATCCTTCGATGGATTACGTCCTATATCTCAAAGGTCTGGTTAACTTCACCCCCCCGAGCGCCGTTTTTGCGAACATTACCCGCCAAAATCCGGGTGAGCGTGATGTGCGTGCCCTACGCCAATCCTTTGCCGCCTTTACTGAGTTGGTTCAGCAATACCCTGATAGCCGCTATACACCCGATGCACGCAAGCGCCTGAGCTGGCTGGTCAACACTATGGCAGAGAACGAAATGACAATCGCGCGTTTTTACTATGACCGCTATGCCTATGTTGCAGCCATCAATCGTGCACAAAGCGTGATTACTGACTATCAGGGTGTGCCTGCCGCAGAACCTGCGCTCTACATCATGATGATGTCCTATGAAAAGCTGGGTATGACTGAGCTGCGTAACGACGCTGAGCGGGTCTTGCTACAAAACTTCCCAAAGACAACACTCATTACCAACGGTTTTCCCGGCAAGTACAGCGCCTGGAATCCTCTGCGCTTGTTCTAAAGCTGAATTGGCTAGCAATGCGTTAAGTTACCGACGGGTTAAGTAAGCGGTGCTTGGTTGTGACGTTGATAGAAAGCGACCGCTTCTTCAACGTCACGCGTTCTGGCAAAGGGAGGCAATCCCCGCCAAAGCTGTTTGCCATAAGGTTTGTCGACTAGGCGGGTGTCTCCCACCATCAATACACCCCAGTCAGTTTCTGTGCGAATGAGACGTCCCGCCCCCTGCTTGAGGGCAATCGCAGCCTCAGGCAATTGATATTCCATGAAAGGATTACCACCGCGGCTACGGCAGGCTTTGAGCCTTGCCTCGAGAACCGGATCATCGGGCGGAGCAAAAGGGAGTTTATCGATCGCAACGAGCGTGAGACGATCACCGGCCACATCGATCCCCTCCCAAAAACTTGCACTTCCCACCAAAACTGCATGATCCAGTGTGCGAAAACGCTCGAGCAAATCTCGGCGCGTACCATTGCCCTGACGCATAATGGGCCACGTCAATCCGTGCTGATCGTAGGCATCTGCGAGCAAACTCGCAACACGCTCCACCGCACGCAAAGTCGTACACAATACCAAGGCACCACCCTGACTGGCTTGGATGAGAGGCATCAGCGTCTCAACAAAGGCGGGCAGAAATTCGGGTGACTGCGGTGCGGGAAGTGTTCTGGGAACAAACAACAAGGCTTGGTTGGCATAGTCAAAAGGCGACTCCATCCGCATAGTCTCTGCTTTTTCAAGCCCCAGACGCGCGGTGAAATGAGAAAAGTCCCCGTGCACAGAAAGCGTCGCAGAGGTAAAGACCCACGCTTGACCGCCCTGTCGATAGCGCGAAAATGCCTCGGCAACAGATAGAGGAGCTGCGTGCAAGCGCACATGATGCAAACCCAACTCAACCCACCGCACGACCTGCTGGACGTCCTCAATGGGCGCTCTACTGGCGCGTCCGGGCTTGCCCCACTGAGATAGACGTTCGGCAAGCTCGTGACAGCTACGCGCTGCCGCACCCAAATCAGGGTGTTTTTCCTCAACACTTGAAAGCATTCCAGCGATTTCATCCAAGGCAGTCTGCAATACCTCACGCGCTGCGTCAAAACCCTCGGGTGAGGGAAACGACTCAAACGTCACGCGACGCGAGGGCATTTTTTCGAGGTCAGCGCAGTTTAATCTGAGCTCTTTGGTGGCATGCTCAAGCCGACGCGCTTGCTCGGACCAATTGGTCATCTCGCGCGCATGCGCGAGTCCTGCTGTTTCAACAAGCTTGGACAAATCAAGTAACTGGTGCGTCGACACACTGGTGCCTAGAAAACGCGTTGCCGTATCCGGCAGCTGATGTGCCTCATCAAAAATCACCGTATCTGCAGCAGGTAACAAGTCTGTGATGCCCTCATCGCGCAACATCAAATCCGCCATAAACAAGGCATGATTAATCACCACTACATCGGCTTCTTGCGCTTGACGACGGGCTTTGAGGACAAAGCAATCACGCACGTTGGGGCAATCTTGTCCCAAGCAGTTTTCACGCGTAGAGGTAACACGCTGCCAAATTTCTGCGTCCTCGGGTACGGAGGGTAGATCTGCTCGATCACCGGTACTGCTTTGCTGAGAAAATGTTTGGATGTGGCGTAACTGTTGTACTTCGCCACGCGAATGCAACGCGCGGTCCTCGCCTTGGAGGCGTTCGAGATGATAGTGGCAAACATAATTGCCGCGCCCTTTGAGCAGTGCAATCGAGGCAGGTAGGCTCAAGGCCTCGCGCACCTTGGGTAAATCACGCGCAAATAATTGATCTTGTAGTGTCCGGGTACCCGTCGACACCAGCACCTTGCCGCCACCAAGTAATGCAGGCACTAAATATGCCCACGTTTTACCCGTGCCGGTCCCCGCCTCGGCCACAAGAGTAGATCGCTCGGCAATCGTGCGCTCGACTGCTTGTGCAAGCTCAATCTGGGACGAGCGGACACGAAAACCAGGCGACAGACTGGCCAGCGGGCCATCAAGGGAGAAAAGCTCGGAAATTGTAGGTTCTTGCATAAACGACACCAAAGGGCACGACGGATCATACCCCGTTGAAACAGAGCTGATTTCAGTGTTGTGGCAAAATCATCCGTTTGCCGCTATTTATAATGTTCTGGATATCATGAGCAATTCAATACCCCAACAGTCTGCACCCTCAGCAAAACCTGCTGAGACGACCATCCAACCTGCTGTGACCACACCGGCAGCCTCTGCGACGTTTGCCACACCTGTTACAGCGGCTCAGGCTGAGCTCCGTATCACGGCTCAACTTGCCGAAGAGCTCAGCGTTAGGCCTCAGCAGGTTGCCGCGGTGATCGAATTGCTAAAAGACGGCGCAACGATTCCGTTTATCGCCCGTTATCGTAAGGAAGCCACCGGAGGTCTCGACGACACTGTGCTGAGAAATCTGGATACGCGCCTGCTTTACCTGCGTGACCTCGAGGAGCGTCGCGCGGCAATTTTGGCCTCTATTACCGAACAGCAAAAACTGACGCCTGAATTGGAAAAATCTATTCAGCAAGCCGACACAAAACAGCGACTCGAAGATTTGTACGCGCCCTTTAAGGTCAAAAGACGTACACGCGCCCAAATCGCCAAAGAAGCTGGACTTGAGCCTCTAGCAGACGCTATTTTGGCAGATCTGAGCTGCAACCCCACTGCATTGGCTACTCAATATTTAAATCCGGATGCAAATATTCTGGATACCAAGGCAGCTCTTGATGGTGCACGCGACATCCTCGCAGAGCGCTATGCTGAAAATGCGGATTTACTGGCTGATCTGCGTACCCATTTATGGTCATACGGCTACCTCTATTCCAAAGTAGCCGAGGGCAAAGAGGCCGAAGGCGCTAATTTCCGCGACTGGTTCGAATTTAATGAACCACTCCGTACGCTCCCCTCGCACCGCGTACTCGCCATGCTACGTGGCCGCCAACAAGCCGTTCTGGAGCTCCGTATTGGTCTCGAGGCCAGCCAAGATATTCTGGTCCCGCATCCTTGCATCGAGCGCGTGGCGCAATTTCTGAAATTGGGCAGAGATCTGTTTGATGCAACACCCTCGCCTCGCGCAAAATGGCTGGCAGATGTGGCACGCTGGACGTGGCGCGTCAAACTGTTAACGATGTTTGAAACAGAAATGATCACGCGGCTGCGTGAAAGTGCTGAGACCGAAGCGATTCGTGTGTTTGCAGCTAACCTCAAAGATCTCTTGCTCGCCGCACCTGCCGGTCCTAAAGCAGTATTGGGCCTAGATCCAGGCATCAGAACAGGCGTTAAGGTTGCTGCGATCGATCACACTGGGAAACTGGTTGAAACGGCAACGGTTTACCCCTTTGAGCCGCGACGCGACCGCGCTGGGTCTCTGGCAACAATCGCTGCGATTGCACGCCGCCACAAGATTGATCTGGTTGCAATTGGTAATGGCACGGCTTCGCGCGAAACTGAAAAACTCGTTGCAGATCTGATGGCTGCACAACCTGATCTCACACTCACCCGCGTGGTCGTCTCGGAAGCAGGCGCTTCGGTCTACTCGGCTTCTGAGCTCGCTGCGCTCGAATTTCCTGATCTGGATGTGAGCTTGCGCGGTGCCGCCTCGATTGCACGACGCTTGCAAGACCCCTTGGCGGAACTGGTCAAGATCGAACCCAAAGCGATCGGTGTGGGTCAGTATCAACACGACCTCAATCAGCGCGAGCTTGCACGCTCTCTGGATGCCGTCGTCGAGGACTGCGTCAATGCCGTCGGTGTGGATGTCAATACGGCCTCCGCCGCGCTGTTAGCCCGCGTCTCAGGTCTGAACAGCACCTTGGCAAAAAATATCGTGGCCTATCGCGACGACAAGGGCGTATTTCCCAACCGCGCCGCACTCAAAGAGGTTTCTCGCTTTGGCGAAAAAGCGTTCGAACAAGCTGCAGGCTTCTTGCGCATCCCCAACGGCAACAACCCTCTTGATGCCTCCTCTGTTCACCCAGAGGCTTATCCTGTCGTGGAGCGTATTTTGAAAAAAATCGCGGCGGATATGAAAGAAGTGATCTGTAACCGCGAAAAACTCAAAGGCCTCTCGCCTTCAGAATTTACAGACGACCGCTTTGGCGTGCCAACTGTGCGGGATATTTTGCTCGAACTCGAAAAGCCTGGACGCGATCCACGCCCTGAGTTCAAGACTGCGACCTTTAAAGAAGGTGTGGAAACGCTCAACGATCTCCTACCCGGCATGATTCTCGAAGGCGTTGTCACCAACGTTGCCAACTTTGGCGCCTTTGTCGATATCGGTGTCCATCAGGATGGCTTGGTCCACATCTCTGCACTCGCAGAAAAATTTGTCTCTGACCCACGTGACGTCGTGCGTGTAGGTCAGACCGTGAGTGTCCGTGTTCAAGAGGTCGACATTCCGCGCAAACGTATCGCCTTGACGATGCGTTTAAATGACGAGGCACCGCCTGCGCGTTCAGTGAATGCAAGTGCGACGGGCAGCGGTCAAGCCTCAGGAAGGAGTCGCTCAGGTGGTTCGGGTGGATCGGGTGGTGGTGCTGTGGGCAGCGCCAAGCCAAACCGCAATAGTGCGCCCGAGCCTACGGGACAAGGCGCAATGGCGGCTGCGTTCGCGAAACTTAAACGTTAAAGACCCAATCGCAAAGGACTCAAGCGCTCGAATACGCTGAGTGCCTTTCACAATAGATCAGTGTCACTCAGCGTGCGGAGCTCAATCGGTCGGACTGAATGCCGCCCGCAAGGCTTCGATGCGCTCAGCACGCTGAGCACCCGAAACGCTTGTCACGCCAAAAGCCACGACAGAACCTTCAAGTGCCAAACTAAAGTCCAACTCTCCTGCAAGTATCAGCATCGCCTCAAGGTCACCGCCTTGTAGTGCACGCATGGCAGCACCCGCCACCTTGGGGTCTGCATACGCGATTGAAGAAAAGAGCTCTGCACCATCTATGCCAATAAAGCGAAAGCGAAATTGTCCTGCGTCGTCACGAAAACTAACAAAACGCGCGCCTTTGCCACCACTTTTAGCCTGCTTGGCCGAGCTAGATTTTGTTTCAGTCACAAGCGTGCGCAAGCCAACCGCTTGACGGAGTTCTTGAATGAAGGGTGTCGCAATCGCACGTGCTTTACGCGCACCTTCTTGCAAAATCTCTTCGATCCGGCTGGGATTTGCCATCAAAGATTCGTAGTGATCACGCTTCGGGCCAAGCTCTTGCTCGATACGATCGCATAACTTCTGCTTAGCATCACCCCAGCCCATTCCAGCCGCGAGCGCCTGACGAAACTCCTCGGTTTCGGCTGACGATGCAAAGGCTTTATATATAAGATAAAGATGCGAAGTCTCTGCATCTTTTGGCTCACCTGGGCCGCGTGAGTCTGTGACGATCTTAGAGACTGTGGATTTGAGTGCGCGAGACCCACCCTCAAATAACGGCACAGTATTGTTATAGCTCTTGGACATCTTGCGTCCATCAAGTCCAGGCAAGGTCGCGACATCTTCGGCAATGACCGCCTCGGGAAGCACGAAAAAGTCTTTCCCTTGCCCATACAAATGGTTGAATCTCTGAGCAATATCACGTGCCATCTCGAGATGCTGAGTCTGGTCGCGGCCCACAGGCACCTTGTGCGCATTGAACATTAAAATATCAGCCGCCATCAAAATAGGATAAGAAAACAAACCCATATTGATGCCATCGTCTGGATCTACGTTCTTTGCAATATTCTGGTCGACCGACGCCTTGTAGGCATGCGCACGATTCATCAGACCCTTAGCTGTCACACACGTCAGCATCCAACACAACTCAGGGATTTCAGGCACATCGGATTGCCGATAAAAAGTGACGCGCTCCGGATCAAGACCCGAGGCCAACCACGTTGCCGCGATCTCTAAACGCGAGCGCGCAATACGGTCGGCATCCTCGCACTTAATCAACGCGTGATAGTCGGCCAAAAAGAAAAAAGCATCGACATTTTTTTCGAGGCTTGCTTCGATAGCGGGACGAATCGCGCCAACATAGTTGCCCAGATGCGGGGTACCCGACGTCGTAATGCCGGTGAGAACGCGCGTATTCATGATGATGACCTTAGAGACTGACGGTGTCGCGCTGCTCGGAGTCCAGATACTCTTTGGACTGCATCTCAAGGATGCGGGAAACAGTGCGATGAAACTCGTTAGACATGGGACCAGAGGTGTAGATTTCCTCTGGCTCACATTCGGAAGACATGATCAACTTGACCTTATGGTCATAGAAAACATCGATCAGCCACGTGAATCTCCTGGCCTCAGAGGCATGTTTCGGGCCCATTTTTGGAACGCCCGAGAGAATCACAGCATGAAAGCGGCTGGCGATTTCAAGATAATCATTTTGCGAACGCGGCCCACCACACAAGGTCGCGAAATCAAACCAGACCACGCTACCTGCACGTTTTTTAGACGTGATCTCGCGATGCTCAATGAGCAGAACCGGATCCTGCGGAGGCGTATCAGACAGTTGTACAAAGGCCTCTTGTAAAGCCTGATCTGCTTGTGCACCGAGGGGGGTGTGGTAACACTTAACCTGCTCGAGTGTCCGTCGGCGGTAGTCAATCCCTGCATCGACATTCAAAATATCCAAACGATCTTTGAGCAAAGCGATCGCAGGCAAAATGCGGTCACGATGTAAGCCATCAGGATAAAGCAATGAAGGTTCGTAGTTCGACGTCATGACAAAAGACGTACCGTGCTCGAAAAACTTTAGTAACAAGCGATACAAAATCATGGCATCGGCAACATCCGAGACATGAAACTCGTCGAAACAGATGAGGCGATAGCGCTTGGAGATGCGCTTGGCCACTTCATCAAGCGGATCTTGCATACCTTTGACTTCATCAAGCTGGCGATGCACGCTGCGCATGAATTCATGGAAATGCAGACGGGTTTTACGCTTGACTGGGACCGTGGCGTAAAACGCGTCCATCAAGAAGCTCTTGCCACGCCCTACACCCCCCCATAGGTAAACACCTCTGGGCACATCAGGACGTTTGAACAGGCGTTTGACGGCACTGGAACGATCGCTTTTAAAGGCGATCCAGTCGTCAAAATACTTTTGCAACCGCTCAATGGCGGTGCGCTGGGCGGGGTCTGGCTGATAACCGCGCTCAGCCAGACTGCTCTCATAGTGTTGAAGTACGTTCAAGAAAGTTGCACGACAAGTGCCTCAGAAATTGAGTGTGCGCTTATCAACCGCCAAGGCCGCCTCTTTCATGGACTCCGACAACGTCGGATGTGCATGACAGATACGTGCGATGTCTTCGGCGGCACCACGGAATTCCATGATGGTGACCGCTTCTGCGATGAGCTCGGAAGCCATCGGACCAATAATGTGCACGCCCAACACTTCATCTGTGACAGCATCCGCCAAAATCTTGACGAAACCCGTGGTATCCCCCAGCGCGCGTGCACGACCATTGGCCAGGAATGGGAAGCTGCCGGCTTTATAAGCGCGACCAGTGGCCTTGAGTTGCTGCTCGTTATGACCGACCCAGGAAATCTCGGGCGAGGTATAGATCACCCAAGGAATCGTCTCAAAGTTGACGTGGCCGTGCTGTCCGCCAATTCGTTCGGCGACTGCAACGCCTTCTTCTTCGGCTTTGTGCGCGAGCATTGGACCGCGTACCACGTCACCCACTGCCCACACATTAGGCAAGTTGGTTTTGCAATCCGCATCCACAACAACAAAACCGCGCTCATCAAGCTTGAGACCAACCGTGTCGGCATTTAAGCCACCGGTGTAAGGTACGCGACCGATTGAAACAATCAGCTTGTCCACGACCAGCTTCTGCTCTGCACCGGATGCATCTGTGTAAGGTACCGTCACTTGCTTAGGCGTTGACTTGATCTCGCCGAGCTTGACGCCCATCTGGATATTTAAGCCTTGCTTGGTGAAAATCTTGTGGGCTTCTTTGGCAACCTGTGTGTCAACTGCCGCCAGAAACTCAGGCATCGCTTCAAGAATGGTCACCTCGGCGCCCAGACGACGCCAAACGCTACCCATTTCAAGTCCAATCACGCCTGCGCCAATGACGCCAAGTTTTTTAGGAACAGCGCCGATATTAAGGGCACCGTCGTTCGACAAAATCTGCTGTTCGTCAAAAGGCAAGCCTGGCAATTCACGTGCCGAAGATCCCGTTGCAATCACAACGTGTTTGCCGACAATATCAGCCTCTGTTGTGCCCGAGACCTTAATCGCCCAACCACCGTCAGCCTGACCCGCAAAAGAACCTTTGCCGTGAAAGAACGTGATCTTATTTTTTTTGAACAGGTAGAGAATACCGTCGTTGTTTTGCTTGACGACGTTATTTTTACGACCGAGCATTTTGTCGAGTTTGAGCGATACACCCTTGACCTCTATGCCGTGATCAATCAAATGATGATTGACTTGGTCGTAATGCTCCGAAGACTGCAATAAAGCTTTTGAGGGGATACAGCCCACATTGGTACAAGTACCACCCGGTGCTGGACCACCTTGGCCATTTTGCCAAGCGTCGATACATGCAACAGTCTTACCCAATTGTGCCGCACGAATCGCGGCGATATAACCGCCAGGACCCGCACCGATCACCACAACATCAAATTGATTAGAAGACATAAATTTTCCAGCTTAGATTTCGAGCAGCATGCGCTGCGGGTCTTCGAGCGCCTCTTTCATGGCGACTAAGCCAAGAACAGCTTCGCGACCATCAATAATGCGGTGGTCATAAGACATCGCAAGATAGTTAATCGGACGAATCACGATCTGACCCTTTTCAACCACTGCGCGCTCTTTTGTGGCATGCACGCCCAAGATCGCGGCCTGTGGAGGATTGATAATCGGTGTCGACAACATCGAACCAAACACACCACCGTTCGAGATCGAGAAGGTACCGCCTGTCATTTCTTCGATACCAAGCTTGCCCTCTGAGGCGCGCTTGCCGAAATCGGCAATCGTCTTTTCGATTTCAGCGATCGTCAGCTGGTCTGCGTTGCGCAAAATTGGCACCACCAAACCGCGTGGGCTACCCACAGCGATGCCGATATCAAAATAGCCGTGATAGATGATGTCTTTGCCATCTACCGAGGCGTTCAAAATCGGATAGCGTTTGAGCGCGGCCACTGCAGCTTTGACAAAGAAAGACATAAAGCCCAGCTTAACGCCGTGCTCTTTTTCGAACTTGTCCTTGTACAGGTTGCGCAGATCAATGACGCCTTGCATGTTGACTTCGTTAAACGTCGTCAGGATGGCGTTGTCCTGTTGCGATTGCAACAAACGCTCAGCCACACGCGCACGCAAACGACTCATGGGCACACGTTGCTCAGGGCGACCATCCAGTGATTGTGTCATTGGAACAGAAGGGTTTGCCAAGGCGACCTTAGGCGCTGCGGCAACTGGGGCAGGCGCAGCAGAGGCACCCAGAGCATCTCCTTTGGTGATACGGCCATCGCGGCCTGTGCCTGAAACAGCGGCAGCAGAGACGCCCTTGTCAGCAAGAATTTTAGAAGCAGCAGGAGAAGCGATACCGGCTGAGGATGTTGAGGCAGCCATCGTAGGAGCTGAAACTGCAGCAGGCGCTGCAGCGGCTTTGCCGTCTGTATCGATGCGCGCCAAGACTTCGCCAGAAGTGACCAAACTGCCATCGCCTTTAACGATTTCAGACAGGACACCAGAGGCGGGAGCTGGAACTTCGAGCACGACTTTATCGGTCTCGACTTCGATCAAGATTTCGTCAGCCTGAACCGCTTCGCCAGGTTTCTTTTTCCAAGTCAACAGCGTCGCTTCGGACACTGATTCGGATAATTGTGGAACAACAACGTCGGTAAGAGCCATTATATTTTTTCCGTAATTGGATAAATGCGTTGAATTCGTTAATCTGGGTTTATTTTGTCAGCATGAAAGTCTTGAACTTGCCAAACGCTTGCTCGACCAGCGCTTTTTGCTGCTCAAGGTGTTTGGCCAGATAGCCAACGGCTGGCGAAGCGGAGGCCGCACGGCCTGCGTAGCCAAGCTTTTGACCGCTGGACATGTTCTGATACAAGTGATGCTGAACATAGAACCACGAGCCCTGATTCTGTGGTTCGTCCTGAACCCAGACCACTTCAGTTGCTTTGGGGTATTTGCGCAATTCGGTTTCAAAGGTCTTGTGCGCGAAGGGATACAACTGCTCGGCACGAATGATCGCAACCGTGTTGTCTTTACGCTCACGACGACCATTGACCAAATCGTAGTAAACCTTGCCTGAACACACCAACACGCGCTTAACCGAAGCGGGGTTGATGGACTCATCGACCTCAGCAATGATTGGACGGAAACGACCATTTGCCAGATCAGATAAGGGGGAGCCCGCATCTTTGTTACGCAGCAAGGACTTTGGCGTCAAAATAACGAGAGGCTTGCGGAACTGACGAATCATCTGACGACGTAACAGATGGAAAATCTGAGCGGCCGTCGTGGGCTGAACCACTTGGATATTGTTGTCAGCACAAAGCTGCAAGAAGCGCTCAATACGTGCAGATGAGTGCTCCGGGCCCTGACCCTCGTAGCCGTGTGGCAACATCATGGTCAAACCAGACTGACGACCCCATTTAGCTTCGCCAGAGACGATAAACTGGTCAATCACAACCTGTGCACCGTTGACGAAGTCACCGAACTGGGCTTCCCAGATGGTGAGGGTTTTGGGATCTGCGCACGAGTAGCCATATTCGAAACCAAGTACGGCCTCTTCGGACAATACAGAGTCGATCACCGTAAAGGGCGCCTGACCTTCTGCCACGTGTTGCAGAGGGATATAGGTACCGTCGTCCCAACGTTCACGATTTTGGTCATGCAACACTGCATGACGATGCGTAAACGTGCCACGGCCAGAGTCTTGACCAGTAATACGAACCGCGTAGCCCGCGGCAACCAGAGTTGCGAAAGCCAGATGCTCGCCCATGCCCCAGTCGAGATTCATCTCGCCACGCACCATCGCGCGACGATCGTTTAACAACTTGGTGACCAGCGAGTGAGGGGCAAAACCCTCAGGGAAGACTGTAAGCTTTTCACCGATACGCTTGAGTTCAGTGATTGGCACAGCGGTATCGGCCTGGTCAGTCCATTTGGCGTTGAGGTAAGACGACCAGTCGATCGCATACTTGCTCTTGTAGTCTGTCAACACAGGCTCAATGGTGCGGCGACCATCTTCCATGTATTGACGATAGTCTTTGACGAGTTGGTCTCCGTCACCGTCTTTGAGCACGCCTTGTGCAGTGAGTTTGTCTGCATAAAGTTTACGTGTACCTGGGTGCGCACCAATCGTCTTGTACATCAGCGGCTGCGTCAGGGATGGAGTGTCTTGTTCATTGTGGCCGAGTTTACGGAAACAAACGATGTCGACTACCACGTCTTTCTCAAACTGCATGCGGAAATCGAGCGCCAAGCGAGTTGCAAAGACAACAGCCTCAGGATCGTCACCATTCACGTGAAATACGGGGGCTTCGATCATTTTGGAAACGTCGGTACAGTAAATCGTCGAACGTGTATCGCGTGGGTCAGACGTGGTGAAACCGATCTGGTTATTGATGACTAGGTGCAAAGTGCCGCCCGTGCCATAACCGCGGGTTTCAGCGAGGTTGAGTGTTTCCATCACAACGCCCTGACCAGCGAACGCAGCATCACCGTGAACCAACACGGGCAAGACCTGCTTGTAACCATCAGCACCGCGACGCTCCTGGCGTGCGCGGACACTGCCTTCTACGACAGGGTTCACAATCTCGAGGTGAGAAGGGTTAAAGGCTAGGGACAAATGTACTGGACCGCCACGGGTGGAAAGATCACTCGAAAAACCGTTGTGGTACTTCACGTCACCATCGGTGAGACCTTCGGCGTGATGTCCCTCGAACTCGGCAAACAAATCACCAGGCATCTTGCCCATGATGTTCACGAGCATATTCAGGCGACCACGGTGCGCCATACCCACCACGATTTCCTGAACGCCAGATTCACCCGCGTGATTGACGACCTCGTCCATTGACGCGATAAAACTGTCACCGCCCTCAAGTGAGAAACGCTTTTGGCCCACATATTTTGTGTGCAGAAAACGCTCAAGACCTTCGGCCTCGGTCAACTGTTGCAAAATATGACGCTTGCGGTCGGCCGCGAAAGTGGGTGCACCGAGTGTGGACTCGAGGCGCTCCTGAACCCAGCGCTTGACGGCCGGATCTGAGGCGTGCATGAACTCGGCGCCGATTGAGCGGCAATACGTATCACGTAAGTCCTTGAGGATCTCGCGCAACGTCATCGTTGTCGCTTTGGTGAAATAGGTGTTTGTCGCAGAAAAAACCTGATCCAAGTCGGCTTCGGTCAGACCATAAAATGCAGGGTCGAGCTCAGGAATACTAGGACGGTCTTGACGCTTGAGTGGGTCTAGATCCGCCCAACGCGAGCCGAGCGAGCGATACGCGGCAATGAGTGATTGCACGTGAACTTGTTTCATCGCGACGGCAAGATCGGGCTCCTGGCCGCGCTGAACAAAGGCATTCGCTTTTGCGCGTTGTGCAAAGGATTCGATGATGGGCGCGTGGGCCTGATCGCGAGTGGCTTCTTGACCATCTGTTGCAGGCATGTGCTGCAACTGGTCAAAATAATGACGCCAATTATCTGGAACCGAACCTGGATTATCCAGATAGGCCTCGTAGAGTTCTTCTACGTAGGGCGCATTGCCCCCAAAAAGATAAGAGTTCTGTAGAGATTCGAGTTCTGATGACATTTTAACGCTTCACCTATTCGGATGTTTCACCCGTTACGATGCAGGAATACCTTCCGTTTTCTCGGCCAAACCGAATTGCGGATAGCGGGGCAGAAGGCGGTTATTTAAAAGCCTTAAGAGCCGGCACATTAGTATAACCCCAAGCCTTAATCGTTCTTGCAAATGCTGCACCGCAAAATCGAAAAATACGTGTAAATAGTGCCGAATCGCGCGCTTGCCTGTAAGCTTGGTCTCACCTTTTTCCCCTGACGCATAGAAGAGATTCATGGAAGATAACTTTGCCAAGCGAGCACTTGATTACCACGCCTATCCCACTCCTGGGAAAATTTCGATCACTCCGACCAAACCCCTCGCGAATCAGGATGATTTGTCACTTGCTTACTCCCCAGGGGTTGCAGCAGCGTGCATGGCGATCCACGCGGAGGGAGAAGAGGCTGCGGCAAAATACACCTCACGCTCTAATTTGGTTGCCGTCATCACGAATGGTACTGCCGTATTGGGGCTGGGTAACATCGGCCCTCTGGCGGCAAAACCTGTCATGGAAGGGAAAGGCTGTTTGTTCAAAAAATTTGCCGGAATCGATGTCTTTGACATCGAGCTTGCAGAGACTGATCCTGATAAGTTAGTAGACATCATCGCAGCCCTCGAGCCTACCCTTGGCGGCATTAACCTCGAAGACATCAAGGCACCTGAGTGCTTTTACATTGAGAAAAAGCTGCGCGAACGCATGAATATACCGGTCTTTCATGATGACCAGCATGGCACAGCCATCATTTCCTCGGCTGCGATCATGAACGGCTTGAAGGTCGTTGGTAAAAAAATGGATCAAGTCAAACTGGTTGTGTCTGGCGCCGGTGCGGCATCGATTGCCTGCTTGGACTTGCTTGTCCATCTTGGCATCAAAAAAGAAAATATTTTTGTGTGTGACTCGCGGGGTGTGATCTATGAGGGTCGCGATGCACAAATGGAAGAAAATAAAAAACGCTATGCGCAAAAGACAGAGCTTCGTACGCTAGCTGAAGCAATGGTAGGCGCCGACGTGTTCTTGGGTTGCTCAGCGCCTGGTGTCGTGAATGCAGAAATGGTCACGAGCATGGGCACGAAGCCCTTGATTTTGGCGCTGGCGAACCCTGAGCCCGAAATCCGCCCTGAAATTGCAAAAACAGCGCGTCCAGATTGCATTATTGCGACGGGACGTTCCGACTACCCGAACCAAGTCAACAACGTCCTCTGTTTCCCGTTTATTTTCCGTGGCGCCTTGGATGCAGGAGCGAGCAGCATTACGGAAGCCATGAAGCTTGCTTGTGTCAAGGCGATTGCCGAACTCGCGGAAGCCGAACAGAGTGACGAAGTCGCGCAAGCCTACGCTGGTCAAGATCTGTCCTTTGGCCCGGACTACATCATTCCCAAGCCTTTTGATCCTAGATTGATCGTCCAGATCGCTCCAGCAGTCGCGCAAGCCGCAGCCGACTCTGGTGTCGCGCGCAGACCGATTCAAGACATGGAAGCTTACAAAGCAAAACTACAGGCGATGGTCTACCACTCTGGTCAGCTGATGAACCCGCTGTTCACACAAGCGAAACGTGCACCTAAACGTGTGATTTATGCTGACGGTGAAGATGAACGTGTCTTGCGTGCGGCTCAAACAGTATCTGACGAAAAAATCGCCTTCCCTATCCTGATTGGTCGTCCATCGGTGATCAATATGCGCATCCAGAAAATGGGCTTGCGTCTGGAGGTTGCTAAAAATATTGAAATCGTGGACCCCGAAGACGACGCGCGCTTTAACGAGTCATGGCAAGAGTATTACCGCATCAAAGGTCGCGAGGGCGTGACCCCTAGCGTTGCTAAGGCAATGGTTCGTAAACACAATACGTTAATTGCTGTTTTGCTTCTTAAACGCGGAGATGCCGACGCAGTACTGTGTGGCATTGGCAGCCGTTTCGATAACCAACTTCAGTATGTTGAAGACGTCATTGGTTTGAAAAAAGGTGCCACTACCTTTGCAGCAATGAATGTGCTGATGCTTCCCGATCAGACTTTGTTTATTTGCGATACACACGTCAACGAAGACCCCTCTGCCGAGCAAGTGGCAGACATGACCGTGCAGGCTGCTCACAAAATGCGCAGCTTTGGCATCGTCCCAAAAATCGCCCTACTCTCTCATTCAAATTTTGGCAGTCGTCCAACGGCTTCGTCGCGCAAAATGGCGCAAGCACGTCAACTGATCAGTGAGCGTGCGCCTTCACTGGAGGTTGACGGTGAAATGCATGCGGACTCTGCATTGTCTGAGTCGATCCGAACAGCAAATTATCCAGATAGCACACTAAAAGGCAGTGCTAATTTGCTGGTGATGCCAAACTTGGATACTGGCAACGTGACTTACAACCTATTGAAAATGACAGGTAGTCACGGGGTTGCAATGGGTCCTGTCTTGTTGGGTGCAGCGCGTCCAGTTCATATCTTGACAAATAGCGCCACTGTGCGAAGAGTGATCAACATGACCGCTTTGGCTGTGATTGATGCGCAGATGGAAGTAGAGCAACGTTAACGACTATGGTGTTATGAATTGAGGGTCGCCCACGAGGCGACACCTCAAAATAAAAACGCCTGAATATTCAGGCGTTTTTTATTGGGAACATATCTTTTATGACTATCGCTTTGGAACCGAGCGTGATACTGCGCCCTGATACAACTGACGTGGACGGCCAATCTTGTACTCTGGGTCAGAAATCATTTCATTCCACTGAGCAATCCAACCCACGGTGCGTGCCAACGCGAAAATCGCAGTAAACAGTGCGGTTGGTACGCCGATCGCGCGCTGAACAATACCAGAGTAGAAGTCAACGTTTGGATACAGCTTACGCTCAACAAAGTACGGATCCTCAAGCGCAATGCGCTCGACTTCCATCGCAAGCTTGAACAGAGGATCGTTTTCCAGACCCAAAGCTGCAAGTACCTCCTTGCAGGTTTGTTGCATGAGCTTGGCGCGTGGATCGTAGTTTTTATAAACGCGATGACCAAAACCCATCAGGCGCACGCCGGAGTTTTTGTCTTTAACCTGCTCCATGAACTCGCCAACTTTGGACATACCGCCCTTGGCCTGCAAATCTTCGAGCATCTGTAAACATGCTTCGTTGGCGCCACCGTGAGCAGGACCCCACAAGCAAGCAACACCAGAAGCAATCGCTGCAAAAGGATTGGTGCCTGACGAACCACACAAACGGACAGTGGAAGTCGAAGCATTTTGCTCGTGATCAGCATGCAAGATAAAGATGCGATCTAGCGCGCGCTCGACGACTGGATTAACCACATACTCTTCGCATGGGGTCGCAAACATCATACGCAGGAAATTACCCGTGTATGAAAGATTGTTTTGTGGATAGATGTACGGCTGTCCTTGCGAGTACTTGTATGCCATGGCGACAAGAGTCGGCATCTTGGCGATCAGGCGAATCGCCGAAACATGGCGATGGTGGGGGTTGGTGATGTCTGTTGAGTCATGATAGAACGCAGACAATGCACCGACCAAGCCTGTCAAAACAGCCATCGGATGGGCGTCACGACGGAAACCACGCAAGAAGAAATGCATCTGCTCGTTGACCATTGTGTGACGCGTCACAAGCGTATCAAAATCAATTTTTTGCTGAGTGTCAGGCAACTCACCGTTCAGGATGAGGTAGCTGATGTCCATAAAATCGCAGTTGACTGCAAGCTCTTCGATCGGGTAACCACGATACAGCAGCTCACCCTTGTCGCCGTCGATATAGGTGATGTTGGAGGTGCATGACGCGGTCGACAAAAAACCCGGATCGTACGTAAACAGACCTGTCTGTCCGTAAAGCTTACGAATGTCGATCACCTGTGGACCGACGCTGCCGTCGTACATAGGAAAATCAACCGAAGGACTACCGTCTGAAAACGATAGCGTGGCTTTTTTGTCGGACAATTTCATACGTAATTCCTTCGTTTATATTTGGTTAGCAAGGCAAGATGCTGTCTATGCCGCGCGAATCTGCGCAAGCACCATCTTGACTGCGGGCCGGTCAAGCGCCCCCTCGGGCTCAACACGTCCTAATAGCAAGTCTAACAGCTCGTTGTCCCCGAGTTCAAACAGCTGTGTCAGCGCGCCAACTTCGACGTCCGTCAATTCTGCTTGATACGTATCGAGATACTGGGTGAGAATCAGATCGTTTTCAAGCAGGCCGCGTCTAGCACGCCAACGCAACCTGATTCGATCTTGATCTGATAATGTTCCCATTTGAGCTCTTTGTTAAACCGTACGACGCACTAGCATTTCTTTAATCTTACCAATCGCGCGCGATGGATTCAGACCTTTTGGACACACATCCACACAATTCATGATCGTGTGGCAGCGGAACAAGCGGTATGGGTCTTCGAGGTTATCGAGACGCTCTGCCGTGGCATGATCGCGGGTATCCGCAATAAACCGATACGCTTGTAGCAATCCTGCAGGTCCAACAAACTTGTCAGGATTCCACCAGAATGACGGGCACGAGGTCGAGCAACAGGCGCACAAAATACACTCATACAAGCCATCAAGCTCTTCGCGCGCCTCGGGCGACTGCAGACGCTCTTTTTCGGGCGGTGGGGTGTCGTTGATCAAGTATGGGCGAATGGAATGGTATTGATTAAAGAATTGGGTCATGTCGACGATCAAATCGCGAATCACTGGCAGACCTGGGAGCGGACGCAACACCACAGGCTCTTTGAGCTCGAGCATATTGGTTGTGCAGGCCAGTCCATTTTTACCATTGATGTTCATTGCATCCGAACCACACACGCCTTCGCGGCATGAGCGACGCAACGCCAAACTGTCATCAACGTCCATCTTGATGCGGATCAACGCATCAAGCAACATCTTGTCAGTAGGCTGCAACTCAACTTCGAGTTTTTGCATGTATGGACGCTCATCCTTATCAGGATCGTAGCGGTAAATTTCAAACTTCACGATGCGTTTTTTGCTCATGATTGATTCCAGATATCCTGACTTAGAATGTACGGGTCTTGGGCGGGAAGCTTTCGACTGTGAGTGGCTGCATCTGCACAGGCTTGTAATCGAGGCGATTGCCTTCCGAGTACCACAGCGTGTGTTTGATCCAATTGTCATCATCACGTGTCGGGAAATCATCCAGTGCGTGGGCGCCACGGCTTTCCGTGCGGGCTGCGGCTGAGTGAATCGTCGAACGTGCCACTTCGATCATGTTGCTTAGTTCAAGCGCCTCAATACGTGCGGTGTTAAAGACCTTGGACTTGTCCTGGAAAGCGATGTTGTCGACTTTCTCGGCCAAGGCATCGATCTTTGCCACGCCTTCTTTGAGGGAAGCCATCGTGCGGAACACGCCGCAGTGCTGTTGCATTGCATTACGGATTTCGTTGCCCACGACTTGGGCCTTTTCGCCGGTTTTGCGCTGCTCGAGTTTGTTGACCCGATCAATTGAAAAGTCCACAGATTCTTGTGGCAATGGCTGATGAGCATGCTGACGCTCAGGGTGTGCCGCAACAATGTGGTTACCTGCAGCACGACCAAACACGATCAGATCCAACAAGGAGTTGGTTCCCAAGCGGTTCGCACCGTGCACAGAAGTCGCCGAGCACTCGCCGATCGCATAAAGGCCATTGACAATATTGGCCTGTTTGCCGTCCCACGTGGTGACCTGACCGTTGTAGTTACAAGGGATGCCGCCCATCTGATAATGGATCGTTGGGACAACAGGAATAGGCTCTTTAGTGGCATCAACGTTGGCAAACTTGTGTCCGATTTCTAGAATCGAAGGCAAGCGCTTGTTGATCACATCTGCGCCGAGGTGGTCGAGCTTGAGGTGAACGTAGGCGCCGTCCGGTCCACAGCCACGACCTTCTTTGATTTCTTGATCCATACAACGCGAGATAAAATCGCGCGGAGCCAGGTCTTTCAAGGTCGGGGCATAACGCTCCATGAAGCGCTCGCCATCCTTGTTGAGGAGGATACCGCCCTCTCCGCGCACACCTTCAGTAATCAGCACGCCAGCACCGGCTACGCCCGTGGGGTGAAACTGCCAAAATTCCATATCCATCATGGGAATGCCCGCACGAGCGCACATACCCATTCCGTCACCCGTATTGATGAAGGCGTTGGTCGATGCCGCCCAAATACGCCCTGCACCGCCGGTTGCAATCACCGTTGTCTTGGCTTCGAATATGTAAATCTCACCCGTTTCCATTTCGAGCGCAGTGACGCCTAACACGTCGCCAGCATCGTTACGGATAAGATCAAGCGCCAGCCACTCAACGAAAAACTGTGTGCGCGAAGCAACGTTACGCTGATACAGGGTATGTAAAAGTGCATGGCCTGTGCGATCAGCAGCGGCACAGGCACGCTGCACGGGCTTTTCACCAAAATTGGCGGTGTGACCACCGAACGGACGCTGATAAATCGTGCCGTCAGGGTTGCGGTCAAAAGGCATCCCCATGTGCTCAAGCTCGTACACGGCATTGGGTGCTTCGCGACACATGAATTCGATTGCATCCTGGTCGCCCAGCCAATCTGAACCCTTGACGGTGTCGTACATGTGCCAGTACCAATTGTCCTCGCTCATGTTGCCTAAAGAGGCGCCAATACCACCTTGCGCCGCAACGGTGTGTGAGCGTGTTGGGAAGACTTTTGAAAGCACTGCAACGGACAAGCCCGCATTTGCGAGTTGAAGCGAGCAACGCATGCCGGCTCCGCCAGCACCTACTACCACCACGTCAAATTGACGACGCGGTAAATTTGATTTGATTGCTGCCACGGCTTAGTTTCTCCAGAGGATGTGCACAAAGTACACGACCGATCCGACTAACCAAAGGATTGTCAGAACCAGTAAAAAAATACGAATGCCTACAGGCTTGATGTAGTCCATCCAAATGTCGCGCACGCCGATCCAAGCATGCCAGGCTAGCGAAAACATCGCGAGCGTTGCAAGAACCTGTCCTAAAGGCATGAACAACACGGTGAACGTAAAGAGATTTTTCCATCCCTCGTAATTGAAACCCGACATCGTGAGGATACCGACCAACAATACTAAGGTGTAAACAGCAAGAATAATGGCCGTGACACGCTGGGCAATGTACTCGCCTGTGCCGTAGTGTGCGCCAACCACCAGACGCTTAGGACCGATTTTATCGACTGGAACCATCACCACACTCCGAATAATTTGAGACCAAAGACCAAAGTGAGCGCCAAGCTCACGCCCATGACGAGACTGGCGCTTTTCGCAGCAGATTCTTTGTCCAATCCGATATGCAAATCAAGGATCAGGTAACGGATGCCGGCACAGAAGTGATGCAAGTAACCCCAGATCAGGACTAAAAGAATCAACTTAACAATCGGGTGACCGATGACCAATGCAAGGGCATTGAATCCAGATTGGCTCACAAAACTCATTGCAAACAAAGCAATCAGGAAAGGCAAGCACAAAAAGAGTAAAGCGCCACTCACTCGGTGGAGAATGGAAACTTTTCCGGCCATCGGCAAGCGATACTTCATCAAATCAGTAACATGGATGTTACGAAATTGAGGACGCGGCTTGTTAGCTGTGTCAGACATAACGACCTCGAACAGAGAACAGTTGGATAAGAGAAAACACGCTATTTTCGCTCATGTAGAGACTGCATGTAAAACGATAAAAAAAATCAATTAATTCAAACTGTTACGATAATAATACTCATTAGTCACATAATGACCGATACGTAATTCTACAGGACGGTTTCCATAGGTGAAGGAAATTCGCTCTACACAGAGTAGGGGTATTGAAGCAGCCAAACCGAGCGCAATTGCAATATCGTCTGGTGCCGCGACGGCCCGCAACTTTTCATCTGCGCGCACCATACTGATATCAAACTCAGATTCAAACAATCCGTACAACGGTCCCGAGTAATCATTTAATAAATCTGTGGTCAAACCCTTGAATAAGGCACCCGGAAGATAAATATCATCGATGACGGTCGGTACGTCAGAAAAAGACAACAACCTGCGGATCGCCACGACGGGGTCACCAGATTTGATTTCAAGGGCACGCGCAATTTCGGCATTGGCGCGGATACGACGGCAATCCAATACTTTACTTTGTGCAGGCTCGGGCGCCCCCTCGTTTGGCGCAAGTCTCAAAAATCTGAAACGAACCCGAGGCTCGAGATGCGTCGCAACAAAGGTACCCTTGCCCTGACGCCTTAAAAGTATGTTTTGAGCAGCCAGTTCATCCACCGCTTTTCTCACCGTACCCTGACTCACCTGAAAACGCACTGCCAATTCGATCTCGCTGGGAATCGACTCACCAGGTTTCCACTCACCGGCATCAAGCGACTTGACCAGCAAAACTTTGATCTGCTGGTAAAGAGGGCTATAGGCGGCAGCCGTACTCGTTTCGGAGTCGGCTAAAGCGGCACGAGGTTGGGAGTGATCAGGCATCAGAATAGCTTTGAAAATTCATTCAATATTGTGGCATAACGTGCGACGAAAGTCCATCACTCTTGTGTCTTATATAAGATATAAGATTATTGACTAAACGGCTGTATTTGCATTAGCATTTAAAGGCTAATTCTCTTGTGTACAGCCTCTTAAAAAAGACGCCTCACAAAAAAGCTAAACTCTTTCATTATCTTTTCTCACAATCCTCTCAGTTCTATCGGAGATCGTTATGTCCAAACCCGCCATGCGTGTTGCGGTTACTGGTGCAGCAGGCCAGATCGGTTACGCCCTTTTGTTTCGTATCGCTTCAGGCGAAATGCTTGGCAAAGACCAGCCTGTGATTTTGCAACTGCTGGAAATCCCGGACGAAAAAGCTCAAAAAGCGCTTAAGGGCGTGATGATGGAGCTCGATGATTGCGCGTTTCCTTTGCTGCAAGCCATGACAGCTCACAGTGATCCGCTCGAAGCCTTTAAAGACGTCGAAGTCGCCTTGCTCGTTGGTTCGCGTCCACGCGGCCCAGGCATGGAGCGTGCAGATCTGTTGGCTGTAAATGCCGCCATTTTCACCGCTCAAGGTAAAGCACTGAACGCAGTGGCAAACCGCAACGTCAAAGTGCTGGTGGTCGGCAACCCCGCCAACACCAACGCTTACATCGCAATGAAATCTGCGCCTAGTCTGCCAGCGAAAAACTTTACCGCCATGCTTCGCCTAGATCACAACCGTGCTTTGTCACAGTTGGCTTCAAAAATGGGCAAGCCTGTGGCAGACATTCAAAAATTGGCGGTCTGGGGCAACCACTCACCTACCATGTATGCGGACTACCGCTTCGCCACCATTGGCGGCCAAAGCGTTGAAAAGCTGATTAACGATGCAGCTTGGAATCGCGATGTGTTCTTGCCGACCGTCGGTAAGCGTGGCGCGGCTATCATTGAAGCGCGCGGCTTGTCTTCAGCCGCTTCAGCCGCCAATGCTGCCATTGATCACGTCCGTGATTGGGTGCTAGGATCAAATGGAAAATGGGTCACGATGGGCGTGCCTTCGGATGGCACCTACGGTATACCCGAAGGCATCATGTACGGTGTTCCCGTGACCTGCGAAGGCGGAGAATATCACCGCGTGACTGGTCTTGAGGTGGATACGTTCTCGCGCGAGCGTATGGACCTGACACTTAAAGAGCTGACAGAAGAACGCGACGCAGTCGCTCATTTGCTCAAGTAAGCACCGAGTTAATGGGCCTCATAAGGGCCCATTTTTTTATCAGATCATTTTTCAAAAGATCAATATTCTTCACGGAGATTAATATGTCCAAACAAGCCCCCGCTGGTCAACGGTTTCGCGAAGCACTCGCGGCAGAGAAGCCCCTGCAAATTATCGGCGCTATCAACGCCAACCACGCGTTGCTTGCCAAGCGTGCCGGCTTTAAAGCCATTTACCTCTCCGGTGGCGGTGTCGCGGCAGGCTCTCTGGGTTTACCAGACCTGGGAATCAACACCCTGGATGATGTGCTGACTGATGTGCGTCGCATCACTGACGTATGCGATACACCTTTGATCGTCGATATCGACACTGGCTTTGGTCCCTCGGCCTTTAATATCGCACGAACCATTCAAAGCTTGAGCAAGTTCGGCGCAGCGGGCTGTCACATCGAAGACCAGGTCGGTGCCAAGCGTTGCGGCCACCGCCCAGGCAAAGAAATCGTTTCAACAGAAGAAATGCGCGACCGCGTCAAAGCCGCAGCTGATGCCCGTCCCGATGACAGTTTCTACCTGATCGCACGCACCGATGCAATTGCCTCGCACGGCGTCGATGCTGCGATTGAGCGTGCGATTGCCTGCGTTGAAGCGGGTGCAGATGCGGTTTTTGCTGAAGCCGCCTACGACC
>Ga0247836_1000294_pt1 | contig 93330 bp, 98 predicted proteins | sample LaCruzMarch2015__4_FD_187116 | JGI IMG/M metagenome (GOLD analysis project Ga0247836, IMG submission 187116) | Freshwater microbial communities from meromictic Lake La Cruz, Castile-La Mancha, Spain - LaCruzMarch2015_14m | ecosystem: Environmental > Aquatic > Freshwater > Lake | place: Spain...
ATACAGGTCCACTCCACCGGGGCGTTCCTCACACACCACGTCGTCTGCAATGATGTAGCGCTCGAACCGGTTCCTCAGCGTCTCGCCCTCACCCGCTTCGGCATCCATCTCCCATTCGTCCCCGGCGGGCCAGACACGAACCACCCCGCACAACTTCCCTTTTGCCGTGAGAACGCACGCTTCAACGGAACGATCGACTGAGGCACTCAGAACATTGTTCGAGATCTGTCCATTGAGGTACCGAACTGTGTCGGCCCCTCGAAACGTCAGCCGCGTCCGGCTCGGGAAGAATTTCAGTCCGCCCTCGGTCCGCAGGCGGCGCAACCGTTCCGCGGGAGAAAGCTCGGGGCTCACGATAAGGAACCGATCGCGGTCGCGGGCGAAGCTTCGGACCCCGGTCCCCCCGAGGGGTTCGATCCCGAGGCGGACGGCGGCGGAGAGTTAGGAGGAGGGGGCGTGGCGGAACCTCCGATGACCGATCCGATCTCCGCGCGGAAAAGGCGGCTCATCGACGACATGTCCTCGTCGCCATACCCCCGGCTGAGGGCGGACATGAGGCAACCGGCAACCGCCTCCGCTCCCGGAAGATCGGCGGAATCCCCACCGGCAATTTCGAGCGCGAGTCGGATATCCTTGAAAAGGTTTTTGGTGGAAAAGTGTGGCTCGAAGTTGCCTTCGAGGATGGCGGGCAGCTTCAGGTCGGTGAGCCCCGACCTCGCCGCGTGGTGTTCGAGCGCAACTCCAAACTTTGAGGGCGAAACGCCGGCGCGCTCGAGGACGGCGAGGGATTCCGCGAGAATTTCCACCGTTCCGCCGACCAACAGGTTGGTGGCGATCTTCACCGCGCACGCGTCTCCGATCTCCCCGATTTCGACGACGGCCTTCGAGGACGCCTCCAAAACAGGGCGCGCATCGCGAAGCGTCGCCGCATCCCCTCCGATAAAGTAAACCAACATGCCGTCGGCGGCGGCGTTGCGGCTTCCGGTGAACGGCGCATCCAAAAAGCGCGCGCCCACATCCCGAACCCGACGAGCCGCCTCGCGGCAATCCGTCGGAGAAACCGTCGCGTGGTTCATCACGATATGCCCCGGACCCAACGAAAGCGCAATGGAGTCGACGACCTGAAGCAAGGCCGCCCCATCCGTCACGAAAATCTGGATGATGTTCGCCGCGTCCGCCACTTCCTGTGGCGAAGAGAGGAAATTCGGCTCCGGTCGCGGAGAACGATTCCAAAGCCAAACGTGGAACCCATTCTTGCGCAGATTTGCAGCAACCCGGCTCCCAATGATGCCAAGGCCGATGATTCCGACGGACTGTTTAACCTTGCGTGTCATCGGAACAGCACGAGCCGCGTCAGGACTTGCTCGACGGAGCACCGGGGAGATTCACCTCCACCTTCGAATTGGTGCGGAGCGCATCGATGGTCACCTTCACCGCCTCGCCTTTCTTCTGGCGCTGCAAGTAAGCGACCACCCGATCCTTCACTTCATCGAACGGGATCGTTCCCGCCGCCTTTTTGTCCGTCACCTTGATCACATGATACCCGAACTTCGTGCGTACGGGATCGCTGAGGTCGCCGGGCTTGAGTTCAAACGCCACGTTTGCAAACTCGGGCACCATCTCCTCTTTCGAGAAGAAACTCAGGTCGCCGCCGGACTGCTTGGCGTTGGGTTCCTCGGAAAGTTCCTTCGCAAGCACGGTGAAATCTTCACCCTTCTTCGCGCGGGCCAGGGCATCCTTCGCCGCTTTCTCCTTCGCCTTCACGACATCATCCGGCGCATTTTCCGGAACCATAAAAAGGATGTGGCTCGCGCGAACGAGGTCGGGATTCTGGAATTCCTTCCCATTGGCATCATAGAACGCCTTGGCGTCCGCTTCGGTCGCAGTGCCCTTGCCGTCCACCTGGCTTTCGATCCACTTGCGCTGCTTCAGCATCGTGCCCACCGTCGTGGTGAACTGTTCCGGGGTCTGACCCAACCGCTTGAGCTGTTCGTCAAATTCCTTCTCGCTCGGGAACTGACCCTTGATTTTTGCAACTTCAGCATCCACGTCCGCCTTCGATACCTGAACGCTCGAGGCTTTCTCCTCGACGAGCTTATCGAGAATGAGGTCATCGAGGATCTGCTTGTACGCGTCGAGTTTCTGGTCGTCGCTCAGATCATCGGCCTTCACTCCCGCGCCGGCTGTGGCTTGATCGAAAGCCTTCTGAAGTTCTTCACGGGTGATTTTTTGTCCGTTCACCGTGGCGACCACTTCCGGCAGCTTCAGCGTGCTTTTTGCAGGCGAGGCCGCAGCGGCAGCGGAAGGAGAAGGAGTCGCGGTTGCTTCCGCCTTCTTCTTGGTTTCCGCTTGGAGAGTGGTCGCATTCGTCAGGAAGCCGAAAGCGCAAACCAGGAGAGTGGAGAAAACGACGCCTGCGCGCGGGAGAGTTAATTTCATAAAATCGAGGAAACGCTCGCATGCGGCGGAAATGTTTGCCAGAGGAATCTTCACGGCGTATCCTTTCCACCTTTCCGAATCGCTTACCGAAGCGCCGAACATCGAAAGATCGAAAGTTCGCTCACGTGGCGGAATTGGCAGACGCGTACGCCTCAGGAGCGTATAGGGTGACCTGTGGAGGTTCGAGTCCTCTCGTGAGCATTTTTCGGTTCCGCCGAGAGGGAAGTGTAACAGATGCCCTTCTGTTACAGGCCGGTCTGTAAAAGATCTGTACCAATCCCTCGTGGCGGGCCGCTCTCTGCTCCCGCACGCCACCGCACGAGACCGCCACGACCCAAGCCCATGAATTCCCCGCTCCGCCAACAGGATCCTTCTTTCGTGCAGGGCATGTTTTCGTCCATCGCGGGTCGGTACGACGTTGCAAATCATTTGCTGAGCGGCGGGATGGACTTCCTCTGGCGGGCGGAAGTGGCGCGGAAGGTCGCCGCGCGATCCCCGGAAGCGATTCTCGACCTTGCCACGGGCAGCGGCGACCTCGCGATCGCGCTGCGCAAGGCAAACCCGGCGGCCAGCGTGGTCGGGGCGGATTTCTGCCTCCCGATGCTGGAGCGAGCGAGGGAAAAGGGTCTCCCCGCCCTGGTCTGCGCCGACGGTTTGGCGCTCCCATTTCGCAACGATTGTTTCGACGTACTCACCGTCGCATTCGGTCTGAGGAACATGGCCTCCTGGTCAAAGGCGATCTCGGAAATGGCCCGCGTTCTCCGCCCGGGAGGTTGCGCGTTGATTTTGGATTTTTCCCTGCCCGAACCCCCCATACGCAGCGTGTACTGCGCGTATTTGTGTCGGCTGCTGCCCACCATCGCGGGTTGGATCACCGGGGAGCGCAGCGCCTACGAGTACCTCGGCGAATCCATCATGAGCTTCCCCCGGGGTGCGGAAATGGAGGCGCTGCTGATGCAGAACGGATTTTCGTCCGCTAGGACGCAACCGCTCACACTCGGCGTCGTCTCGCTGTATGAAGCGGTGAAACCTCGCTAGGGTAGTCCGTCCAGCAGAATGCATTTGATCCTCAATGCCTCAGTCCAAAAATTACCATGAAGGGCATGAAAAGCATGAAGATGAAGGAGTGACATGTTCTGACCTGGCTTGATCTCGTTCACCGAACGGGCGCACGCGTGAATGCATCTCAGCAGCCCTTTTGAAGCCATTTCCTTCATGCCCGTCCTGTTCTTCATGGTAAAATCCGCTGTTTCCCAGATTTGAACGGCGGGATTTAGAATGCAGTGTGCTGGGGTTCACTTGCATTCCGAGCGAAACTCCACGATGAACAGAGACATGCGCATTGGTTCCGTTCTTTCAGCCGCAATCGTCGTTTTTACCCTCACCTCGCGAGCCATCGCCGGAGAGCCCACCCCGGGTCAAATCCAGACCGCAGTGGAGTTGCTCGAACTCACCGGCACCCGCAAGGCGATGGAGCAGGGATTCAACGCAGGCATCGCCCCGGCCCTTCAGCAATTCCGCAACGCCGGAGTGCCGCCGGAAGGACTCAAGGAAATCTCCGACACGATCCAGGCGTTTTTCAACGAGACGTTCAAGTGGGATGACGTCAAAGGGGAACTCGCCGTCATGTACTGCGACGAATACACGGAAGCGGAAATGAAGGAGCTGATCGTTTTTTACAAGACGCCCATTGGCCAGAAGTCCGTGGAAAAAATGCCGATCCTCATGCAGCGCGGCGCGGAGTGGGGCATGAAGCGATCCACCGCGAAATCTACGGAACTTCAGAAGCGTCTCATGCCCGTGATCGCGAAGTACAAGGCCCAGATGAAAGCGCCGCCAACCGGACTGTCGCCCGGGATGGGTGCTCCCCGGTAGATTGCCCCGGTAGATCGCCCCGGTAGATCGCCCCGGTAGATCGACGCGACGCGATCGCCTCAGCGCCACTCGTGGCGCGGATAGCGACGCTGAAGCTCTGCTTTGACCTTCGGATAATCCTCCCTCCAGAACTTGGATAAATCCTGGGTCACCTGGATGGGGCGCTGATTGGGCGCGAGGATGTGCACCGTCACGGGGACGCGTCCGCGGCAAACGGCAAGCCGTTCCACCGTGTATAGCTCTTGGATCCGGGCCCTGAGCACCGGATGGCCTTCGGAGTAATCGAGTTTCAACCTCTTCCCTCCCGGCAATTCGATCCGCTCCGGGACGTGCCGGTCCAGTTCTCCTCGCTGCGTCGCGGTCAGCCAGGCGCGGACGCTTTCCATTACCGGCCGATTCTTGATCTCCCGGTACGCCGTGGCCCCATCACATACTTGCGCCACCAGGATCTCGCGATCCCCATCGGTCACCGCGGCGATTCCCAACTCGGGCATCCGCTCGGCAATCACCCGCACCCGATGCAGGAACTGCTCCACCGCATCACCCCATTCGGTCAGGACCAGCCGCCCCTTGATCACTTCCGACGCGAGGCACGCAGAGACCATCGCGGACGGCTCGGCATCCCGCGCGCGGGATTCAATCACCAGATCCCGAAAGCGCGTCTCGCGTCGTTCGACCACACGCTTCTGAGCGGCATCGAACTCCACGGTCGAATCGGAGGAAAAATCCGCCGGAAAGAGTTCCGCGAGCCACTCCTCCTCAATCACGGTCGCCAATCCAATCCTCGTGCGCACCCCTCCGGAACCACTCTCGATTTCCTCGATCTCCGCCGCGACCAGCAGTCGGCCGTCCTGAGCCACGCTTTCGCGATCAAGCACCCCCCGACGCCCATGCACCACGTCGCACTGGAGGGTCCCTTCGTCGCGACGGCACGCGACATGATCGGAGAACCCCGCAAGGATGCACCGCGCCAGCGCCTCGTCCGGCGCGGCAGACGTTTCCACCGTCAAACCCTGACGCTCCGCGATTTCCAGGAACTGACGAAACAATCGCCCGGCCTGCCTTGCCGCGTCGGCGTGAATCGCAAACCGGCGACAGGCATCCACCCGATACTGATTGCGATCGGCGTACGAGAACGCGCGCATCAACACCCCGAAATCCGACCGACCGCCGCCGAGCAGATCCGCGCGTTCCTCCGCCACCCGACGCTCCGCCCGCAGGAGGAGGCTCCGCGTTTGGGTGAGAGCGGACACCAGCGCCACCGCACGCACGCATCCGAGGCCCTCCGCCGCGAGGAACATCCGCGCGTAGCGGGGGTGCACGGGGAACGCGAGCATGCGTCTGCCGAGATCCGTGATTGGCCCGCTGGGTGAGGCGATCGCACCGAGGTCCGCGAGCAAGGTGAGCGCGCGGTCGAGCGATTGCGTCTCGGGAGGATCGATCCAACGGAAGCCCGCGACGTCATCCACTGCGGCCGCTTTCAGCGTGAGGGCCGCGTCCGCCAAGTCCACGCGGCGCACTTCGGGCTCGTTGCGGAGCGCCCGGCGTTCCTGGTCGCGGGCAGTCCAGAGTCGGATACACCGCCCCGGAGCCGTCCGTCCCGCCCGCCCGGCGCGCTGCTCCGCAGATGCGCGGCTGATCTTCTCCACCCGCAGGGTGTTGATCCCCCGTCGGGGATCGAAACAGGCCATGCGAGCGAGACCGGAATCGATCACGGCCGTCACTCCGTCGATGGTCAGGGAAGTTTCCGCGACATTGGTCGATACAATCACCTTCCGACCCCGCGCCGGCTCGACCGCCGCATCCTGTTCGGCAGCAGGCATTTCTCCATGCAGCGCAAGAACGGGAATGCCGCCCCCGAGCACTTGGCGCACCGCCTGCACGGTCCGTTGAATCTCGTAAGCGCCCGGCATGAACACGAGCACATTCCCCGGATGGGACTCGAACGAATCCCTCACCGCCTCGGCCGCCAGCTCCCAGACCGGCGCTTCGCCGGGCTCCCGGGACAGATAGGACACTTCGACGGGAAACATTCGACCCTCCGACGCCAGCACCGCGCACTCGCCGAGGTAGGCTTGCAGCCCGGCCGCGTCGAGGGTGGCGGACATCACCACAATCCGCAGGTCCGGACGATGCGTCTCTTGCAGCGAGCACGCCAGGGCGAGGCTCAAATCGCTGTCGAGATGGCGCTCGTGAAACTCGTCGAAAACGAGAATGGACACGCCCGACAATCGGCGATCCCCAAGCATCCGACGAAGGAGGACGCCCTCCGTCACGAATCGGATTCGGGTTGCGGGGGAGTCGACCCGGTCCAGCCGGATCTGGTAACCGACCTGATCACCGAGGCGCTGCCCGCGTTCGGATGCGACGCGGGCGGCGAGCATCCGCGCGGGGAGGCGTCGGGGCTGGAGAACCAAAATCTCGCCATCGCCCGCGAGCCCGTCATCGAGGAGAAACTGCGGCACCTGCGTACTTTTTCCCGAGCCGGTGGGTGCCTGGATGAGGACGCGGCTTTGAAGGCGAAACGCATCGCTGACGGACTGGCGAAGGGTGTGGATTGGGAGTTGCATGAACGAAATACCTCATTTGAAACTACCCTGACGGACATGAAGAGCATGAAAATGAATGAGTTCCATGTTCTGACCCGGCATGATCTCGTTCACCGAACGGGTGCGCGCGCTCATGCATCTTTTCCTGAATCTTGGCGCGCGATTCGAGGAGCCGGAAAGAGCCGGAAAAACGTGGCAAGACCCGGATAGAGCCGCATAAATAGGGCTTCTGCGAGGATCGCGTGCGGGAACGTCGAAATGCCTGTGATTCGAGGAAAAACGGGCAAAAAAGGGCTTTTATCAATGATCCGAGGTAGGTTTTCGGGCGTTTTAGCAGTCGAGCAGACACCTTGCAACAACCGTGCAGCGTGGGTGCAACGACTGTACATCTGCGATTTCGTCCCGGAGGTTCGAAGTGGTTTCGAAGCTGCTCGTTCCCAGTGATTTGAGAGAGGCGAAATCGACGATGTCATTAAAATAGCTCCGCCTGGGAGTCTGTGATAGGGGGCTTTTTCCGAGCCTTGCGGGCCGGGGATTTGATCAGGGATGTAAGCGCGGCGAGATCCTGGCATGTCGAATCTGAGGCGGCCTTCGCCTCCGCTTTCGTCACTCCCTCAATGATCTCGGACATCGTCCGTTCGACGGTCGAGCGCAGCGCCTTCCCTTCCTGGTAGTAGTGGTCCCCGCGGATCTTCATGTGCTGTTGGACGACATGCAGGAAGTAGCCGGCGAAGTATTCCACGCGCGAGTTCCCGTGGCGCATGATGCCTGCAAACATCTCGCGAAAGATCGCCAGGTATCGATCTTCCGGGAGTACGACCTGGCGCTTGCTCATCCACTTCGCTGGATGCGCGATCGCGCGGATCAGCAGCCAGCGTTGCTGCCAGAACGCCTTTTCGTTTCCCTGGTAGAACTGCTGCCGGATCTCCCGGAGCAGCGTGACGGTGACGGTCTCAGCGCTCATGATTCCAAACTTGCTGTCATGGGTTGGCGCGGGGCTACAAGGTGTTCGCGGAATAAAATCCGCCTCCTGCCTTGAGCGTTTCCTCGATGAGGCGTCGCACGTATTCCGGCTTGCACCGAGTTTTGGCAATGATTCCCCCGTCGTCATCTTCCGTCTCTTTAGCCATTTCAGCCATACGGTCTGGGTCGCGACAAATCCGCGAACAAGGCGGTGGAGGACAGCAGCCTCCCGTTTCAGCTTTTGGTGTATTCATAGTCATTTGGCGGGAGGCTGTGCCTCCTCCCGCCATGGCTGTTCGACATGGTCTGCTGCATCCGCTACCGCGCGCCCAAAGATTTCGCGGGTTCGAGTCTCGACCATAATGGTCTCCCGCGTGCGTTCTGACAGGCCGCCAGCGGAGCGCTTGACCCACACACTTTGCACTTGGGTTTCATGGCTTGAGTGCTTCCGACTTCATGGATAGATGCTGCATGCGTCATGAGACATGAACTTCAGCGCGGCTATTGGTGCGACACGTCTATTGGGACCGTTACGATCGAACCCGACCTCGACGTTTCTTCTGAGTGGATGTTCACGATTGACGGGCGAAGATGAGTGGGATGTAGAGTGTCGATCAGCGAGAGTTCCCGCGCACATCTCTGGCTGGCGTCGTGGCCTTCCTGAATGGCGCGGATGATCTGGATGTACTGTTCGTGGAGGTTCAACTGGTCCAAAATCCTCCGGTATTGGTGCGCAGGGAGCACGATCAGTCCCAGTGCGTCGATCCGGTGGAGCACTTCTCTTCATAGGGTTGGATCTATAAATCAGATGGTGTCGTGTGGATCAGCTCCAGCTGAACAGTCTGCCCCACCAGCGGGGGGGGGGGGCGTGAAGGCGATGCATGTGCGCGGCGAGTAACTCCGCGAACGCCTCAGCGGCGCTCGGAATGATGCAATGCGTGGAGCGCCGCAGACTCTTCCCTCCCTCGCGTGCCTCTGCCTGCCAGAATCGCGAGCCCTTACGTTTGTAGATTCTTAGTTTCATGATACCTATCGTTTGTATTTTGCCTCCAGCAAATCGAGGGTCTGACCCGCGAGCTCATGGGTGCAATCGCCCAAAAACTGCACCATCCCATCTGTGATCCAGACGTGATTGACTAATGACCCATGGGGCCGGAAGTCATTCAGTATGCTGGGCTTAATGGTCGGCTTCTCGATGTCACCATTCCAAGACCAACACCCGGTTCCTTCTCGCGTCTTCGACATTCCGACGAGCACGGGCAAGCGGATGTTGCTAATCGGTCCTGGCAGACGTAGCTGCACGTGTGTCGCTGCGGAGGAATCACAGAACGAATAGATGCCCTCCCCGTCGATTTCTTCGTATTTTAGTGGCTGTGCTTTCATAAAAGTAGAATCTCCTGCCTGGTGTTCCGCTCGACAGTGGGTGGTTTTGATGCTCATAGGTTAAAAAAATGCGAGCTGCTGCGGACGCTTCGCAAGTTCTGCACTGATGTCCTCGAAAAACTTCTGTCCGTCGTGCCGACATTTGTTCCTCCAGTTAAGAAGAACGGTCGCGAGCTGGATTTTGTTCCCGCTGCGCCAAAGCCCGGCTTCCCTCGCCATGTGTTTCAGAGCTTCCTTTCGAAACTCCGGAACGATCGCATGAGGGTCGTCTTGGAAACGGGAGAGCTTCAAGCGCACCTGGCGAACGGCTAAGAGCCTGGCGATGACCTTCTCTTTGGAACCTGACTTCGGAGAGCCGAGTAACCGGCAAAGAACTTGGATCTCTCGCAGCGAGAGCTTGGGTAGGTCATACTCGTTCCACTCCTCGGCGTCGAAATTGTATACGAGCTTTGAGAAAAGGCTCACGATCAGCATGCCTCCGCGTGGCTGTTGTGCTCGCTGCAAATGCCCTCGCCGCTAGTGTGACAGTTGGGACACAAAGGCGCTCCGCACGCGTCACAGACGTGCTGAAGCGAAAGATTGAGGCACTCGATACAGTCAATGTCCAAATCCTGCCAGTGGTCCCACGCGAGGGCGTCCTCCATGTCGAAGCAATCGGAAATGCTCATGAGAAAAGAAGACCCTGCCCGGTGTGGCGCTCGACCGTCGGCGCGCGGCCGGTGAGGCAGTTGCGGCGAGCGCGACGCCAGAGCTTGCTCCGGCGCAGCTCGGCGATCGCGTGGCGGCGGAGTCGATGATCCAGGCGGCGGAACTCGTCGCCGCTGATGAGAGCGATGTGTTTGTATCCACCTTCTTTCGTGGAACTCACCGCGAACTGGTCGAGTAGTCCCGCCCGATCCCCGTCGGCGCGGAGCATCCGCGGACGTATCGAAAACCGCTGACAAATCTCCTCCGCGCTGACCCAGTCTCCCCGGGTCAGCAGCCAGAGTTCGATATCAGCGGCGAGGCTCATCTTCCGCCGTTCTCCAGGAGAGTGGACTCGTCCAGTTTGGTGCGGATCACTGTTTTCGGATCCACGAATCGCATCGAAATCTCTAACGGTTCGGGGTCGACCTTGAGGTGGGGCGTCGACTGTTCGTATGTCCTGTCATAACAGTGTAGGGCTTTGGAGAACGTCTTCATGACCGCCGATACCCCGGCATCATTAGGAAGCAGGAACGTGGTGTGACCGATTTTAAGTAGGACTTTCATAATCAATGCATGCAGTAACCGTTTGGTTTGCCCTCGAGCCGAGGCGGCGGGGGCGTGGTCCCTCCGCTCCCGCCGCCAGGGATTTCCGGATCCCTTACTTTTCGTCCTGCGCCGACCCCAGGCGCTTTTCTCGTTGAGGAATGTGGTTTCGGAGCACCGGGTTGTTCCGGCGTCCGGTAAAGGGTGTAGTTGCGCCGCGCTGGATTCGCTTTCGCGGAGGCCGCGATCAAATCAGAGATGATGTCTTGTTGGGTGCCGCTCAGTTTGGGGCAGTCCGGGCCGGGGGTCAGCTCGCCGTCTTGCAGCCGTGTGATGACGCGCCCCAGGCGGTTCTTGAGCGTGTTGCGGAGGTTCTGCAGATCCATCTTGCTCGCGTTTTGGAGCGGGATCTTGTCGAGATCGAAGTCCTCCCACTCACGCCACTGCGCCACCAACGTGCGCGCGTAATCATGTCCCAGGAGCGTGACGAATCCCGCCCGCAGGCGCTCGATCGTCCAGATCGCGTTCTCCCGGTCACGGTCCCGGATGTCGACCACTTGCATGAGCTCTGCGGCCTTCTGCAACCAGCGTGAAAAATCCCGGTTGGCAAACTCCCGCATGGAGCCCGGGCAATGCGCTGCCGCGTGCAGGGCGCGGCGACGGTCGTCATCACTCGTCTTCCAGCCCTGCTCGCGGCACACGGCTGCCCAGGTGCGCCAATACTTTTGAGCCTGCTTCTCGGTCAACATGGCTATTGCTCCACCACGTAGACCGCTCCGTCTCCCCGGCGCATGAGCACCAGGCGCGGCAGGATCCCGACCGCGCGCATCGCCGAGCGGAGCTTGCGCATGCGTCGATCAATCCGGGCTTCTCGCCGATCAGCTCGGGAGATGATTTCCCCGATCAGGCCGGGGCGCATTTCAGTGATTGTTTTCATGGGTGGAGTTCTCCAGGTGAGGCGGGGGATTGAAGTCGATCAGATCGTGAACGTGGGGGTAGCCATCGCCGCGCCACTCCCCCGAGAGCTTCCAGATATTGGGCTCTCGCTCCCCTTCAACGAGGATGTGGCCGGCGAGATCAAAGCCGTCGATCGGGGTCGGCAGGCGGTAGAATTCAGCGCGTTGTCCCGATCGCGTGAGCGCTGGATACAGGGTGGTCGGGTGCATACTCATCAGTTGATGGTTTCGACTTCGTAAAGGCGCTTTGCATGGACCGCGATCTCCCAATTCTTTGCTGACCGGGGAAGGCCAGCGGCCTCGGAGAGATCTCCTCGAAAGCTCGGCATCATAGCAAAGATGCGGGAAGCTAGTTGCGTGTCGGTTAGCGCTCCCAACCTACGAAGTTTGGCGCGCGCGGCTGCACGAGTTGCGTCCGAATAAAGGCTCGTGTTCATGGTCACCAGTTGATCGCGGTGTGCTCGTAGTTCCTCGCGCAGTGATGCGATATGACGCGCAGTGATGCAGTCGGCCGCAGTCCCGCAGCCTCCGCCACTTCCCCCCGGTCCTCGCGAGAGAGGGATCGAAGCTCCGAGATCCGGAGCGGCTCAGGCATCGAGCCTATCTGCCGCACCCGTGCGCGCAGGTTGGCTCTGTAAGCATCGTCTGCCACCTCGGCAGCGCGACCGGTCAGCAATTTCATGCCGCCTCCTTCGCGAGTTCTGCCCGCATCTCCGCCAGCCGCGAATCGATCGCCGCTGCGATGTACGCCCCGGCCCGGATCAGGTTGTCGATCGGGACATTAGACAGCGAGATTGGGATCCCCGTTCTGTCAGACATAGTCGCCGCAAACACATCGTCGATTTCTCCTTTGTTCAGCAGCTCCACCGCATTGCAAAGATAAGCCCCCGCCGCGACGCTCAGGTTTAGGGTGCCTTCATGGGAGAAGAGACCGGCTTCGTTGGCGAGCACATCAAAGATCAGGTCCGACGACGAAATGAGATCCAGCGAGCTCATGCGGCCTCCTTCGAGGTCGATTCCAGGACCTCCGATTTCGGGGTGAAATAGAAGAACTCGTCCTGGTCAAACCGAATGCCAGCAGCCTTGAGAACCTCGGGAGCGATGGTGTCCCTATCCTTGAGGAGCTGGTCCTTGTCGAGGCTCGGCGCTCCATAGCGCACGTAGTCCTCGCCAATGAAATCCGGGGTCACGATCGACACCATGCGCGCAACGATGTCGTCCCACGTTTCTTTCGCCCGGACCTTTTCCACCTTCGGCGGCCCCTGGCGAAAGCCAAAGGTGGCGGAGGGAAGGTCGATCGACTTCTTATCTCCGAATTCCTCCGGGTGGCCAGCGGCCCACACCTGCAGGCCGCCCTCGAGCTGCGCGATCGCTCGTTGCAATTCGTCGACTTCGGCGGCGAAGCCCGCTTCGACCGCCGCTTTACCCTCCTCAATGGTGACGAGCGTGGCGGCGAGCTCCAGCCGGGTGCGGACGATTTCGCTAACGACCGCCTGCATTCCCTCGCGGGAGGAAATCAGGACGGGGGTGAGTTTCTTAGTTTTTTGTTTTTTCATGTGATGCGTGTTGGGTGTTCGGGTGAAAAACTTAGCGGGCCATTTCGCCTTCAGACTGGGAGAGGCAATACGCCTTGATCACAGCCCCCCAAGTGATGTCGCGCTGCTGCGTGCGAGCCATGTCCGAGGCGTCCTGGAGGATCATGAGCCAGACCCCGAGTCCCTCGGTCGTGACCACGTGCTGTTGAAGGCGCAGCGGGTTGTCGGAGTGACTCCGCTTAACCGTGCGACCGTCGTCATCCATCAGGCTCGTCTCGATCTTGATCACCTCGTCCGTGGCCGGCGACAGCCCGTAGGCGGTGGCAAGTCGGTCGAGGTCATCCGCGAACGGGATGGAAGGAAGCTGGAGCGGCTGGATGCGGCGACGCCACAGCTGCTCCAGGGATTTCGCATGAGGTCCGCGCAAGAGCGCATCACGGCCCTCGTTCGTAAAGGATAAGACGATCCCGCACTGGGTGCGGTTCCACAATTCTCGGACAAAGTCGAGGGCATCGAGTCTGCTCCGCGTGCCGCTATGGACCGCCCGGTGCGCCTCGTCGATGATGAGGAGCATTCTGGAGTCGAAGCTAGCCAGGATCCGGCGGCGCAAATCCGCCGTCCGAATGTTAACCGGCATGCCCAGTTCCTTTCCGAGCTCGTACAACAGCCCACTCAGAGATCCACCGCTGGGCATCTCGATTAAGGTCGTCGTCCCGTGGTTATGCTGCGTCTGAAAGTGCCGGAAGCAGGCTGTTTTCCCGATCTGGCTATCGCCGAAGACGTAGCCGATTTTCTGCCGCAACAATGCCCGGAGGCACCGCTCTTCGATCAATTTATAAAGGCGCGTTTCGACAAACCCCGATGTGACTTGACTGTCCCGCTCCTCTGTGATCCGCCGAAAGGCTGCAATCGAATTGCAAATCGCTTCGATCGAAATCCCGGCCTCAGACCGCCGCCCGGTGAGTACGTGGTACAGCGAGTCGTAGCTGTAGCACTCGGTCGAGTTGGGCTTGCGGATCAGCTTCGCGATTTCGTCTTTACCAAGATTCTTGCTGCGGCAGTACCCGCCGAACCAGCGGAGCGTATCGCGTTGGTCGGTGGGTAGAGACTGTGTGGCCTTATGAATCGTGTCCCCCGGAATCCGAAACTTAGCCGACCGCATGGCGGCCAGTGCCTCGGATTGTTCGGTGGCGATGGGAGGTGCCGGATTCGAGATGTCGACTTCGTCGAGGTTTGGGATGCGTGGTGTGGTGGTCATAGGAAAGTTACCAGGACTCGACCGCGTCAGGCGCGTCGTGCGTTAGGACGGGTGAGGTTTCGAGCAGCTCGTCCCAGCTCTCGGAAGCAGTGTCATCCGCCAGCTCGTGGGCGCTCGGATCCGGGCGGGTAATGGCAGTGCCGAACTGCGCCGCGCTGCGCTCCGCCTGGCGTGCGGCCTCGGCGCGCTCGCCCCCTGCAGCGTGTCTGCGCCGGGCCTGCATGGCTGCTTCGGCGCGTTGGTTGGGCGCAGGGGTCGCCGCGGATCCGCTCCCGCGGGCGATCGTCGCGGAGTTGCCCTTTCCGTCCTGCACCTGGTCAATGCTCGCGCCCGTCCCGACGGTCATACCCGTCGCCCGGAAATGGGTGCGCGCTGCCGCTAAGTATTCGCGCCTTCCAGATCGATCGTCGGTCTTCGAAAAATCGAGTTGCGGGGCATCGGTCTTGTAAGCCCACACGCCGTAGGATTGGTGCTCCTTGGCACCGAACTGACGCCGACCCTCCGGCTCGGCATCGAACACGCGTGCTCCCTCGTGGGGGGCGGCGGGATCGAAGCACACGAGCAAATCATAGCCGCGTCCCAAATGCGCGTATTCCCCAGGCACCAAAAAACTAAACTGGTGCTTGTAGTGCGGGACTTTGCACCTAACAAACTGCTTGTCGATCGGTCGGATTTGTCGAACCGGAAGGAAAAGGTGCATGCTTTCCTCTGGAATCGGTGAGAGCGGTTCAGCGGTAATGTCGGCGTCCCACTTTTCTTGGGGAATTCCTTTGAGGAGCCTCCCCATTTTTGGGCGCGCGTCGGCTTTGGCCATCGCTGCCGCAATGCTATCGGCGATTTCCGAGATGTGAGGGAACCCGCAATCCGCCGGGTGCCGGGATCCGTTCGCGCAGGCAAGCATCATCTGCGTCGTACGTTCGTACTCGCCGCGCTTGCGGCCAATCGTGATCCCGGAAAACGACAAGAAGCTCTGGAGGTGATCGAAGCTGCCTTCAATCAAGCCTTTCGCTATCGAACTGTGGACGTAGAAAATGTCCACGACATCACGGATGGAGGCGATACGCTCGCGCTCGCCATCGTCTGTCGTCCCCCGCACGCCACGCACCGACTTCGCGGCCCAGACGCCCTTCTCCAGCCGGAATCCTAAGCGGGGCAATCCGTGGGTCGACCCGATACGCCCTAGGAATCGCACCACGTCTTCCGCCCGGTACGCATCACGCACCCTGCCGATCAAATCAAACCCGAGCCACTTGCCCGTCGCCACATCGATCGCGGCGAGCATTTGCCGTCCGAGGCGGATGCCGAATTTGTCACTTAGTTTGTCGCCCCCGTATGGCCACTCGTAATAATAGGGTTGATTCAGGCTCATGTCGTCGCACTCGAAGAGGTCGCCTGCAGTGAGGGCGTGCTCGACTCCGGCAGCGTCGATGTAAGTGTTTTTGCGCAGCTGCGTGCATGCACGGAGGGTGAATGTCTTGTGTCCCCTCGCCAGATCACGTTCCTCTGCCGAGACCTGCGCTGCCGATCGCAGCCACTTTGGGTATGTTCTTTTCGCGCGGTGGCGATTGATGATCTCCGCGAGCTCCTCGGAGCACCGTCCAGAATCCGCCAGATGCTCAATCGCCAGCTGGAAAGAGTCGCAACGTAGAGCGTATTGGCGCAGGAGTTGGCGCTCTTCACCCGTGATCCTTGTCTCAACCCTCTCCTTGCTTTTGGGCAGCTTGCGCCGGTCGATCAACGCATCCGTCCCCATCCGGCAAAAGTCCCGGTACATCGCCTCCAATCGCTTCGGACTATAGCCGCACCGCTTCGCCGCCCATCTAAGCCCATCGCTCACGCTCGGAGCCTCGGCGATCAAGGTCATCATCGGCCTAAGTGCGGCAAGGCGCGTCCTCTGGTAGGCGTCGAGCGTCATTCCGCTGCTTCCGCCTCCACCTTCAGGTGCCAATCCGCCAGCTTACTCGGAACGATCTTCCGGGAGCGGCATACCTCGTCCACCTCTTTACTGAGCCTCTTGAGGACGTCGGCAAAGTTCGCGAGCTGCAGCTCTGGCAGGTGCAACCATGTATCTACCGGAGACTGCTGCGCGTCCAAAAACTGATGCCACGCAATCTTGTGCCAACGCAGCGCCATTTTTTCCTTGTTGTCGAAATCGAGTTCGTCCTTCGTGCGCCGGTGCGTCCCGTTCGGCCTCTCGCGATACCCGCCCTTCGGCGTGAACCTGTCCAGCCACGAGCGTTGCGAGGTGCCGCTCACATACTCCCACAGCTCGGCCTGCTTGAGCGCCAGCTTCGGAGGGAGCTCCGCCTTGTCGGTGGTCACAAGCTCGGCGAAGGTGATTTTCGCCGGGACCTTGAAACTTTCGGCGACAGATTTCGCGACGTTCAAAAACCGGTAGGCAGTAGACCTAGCAACCGAAGGTGCATACGTCCGCAACCAGTCAGAGATCCCGTCGTTGTCGTCCTTCGATTTCCGCCCAGGGCGTAATTGTCCGCACGTGGACAATTTCTCCCGGAGCATCATCATCATGGCTCCGAATCGCAGGACCTCGGCCATGCCTCCGATGGCCCGCTGGTACTGTGCCGTGAGCTGCTCGCCCATCTGCACGTCCTCCGCACTGGGTGTCAGATCTGAGTCAACGACGACGAGTGCCGGTGATTGGTCGGAGTGTTTCATTTCGATTGTTCGGCGGACGCCCGTCCTCCACAGTGCGGGCATGGACCCGCAACGTGATGGCCTTGAAAAACGGCTTGAGGATCTCTATGAGCAGGTTTACGCGAAACACGGGCCTGCTCTGGCGACGGTTGTGGGACTGTCAGAAGCTCACCGAGCGTTGCTTCGTGACCTTCAGAATCAGGTGACCCGAATTGATTCAGAGGGACTTGCCGCGCGAGTTCGGCGCCTCGAACGCCAAGTCGATACCCTTTTATCCATGCTAACTCATGTCGCGCTAAGTGGATCCGCGTCCTCAAACGGTGGTCATCCCGGGCCTCCGACGTCTCCAGTGCTAGATCCATCAGATCCCACGCAAGAGCGATAACGGCGTCGATGGAACTCGGATGGAAGCTCATGCTGCCTCCTTGACGTGGAGGCGTGCGATGAGATCGCGAGTGCGTGGCTCGGTACCACTCGCGACGCGAAGCCGCCGAAACACGTACCCGACCGTCGCCACAAAATCCCTTCGGTCATGATAGGACTTCATGCTTTGGATCAGTCTCCGTACCTCCAGGATGTCCTGGGCTAAGTACAGAGGCTGCTGTGTGCGCTTGCCTGGGCGGATCGCCCGAGCCTGCATATCCGTCACGGCGTGGTGCACGATCTGGGCGCACGATTCCGCGAGGGCATATTTCAGTGTGCTGGTGCCGTGGGAGTCTATTTCGATTTTCATTTCGTCTCCGGTAGGACAGCTTCTGCGGCATCACTTGGACTGCCGGACGTTACGCGCGTGCAGTCGCACTCAGGGAGATCATCGACACATACTTCCGTCACACGCCATGAGCAGCTACTCCGCAAACGCAGACCACCTAGCAGAAGAATTGCTAGGATCACTTTCGGAAGATGACATAGAGCATCTGCGAATGGATTTGGAGCAACTAGGTGTTGAGGGGTGGATCGTGTGGGCCGAGAAGGCCCAACACGAAGCCAACGACTATTTGCGAGCCACCGAGAAACAACGCGTGCGACTGAAGAAGTGGAGAGATTCGGTGCTACGACGGAGGCTAGTTCTGATCGCATATCACCAAGCGCGTCTTGCATCTTCAATGCTAGACGCAGCTGCCAATCTCGGGCCGGGCGGCGGCTATCGCGATACAACCGCGTATGCGGCATCACTTGGATTGCGCGTAATGCGGGATGGTGAGTGGAGATGGCCGTTTTTGGATCTTGATCCACCGTCGGGATGGCCTGGGCCGCACTTTGAACCGTACGTGACCGCGTCAGTAGTGATGGCCATGCCGGGGCAAGAGCAGCAGGCACCGGATATTCGCTATGGGGTTGATATTTCATAAAAGCAATTTAGAGGGCGCGGCTGTGCAAAAATCGGTCGTATTCGGCCACCGGAATCCTTAGCCATTGCCGGATCGATACGTGCTCCGCCTTCAGTTCGCTCGGCTTCGAAGGCTTCGAGGTGCGGAGGTTGATCGCGGCGAGATCGCCGCACTCAATGAGGTTCGTGACGTGTTGCCGGTCCACGCCCCAGGCTGCGGCGATTTCGCCGACGGTGAGGAGGGCGCGACCCGGAAATAGCGTGTGCGCGAGGACGCAGGACAGTGGGAGATCGTCTTGCATGGCGGTCATGCCTCTTCGGCTTGAGTAAGCCACTCCCGCATTTCCATCGGAGATCGCAGATCCGCCCGGATCAGCTCTCGGACATAGCGCGAGAAGTTGGTGTCGCATGGCGTGATGCGTTCCCTTTGCACCCGCTCATAGACGTCTTGGTCGATCGAGACGGCTGCACTCACTCTCTTCTTTGGTTTTCGATACCGCATGCGTTGCGTCGGATTTAATCGAAATAATTTCGACAGTCAACCAGATTGTTGTGGAAATCGAAAAATGTTGGAACCGCTGTCGAATTTGTTTAGACAGATCTCGTGGCAACGAGAAAAGCAGCGGCAGTGTCTATGGATCCCGAGACGGAAGCCTTGGCGAAGCTACGCGCTAAAGCACTCGGTTTCTCGACGTTCTCCGGATATGTCAACGCACTGATAAACAGGGACCTTGTGAGGCAGGAGGACATAGTTATCTCGAGCAATACCGGCATCAGCCGAAACACCGGAATCGTCCAGCATGGAGCCGGGCACAATGCTTCACAGAACGTCACTATCCATGAGACCCAACCGCCACGACGGAATACGCCAAAACGGAAACCAAAACAGAGCTGAACAGCAGTTTCACGTCCACTATCATGCAAGCCCTGATTGGGATTCATGGTGGACTCCACGTGATCAGCAGCTTGCGCGAGTGCTGTGGAGTGTCTGCGGTGTCCTCGTCAGCATGGGATTTTTTTTGTCAGTTTGCGGAGAGCCAAAAACCGAGATTAGCGGACAGTTTGTTATGTTCCTCTCGCTGATCTGTGGGATCGCGGTCGGAGTTGGTGCGGAATTCGCCGCAGCCGATTTCGTTGAGATTATCCGTTTGCGCTGGAAGTCGATGAAGCATTCATCGAGCAGGGAATGAAAAACAGCATTACAGTCTACCCATGCCAACGTTGATTCCTCAGTCTGAATTCCCGTTCACGCGGGACGATTTTGCCATTGATGCACGAGACTGGATTCCGGCCTTGATTCTGCAGGCGGACCTAGAGCGTGAGATTGCTGAGAAAAGGAATCACCTGCTGCGGAGGCTCTCGACGTGGTTTTCTCTGATCACGATTTTTCGGCGGCTGGAGAGTGACAAGATGATCGCTGTCGAGCCATGTGCTCGCGATCAGAAGTATCACAAAGCGATGGCGGAGTTTCTGATTGGATCAGGAGGGGTGCTTCTCCTTGAGTTGGAAGCACACACGGAGGTGGATTCGCAACATATTGGAATCCCGTTTGAGAGTGTGGCGGCGCAGCTCCAGGAGTTGAGGGACGACCTCAGAATGTGGCATGGTGGTATGACGAGCGCGCGGAGAACGGAGATTTTAGGCGATGTCTTTGGGATCGAGGGTTGAGGACCTTGAAGATCTCCTGGCTTCTAAGTATGAGCTCTCGGTGTGCGAGGATTCTGAGAAAGGTCGGTGCGCGTCGAAAATGGAGAGCTGCATCGCAAGGATTTTAGCTAACTACCCTACCGTCTCTCGGTATGACTTAATTGAGGCTATCTCCGATAGGTTTTCGGAATACAAGCGGGCTCGTCTCCGCGCTCAACGGCGAAAAGAAGGCATCTAAGTTATCAATTCCCGCGATTGATCCGACCGGTCCGACCGGTGGGTAGAGGGTTAAGTCCGGGTGTGATTAGTTGGTGACGCAATACTGATGCGTGGGGTGACGCCCGGTGGTCGTTGGGAGACGGCTGCCGGGCACTCTCCTTAAAGCATTGGGTTGCATCACCCAATGACTCCACTTAATCCACTCCTCAAGCAGGCAATCACAAGCACGCTCCGGCACGCGCTGACAGTAGGCGCTGGGGCACTCATCACGGCTGGCGCGCTCCAGCCCGGCCAAGCGGACGCCTTCGGCGACATTGCTACTGGCATATTGGTTTTCACGGCGACCCTGCTGTGGTCGTTCCTCGAAAAGAAACTCGCGGCGAAGTCGAAGAGCTAACCCGCCGTGTCTACACCACGCGATTGGGACGCCTTCTTCGAATTCCTCATGCTGTGGGAAGGCGAGGAATATGAGAACGTGCCTGGGGATGCGGGCGGGCCGACGAAGTTCGGCATTGATTCGCGCTCTAACCCCGGGCTGAACATCCGGGCACTCACGCGTGACCAGGCGAAGGGGATGTACTTGCGGGAGTATCGCGCCGGGAAGGCCGGCGTGTTTGCGCACCCCCTCGACTACATGTGGTACGACTGCGAGGTCAACATGGGGGCGAGCGGTGCAACCAAGGTTCTTCAGCGCGCGATCGGTGCGGTAGCGGACGGGGTGTGGGGCGAGAAGACCTCGGCGGCGTTGCGAGCGGCGCTCAAGAAAGGTCCTGCGAGCATGCTGGGAGCGTTCACGCTGGCGCGGGAAAAGCGCTACAAGGACATCGCGCACGCGAATGCGTCGCAGCACAAGTTTTTGCGCGGTTGGCTTAACCGCAACTCGGCGATTAAGACGTGGGTCGCGAAGCGGCTGGAGGTGGCCAAATGACGCCGGATCCTGTGACGGTTGTTCTCGCCGGGTTCACCACGGTGGCCAGTGCGGTGATCCTGTTCTTTACGCTGATGGATCGCATGCAGGGTAAGAGCGGCGAGCGCAAGATCACGCCGCAGCCATTGGAGATTTCCCAGAGGGAGCGAATGGCGACGTTCGAGGAGCTCCGGGATCTGCGCGAGCGCGTAGATGAGATGGATAATGATCTCAAGCAGATCCAGGGCGCGATCCACGATTCTGAATCCGCACTAAAGACCGAGGGGAGTAAGCGCGCGGCATCCATACACAAGCGCGTGGATGATCTGGCGCACGTGACGGCGACAGCACTGGCCCGGCTCGAGGAGCGATCTACCACGACCGCACAGAGCGTGCTGTTAGTAAACGAGAAGCTCGACCGGTTGTTGGAGGCTAAGCAGCGATGACATCCGTTGACCGTCGGAACCTGCGGATCATGCTGCTGCTTTGTGCGGCCAAGGCCCCGCTGGGTCTGACGCTCGAAACGGCGAAGGTGGTGCTTAACTCGAAGGGGTTCCGTTCCTCGGGCGAGGACATCCAGGCGGAAATCACGTACCTGGTCGACAAGGGGTGGATGGCGGAGCTGACGAAGCGGCTCAGTCCCGAGATTCGGTCATGGAGGGTCACAGCGGAGGGCCGGGATTTTCTGGCTCAGGAGGGATTCGATGAATGAAGCCACGCGCGGACTCGAAGCTCAAGACGTTGCCGGAGGACCAACAGGCGCAGGTGTTCGATTGGTGTGCGCAGGATGGCTACGAGGCGGCGCGGCAGCGTTGCAGCGCGGAGCTCGGGCTGTCGGTGTCCCTTCGGGCGCTCTCCGAGTTCTGGCATTGGTTTTCGCTTCGGCGCTCGTTCTCGGCGGCGGAGCAGGCTGCGACTGCCGCACAAGAGCTGATGCTGGAGTTCGATCCGGTATCGGCGGAGCGGGCGGCGGCGTTCGGGCAATTTGTTTTCACGCAGCGGGCGATCTCGGCATCGAACTCCCAGGAGTACGCGATGCTGGAGGGTCTGCGGCTCGACAAGGAGACGGCGAAGTTCAAGGGAGAGATCGAGCGCGAGAAGCTGGAGGTCGCGAAGAAGCGGCTGCATTTCATGACGTGCGCGAAGTTTCTGGAGTGGTTCAAAGACGAGCGGGCGAGGCAGATTGCCGACGGCTCGGGGACCAATTCGCAAAAGATCGAGGCGCTCGGGCAGGCGATGTTTGGGGAGGACTGGTGAGCGCGAGCGAGCGGGCGAAAGCTGCGTGGTTCCAGATCCGGGCCGGGCAGCGCGAGTTTGAGCGCGGCGTAGAGCGGCACCGCATCGCGGGTCTGCTGGCTCGCCGCCAATACGGCAAGACGACAATCGCGTCGCGGATTGCGCTGAAGAAGATGATGAAGCGCCCCGGGCACACGGTGATCTTTGGCTCGGTGAAGGTGGATCTCGGGCGCGAGATCGTCCGCAAGGAGGCCGAGGCGATGCAGAAGGCTTTCAGCGCGCTGGCACAGGTGGCCAAAGATGGTGGGGCGCTCTTGAAGCTCAACGACGCGATGAGTGGCAAGGAGCTGGCGAGCTTGAGCGCGGATGATTTTGCGGAGCTCTACGAAGCGACGCGGTTGGAGTTTCGGCTCTACCATTCGCAGTCGATCTACTCGCGCACAAAAGTCGTCGCGCTCACCGAAGATGCGGTGGGAGAGACGGGTGACTTGATCATGGATGAGGTCGGTCGGGTGAAGCATTTCCGATCGGTGCTCGAGGCAGTGATGCCGATTATTTCGAGCAACCCGGATTTCCGGGCGATCTACACGACGACGCCCCCGCCCGATGATGCGCACCCGTCCTATGATCTCCTCGCGCCACCCATAGGAACCGAACTGCCGGTGAGCCCTACGGGGAACTGGTATCGCAGCGAGATGGGGGTGCATGTGCTGCGGATCTCGGCGGCCGACGCGTATGCGGATGGGATCCCGCTTTACGATGACGACACCGGCGCTCCGATCTCGCCCGATCAATCGCGGCAGCGCTCGCACGATAAAGATGCGTGGGACAGAAACTACGATTGCAAATTTGTCCTCGGCGGCACGAGTGCCTGCGGGATCGTGCAACTCGACACGGCACAGCGGCGCGGAGTTGGGCACTGTCGGTTCTTCCAGGTGAACTCGGATCTGGACTTCGACGTGGCGCTGGCCTGGTTGCTGGAGGTTCTCGGTCCGGGCCGGGTGGGATTGGGATGGGACTTGGCCACGACGACGAAGGCGACCAGCAACCCCTCGAGCTTCGCGGTGGTGGAGGAGTCCGGAGTAGAGAAGATCATTCGGGGGATCCTCACCTGGAAGACGGCAAATCCCGACGTGGCAATGGAACGTGCGCTGCGGATCGTCCAGACAGTGGCGATGCGCCCGGTCGGCGGGTCGGCGCGGCGGCTCTCCATTGATGCGACCAACGAACGCTATTTTGCAAAGACGGTCGCGAAGGAGCTTGGAGCCTTCGTGCCGGTGGAACTGGTCGTGGGATCGGAAACCGTCGCGCTCTCGGGAGCCGAGCCGATGACTAAGAAGCAACATCTCGGCGGTCTCCTGGTCGGAGACCTTGACGATAACCGGCTCTCGCTTCCGCCGGAGCGCTATGTCCGCGATGACTGGAGACTCGTTCGCAAAGAAAAGGGACAGTTCGTGTGTGAGCCAGACGGTGATGGCAAGCACGGGGATACTTTCGATGGATCCAAACTTGGCCTCTGGTCGCTTTTGAGCACGGGCGGCGCGATCACTGACCCGTCGCTAATTCGGATCGGGAGGAACTTTTCCGGCCCGATGAACATGGCCCGATTCGATCCAAGGAGGGTCATCCTTTGAAAAGCCAAAAAAACGGCGTTTTTGGGCCGGGGTGCGATAGAACCCCTCAAACGCAAACAAAAGCGTTCTGCGCGGGTATGCATGGCCTTAGCGCGGGCAATGCGAGCGTTGTCTCGGGGCGCATGGGGAGGTTGCCATGAAGATCGTCCGTGCCCAGGCAACCGATGGCCGGATTTTTGAGCCCGGAGAGGGTGGATGGCGAATTGCCGGGCGAGCGCCTGCGACGATGCCGGAGGCGTCGCGGCCTCTTGCGAGGATTTTGCGTCCGCAGGCGGCCTACCGGTGGCTACTCCCTCAGCTCTCCTCGATTACTCCGCAGTATATCGAGATGGTGCTGCGCGGTGCGCTGGCGGGGAACCATGTGCAGCAGTGGGAACTGTTCGATCTGATGCTCGACACGTGGCCGGAGTTGGCTGCCTGCCAGGCGGAGCTGGTCGACGGGGTGTTGGAGCGCAAGCTGATCTTTGAAGCCTTCGCCGAGGAGGAGGAGGACGCTACACCGTCGGCGCAGGAGCGCTGCAAGCTGGCGAGCGCGGCGCTGCGCCGGATGAGGCCGGACGCCGCCGCCGACGAGAATGATCTCGATGGCACCCTGAAGGACATACTGGATGGGTGGTTCCGCGGAGTGACTTGTCTGGAGGTGGATTGGCAGACCGTGATGAGCGTCGTGCACGGGCAGTTCATCGCCCCACGGGCGACATTCTGGGTGCATCCGGTGTGTTTTGCGTTCGATGCGAATGGTTGCCTGGGCCTGCGGGTGGACGCGGCTGGGCAGATGCAGCCGATGAATTTGGCCGGCACATCGCTCCAACCGCAGCCTGCCGTGGTCGGGGCGTTTCCTCAGCACAAGTTTCTGATCGGGATCCACAAGGCCAAAAGCGGAACGGCTCTGGGGGGATCGCTTTTGCGCCCGCTCGCGTGGTGGTGGTGCTCGGCAAATTTCTCGGCGGACTGGCTCTTAAATCTCGCGCAAGTGTTTGGGCTGCCGTTCCGGTGGGCGAACTACGATCCGCATGCGCCGCAGGCGACCGTGGATGCGATCTGCACGATGCTCCAGAACATGGGGAGCGCCGGGTGGGCAGCGTTCCCATCGGGAACGACGCTGGAGCTCAAGGAGGCGAGCAAACAGGGCGGGGACCATTCTCCCCAGGGCGAGTTGCTTGACCGTGCGGACCGTTATGCACGCCTGGTCATCCTTGGACAGACGATGAGCGGTAGCCAGGACAGCAGCAAGGGCGGTGGAAAAGCGTTTGGTGCGGTCGAGAGCGACGTGAAGGCACGGCGAATCAACGCGGCGGCAAAGTATGCCTGCGCAGTCCTGAACACGCAGCTGATCCCGTCGATCCTCACCCTCAATTACGGCGACGCAGACGAGGCACCCTATGTGCGTCTCCTGGAGGACAAGGAGAGCGATCTCTCCCAGGCCCAGCGGGACAAGGTGCTCGCAGATGCCGGGTTGGAGATCCCAAAGAGTTTCCTTCGCAAAAAATATGACCTCCCTGCTCCAGTGGATGGCGAGGAGGTCATCGGCGCGCGCGAAGCGGCCGAAGGCGACGAGTGGCCCACTGAGGAGATGCCACCTGAGGAAATTGACGCGCGGGACGCGCGGGATCTTGCCCGCCTGGCAGCGATTGAGGACGACGCGGTATTTGCGCGGGAGCTGCGGCGCTTGACCGGGGCGATTGCAGCGAGCGGGAATCACGACAGCGTCAAGAGAGCGTGGGACACTCGGGGACGAGGGCGCAGAGAGGGGCGCGTCCGGTCCCGGCAAGATCAATTCGGTCACCTGCCGGACCGGTACGGAAAGATCGATGCCGAAAACAACATCGCGAGAGGCCATCGAGTGATCAGCTTTTTGCAACAGCCTGGTCAGCGAGTGGAGAAAGCCATGTTTCGCCCCGACGTTGGGTCTGTCGGCATGGAGTATGGAGACCCGGACCATGACCGCGGCCGTGGGAACTCCCACATCCTCAGCAAGCACGGGAAGAACGCGCTCGCGCAAGTCCCGGAGATCATCCAGCACGGCACACTGCACCCGCACGAGGATTTTCCAAACAAGCGGTACCTTCTTCATGGCGACTGCCTTCTGGTCTTGAAGCGCTCCAGCAGCTCCCAGGCGTGGACAGTTACTTCCTACGAGGCCTCGGAAAAAGTTGCGCGGGTAAAGGCAAACCAAAACGCGAAGGGAGGAACTCCGTGAGAAGCTCCTCCCTCCAATACGAGCCAGGTGGCCAGGGCGTAAATCCCCCCTGGTCTACACAGCGGCCTCCTACATTGGCGGAGTCGCGCCGGGTGCCGACAAGGATTCCAAGATCAGGTTTGTGCGGAGGCGAGTCAAATGAAAACAAGTGAACCCATCCTCTGCCGTGCGGCAGTGCAGCTGTCTCCGACAGCAACGGGCGAGATGATGTATATGCCCGGCGGGGTGCAGACGATCACGCCGATCGAAGGTGGGATCGGGCAGCCGATGAAGGTGCTCGTCGATGCTGCGGGTGCTGCGGCGCTTAATGCGCAATGCGCGGCACTCAAGGCGCGGAACAAGCGGCCCTTTTTTGATTTCAACCACGAAGACGGTCCAGCCTCGTTCTGGCCGTCGGAATTCTTTTACCGCGCGGCTCCAGAGCCAGGCATCTACTGCAGCGGCGAGTGGACGGCTACGGGACGAGCGGGAGTGGAGGGCAAGGAGTGGAGGCAGTTCTCGCCGGTCTTCCACGTGGACAACAAGCGGGGTAACCCCGCGCGCATCGTATGCCGCGAGGGGGCCAAGCCCAACATGGGTGGGCTCGTGAACGATCCCGCCTTTCACCAAATTTTGCCCTTGTGGGCGAAAAACGCCGATGGAGCGCAGTCCATCTCAACAAACCAAACCAACAACATGACACCAGAAGAACTGGCAGCGCTCCAGGCCAAGAACACGGAGCTTCAGTCGGCACTCGACGCCCTCAAATCGCAGCAGACTGCGCTGAAGGCGAAAAACGAGAACGACCAACTCGTCGCCGCGCAGATCTCGGCGAAGGAATCGGAACTCAAGGTCGCGGCGATCACGCTTGAGAACGCTGAGATCAAGGCGAAGAACAAGCAGCAAGGCGATGCCATTGCTGCGCGCAACAAAGCGGACGCCGAAGCGGCTGTGAAGCGCGCCATCGACCGGCATGCCATTGCCGCCAAAGACACGGCGGCACAGACCGCCCTCGTTGCCAAGGCCACCGAGGATCCGGCATTCCTCTCCGTGATCGATGCCATGCAGGGCCAGCAGCTCAGCAGCCGCATGACCCCGAGTGTGCAGGTGAGCGGCGAGGCACCGAACGCCACGTTGAAGGCATTCGCCGCAGTGATCTGCAAGAATGCCGCCGTTAACCTCTCTGCAGAGACGGCGAAAGAGAAGGGCCGTCTCGCCCGCGAGGCTGCTTCGATCTTCGCGAAGGACATTGATGGCAACGACGCTCTCTCGAGCATCACCATTGAGGAGGCCATTAAGGCCGCCGATGTCACCGATGCTCAGGTGGGACTACTCGCCGGGACACTCGTTCTGCAGCGGGCGTTGCCGCTGCTCCAATACGAATACCCGCTTCTGAGTGCGATCACGAGTGACTACTCGGATTCGCCCGGTCTCTACGGCCAGACCGAGACCACTCGCATCATCCTCAAGCCTGCCGTGCAGACCTACAATCCCGCGACGGATTCCGCCGGTCGCCCGAAAGGATGGGACACAGCGAGCCCCGCGCAGAGCGTGGATGTCTCTGTGACGCTCGACGAGCACGTCGGTGTGCCGATCGTCTTCGGTGTGCAGACGCTGGCTAAGACGATCCGCAACCTCTTCGGAGAGACGGCTCCCATGGCGCTCTACGCTCTGGGTGGCTACGCGGTGAACAAGCTGACGGCCCTCATGACTGCCGGAAACTTCAACGCCTACGCGGCCAATACCATTGGCACGGGCGCGACCACCGACGATTCCACCACAATCACTGTGGCCAGCACGGCGGGGATGTATCCTGGCCAGGCGATCAGCGGCACGGGGATCCCGAGCAACACTTACGTGCGCTCGATTACGGATGCTACCACCGCTGTCCTGACGCAAGCGGCCACCGCGACCGGAAACACCCTCACGTTCACACTCGGTGGGGGTAAGGTGCCTACCGAGTATTCGACCTACATCGAGGCCATGGCCGACTTCAACATGGCAAGCCTGGGCAAGATCAAGGCAGCGTTTGACGTGAACGAGGTCCCTATGCAGGACCGCTTCGCGCTCCTCAACGCGGCATACCACCAACGGCTGTCCCAGGACGGAACGTTCAACTCCTTCTTTGCGGCGACGCGCAAGCCGGAGGTGATCACCGACGGGATCCTACCGAAGCTCCAAGGGTTCAACCCGCTGGAAGCGCCGTGGTTCCCGAGCAGCAACAACCGGGTGGGATTTGCCGGCCACAAGGCCAGCTTGATCCTCAAGACCCGCTTGCCCCAGGACTTCTCCTCGGCGGTCGGAGCGATGGTCCCCGGATCGGTGACGACGGTTACTACCCCCGGAGGGATCAGCGTCCTCCTGGTGCAGTATGTCTCGCTCCGCGAGAACTACGCCGAGTGGCGTCCGGAAGTCATGCTCGGAGCCGCTGTGGGCGAGCGCCGCGCGGGACTCGTCCTCACCTCGCAGTAGAAGAACCCGGGAAATGCCTCAGCGGGGTGACCCCGCTGGGGCACCACCCACACCAAAAACACACAATTATGAAACCAAAAATCCTCATCGCCATCCTCGTGATGGCAGTCATGTCCGCCGCCCTCTACGCAGCGGACCTCGCCTACAACGCGCTTCCCCAGCAGGGGGACAGTGACCTGGTGATCCAGAACAAGCAGGCCGTCGCCATCACTCGGATGGAGTTTGGCAACAGCTACACCAACATCACGGCGGCAGGGACGAACAGCCTGACCGGCCCCCTGGTGCTTGACCGCCTGGTCGTGGGCACGGCGGGAGCTACGAACTCGACTTTGACGTTGAGCGACGTGACATCCGGGGCCACGAACACGATTGGCACGTTCACGACGGCCTCGCAGGTCTCGATACCGATAGGTATTAGGGTGCAGGGAAATCTGCGCGCCGTCGCTGCGGGTAGCCCAGCGGCGAATCTAACACTTAGCTACCGCTAACCGGGCCATGGCAAGGAAAACGCCTACTACCCGCGCAGAAACGCCTGAAGCCTCTCCGGAGGATTGCGCCGCCGGACTTGCTTGGCTGCGCGCCGAACTCGCGAAAGCTGAGCGCGAAGAGGTCCATGGCCCGTACGGGCAGGGGTGGACCTACAACGAAACAATGCGGGCAGCCGTAGTCGAGCGGGCGAAATTCCTCCGCTGGCTGGTCGCCGGTTTGGAATAACGCAATGGCACGCTGGACCACAATCTCCGCAGATGAACTGAAGGCTTCGGCCCTTGGGTTTATCGTGGACAAGGCCCGCACGTCTTCGACGGGCTCGGTGGATCCAGTGACCGAGGAAATCGCCAATGCCATCGCGCGGGTCCGCCGCGCGGTGGCAAGCGGCAATCCTCTCGACGAGGATCCCGCTAAGGTTCCCGGGTCCCTCAAGGGACTAACGATCCGCATGGCTCTCTACGCTCTGATGGAGCGGGTCCGCTTTCCTCTGAGCGAAGACCAGCGGGACACACGCAAGAGCGATAACAGCGACCTGCTTCGCATCGCTGACCGCAAGGTGCTTGTTGAAGCTCCAGACACGGTGATGGAGACGAGTCCCGTGCCGCAGAACCTGGGCAGTTGGAATAGCGAGAACAAGATCATCCCGCGCACACATCCCCTTCCCCGGCCCGGCCAGCAGCGCACTGTGGTGCCGGGCAAGTATGCCAACCCCGACGCACCGGAGGACAACGCATGATCGTGTACGGGAACACAGCCGAGCTTCTCAAAGCAGCCGCCGAAATGCCGCCCGCGCGGGCGCGGATGGTTCTGGCGGCTATTGCCGCGAAAGAACCCCCCGTGCGCGAGGCGGCCGCTGCGTTTGAACGCGACATGCAACCGGTGTGCACTGCCATTGTATCGGCCCTGCAGAGCGGCGACGTGGAGGCACTGCGGGGGCTTCGTGCCTTGCTGCCGCATTTGCTCGCAGAGGTTAACGAGTCGCCGGAGCTGGCCGACGTACTGGCCTTTCACCTGGGGAAATCTGTTCTGGATGGGATTCACGCAGAACCGGAGGACGCGCTGTGATTTCTGTGGATATCACCGAGCGTGCTACGGACGCCCTCTTGCAGTGGCGCTCGCGGGAGGTGTTCCCGACAGATCTCTCAAGCGGGGACATCCGGGATTTGTCGCGGGATCTTCGGATGCGCTCCATCTTCTCGGCCCGGACTACGAATGCAGAATACCTGGCCGAGATCGGCGAGGTGGTCGATGACATCCTTGCAGGGAAGATCAACATGGCCGACGGGCGGTTGCGGTTGTTCCGCAAACTTCGCCAGCTGGGGTATGACCCCGAGGTGGGTTTCCCGGAGGATATGAGACGGGTCCCGCCTGCTGAGCGCGGATCCCTGCGGGATCTCTCAAGCGAGATGCGGTTAAATCTGGTTCTCGAGACAAACATGCGCATCGCAGCCAACTACGGGCGCATGGTCGAAGGGAACACGGAGCACGCCCGCTTCGCTTATCCCGCCTGGGAACTCGTTCGTCTGTATCAACGCGCGGTGCCGCGTGGCACACCAGAGAGTCACTCGCCGGGGTGGGCAGTGCGTTGGAACAGTGCGGGGGAATTCGTCGATTGGGAAGGAGCGCTGACCTCCACGATGATAGCGCGGAAAGATTCACCCATTTGGCAGGCGCTCGGCGATGGGGCGGGCGGCTACGAGGACACGCTGTCCAATCCCTTCCCTCCCTTTGCGTTCCGATCAGGCATGGCGTGGCGAGCGGTGGATCGTGCCCGGTGCATCGCACTGGAACTCGTCACTGCGGATGAGATCCCCGAGCCGATGGAGGGAAAGCTCTCTCCGAGCGACGAGGCGGTCAATGCGGTCGTGGATAAAATGCCTGACGATCTGCGCTCTGAAATGCTCCGCGAGCTTGAGGCTGACAAAACCCGCGATGAGTTGAGGCAGATGCAGGAAGATTTTGCCCGCCGCGAAAAGGCCGCTGCAGAGGAACGCAAATCGAGGTTAGCTGAGCGCCAGGAAGCGCACCGACGGTGGGTGGAGGGACTCATGAAATGAACCTTCGCATTAACATCAAGGTGGAAGGGACGGTGTCCGCGCGGTTCCGCGACATTGCACGGAGTCTCTCGGGCGCTGGGCGCGATCAACTGCAGCACGCCGCAGGTGTGGAGGTGCAGCGCATCACGGTGGAGCATATCGCCGAACTCGCTGCCACGCGTCACGCGACGGCTGAGAAACTCGGAGCCGCGCCGACAAATCACTTTGCCCAGGCAGCAGAAAAGGTAGCCGCTGCGTCGGCTCTCACGTCCTCCCCGCAGGAAGCGGTCTTGACGATCAATCACAGAGGGTTCGCTCGCGCGTTCCGCAGTGTGCGTATCGCGCCTCGTACGGCGAAGGCGCTCGCGATCCCGATCCACGCGGCGGCTTATGGCAAGCGGGCGTCGGAGTTATGGGACCGCCTATCGCTCTTCATTCCGAAGGGCAAGCGGGTCATCTGCGCGACCATCGGTGGCGTGGTGACTCCGTTTTACATCCTGGTCGGAAGCGTGACGCAAAAGCAGGACCGCTCGCTCCTGCCAAGTGATGACGAGTTTACCAAAGCGGCGAGAGCCGGGGTGATCGGGTGGCTTCAAATGAAGCTGCAAGGAGGAAATCTGTAATGCTTAACATCTCTGTAAATCTCGAAACCGGTCAGGCGCGCCTGGCGCAGACCACGGCGATCAAAGCCGGTGGCGATGTGCCGGTGCGGGTGACCTTCAGTGCCAACCCGGGCGACAACCCCGTGATTGAGCTCGCCCTCAGCCCGCAGAGCTCGGAGCGCGAAGTCCTCGCTTACCTTGATGTCTTCGAGGCGGAGAACTCGACAACGTACCTCGGCACACTCGACGCGAACGACACGCGCCTCATCGACCACCTCGTTGAGAAGGCCACGGCCCAGGTGAGCCTGGACGCGGAGGTCGTCGTGTTCGCTGACGGCTCGCGTCGACCGTTCCCAAACTTCTCCGTAACGGTCCAGTCCCCCACGATTACCGGACCGGAGACAAGCGAAGGTGGTCCGGTGTATCTGACGCAGACGCAGAGTGACGCGCGCTACCCACAATTTGCGAGCTCCCTCGGCCGCCGCGTCGCCGTGCCTGCGAACTCGGCCTCCAGCGGTCAACCGGGCGACTTTTCCACCTCCGCCCATTACCTATTCGTCTACAGCGGCAATGGCACTACCCACACCTGGCTGCGAATTGGCGGAGCTAATGAATTTTAATCACGTGAAAAAACTTATCCTCACTCTCACCCTCATCGCCACAGCCGCCCTACAGGCAGCAAATTACGATATCCGCTACCTGCAAGAGAATGCAGCCGGAAAGATCGTCGAACGGACCATGACCGTCGTTCCGGGGCAATACCTCCAGGTCGACGGATCTGGCCAGCTGCAGATGATTAGTGGGTCGGCCCTAAAATCTGCGCTGACGCTTAACAACGTGGAGAACACCGCGCTCTCGACATGGGCCGGGAGCACGAGCATCACGACACTCGGCACAATCGCCACGGGCTCCGTTCCCTGGTCGATCGTGACCAGCCGCGCAACGACTCTTTCTGGGTACGGCATCACGGATGCCCAGCCACTGGATTCAGATCTCACTGCGATTGCCGCGCTGACGACCACGAGCACGGGCCGTAGCCTCCTCTCGATCGCCGATGCCGCAGCGGGCCGCGCTGCACTGACGTTGGGTAACGTCGAGAACACGGCGCTGAGCACGTGGGCCGGGAGCACAGCGATCACGACGCTGGGTACGATCGCCACGGGCTCCGTTCCGTGGTCGCTCGTGACCACGCGACCGACTACGCTCTCCGGGTACGGCATCACGGATGCCCAGCCACTGGATAGTGACCTGACTGCGATCGCAGCACTTACGACCACCTCCACGGGGCGGGGACTATTGGAGATCGCGAATCAGGCGGCTGGTCGCACCGCGCTAGGCGCGACCACAGTCGGCAGCAATCTGTTCACGCTCACGAATCCCGGATCCATTAGCATTCCCCTGATCAACGCGGATCACTCGGTTACGGCCACAGCTACCACCGGCACCGGATCAATCGTGCGGTCAATCGCTCCGGTCCTATCCACGAGCTACAGCGGAACGCCAGCGAGCAACACCGCCCTAAACACCACAATTCAGTACAGCAACAACGCTGCCGACGGGATTGGTACTCAGGTCGGGATACTAGGGAAAGCGCACCTGTCCGGCGGAACTGGAGGTATCAATTTAGGATCCCCTTCTCTCATTGGAGTAAGCGGAGAGATCTACGTAACAGGCAGTCAATCAATACTGGGTGGCTTGAGCGGATTGCAGTCCCTCACCGTGCATGATGGTTCGGGCACGCTGGCGAGCATGTACGGCGTGCACGCTCGGACTCCGGCGGGTAGCGGGCCAATCACTACGGCCTATGGGGTGTATGCAGCGCCACAGGCGCGATCTGGAGTCGGCACGAGCTATGGCTTCTATTCCGCGGGTGCGGCGGACATTAACTATATCAACGGTTCGTTCACGCTCAACGGAAGCGGGTTATATGGCGACGCGGCAGGAGACTCACATGCGTTCCGGGGCACCGTTACGGCGCAGGATGCGACCACAGCGAGCGCGTCGAGCGTGCTAACGCGGTCGAGTATGGATGATCGCATGATCGAATACGCATCCAGAGTCCACCACTACGTATACAACGCGTCCAACTTCACTCGGATTTCGAACGGCGGAACAGTTACCTCGTCATTTGGTGGTAGCGCATGGACACTGGCTGCTACGAGCGCGAACAACAGTGAGGCGTGGGTAATCCCCATGTTTCATGCTCCCCAGACAGCTACAGCAGGAAGTTTCCTGACGTTGGCTTCTCGTTGGAGCCTTTCGTTTACGATGGTCGCTTCTAATTTGCGGACATCCGCCAATACTGCGTTCTGGGTTCGGATGGGTATAGGGGCGAGCAACGGAGGCGGATTCAGTGGATCGCCGGGTACGACGACAAACGTGAATGGTGTGGGGTTCAGCGTTCTTGGCGGTAGCATCACGCCCTACGCCTATGCGGGATCGTTGGCTACAGGAACCCCCGTAACAATCGACGCGGCGGTGAACATCGGTATACCCGTTACGTGGCGAATCGACTGCACTCCAGTGGGCGGAGGAAACAGCACGATTGCCGTGTCCTACAGAGGTAGGGATCAGACCTGGAAATCTGGGGGCACTGTGTCTGTGGCCAGTACGACCGACATCAACTACGCCGCGCTCGGGATTGGGGTCATCAACAACGGCACCGGCGAGACGTTCAACGCCACTGTTTTGGGCAGCATAAAATTTGTACTCCTCGATCAGATCTCCAACCCCAATCCTTAACCGTATGAAAATCATCCTAACACTCATCCTCTGTGTACTCGCCGCATCCTGCCACGCTCAATCGCTGCTGACCACGCCGGTCGAATCAACGGAGGATCGCGTCGCGCGGGAAACGATCCAGAACATCCAAGGGACGAAAACGTCGATCATCGGTGCTCTCCGGCACAGTGTCTCCACCCTGTTCGATAGCCAGAACCCGCAAGGCGCTCTCGATAAACTAGGGCCGAAGGCCTCAGAGGTGTTTGCGCTCAATGAGGCCCTAACGCAATTCGTGGTGGGCCTGCTCACCCAAGCGGGCGACACGAAGGGTCTCGCCGAGGTGCAAGGGATCGTCGCACGAATCCCGGCGCACACAATCAACCCCGACCGCACCGTGACCCTGACTCCTGAGCCAACACCCACGCCCGCGCCCTAATCGATCCTTAAAGATTATGAACACCTCCGCCGATCTCCAGAGCCGGATTGTCCGTGCGCTTCAGGCCCCAGGGGCTCTCCCTGTGGATCTGCCGGTCGTCGCATGGCGGAAGAAAGATGCCGAGAGCGATTTGGAGGCCACGACGGCAGCACAGCGGGGGCTTTGCATCTTTGTTCCCATGCCGGTGCCGACGCGGGCGATGCAGGGCTGCGACGTGGTATTTTTCAACGGATACGAGGTGCGGGTGCAGATCGTCGAAATGCCTGAACAGAACCGTGGGGGCGCGGCGGATCTTTACGATCTCATCGACGCGGTCGCGCTCGCCCTGCACTGGCAGCCGAAGAGCGTGGAATCTCCCCTATCTGGGATGCTCGCCCACCCGCTCTACCTGGCAGAGCGCCCGGTGGAAGTGGCCGAGGGCGTGGTGGCCGTGCCGGGATTCGAGCACAACGGCCAGGTGATCCGCGGGGCGGACGTGATCTTCAACGCGGTGCTGCAAATCAACCCCACGACTAACCAATAAGGAACCAAGATATGAGCCAACATTACGGACAAGACATTACCTACGGCGTGCTCGGCGCGCCTGCTCTCTTCACCGGAGATAACATGAGCTTCAGCTACCGAGACCAGGTGAAGCAGGATGACCTGGAGGGCGGCGGGAGCGACTTTTCGGCGATGGCGCTGCACTCGCGCACGGGCGAGTTAAGTTTCGAAGGAGAGGTGACGAGTGATTCGACGGACTTCCTCGATCTCTCGACTGGCGCGCGGATAGTCGTGGATGCGTCGATCGCCGGAATTGACCTAACTAGTGGATTCATCCTCGCGAGGGAGGCCGTCGAAGAGTGGTCACTCCTCAAACGGAAGACGGCAAGCGTTCAGGCCACGCATTTCCCGGAGGCTCCGACGTCGGCGGTGGGTGCGGCTGGAACGGCATTAGATGCCTTTGATCCGGACCAGTCGGCCATCGATTTCCTCTTCCCTGGCAATACGCTCATCTACTCGACGGTGGGCTTCACCCACGCGTCTGGGCTGATCCATCAACTCCGCCTCGCACAGACGGTGCAGACCACACCGGACGAACCCTCGCCCGATGGCAAGATCCTCGGGGCCTTCGCGAGTGGGTACATGCGCAAGATCACGCTGCTCCTCCTCGCCAAGCCAGCAAACGCGGTGATCCCGGAGCCGCGCAGCGTGCTCACGATCACCGGTGCGCCCACGCGGATGCAGAACTTCCGCGTGATCTCCTCCGAGCCTCGCCTCGTACGCAAGAAGGGGATGATGTTCTCTATCGAAGCGTCCTGGATCCCGCCATTCGCGGCCTAGAACCGGGTAGCGCAATGATGACCGAGTCGGACGAAAACGATCTGCGTGAGATGCAGGCGGAGCTGGCGGGCGCGGAGAGCAGCCTGTGGGAGCCCCGCTGTGTGGCGAGGGCGTTTCGTTCGGACGATGATCCCTTTGTCTTCACGATGCAGACGTGGATCGATCTTGATGCGGTGCAGTCGCCGTTTCTGATCTACCGGCAGCCGGAGGCGGAAGAGGCGATTGAGAAATTCAGAGATGCCTTCGCGGCCTTCGGTCATCGCTCGACGACGCCCGAGGCTTGCGAACCCGAGGAGTTGCTCGCCCTGGGAGAAAAGATGATCCGCAAGATCCGCGAGGGATTTTCCATGCGGGTGCGGCTTGCACCGCCAGATGGACAGCGTGAAGTGGTGGGCGGCAACGGGATCGGCAACTGGCTAGCCATCATGGGATGCCTCAAGTCGCAGATGGGTTTCTCGCTTGCCGAGTCCCTCACCCTCCCGGTCGGCCAAGCCTACGCGTTCATTACTGCACATCGCTGCAACGAGGGCCGCACGGTGACGGGCGAGACCTATGAACTCCGCGATGTGGAGGAGGAGCCATAATGGCCGACAACGAAGTTAAAATCCACGTGAGCGCGGATGCCGACCTGAAGGGCATCGACGAGGCGCAACGCAAGGTGGAAGAGGTACATCGCGGTCAATCGCAGGCCGCGAGTGAGGCGAATCGCCGTCCGTCGACCCCCGCTCGTGGAGATTCGCTCGATAGGCAAATCGAAGAACTCAAGAAGCTCCGCGCGGAACAAAAAGAGCTCGAAGCGCAAGGAGCCAAGTCGTCGGCGAACTCGGTGCGCCGTCAGGCGGACAAGCTCGAAAAGGAGATTGATCGCGAGGGGGCAAGGCGGCTCCGCGTCGAAGACGACGATGCCAAACGCGCCGCAAAAGCCGCGAAGGAAAAGGCCAAAGAGCCCATCGAACAGCAACGCGAGGTCATTTCTCGGGGGCGCGCCGAGGAGCATGAGGCTCGGTTGTCTGGAAACACAACCGCTGCCGACGCGATCAAGGCTGAGACCGACATTCTCGAAAGGGCGCTGCACCTCCGCAAACGATACAATCTGACCCAGAAGGAATCCGTCGACATTGCCAGGTCGGAGGCGAATGCACGGGCAGCCATCGGGAAACAGGCGACTGAGCAGACGGCCCAACGCAAGGCGGGGATCGGAGGTGCGGGAGGTATGGCACGCGCGGTCGGGATGGGGGAGGGCGTTTTGGCGGGCGGGGATCTCTCCGGATCCACGTCGTCGTCGCTACTGCAAATGGGAATGCGATCTGGAAACCCGGTAGTCATGGCAGCGGCCTCCATCGCGGCGATAGGAACTTTCGTCGCGGGTGTCCGTGCGAGGGAGCAGGACAAGGACACCATGCAGGGCATGGAACTCCGGGAGAACAGCGCGGGGCGCTCTAGGCAGCGAGCGCGCAACGCTAGTGTATTCGGCAGCAGTGGATCGCTCATCTCCTCGGCTCTCGATGCCGGGGAGGAAATCGAAGCACGCAAGGCGAAGCAGACGTCGCTCGATGAGAAGGCTCGAGAAAAATGGCACGATCCTTCGACGTGGCAGTGGTTCGGCATGCGAAAAAATGCCGGCACACGCGAGAGCGAGAAGAACCAAGCCGAGATCGCCGATCTGGAGAAGCAGAAGGAAAAGGACATTCAAGCCGCTCAGAAGAAGTTCATGGAGGAGGAGGGCGGAATCGAACTGTCGGCTCTTCGCAACCGCTCGAAGCGGACATCGGAGGGCAATCTCGGCGCGATGGTCGACGAAATGAAAGGCATGTGGCTGAGTAAATACAAAGAATCCCTTCAGGCCTCGGGATCGGAGTCGACGGCGAAAGAAATGGCCGACCTCACCGTGCAGAACGAGCTCCGCGACCGGCAGGCTCAGGCAGGAGCCGGTCTGGTCGATGCTCGGAGCGGCGGGGCGGGTATCGCTGCGGCGGCTCTGTGGTCGCAAGGGGCGGTGCCGGGCCAGGATCAAGTCGCAGCAGCTATCGCTGGGCTGCACCAGACCGTTGTTGAGGGCAACAACTACACGCAAATCAAGGACCATTCGAAGAAATGATCTACGGCACGTCAAACGTCCACCAAGTCCGTGATGTGACGGACATCATTGGGATCCGTACCTTGATCCTGCGGAAGTTCTGGCCCGCTACGAGCGAGAGCCCGTCGATCTCTGATCTCGAAGCGATGAAGCCCCCGATCCCCGCCGTGCCGGGTGGGCTGAGCTTGATGGGCGAGCAGGTAATGAAGGAGAAGGGGCGCTATGCCTCGCTTTGGACATTCCAGGGCGTCAATGGCGACGGGAGAAGTGTGACATTCAAGACGCGTGGCAATTCGATCGATTACGGATTTGACCCCGGGTTCTCCCAGGTGCCGATCCAGATGCATCGGGACTTTGTCAAAATGAAGGACAGATTCGGAGGCTACCCGAGCAATGATGGTACGACGGTGATCTGGCCGCCCGAACTCACAGAGACGGGCGGGAGTAGCCCGCTCAATACCGGTCCGCAACAACCTGCCCAGACGAACCCGGTCTATGGCATCCAGGCGTACTTCGAAATGGATGGCGTATATCGCTACCGTTACGCCGAAAAAACACTGCCGCGGGATCTCCAAAATGGCGTGGGATTCATCGCGAACAAGCCCCCGGGAGAGCCCGGGGAACTCACCGAGGGCCGCAACTGGTTGAAGGCGCCAACGGCTTTTCAGCGGAAGGGATTCATTTTTGACATCACGGAGTATTACTGGCTCTCGCGGCGCGGGGGATGGCCGGAGCCGGTTTACCTGAAGGGATACTTCAAATGATCGCGCGCCAGCCCGCTGAAGAGACAAACCCGTTCTCGCATCCGCCGCTGCGGCCCGGAAGCAATGTGCGCATGGGGAGTAACCCCCTGGGATTCTGGATCGAAAATCCAGGGGGAGGAGGGTCCGATTTTCGGCATCCGTTTCTCGTGACCGTCGGTAGTGGCGTGGCGCGGGTCAGCAGCGGGCTCCTCATCGCGAATGTCTCCGTGCAGCCGCTCATTGGCAAAGTGCAGATCGGCGGGGATGCGAGAAATCCACAGCCCACGCTGCGGATCAATCCCTCGCTTGTAAACCCGCGTAGTGAATCGTGGGTGTGCGTGGAAGTGACGCCCGATGCCGATGGTAAGCTCGACGAGGATCTCAAGAAATCGAAGGTGGAGGTCGTGCAGAGATCCCACCCGACGGTGCTAGAGGGTGAGACGGGCCGCGCTCCCCTGGCTCTTTTGTTTTTCCGAGAGGGGCAGGCGCGAGTCTTTCAGATCGCGATGTTCCATCTGCGCTATGAGACCGCGAAGACGGGGAGCGGAAAGAGGAAGCATTTTTTCCTATGACCCCTCTCCGCCCCTCGCACAATACCCGGATCGCGGAAAACTCGTTTGGCCGCACGATAACGATGGGCCGCCGCGCGACGTGGAGACATCCGTGGTTCACCGAGGCACTCTGGCTGCCTAAGAAAAAGGCGTGGGCTGCATTTGTGCTGGCAGGCTTTTGCAATGGTTTTTCCCCGGCGGTGCGTACGACGGCGGGTGAACTGCGAGAGGCCCAGGGGGCATTCTTCGGACAGCTTGTCGACGCCAGTGCAGGCGCAGATGAGATCGATCAAATCGCACTCTTGGCTATTGGCGGCGGAGCGGATGCGGGTTTGCCAGAGGATGCCGTTCTCGACGTGCCTCTTTACCTGCGCCCACCCGTGCCGATGAATGCGTGGCGCAAAGTCGGCTTCGACGGAGAGATCGCACCACCGCTTTTTTTCCAACAACGCGGCGTCGCAAAACCAATCACGACGGGGCAAATCACCAGCCGAGCAGTAGATGCTCCGAAGGGCAATCGCCTCTTGCGGGCCTGCGACATCTGGCTGCACCAGCCGCGCACCGCCCTCACAAGCCAGATTACGATCGACCCGCTCGGAGCCCTATCGAGCACTTCGAATGTCACGCAGACTCTAGACATCCGTGAACCCGCTGCGAATGATCGGCTCAAAATCCAAACCGGCACATTCGAGCCCCAACAGGCAAATCGCCTGAACTTCGGCGGCGCATCGAACGTCCTCGCCAGCGACTACGAGGAGGCTACCTGGGACCAAATTTTGATCTCGACCGTCTGGCTGCTAAGTCCTCCGGATACAGCGCCGGGTACCTCGCCGGATGCGACTTGGCAGGCATTCTCGAGCCACAATCTGTTTTGGAACCTCCTCTGGGTGCAGCCGAAGTTAGATCCATTCTTCAATACGGACATCTTCCGCCCCCTGGCGGGGATTGTGGGCATTCTCGCCGGTGGCGTTGGCGTCGGTGCCGTGAATTTCTTTGCGGCCTCGATCAACGACGCGACGCAGGGAGCATTTAACATTCTGCAGGCGCAGTCCCTCGCCGGATCCTTTTGGACCCCGACCGGCGGAGGCACGACGAGCGCATGGCCGCCCGAGAAGCCGAGCCCTACGACGACATCCCTCGACAAATCCGCCAATGCGGCCGCTCGCGCGAAGGCCAGGCAAGCGACGCTCGTTGCTCAACTCGACCCGAATTTCCCTTACGAGGGGAAAAAATTTAACCGCGCTCTTCTATGAAACAACTCGTCTTTGTCAATCTCACCACTAAGTCGGCGGATTGGACTCCGCCGGAAATGTTCTATGGTGAAACGCTGACGCTCGCGTTGCGATTCTTCCGGACAACGGAGGGAGTGGATGTGGAGACGGCTCTGGAGGTGGATTCTTTCGTGGCCTCTATCGGATCGGTGGATGAGCCTCCGCGCGGGGGGAAGTTTGCGCTAAAGATCGGGCCTGCCGCCGAGTCGCCGACGAACACGACGGATCTCGTGGATGCGTCCGCAACCGCTTCCGCGCTACGGACGGCCATCAATGACACTGATGCTGCTGCAGCCTATGGAGTAGCACGGGTGGTGGCGACGGATGGATCATGGTTGATATTTTTCGGCGATGGCACCCAGCAGGTGCCGCTGGAGGTGGTGAGCAATGGCCTTTGGCCGATTTCGTTCGGTCGAGTGTCGGCATGGCAGGTGAACGGGAAATGGGTTCATGAGCTAAGGTTAATTCAGACGCCTGTGGCGATGACGAGTTCGCATGACGTGGTGCTGCCACCGGCTCCGGAGGTGACGCGCATCCAGGCGGGCGGCGCAGAGGGCACCTTCGAATGGAACGAGATTCAGGAGCTCTACGTCCCGCCAGACTTTCGCGGCGCATATATCCTAAAGAAGGGCTTCGGGAAGACACCGCTCCTATCGCGGGAGGATGACATCGAGGCGATCCAGGTGGCTCTGCAGGCGCTCGGCGATGGATTCCGAGTCACACTTCCGCTCTCTCAGCGACCAGCCATTGAGTTCGTCGGCGACTATCGCGGTGCCACACACGATCTCCTCGCGGTCGAGGTGAAGCAATCGCCGCCTGGAGATCTGACCTTTTCCATCGTCCTGGACCGGGCGGAGCTAGGCGCTGCGCTCCGTGTGCAGGATGAGATCACTCTTCCGCTGGAGATCCGGGTGGTGGGCACAGACGACTCCGGTTCCGAGGGGGAAATCGTGGCACTGCATTTGCCGGTCATCCTGCGGCGGCCGGTGATCTGGCCCTTCCTGGCGGAGCGTCCGGCCATTGATTGGCTCCGCCCGTTTTCTCCAAAGACCTATGTACCATTCGGGGCGAATCAAACGCTGATGGGGAACAAGTTTTACACAGCGGTCGTTGGCGATGGGGAGGACAGCGAGTTTGTCATCGCGACGGGGCTCGGCGGGGAGATGATCCACGTCTTCGGCCGGGAGAATTTCTCCGGCGGTCGACAGCTCGTGCATGGGGTGGATTTCGCAGTAACGATCGATAGCGACAACCAGGTTACGGTGGTCGCCCTTGGTGATCCGCCAGCGGAGGACGGATGGGTGATCACGGCTGTATCGGCGCAGACCGTGGCTGAGTGGGCAAACGATCTCACGGTGACCGTGCCACAGGTTGTGGCGGGCGGGGGATACCCGTCGCTCCCGGACTTTATGGACGACATCGGGGAACGGGTCGAGACGCTGGAGGGTCTGATCATCCCGGGCACCACTCCACCAGTTGCAAACTCGACACTGGTTGGCATGATCACTGTGATCCCCGAGTTTGCCGAAATCCTGCAATGGCGGGTAACAGCCGAGGAAATGGCAGCAATCTTTACGGACGATGGTGTCGATGCGGCGAAGCTCCCCGCCCGCAAGCCTATCGCGATGCTGCCAGCGGTGCACAATGCCACGCCGACAGATCCGCTTCCGGACCCGCTCCCTGCGGCGGCTGCCGGAGAGGTGTGGGTCGCCTCCGCGCGCACTCTCATCCCCGGCGGCGGCGGGATCCGCAGTAGATGGGTGGAGAACGATGGATTCGTAGTCTCCGACGGTCGCATTCTTTACCCAGCGATCCGCTCGGGGACGACGAACAGCTACTACCCTGAGGCGTTCGAGAGGACACTCTTCGCAATGACAATCAACGATCAAATGCTGGCGATCAATCGCACGGTGGAGATCCTATGGGGTGTCCAGGTGCAGCTCGTGCATGCGACGTGCAAAGCGCAGTGGGTGCTCTCGCTGGAACTAGGATCGTTCGCGGCGGAGATCGAACCCGCCACACTTGATCTCAACCTCGAGGCAGTAGAGTGGGCGGCTCCGGTGTTCTCTCAGGCCATCGTCCTCTCTAGCCTCGCGCAATCCCATTTCTTCGGACTTCGCATCCTGCGGGCGGTGAGCGAAATGAAGCTCGACCAACAACGCTACGGCAACTGGCTGCCGAATAACGCGGCAGCTCCCGCGAACGCGAACTTCGCGATCCGCGCTCGCCTCACCCGCTTCGACACGGAGAACCGCGAGGATCCCCGAGGCTACGTCGCATGGCGGCTCATCGGATCCATCGACGTCGCCGAGGACGGATCACAAACCACCAAACCCGCGCAAGCGCGCATCTACTAAACATGGCCATTCCTGTAATCAATACGACCACGAGCGTCCTGGGCTATCTGCAGTGGGAGTCCTGGGCGTATCAGCCCTACGCGACCAACACCCCAACCTCCTGGACATCCTCCGCGCTGCCGCCCGGATTGTCGCTCAACGGCACAACCGGCCGGATCTCGGGAGCGTCCACGTCCGCGGGCGTTTACCTCGTAGCCCTCACTGCGATCAATGGGGATGGATCTTCCACCCCGCTCGTCATCACGATCGGGATCGGCCCGGCGGAGGCGGCACTCACCTCCAGCGCGATCGACGTATCTATCGATGTGGTCACAAGGGACGTCACCGTGGCAACTGATCTTGGGCTCTTCGCCAAGCAAGGTGACGACATCATGCTGGCGGTGAAGTTTCGGAAGAAAGACACCGTCCTCGAACTTGACCTCGAGGAACTCTCGTTGTTTTTACGCAAGACCGACGCAGAACCTCAGATCGTGATCTCCGACGGGTGGGTCCAGCGTGGAAGCGGGACAGGCACCTACTACCTGCTGCACGCGTCCGTTGCCCGCGCTGACGTTCTTGCCGCGCTCTCAGATGAGGAGGCGGAACCCACCACGACCATCGAAGTGATCGCGGAGTTCGAATGGGTAGAAACCAATGCGGACACCGCCGACTTGGGGCCGGATTCCGTGAGGTTTTCCACGCGTAACTTCCCCTACAAGATTGGACGGGATCTCGGAGAGGTCGCGTGAAGCATGGATGGGGCAAACTACGCGATGTCCTGGACGCAGGCGCGCGATTACGCGCTCGCAGTGCCCGGTCGCCGCATCCGCAGGGTGGGATGGAGCGATCGCTGGTTGTTTCCCGCCGGTCACTTGTGGTGGGGAGAGACAATCGCCACGGGCGAGAGTCACGTCGTTGCGGCCAGTGAGTTTGGTCCAGGTGAATTCGCGGCCGTGGATTGGACGAACATCTGGCCGGATCAGCAGGTGTGTGTTTTCCCTGCTCCTTACATCGTACTGTCCGTCACGCCTCCAGGCATCACCCGTGGGGAAACTGCGCTGCTTGAGTGGCAGGTCGACAACGCGACCTTTGTCACGCTCAACGGGGAGGCTGTGGAAGCCGCCTACGGCCGCCGCGTGAGTCCGCTGAGCAGTACGACCTACACTCTCGCAGCGGAGGGCCTCGGGGGATCCGCGACGCAGTCAGTGACCTTGGCGGTGGATGTCCCACCGAAGCCAGTGCCGCCATACATCCCTCCGCCGCCGAGGCTCGATCCCACAACGCTGCACATTGAGGCGCGCACCCCTTATCAGTTCGGGACAAGCAATCAAACGCAGTCCCGCCAGATTGATAACCCGTTCGATTCCGTGGTACGGGTTTCCTTCACCGGGGTCGTGCAAAGAACGGTGCGGGTGAAGGTTGGGCGGTTCGGATCTCGCCTCGTTTTCGCGCCGAACAATCCTCCATTTGTAGTCGTGACGGGATCGTTCCTGCTACCTGAGCGGTCGAGCCTCGATGGTTTCTTCACTATCCAGGCGTACGCAGATCAACCAGGCCCTCTGAGTTACGATCTCGATCTCACTTTCAATCCATGAGCGTGTACAACCTGACATGGACCGAGGCGGCCGCCCTGGCTAAAGATGGCCAGCGCGTGCGACGCTGGGCGTGGGAAACGTGGCTGGAGTTCCGGTCGGGCTTGTGGTGGATCGGTCCGACTCAAGACGAGCAAACGGTGGTCGCGGCCGGAGATTTCGGACGGCTGGAGTTTCTGGTGGCCGACTGGACAACGGCGGAGTGGGGGACTGCCACCCCGTGCGCCTTGCCTCCCGAGGCGCGGCACATGCCGTTTGTACCGCCGGTTTTCAGCTTGTCTTACACCCGCACAGGGGGAGCCCTCCAGGACCTAAATGTGACAGCCACACTCAGCGATGGAATCTTCCCCGGATACTCCATCGACGTGGGCTTCTTCGGCGAGAACTTGGAAACCCGCGCTACGTTGATCAATTCTGCCTGGCTCGCTCTCAACCCCGGATCGGAGTTTATCATCTCAGGTGCTCCACCAGGCGCGTTTACTTTCACCCTCCAAAACACCGACTGGCTATCCAACGCGTTCTTTCGGGTTCACTCGCCGCTCAGTGGTGGGCCTTACCACTCTCTGCAGACGGCCTTAATCTCGCCGATCCACGCGCTCGGAGCAGTGTGGACGCACTCGTTTTCAATCCTCGGGGTAACCTACCACCTCACCGGGCCGCTCACTGATGGAGACCTTACCTATCTTTCCCTACATCGTGGATGGGTGGGCGGGTCGACATTCGGTTACGTGCGCACGGCCGGCGCTCCGATCACTACGGTAGAGCGCGGAGAGTTCTGGAATGAACTGATGCCTCCGTTCGCCATCGCTGGAACAGTGACGAGAACGATCCCATGGCTTGGCTGGGCAGGGATCTACTTCTCCACCCCCTACATCGGGCGTGCGACCGTCAGCAGTATCCCGCCTTTGCCCGGATGGTCGGAGACTCGGGAAGTGATAATCACGTGACGTGCGGACCCCGTGCGGCGACTATGCATAGAGCGTGCAGGAGCTATACAAAACTCCTACCGAATCCGCAAAAACCTCGGATCATTGATAAAATCCCTCGAATCGGCCGCCAACATACATTCCGACCTTTCTGGCGCCATTCCCTTCATGCCCTTCCTGTTCTTCATGGTGAAATCCGCTGTTCTTTGATTTGAAGTGCGGGATTCAGGACAAAAGGCGTCAAGCATCGCTTCCGGAGGTCTGCGCTCCAAGTTCGAATCGATGGAGTTTATCCTCCGTTGACAACATGCTGGCGCACCGCGAAGGGCTGGTGTTTAATCTGCCTTCAATGACGCCCCGCCCGGCCCTTGCTTTCCTCATCGCGCTGGCGCTCCTCGGAGCCGCCACGGAGGGGGTCGTCGCCGCGCCGCCGGTTGCTCCAAAAGGGACCGCGGCCGACGCCCCGCGAACCACTCTGAACGCGGACGAAATGTCGGCCGCGTTGAAAATCGACACGGTGACCATTCCGACCCCGGGGGAGTTCTTTGCGGCGCTCGACAAGCAGGGCAAGCGCAATTGGCCGTCGCTACGGCGCAATGTGGTGCCGACCTCGGCGGTCAGCCGTGCGCAGATGGCGATGAATCTCGGCACGCTGATTGCCGATGGCTACATCGCCGTAGAGGCGCAGGATGGTCAGCAGGTCAAGAATGTGGGGAAGGACATCCTGACCCTTGCGAAGGCATTGGGGGTGAGCCAGGACATTCTCAATCGCGGGCAGAGCATCGGGGATTTTGCGGAGAACAACGACTGGACCGGGTTGAAGGAAGAGTTGGAGGCGACGCAGAATGAAGTGAAGCTCGCGATGGCGAAGCAGAAGGACAACGATCTCGTCGTCCTTGTCAGCCTTGGCGCGTGGGTGCGGGGCATCCAGGCGGCCAGCGGGTTGGTCGATCGGGACTACAGCCCGGCGGCGGCGCAGTTGCTCCGTCAGGCGGCCGTCATTGACTTCCTCTTGGCGGAAATGGCTGACCTTCCGACCCGGATGCGGGAAGATCCCGTGGTGGACAGCGTGCGGACCGGCTTGGAATCGACGAGAACCCTCGTTTCCGTTCCACGCGGACAGCCTTTCTCCCCGGAACAAACGAACGAAGTTTTCAAAAAAACCTCCGCCATGGTGGAGGAGATTTCCGCGGTGCCCTTGCCGGCCTCCAGCCCAAGCACCGCCGCGGCAGAACCCGCACCGGGGGCCACGCCATGACCCGTCCCACTCAACGCACGATCGTCCTCGGGGCTGCACTCGCGTTTTTGCTGTGCATGGGCACGGCGCAGATTTTCGCGAAAAAACCCAGCCCTTCGCCGACTTCGACCCCTCCACCCGCGGCGATCCAGGCGACCCCCGCGCCCCAGGGAGAGAGCTCCGAGCCTCGCAGCCGCGTACTCGAACTTGCCGGGGCCTTCGGGAACGAGGGCTACAAGCTCCGGGACGGATTCTGGTTCGGAGCACTCGAGCCCGGAAAACCTGTCCTCATCGAAGTGAATCTTTTCGCCGGCAACGAGTACTGGTTCTGCCTGGCGGCCAATGAACAAGCCCGGAAGATTCAGGTTTCCGTCTTTGACGAAAACGGCCGGCCCGTGCAAGGCAACCATTATCAGGAGGGCCCCACCGCCGCCGCGGGCATCGTCGCGGAGGTCAGCGGGCGTTACTTTATCCGACTCGAACTCCGCGAGGGAACGACCGCAGATGCTTGTTTCCTCTACGCGTACAAGTAGCGCCCAGAACCGATCCGACTAAACGATCCAACGATCCTCCTCTGTCTCATCCGAACACTTCACCATGGCCGCCGCATCCACCACCACCACAGAGAAACTCAAAACCCCGGAGGTCAAACAGTACTCGATCTTTCTCCACAATCGCGTGGGAGCCCTCATGGAGATCGTGAAACTCCTGGGGGAACACTCCGTGCTCGTCCTTGCACTGAGCATCGTCGAATCCTCGGAAACCGCCATCGCCCGCGTCATCGTGAGCGACCCCGAGCGTGTCGAACTCCTGTTTAACGAGCATGAGATCGCCTTCAACGTCTGCGAAGTCCTCGTGATCGAGCTTCGCGAGGGGGCAAATGATCTGGTTAAAGTCCTCGCCGCCCTACTCAAGGCGGAGGTGAATATCCACTTCAGTTATCCTCTCCTCGTTCGTCCTCGAGGACGTGCGGTCCTCGCGATCCTTCCGGACGATGTGGAGTGTGCGACGTCGGTGCTGCAGGGCGACGGATTCCGCCTGCTGGCGCAGGGCGACCTTTCCCGGTAGACCCGCCGTTGAAAGGCCGCAGACTTGCCGCGCAGGTCGGACCGCCCCTCGCGCCTGGGGAGGCCTGGCGATCGCTGCGTCGCCTCTTACGACTGACCTGGGAATACCGGGCGGAATGCGTCGCGATTCTCTTTCTTCAGCTCGGGATGCTGAGCATCGGCATGCTCGGGTTGGCGCTGTCCGGGAGCGGAATCGACATTATCCGCGAGGAACTGGAACACGGCGCGCCGCCCGCCCGTCTGCCCGGCGGATGGCAGCCGCCGACTGATCTCCACGGCATGCACCTGCTCTTCTGGGTGGTGGGCCTCGCCGCAACGTGCGCCGTCATCCGGGCGATCCTCAACTACGTGTATTCCATGGAGGTGGCACGGCTCGTTTTCGGAAAAATCGTCGTCCGCCTCCGTTCGGATCTCTTCGAAAAACTCCACCGAATGGATTTCCGCTTCTTCGACGAGATGGCCAGCGGATCCATCTTCAACCGGGTCACCGGCGACGTGCAATCCGTGCGGATGTTCGTCGATGCCGTGCTGATCCAAAGCGTCATCCTCGTCCTCTCGCTGCTGGTCTATCTGGTCTACATGCTGTCGATCGCACCAGGGCTCACGCTGGCATGCCTGGCCACGACACCCATCCTCGTTTTCCTGTCGGGTTGGTTCGCATCCAAAACCCGCCCCGCCTACCTCGAATCCCGGCGACGCACGGATGTGCTCATTCGAATTCTCACGGAGACGATCCGCGGCATCGCTGCCGTAAAGGGATTCTCGCGGGAGAACGCGGAAGCGGCGCGCTTCGATCGGGCCAATGACGCGGTGCTCGTGAGTCAGTCCGCCGTATTCGGCACGGTGAGCCTTTTCAACCCGCTCATCAACACGGTCACCCATCTCAACCTCACGATCCTCCTCGCCTATGGAGGCTGGCTCGTCATCCACAACCAACTCGCCCTGGGCGCGGGACTCGTGGTCTTCGCGGGCGTGCTCCAACAGTTCTCCGGGCAGGTCTCCATGGTCGCGTCGATCCTGAACACCGCGCAGCAAAGCCTCGCCGCAGCGACCCGGATCTTCGACATCCTCGATGCCCCGATTCGTGTGAAGGATAAACCGGACGCCATTCCTTGCGGCCCGCTGGCAGGACGGATCGAGTTTGAAAATGTCCGCGTCCTGAATGCCGGTCGAACCGTGCTCGATCTGCCCCGTCTGGAGATTCCTGCGGGGCGATGCCTCGGGGTCGTCGGCCAAACCGGCGCGGGAAAAAGTGTCCTTCTGAGCCTGATTCCCCGGTTCAGCGATCCGGACGAGGGTTCCGTTCGTGTCGATGGTTTGGATTTGCGCGACGTCACACTGGCGAGCCTGCGACGTCAGATCGGCGTCGTTTTCCAGGACAACTTCCTCTTTTCCACGACCGTTGCCTCCAACATTGCGTTTGGGCATCCGGAAGCGACGCGGGAGCAGATCGAGCATGCCGCGAGGGCGGCGGCGGCGGATGAATTCATTCGCGCGCTTCCCGACGGCTACCAGACGGTGCTGCGCGAAGGCGGCGACGGACTCTCCGGCGGCCAGCGGCAGCGCATCGCCATCGCCCGCGCGCTGCTGCTCAACCCTCCAATCCTCATTCTGGACGATCCCACCTCCGCCCTCGACGCCGAGACAGAAGAGCATCTGCGCGATACCTTCCGCTCCGCAGCCCGAGGGCGAACCGTTCTCCTTGTCTCCCACCGAATCGCCACGCTGGCTCTTGCCGACGAAATCGTCGTGCTCGAAGCCGGGCGCGTCACCCAGCGGGGAACGCTCGAAGAATTATCCTCGCAGGCCGGGTACTTCCGGAAGGCCGCCAACCTCCAACTCACGGGGATCGCGGATGAACGCTGACCCCTCACAGCCCCTCAACCTGCGGCTGATCGCACGCCTTTTTCGCATCGCACCAGAAACCAAGCCGCTGCAACGACGCCTGCTCGTCCACGTCATCACCCGCGCCATCCAACTTCCGCTGCTCGCATGGGGCATCGGGGCGATCATCAACGGACCCATCACGCAAAATGATCCCCTCGCGCTCGCCTGGAGCGTCACGGCGTACCTCCTGTTTGCCATCGCAACGGAGGTGAATTTCCGGTTCCGCATGCTGAATGCCCAAAAGTTTGGCGAAGCGGTCGTCTACCGACTCCGAAGTCGCGTCTTCCGTCACGTGCTCGACATGCCGATGGCGTTCTTTGATCGCGTCAAAGTGGGTACGCTGATTTCGCGAATGACATCGGACATCGAGCTCGTGCGCGCCGGCGTGCAGGAGGTGCTCTTCGTGTCGCTCGTCCAGGGGGGTCAGATGCTGGTCTCCGGGGCGCTGATGGCGTGGTACGAACCCCAGCTGTTCCTAATTGTTCTCGGAATGGCACCGATCCTTTGGTTCCTGAATCGGCGTTTTCACGGGGAGCAAAGTCGAATGCTGCGCCATGCGCAGGAGAGCTTTCGCAACGTCACCGCGCAGTTGGCGGAGTCCGTGAGCGGGGTGCGCGTCACGCAAAGCTTTGTGCGGGGCGAGGAGGCGGCGGGGATCTTCCGGCGGATGGTCGAACACCACTCGCAGTTCCACCTCGGCGCGGCACGCGGGACGGCTGTCCTTTTCCCTTTGCTGGAACTCAACAGCCAGTTCTTTGTAAGCGCGCTGCTCCTTGTGGGCGGATGGCAGGCGCTGCAGGCATCCGATCCGATGCCACTCGGGCACCTGATCATGTTTCTGTTTCTCGCGAACCTGTTTTTCCAACCCATCCAATCGCTCGGCACGCAGTACAACAACGCACTCAGCGCGCTGTCCGGAGCCGAAAGCGTTTTCGCGTTGCTGGCCGAACCGCCGGATTGGACCGATGACCCCGGCAGCCGGGATGTCACCGAACTCCGCGGCGATCTGGTTTTCGAGAACGTCCATTTTTCCTACTCGCCGGATCGCATCGCACTTGCGGACGTCTCCTTCCATGCCCCCGCCGGGAGCATGGTCGCGCTCGTGGGTCACTCCGGCAGCGGGAAAACGACGATCGCCCGGCTCGCCAGCAAGCTGTACCTGCCGACGTCCGGGCGGATCCTCCTGGACGGAACGGATCTCGCCGAACTCCGCGGAACCTCCCTCCGGCGGCGCATGGCCGTCGTCACGCAGCGCAGCATCCTGTTCGCGGGATCCATCCGCGAGAACCTTGCCTTTGGTGCACCGGAGGTAACAGATGACCAAATCCTCGCGGTGCTCGAGGAGTTGGGCTGTGTGGACGAACTCGGTCCGCTGCGGCTGGATGCCCCGGTCACCGAGGATGGTTCCAACCTGTCCCAAGGCCAGCGCCAGCTTTTTTGCATCGCGCGGGCGCTGCTTGCGGATCCGCGGATGCTCATTTTGGACGAGGCCACGAGCACGGTGGACGGAGAATCGGAGGGTCGCGTGCAACAGGCGGTGGCCCGATTGCTTCGCGATCGGACCAGCCTGGTCATCGCTCACCGGCTCAGCACGATCCGTCACGCGGATCTCATTCTCGTCTTGGATCACGGGCACGTCGTCGAACGCGGCACGCACGCCTCGCTCCTGGCGGAGGACGGGGCCTACGCCGCGTTGTACCGGAAGTTTACGCACACGTGATGCGCTGACGCGGATGCCCGACGTTCGCCTTGTATCCTGCCACCGCCAATCTTAACGTTTCCCCATGAAAACTCGCTCGCTCCTGGTTCTCCTCGCCACGTGCGCCTTCGCGCAGGCGGACATGGAAGTCACGCAAACCGTGGTATCCACCCCCCTCAAGGGCGAACCCACGAAGCAGGAAATCAAGATGGAAATGAAGGGCTCCAAGGTCCGATTGGACGTTAGTTCGGAAGCCTCGGTTATCATGGATCTGAAGTCGGGGGAGATGACCTCCCTGATCCATGCTCAGAAGCTGGCGATGACCGTGGACGCGAAGAAGCTCAAGGAGATGGCCGCCGCGGCCGAGTCCCAGCCGGGAGGGAAGATCAAGGCGTCCGATTTGAAACCGACGGGCAAGGTCGAGAAGATCAATGGCTACGAGGCGGAGGAGTACGCGGGGATGGAGGGCGACGCGCGGCTCAGTGTTTGGATTTCGAAGGATCTTCCCAATCAAAAAGAACTGATGGCGCAGATGGCTGAGTTTCAGAAGCTCCAGCCCCAACTCGCTCAAGGTGGAGGCATCGACTATGAAAAGCTGCCGGGTTACCCCCTGCGCACGGAACTCGCCTCGCCCAAAATGGGTACCGTTCGCATCACGGTAAACACCATCGCCGAGAAGCCGTTGCCGGATTCGAATTTCGCGATCCCTTCCGGATACAAGCCGCTGCAGATGCCAACCATGCCTCGTTAGGCTGGTCCTTTCTTACGTGATGAAGCAACCGTTAAGAGCAGGTTTGATCGGCACTGGGGGCTACGGAGCCGAACACCTCCGCAGACTCACGCTCCTCGAAGACGCCGGAGACATCACCCTCGCAGCCGTTGCTGATCCCACCCTAGACGATCAGGGCAGCCTCGCATCAGAACTCGCCGCGCGAGGGGTGAGATGCTATCCCGCCGACGCCGCGATGCTAGCCGAGGACCTCGACCTCGTCGTGATCGCCTCCCCGATTCCGCTGCACGAGGAAATGGCGCTGCGATGGCTCGGGCACGGTGCGCACATCCTGCTCGAAAAACCACCGGTTCCGACCATTCAGCAACTTCGCTCGCTGATTGCCGCCGACGTGGAATCAAGAATCCGGATCGGATTTCAGCTGATCCATCTCCCGGGACTTCGTCTCGCAAAGGACTGGGTCCGCGAAGGCAGGATTGGCGACCTCCGACGTGTGGCCGTGGGGGCCTGCTGGCCGAGGGCCGACGCCTACTATGCGCGCAGTTCCTGGGCGGGAGCCCTGATGCACGGAGACCGACCCGCCTTCGACGGCCCTGCAACAAACGCGCTTTCGCACGTCATTCACAATCTCTCCTTTCTCGCGGGGGCCGGAGCGGAGGAGTTTGCACGGCCAGCGACCGTACAGGGCGAGTTTTACCGTGTGAGACCCATCCCCTCCTACGATTTGGCCAGCATTCGCGGCGAGTTTGAGGGGTCGGTCGCTTACGACATCACGCTGGCACACTGCGTGGGCGAAAACTTCGGCTCCCGCATCGAAGCTACGGGTACCGAAGGCTCGATCATGATCGACTCTACGCACACCGAGTGTCGCGGACCAGATGGTCAGGTGGTCGAGAGGATTAACTCCGGCTGGGAGCAATGTTTCGAAGCCATGTACCAGCGTTTCTTGGGGGGAACTCGAGAGCCATCAAGTGGAGGCCCGTCCACGTTGGCAGACTGCGAGCCGTATTCGGTCATCACATGCGGCGGATTGCTCTCCTCCGGGGTCATCCGGGAGCTTCCGAAAGACCACTATGAGCGGAGGGATCCGGACGGCCAGTACATCGTCCACGGATTGGATGCCGCCGTTCGCCGTTCCTTGGAAACAGGCGAATCGTTCCACTCGCAGGGTGTGCCGTGGGCTTGGGAATCCGAGAGCCTCCGGGCTGCGGACGTCACACACCTGCAGCTCGACGCTTTTGCGGCGACATCCTTCAAGGACGCCAGCCTGACTTAACCCTCACGCCGCGATTGGAATTTACCACGAAGGACTCGAAGCTCATGAAGACAGAAAAGACTAAATGGGGTTCTTCCGAGAAGTTCATGCCTAGGACCGCAGATTTTCGCCGCTGCTCGCAGATTTTATGAAAAAGGACCTAACCGACGCCGTACTCGGTGCCGCGATGGAAGGGCATCGCGAACTTTGCCACCTATTGGGTGAACACATGTTCGTCGACTTCCCGAAGCGAAGTTCATCCAGTTCAATGCTTTATCTGTGTAAATCCTGTAAATCTGTGGTTCCATACCTGTTTTTAGGATAAGTGGAATAAGTCTGCACGAGACGTTCCTGTCCGAGGAAGCCTTTCCCTTCGTGACCCTCTTGTCCTTCGTGGTTAAAAATGCGGTTTCGGACTTAGTCTTTGGCCGTTGGTTCCGAATCGGCTGCGGGCTCGGGCTCGGGCTCGGCTTGCGACATCAAAATCACCTCGAAGGCGATGTCCTGGAGTTCGAGCTGCTCACGGACCCGGCGCACCAATTCCATCACCGCATCCGGAGGCTCGTTGGGCGTTCGCAACTGGATGCGCACCTTTTTGACCTTCAGATCCGGATAGTCGCCCGTCATTTCGCCATCGAGAATGTACGACGCGTAGGCATTCAGTTTTTCCTGAAGCTGAAACAATTGAGCCTCCCCACCCGTCCAGGGCCGGAGCTCGTACATCGCGAGGATCAACTCGCCCCGCTTCGCATCATGCGCCACGGCGTCGAGCACGCCCGCGTTTTCTATGCCCTCGATGCGTGACATCAGCGGACGGGCGGAAACCACTGGTAAAGCATGAAGTACACAATGACCCCGGTAACCGAAACGTACAGCCAAATGGGCAACGTCCATCGACCCATCCTGCGATGACGATCAAAACGGGAACGCACGGCGGGAATCACCGTCAGAATGACCAGCGGCAGGACCGTGATGGCCAGGATGGTGTGGGTCAGCAGAATGGTGAAGTAAATCGGACGCACGATGCCCTGAGCCGTGAAACGGACCGAACCGACGTGCGCGTGGTATACTAAGTAACACGTGAGGAATGCCGCGGAAACCACGAGGGCGCTGACCATGCACGCGATGTGCGCGCGCTTGCGTTCGTGAGCGATAAACCACCAACCCGCTGCCAGGAGCACCGTGGCGGTGGCGTTGAGGGAGGCGTTGACTGCGGGAAGATCCTGAATACTCACTGGCCCGCTTTGCGTTCAAGTTCCAGGCGGCGGCAGGTACGGACAATGAACGCCCCCATGGTTCCGATGATGACAAAAACCACGCACAGCATGAAAAGCACACTCAGCGAAAAGGCAAATCCCGCCTGAATCACGGATTGATTCGCGTCCGCTGTCGCCGTGCGGCAGCCCACACATGCCGAGACCTCCGAAAATGGAAGGGTCCACAACACCAAAATCAGGGCGATGCGAATGAGCGCAGAGGTTTTCATGACGGGTTCTTTTCCGGACGCTCACGCATCAACGCTCCGATGTCCATGAGAAGTTTCTGCACAATCTCGGGGTCCGTTCCATCATGATACGTCCGAAGGGTCCCATTGCGATCCACCACAACAAAACGGGTGGAATGGATCGGTCCATCCGGTCCGCCGGGAGCAAAGGATTGGAGCAGGCCCTTCATCACAATGGCCCGAATCGCCTCGGGCGTTCCCGTGAGGAAGTGCCACAAATCCGGATTCGCGCGAATATTAGTCGCGTACTCCTTGAGCACCGCCGGCGTGTCGTTTTCGGGGTCGACCGTAAACGAGATCAAGCGCACGTCGTCCGCTTTGGCTTTGGCGACCTGACCCTGCAGTTCCGCCATCCGGGCGGTCATGAGGGGACAAGGGCCCTTGCAGTCTGCGAAGATGAAGTTGGCGACCCAGATTTTCCCTTTGAGGTCGGCGCTGCCAAATGGCTTGCCATCTTCGTTGGTGAGTTCGAACGGCGGGACCTGCGCGATGGCGTCGATTTTCTTCCCCGTTCCGTTCTTCATCCCCAGAAACTGGGAATAGGCAATGCTGACGACCAGAACGGCCGCCAGGAATCCCAGGGCCAGGACGAATCCGCCGCGCCGCGGGGGGGGTTCAGAGGACGTAGAGGACAAGATAGAGGAAGATCCAGACGACATCGACGAAGTGCCAGTAAAGGCCGACATTATCCAGCGCCACGTGGCGCGCCGGGGTGAACGAGCGGAAGAACAGCTGACGCAGGAAGCACCAGACGATCAGGAGCACGCCGATGAGGACGTGGAATCCATGGAAGCCGGTCATTACGAAAAAGCACGAGCCGTAGATGCCATGGGTATTGACCCAGAGCCCTTCATGCTTGAGGTGCATCCATTCCCAGGCCTGAACGGAAAGAAAGATCGAGCCGAGGGCGATCGTCACGATGAACCAGAGCAGGCCGGATTTGCCCTTCTTCACAGAGCTTTCGATGAAGTGGAACGTGAAGCTGCTGGAAATCAGGATCACCGAGTTAACGATCATCACCCAGTTCAAGAGACTCGGCGGGAGGGTGACTCCGATGTCCGGTGCGCCGTCCGGGGACCAGGCGGCGGGATTGGAGAGGCGGAGAATGATGTAGCCGCCGATCAGTCCTGCGAAGAGCATCGCTTCGGAGGCGAGGAAGATGATCATTCCGAATCGCGCGGTGGCCGGTGGAGCCCCATGATGGGCCTCATCGTGAGAAAGCGTGGCAGTGGTCATAAGCAGGGAAAAGCGGTCGTGGGATTCAACGGATAGGATTCAAGCGGGCGCGTTTCATTCACAGGGTCTTGGCCGGGCCACGCAGGATCATCAAAACCCATACGAGCGAGGTGAGCAAGACGGCGAACAGAACCAGCCCGGCGAGGAGCATTAAATTGCGGGTGCGAAGATCCTTGGCCATTCATCGAACGCGGGTGGCCACGAGCAAACCCAGCAAGAGGGGCAAGTAGACGATGGAGGCGAAGAAGAGAAGCCGCGCGGCGCCCCGATTGCGCAGCGCGCCGAATCGAACCGCGCAGGCAAGAAAACCAGCCCCGAGAAGGAACGCCCCGAAGAAATATGCTGCGGAGGTGAGGTGCAACATGGACGGCAGCAGACTGACCGCAAGCAGCGCCAGCGAATAAATCACGCTTTGCCGCGCTGTGGCATAGCCGTGGAGATCGTGCTTGGACAGCATCTCGAAACCCGCCGCCGCGTACTCGTCGCGGTACATCCACGCGATCGCCAAAAAATGCGGCATCTGCCAAAGAAACATGATGCCAAACAAAATCCACGCCTCCACGGTCAGCGCCCCGCCCGCCCCGGTCCAACCAATCAATGGCGGGATCGCTCCGGGAATCGCACCGACCAACGTGTTCAACGAGGTGACCTGCTTCAGCGGCGTATACACGAAAACGTAGATGGCAATGGTTGCCGCAGAGAGGGATGCGGAGAGCGGGTTCACCAAAAGTGCCAGCGTGGCAACGCCCGCCGCCGAAAGCAGGACGCCAAGGGAGAGTGCGTCCGCTTCGTGCATCCGACCGGACGGCAGGGGTCGGTCCAGCGTGCGCTTCATGCGGGCATCGATTCCCCTTTCCCACCACTGGTTCAATGCGGACGCACCGCACGCGCTCAACGCGGCACCCGTCAGCGTCGCCGCAAGGAGGGCGCCATCGATCCCGCCCGTGGTTCCGACCAGGAATCCGACGAGGGTGGTGATCAGGACGAGAAAGGTCAGCCGTGCCTTGACCAAGGTCGCCAAGTCCGCAACGCCGGTGGCGGATCGGGATTCGGCGACGGTGACAGCTTTCATGCGGCGGCCATGATGGGACGATTTTCCGTCGCAAGCAACTCTCGACGCGCCGCGAAATGACCGAAAATCAGCCGGAAGCTCAACATTCCTCCGAGAAGCAACATGAGCGCACCGAGCGCGACATGCGCCGTGGCCACATCCGCGGCTTTGTTCGACCAGATCGTCCACGCTCCAAGGCCAATCTGGCCCAGCACCATGACGCTCCAAACCAGCGACCAGGCTTTCAGACTGCGCGGGATCGCGGCGCCGGTCCACATTTTCCACGTAAACCACCCGATGAGAACCAAAACGAGCACGGCGCCCAGGCGGTGCGTCATTTGAAGCAATATCAACGCCGCACTCGTCGGCGGCTGCGTCGCAGCGAGGCGCTGTTCGTTGATCCGGGAAATCGTCGCCGGATCGGTGTCCGGCCAAACCTTGCCATAAGCCGTCGGGAAATCCGGGATCGAGAGCCCCGCGTGTGCGTGCCGCATGGTCGCCGCCGTTCCGAGCTGAAAGAGAATCGCCACCGTCGCCGCGACCGCGAGCCAGCGCGAACCCGCCGCCCAGCGATCGTTACTCCATCGCATGGATCGAAACCAAGGACTCGTCGCGAGGGTGATCACCCCGAGCAGGACAAAAAACGACTGCGCGAACATCCCATGAAAGATCCCGATTTCGTTTTTGATCAACGTCACTCGCAGACCGCCCATGATGCCTTGCAGGATCACGGCGACGACGGCAATCACGCCCAGTTTCTTCACCCAACCGCGCGATTCCGCACAGAAAAGCACCACGGCGAGGAGGATGGTGAGCAGCCCGATTCCGGAGGCGATCAGCCGGTGAACGTGCTCGTACATGATCCCACCAACCCAGCGTTCGATCGGGAAAAGGAACATGTTGTACCCGAAGGTGTTCGGCCAGTCCGGGACGGCCATCCCTGCAGCGTGAGAGGTGACAAGCGCCCCGCTGCAGATCAGCACGAAGGTGCAGAAGGTAACGGTCGCGGCCGTGAGAAAGGAGGTCCAAGCCCGGGCGGAGGAGGGACCAGTCGATTGGGTTGCCATGGGACTCGCTTTCATCGTCGCTTCGGGGCGCCGCGCGGGCGGTTGGGGTGCGGGGAGGTTGGGCTGGAGGCTAATGCGCCTCGAGTTTAGCGCCTTCCGGCGGCCGCTCGGTTTGCATCAGGTAATCCTTCTCCATCCCGGGAACGCTGTATTCGTACGGGCCATTGTAGACATGGGGCAATTCCGGCCCCCAGTTGCCATGTGGCGGCGGAGACGGAGCGGTCCATTCCAGCGTCGTGGCGTTCCAAGGGTTCGCCGGAGCTTTCGGGCCACGCCGCAGCGTGTAGATCACGTTCCACATGAAGATAAACGTCGAGAACCCGAGCCCGAAGGCGCCAATGGTCGCAATCTGATTCAGCGGTTGGAGCTGACGCAGATGCTCGTAGAGGGTGGGATCCGCGATGCGTCGCATCATGCCGCCCAGCCCGAGGTTATGCATCGGGAAGAACGTCAAATTGAAGAACACGAGCGTGAAAAGGAAGTGGATCCAGCCCAGCGTCGGATTCAGCATGCGCCCGAACATCTTCGGAAACCAAAAGTAAATCGCCGCAAACACCCCGAAGAGGCTACCGCCAAAAAGGACATAATGGATGTGCGCCACGATGAAATAGGTGTGGTGCACGAAGAGATCGACCGGCGTCGAAGCCATGAAGATTCCACTCAGCCCGCCGATGACAAACATCGAAACAAAGGCTAGGGCAAACATCATCGGCGTCGTAAATTCCACGGACCCCCGCCACACCGTGCCCAGCCAGTTGAACGTCTTAATCGCAGACGGGACCGCGATCACCATGGTGGATACCGAGAAAATCGCGCTCAACGTGAGGCTCATGCCACTGACGAACATGTGGTGACCCCACACGATGAAGCCGAGGAATCCGATTGCCGCCATGGCGTAGACCATCGCCTTGTAACCAAAGATCGGCTTCCTCGCAAAGACCGGAAGGATCTCGGAAACCAGACCCATTGCCGGTAGGATCATGATGTACACCTCAGGATGGCCGAAGAACCAGAACAGGTGCTGCCACAGGAGAGGCTGACCCCCGCCGGCCGGCTCGAAGAAACTCGTTCCGAAGTTGAGATCAAAAAACAACATCGCCGCTGCCGCAGAAAGCACCGGCACAGCGAGAAGCAGAAGAATCGCGGTGATGAGAAGCGACCAGATCGTCAGCGGGAGCTTGAACATCGACATGCCCGGGCAGCGCATATTGATGATGGTTGTGACGTAATTGCACGCACCGGCGATCGACGACAGACCATTGATAAAGATACCGATGCACCAAAGGCTCTGGCCCATCTGCGTCTTATTGTAGAGCGCATTCGTGCTCAGCGGGGCGTAAGACGTCCAGCCTGAGGCAGCGGCACCGCCGGGGACGAAGAACGATGCAATCAATAGGATGCCCGAAACGAAATACAGCCAATAGCTGAGCTCGTTCAGCAGCGGAAACGCCATGTCGCGGGCACCGATTTTTAGCGGAATCAGGTAGTTTCCAAATGCACCGATCAATAGCGGCATGATGACCAGAAACACCATGACCGTCGCATGCATCGTCACCAGCGCGTTGTATCCGCCCGGAGTGATGGCTCCATCGGTGGCGATCGTCGAAGGGAGAATCGACCCAATGATCGGCACGGGCTGGTTCGGGAACGCCAATTGATACCGGACCCCGAGGGCGAGACCGCCTCCGACGAACAGGAAAGCGAGCGCGGTCCAGAGATACTGGAGACCGATCATCTTGTGATCGTAGGTCCAGAAATAACGGGTGAACCAGTTATCCTTATGCTCGTGGTGATCGACCGCATGGTCGACAGCGGCGTGAAGCGTGCTCATGGGTACAGAAGGGAACGAACCGGTTGACCGGCGGGATTCAGGAGGCTGGATTTCAGACGCGATTTCAGCCGCACTATCAAACGCGATTGCGTGCGGGTTGCGGCAGGAGAGTGGTTGGATCGCGGTGCGCTCACGGTTGGGCAGATTACCTTCGCTCAGGGAGTCGCATGCGCAAGGGCGGGCGTGGCCGTGAGGTCATCGGTGGGTTGAGTGGTCGCATCGGCGGTCGGCGCAGCGGCAGCGGCCGTCTGTTGGATTTTACCGTCCAGCCACTTTTGGAATTCCTCCTGCGAGACCACCCGGATCTTCGCCTTCATGTTGTAGTGGCCCTCGCCGCAGAGCTGGCTGCACGCCAATTCAAAATTTCCCGTCTGTGTGCACTCGAACCACATCCAAGTGATCGTGCGACCCGGAACGGCGTCCTGATAGAGACGAAACGCCGGCACGTAGAACGAATGGATCACATCGCGGGCGCGGAGATAAACGTGAATCGGACGGTTTACCGGGATCACCAATTCCGTGGACGTAAAGTCGTCCTTACCGGCAGGGTCCGCCGGATCAACACCAAACTTGTTTTCCAGTGTGAACTTCAGGTCATCCCCCTTCGCCAGAACGCCATCCGCCCCGCCATAGCGGATGTCCCAAGCGAATTGATACCCAACGATCTCCACGGCCAGCGAGTTCTCCGGCGCAGGCGCATGGAGTTTGTACCAAACGGTGTTGCTCCAAATCGCGAGACCAAGGAAAATGACGGTCGGCGTCGTGGTCCACAAAAACTCCAAAGAGTTGTTCCCGTGGCTGTAGTACGCCTTGGAACCCGGCTTTCGGCGGTACTTGACGAGATAGTACGTGTACACCCCTTGAACGAGGATGAACACCACGGTGGTGAGTCCGAAAATGACGTTCAGGATGAAATCGATATCCTGCCCGCCCTTCGTTACATTGGGCGGAGCCCAATACAAATTCAGTGCGGGTGGGGCCTGGGTGGGTGCGACACTCGCAGAGGCGGCGGGACTGGCCGACGGCGTTTGCGCCTGAACCGCTGCGAGGCTCAGCACGAACAACAGGAGACACAGGGCCCGGTTGCGGAAGCGGGCCATTTGTTCGGGGCGGATGCGGGAGAAAAGAGCCATATTACGCGGCGGGCTTCGGACTGGCGGCCGCTTCCGCAGGCGGCGGAGTGCCGTCAGAGGGAGCGCCATACACTTGGCGGGGAATCGCCTTCAAATCCTTCTCCGTCCAAGGATCGGTCCGACCCTTGACGACTTCGCGCATTTCCTTGACTTGGGCCTCGGTAATGGCCGGACCCTGATTGCCCCACTCATTGCGGATGTAGGTCAGGACGGAGGCAATCTGGTTATCTTTAAGCTGATTCCACGCCGGCATCGCTCCGTTGTACACCGCGCCCTTCACCTTTACCGGACCTTGAAGTCCAAGCAGCAGAATCTTGATCAAATGATTATCGCCGTGCCAGTCGCCGTTCAGCACCCACTCACTCTCCGCAAGCGGCGGAAATTGCCCGGCCACGCCCTGGCCGTTCTGCTGATGGCAAACCACGCAATTCTGCGTGTACACCTTTTTGCCGAGCACCATGGGATCCGGCGGACCTGTCTGGGCAGCGGCTCCCGCTCCCGTCCAGCTCACCAGGCGCGGGTTGAAGACATCGCTCTGGAATCCGCCACTGTTGAAGGACAGATAGGCGCCGGACCAGAACACGATCGCCATGATGAGCGTCACCAACCACAGCGGGATGGGTTCATATCCGTCTCGCGGGTCTTCACGTTCGCGGAGGATCGACGTGTGGACTTCCGCGACGTCCATCTCGCTCGCGAGCTCCGCTTCTTGGAACCGCTCGTCCTCCGGAGGATTGGGCAATGGGGTTGGGTTCACGGCGGCTATGGCAGGTTGGGCTCAGGAGCCTCGGGCAGCGGGTAGTTGCGGTTAAGCGAAATCAAGTAGGCGACAAGGTTCTTTGCGTCATCGGTCGGCACTACTTCATATCCGGGATCGGGCGCATGGGGACCGCGAAGGTCTACGGCTTCCTTCGAACGCTGCCCCACAATTTTCTGCGTCCGGAAGAGATACCGGAAGGACGGCATCACCGAACCCGGAGAGACCGTCACCGGCTCGTACAGGTGCTGGTAATGCCACATTTCGCTGGGCTGCCGCGCACCGATGTTCGTGAGGTCGGGACCTGTCCGCATCGTCCCGAGAAAGACCGGCTTTTCCCGAATGTAATCGCGCGCCACCGTCGGCCGCGCACCCCATCCCCGACGGACGTCCGCCTCCGTCACGCTCACCTGACGGACCTGCTGACTGTGACAATAGATGCACCCTTCTGCGGCGTAGACCTTCTGACCCGCAATCGCGCTGCCCGGCAGGCTCGGCGGGGAGACGTCGCCTGTGTCCTCGGCCACCACGGCTTGGAGGTGTCCGAGTTGAAAATACGGATAGGCCACCAGACCGACCCACGAGCTGGCGAATGCGAGGAAGATTCCGGTGAAAATCAACGGGAGACTGTTCATACAGCGGCAACCTCCTCAGGAGCAGGCTTGGCGAAGAGCGTCGCCACCGTCTGGCGCGATCCCAATTTCAAAAGCATCTGAACGAACAGGATGGCAAAAATCACGTGTCCTGCGGTCATGAGGATCCCTGCGATTCCACGAACGAAGCGCCAGGGCCACGCCAGTGTGACGATCGACATGAAATTCACGCCGGGGTCATTCAGGCCAAATCCCTCCAGGATTCCGCCAAGGGTCAGGCTTACCACCATGAGGATGATTCCGATCGCGCACAGCCAGAAGTGCCAGCGGATGAGTGCGGCGGACGGCCATTCCCAGTTCACCAAGCGCGGGACGATGTAATACATCGCCCCGAACATCATCATGGTAAAAAAGCCGTACAGCCCCAGATGCGAGTGACCGATCGTGTAGTCCGTGAAGTGGGTCAATGCGTTCAGGCTCGGAATCGCCATGAGGCTCCCTTGGAAACTGACCAGCGTGTAGGTCATCGCGCCGAAGACGGTGAACCGGAGCGTGGGGCTCCATTTGAGGGCGCCGAAGTGACCCCGCATCGTCATGTGGTGATTGATGGCGACCGTGATGACCGGAATGAACATCATGATGCTTGCGACGACACTCGCGCTCACCATCCATGCGGGGAAGGGGCCGCCGATCAGGTGATGCATCCCGTTCCAGCTGTAGAAGAGAATCAGCGACCAGAAACCGAGGATGCTGAGGTAGTAGCTGTGAATCGGACGGCCGATCACTTTCGGGATCATGTAGTAGGCGCTGGCAAGTCCGATCGGGGTGAACCACAGACCCAACACATTGTGGCCGAACCACCAGTTGACCGCGGCTTGCGCGCTCCCCTGAATGGGTTCCCAGTTCAGCAGGATATTGGCCGTCGCGTACAACCACGGGAAACAGACAAACGCCGCGAGTAGGTACCACTGCGAAACGTAGACGTGCCCGGGCTTGCGGAACCGGAACATGATCAGCGTCCAGATCGCAATGAATGCAAACGAGATGAAGAGGAGAGGGGAGGCAAAATTCGGGAACTCCAGCCACTCAACCGACGTGCTGTATCCGGCGAGGATTCCCAGCACCCCGAGCAGCACCCCGAGATTCCAGAAGATCGCCGCGGTCACCAGCAACTTGTGATGCATCAGGCGGACCCGGCAAAGGCGCGCCATCAGCCAGATGCCGACGCCGATTCCCACCGGCGAGGCCCAACCGTAGATCACTGCGTTGAGATGCGCCGGCCGCACGCGACCGAACGTCAGCCAGCCCATGGCGTCCAGGAACGCCGGGTAGTTCATCTTGAACGATGCCACCAGGGCGAGGACGGAGCCGACGAGCAACCAAAAAATCGCTGTTCCGAAGAAGAGAAGGACTGGGAGACGAGTCGAGGCGTCGATGGCCGCCCGCTCTACCGAATCCTGAGTTTCGACCGGGGTGTTGCGCGAGGGCACCAGGGACTGAATGAGTGAGGGTTGACTCATCGGGAAACCTCCGGTTGCAAGGCGGCGGGTTGCGATCCACTGCGCGGGAGGGGGAAACGATCCGTCGCCATGCCTGCGGGCTCCGCTTCGTCAAAGATCTCTGCGGCCGCTTCGTGGAGGTTGCGGAATTGACCCGTTCGCGCCGCCCAGAAGAACGCGACCAGCGCAAGGCCGGTCGTGAAGACCAAGCCGATCACAAGGAGAATGGCGCCGACGAGCATATTAGGGTTTGGCAGGGGTGGCGGCAGCAGCAGCCGGTGAAGCCGCGGCTGCGGGAGGCGCGGCGGCCGGATCCACAATGGGATAGGCTGCGCGAGGGGTTTGTTGGTTGATCGACGCCAGAGTCAACTCCTTGGCGCGCTCTAAAGGGATGCGAACTTTTGATTCCGCACGATTGGCCCACGCGTAGGAGCCAAGCTTCTCCGCGTCGTCCTTGTGCAGGTCCTGAATGATTTTGAGCCGGTTTACTGTCTTCGCCGCTTCCTCCTGATCCACGAAGGGCTTGGAGGTCCGCAGCCATTGTCCCATCAACGCGAAGAGAGCAAGCGCCACGAGTCCGATGAGAAACATCGGCCAAATGGAACGCGGCGCGCGCGGGGCGGCGTCCGGTTCGGCGTGGGCAGGTGAAGGATGCGACATGTGCGTGGGTTAGTTTTTGAGCCGGATCGAGGCCGCAAGACGAGGGTCACGAAGCGGCCACAAGGGGGACTTGCCCAGAATGAACAGGAATGCAGTCGCGAGGGTCGTTCCCATCGCGACGAGCGAAAGAACATCAAGCGGATGAGGCCGCACCCCCGCCTTGTGAATCATCGGGAGCACGTTGATGTAATGATCCAGAAGATGAAACGCCAGAATCCAAATGGCGATCCCACACAGGACGCGCGGCATTTTCTTCAGGGGTTGTTGAAGCAGCAGAACAAAAGGAATGAAGAAGTGTCCGATCACGAGCGCCCAGTTAAGATACGCCCAAGACTCGGTATTGCGCCGCAGGAACCACGTCGTTTCCTCAGGAATGTTGGCATACCAGATCAACATGTACTGACTGAACCCGATGTACGCCCAGAAAACGGTGAACGCGAGCATGAGCTTACCCATGATGTGGTAGTGCTCCATGGTGATAATGTCGCGAAAGTACCCGGCCCCGCGCAGGGCGGTGATGATCAGCACGAGGACACACATCGAACTGAGGGCGGTTCCCGCAAAAATGTAGACGCCCCACATGGTGGAGAACCAGTGGTAGTCGAGACCCATCAGCCAATCAAAGGCCGAGAAGGTGAGGCAGATCGCAAAGAAGGGCAGAACACCGAAGGTCATTCGCCGCGCGTAAATCGTGTACTTCCCGAGGCCGTTTTGATCCTGCGCGATGGAGTTGCGCCGGAACCAAAGCGCCACAAAGGTGAAGTACACAAAGTAAAGAGCGGCTCGCGTCCAGAAGAACGGCTGATTTAAGTACTCCTGCTTCGCAACAAGAAGCGGGTCCTCTGCGTTCTCGGGCAGCATCCACTTCCAAAGGATCGGCGCGACGAAGATCAGGGGAATGAAGAGAAGGCCCATGACCGGCAGCAGCGCGGCGAGATTCTCCATCTGCCTCCGGACGACCACGCTCCATTCGGCGTCAAAACCATGATGCACCAACTGCCAAAACACGCCGCCCATGCAGATCGTGAAGAAAAAGAAAAACGAGAAAAGCCAGGAAAACGCGAACTGCTTCGGGTTGTAGGAACCGACCACGAACGTGACGATCAGGAAGATGATCGCCGTCAGGAGGAGTCCCGCAAAGCGGCTCCCGACGTGTTTGTAATCAAACACCTCGGAGCGAACCGTCGGGCTCGGGCTCGGGCCGGGTTTGAGAGTGGTCTCGCTCATGAATCGAAGGGCGTCCTCAAGTCTTTAAATCGTTGGATCGTTAAATCGCGGAAGGGTCAGGGCGTGGATTGGAGTTTCGCGAGTTCCGCTTCGGGAACGTCTGCGGTCGACGTTTCCTGGGAGCGCTGCAAGGCACGGAGGTACGCGATGATCGCCCAACGGTCCTGCACCTGGATATTCCCCCCGTAGCCCAACATCGTATTCTTCCCGTGGGTGATGGTGTTAAAAATCTCCCCGTCCGCCATATCACGGATGCGCTGTTGCAGGAGACTCTGCACGGTGGCGAGGCCCAGTTGTTTGGCGAAGCCATTCCCGGCTCCGGTCGCGCCGTGACACACCGAACAGGAAATGGTGTAGCGTTCCTGCCCACGCGCCATCGTCGTGGCGGTCACCTCAAAAGGGATGCCGGTGCCCCACTGATTTCCCATGCGTCCGGTCGCGGAGTACTCGGGCGAAGCCGTGAAGTGGATCTGTTCGTACGGACCCTGCATCTCCCCCATGGAGCCATCGACCGGCTTCTGCTGCGGCATCGCGTAACCCAGCGGCACGGTTCCCGCAACGGGTTCCCGAGCGCTTCGACCATCTGCAAAAAAGGAGCTCGAAGTCTGAGCCTTCTTTTTGGGCTGATGATCCATATCCGGGAAAACTTCGATCGGCGGCCGGGAAAAGTGCATCCCGCGAAAGCCCGCCATGCCGACGATCAAAACGATCAGAAATCCAAATCCGAGGAAGAAGTATTTGAGCATGTCAGTCCTCGTGAATCAGCGTTACTTCCCGACCGCCCAAAGATTCCAACATCTCGCGGGTCTCCCGGGTGACGAATTTGGGATCGCGGGCCTCGATCGCAAGGAAGAATCCGTCGGCCGATACCTGCGCAAACCGGTCCCAGTTGAACATGGGATGATTCAAGCGTGGCAAACCATTGAGAATAAGCATGCCGAACACCGCCGTGAACGCAGAAAACAAAATGGTGAGCTCAAAAATGATCGGGAAAAACGCCGGGATCGTGAAGAAATCGACCGGCTTGCCATTCACGATCAGCGGGTAAAGGATCGTGGACGGGATAAAGGTAAGACCCAATCCCGTGGTCGCCCCGGTGAGGCCGCCGCAAAAGACCAGCTTGCTCAGAATGGAACGCTTCAGGCCCATGGCCTCATCCATTCCATGAATCGGGAACGGAGAAAACGTGTCCCAGAACTTGAACCCCGCATCGCGCACCTGCTCAGCGGCATGGAACAGGTCCGCCGCAGAATCAAACCGTGCGGCGATCGCGTGAACCGGAGATTGGAGGTTTCCTGTGGCGTCCATCAGTGCGCTTTCGTGGTTGCGGCATGCACGACCGGTACAATCGGCGCATCATGCGAATCATGCCCGCCTTCGGGATGATGATGGGGATCAGACTCCGGGAGAATCGCCTTAACCTCAAACATGCAGATCATGGGCAGGAACCGGACAAAAAGGAGGAACAAGGTCAGAAACAAACCAAACGTCCCGGTGAAGGTCGCGATATCCACCCAGGTCGGATGAAACATGCCCCACGCGGATGGCCAGAAATCCCGGGTGAGCGTCGTGGCAATGATCACAAAGCGCTCAAACCACATGCCCGCGTTGACCAGCATGCAGACAATCATGACGACGAGCAGGTTGCGGCGCATCGCGGGAACCCAGAAGATTTGCGGCGCGATGACGTTGCAGAACATCATGCTCCAGTACGCCCACCAATAAGGTCCGAACGCACGATTCCAGAACGCCGCCCGCTCGTAGAAGTTCGCGCCGTACCACGCGATGAAAAGCTCCATGATGTACGCGTACCCCACGATGGATCCGGTGAACAAAATGATCTTACACATCTTGTCGATGTGACCCGGCGTGATGAGGTCCTTCAGCGGAGGATAAATGAAGCTCGCGGGAATCATGAGGGTGAGCACCATCGCGAATCCACCGAAAATGGCACCCGCCACGAAGTACGGCGGGAAAATGGTGGTATGCCAACCCGGCACCACGGACGTCGCAAAGTCGAACGAAACGACGCTGTGCACGGACAAAACCAGCGGCGTGGAAAGGCCGGCCAGGAGCATGTACGCCATTTCATAATGACGCCACTGCCGATTCCCCCCGCGCCAACCCAACGCGAGAATGCCGTACGCCAACTTGCGAATCTTCGTCGTCGCCCGGTCCCGCAGCGTCGCCAGATCGGGAATGAGACCCGTGTACCAGAACAAAACGGAAACCGTGAAATACGTCGAAACCGCAAACACGTCCCACAGGAGCGGACTCCGGAAGTTCTGCCAAATGGCATTCGAGTTCGGCACCGGCGCAAGGAACCACGCCATCCAGACGCGTCCGATATGCAACGCCGGATAAATGCCCGCACAAACCACCGCGAACAACGTCATCGCTTCCGCCGCCCGGTTAATGGACGTGCGCCACTTTTGGCGGGTGAGGAAGAGGATGGCGGAAATCAGGGTGCCCGCGTGACCGATACCGATCCAGAACACAAAGTTCGTGATGTCCCACGCCCACGCGACAGGTACGTTGTTTCCCCAAACGCCGACGCCGGTCGCGATCAGGTAGCCAAGACATGCGAAGCACACCAGCGCGAGGGGCGCCGTGATCAGGATCGAAACCCACCACCAGAAAGGCGTCTTCGCTTCGACAATGGAACTGACATAGCGGCCGATCCATTCCGTCCGGCGATCGCCAAGGACGAGCGGAACGCGGTCCACCTTCTTGGCGTAAGGATCAGAAACGGGCGCGGGCGCTGGTGAAACGGCTGACATGGTGTTAGTGTCCTGAGGAGTTCACGGGTGGTGCCTGTTCCGCATCGTGGGCCGTCGTGCCACTCGAAAGTTGTGGTTCGCCATGACCGTTCTCGTGACCATGACCCCCGCCATGTCCATGGCCGTGGGCTTCGGTATTAATGTGGCCGACCTTGTCCGCACCGGGCATCGCCATGTTCGGATTCTTAATCCGCGCCAAATAAGTCACCCGCGGCCGGGTGTTGAGGTACTTCAGCGTCACGTAGCCGCGATCGCTGGCGCGGAGCTTCGTCACCCGCGCGTTCGGATTGTTCTCATTGCCAAACACGATCGCGTCGCTCGGGCACGCCTGCTGACACGCTGTCTTAAACTCGCCGACAGGGGTTTGCGAACTCGGAGTCGGACCCGCCTGCACCAAGCGCGCGATTTTTGCCTCCTCAATTCGCTGAATACAGAAAGTGCACTTCTCCATCACGCCACGCATGCGGACCGTGACATTTGGGTTCTTCGACATCTTCAGGCTCTCCGCCATGCCCTTCTTGGCGAGCGGGCCAAAGTAAAGCTGGTCGATCGGGCGCTCGTTGTAATCGAAGAAATTGAACCGCCGGACTTTCCACGGGCAGTTGTTGGAGCAATACCGCGTGCCGATGCACCGGTTGTACGCCATCAAATTGAGCCCATCCTCGCTGTGGACCGTGGCGTTGACCGGGCAAACGGTCTCGCACGGCGCATTTTCGCAGTGCTGGCACATGACCGCCTGCGCGACCATTTCCGGATTCTCCGCATCACCGGCGAACCAACGGTCGATGCGGATCCACGCCATTTCGCGGTTCTTGTGAACCTGATCTTTCCCGACCACCGGAACATTGTTTTCCGCCTGGCACGCCACGATGCACGCGTTGCAACCCGTGCACGTGTTGAGGTCGACCGTCATTGCCCACTGCTCTTTCGAGGTCAGCGGCGGGTTGGTATAAAGGGAGATGTTCGGTGGGATGTGGCTGTCCATCCCGATCGTTTGGGCGAAGGTCGGAGCCTCCTTGAACTGATCGAGCGTGCCTTCGCGGGCGTGATCGCGCCCCTCCATGCTCGCGTGCTCCTGCGTGAACGCGAGGAGGTAGGTTTCCCCGGTCGGGCGAATCGTCACGTCCGGGGCGAAGCGCCACGCTTTCGTGGTGCGAAGCGGGTAGACGTCAAAACCGACATTCTGCATCAGCGCGGAAACGTCCTTGCGGCCGTAACCGATCGCCACGCTTACCGAGTCATCCGCTTGACCCGGCGCAACGAGTGCGGCTACCGGAATCTTCGTGCTGCCGGAGGCGATTTCGAGCATGTCGCCGTTTTTGACTGCCAGCTTCTTCGCCGTGGCAGGGCTGAGCAACGCGGCGTTGTCCCAAGTCAGTTTCGTGATGAAATCCGGGGTTTCCAAGAGCCACGAGTTGTTGGCGTAACGCCCATCGTCCACGCTGGAGCTTTGCTGGAAGACGAGTTCAAACGCACCCGGGGTCGGAGGAACCGCTTTGTTGATCTCCTGAGCCACCGCGCCGGAGTTAAAAGTGGTCGCTGTGAGCGGATAAGCCGTCTCCGCGAGAAAACCGGTGCGGAGAAACTCGTTCCACGCAAAATCGAATGAATCCCCGTTCTGAGAGACCTGACGGAAGGTGTCGCGGACGAGTTCCGGTCCGACCGGCTTCGGCAACCCGGCCCAGACGGCGAGAATGTCGAGTTCCGAGAGCCCACCGTAGAGGGGGAGAATCATCGGCTGGCCCGCGGTGTACGTCCCATCGAGGGAGCGGGCGTCCGCCCAAGACTCCAGATAATGCGCCGCAGGAACGTGCCATTTCGAGACCTTGGAGGTTTCGTCCTCGAACAGACCCAGCCGCACCGAATTGGGAATCGTCTCGATGAGCGAGGCCAGAGCCAGGTCCGCCGGACCGTTGTAAGCGGGATTCCCGCCAAAGATGAAGAGGGTCTGAACGCGCCCGGCGCGAATCGAATCTGCCAGCTCCCCGATGGACGTCGTGGGCACCCCGGCGGGAACCTTCACCGCATCGATCGTGCTTCCGACATTGCCGAGACCTTCGTTTATCGCGAGGACAAGACCCTGCACCGCGCTAGACTGCTGAGCGCGCGTACCGAGGATGCCGCGACCGCGGACGTTGATCAGGTCGTCTGCACAGGCCGTGACCCACGGGTGATTCGCCCATTCCTTTGGACCAAAGGGGAGGGCGGCAACAACGGACGCCAGCGTTTTGTTCCCGGTCGCTTCCGCGACTCGCGCTCCGATCGCGGCGGCAATGGCCGGGATGTCGGATTGCTTGGCGCGGAGGCGGTGATCCGCCATGCCGCCGGTCAGCGTAAAATAGCTCTCGATGGCGTACAGCCGGTTCATCGGCAACCCGGACTGAGCGGGATCCCGCCGGGCGGAGAACCCGCGGGCGAAGTCCACACCCACCTCGCCGCAGTTCAGGAAATCGTAATCCAGAGCGACCACCACATCCGCCTTGTCGAACCTGGGAATCAACCGGACCCCGTCGCCGTAGGCCAGCGCTGTGATTTTCGCCTGATCGCCGTCCCACGGTTCGTAGTCGGTCCACGTGGCCTTGGGGAACTGCGTCTGAACCAAGGTGCGCAGTCGGTCCCGGGTCGGCGAATCCGCCTGCTCCGAGAGAAATGCCAAGCCTTCGCCCTGGTTGGCGAGATGGTCCTGCCGGAGTTGGTTGAGCTGGGTATCCCAGGCGGCGACGTCTGTTTGGACCCCTTTGTTCAGAAACGACTTCGACCGATTGGGATCGTAGAGATCGAGAATGGTAGCCTGAGCGAACCCGGTTGTTCCGCCGTTGCTGTTCGGGTGGAGCGGGTTGCCCTCGATCTTGGTGGGTCGACCATCGACCGTCGTGACCACCAGCGGCTGAGCTCCGACGCGGCTTGGCATCGAAGTTGCGTAGTGGAGGAACTTCCCGGGGATGGTCCACTCCAGCGTCTTGGTGAATGGAACGAGGTGCGCCTCGGGGCGGCGGCAGCCGGAGAGGCCGATGCCGGCGAGGGCTGCGGAGGCTCCCATGAGGCGGACGAAATCGCGGCGCGAGATCCCGCTTTCTTCAAAATACTGAGCTCCCTGCGGAAATTCGCGCTCGAGCGACTCCACGAACTCCGGGGAGTTTTCCAGTTCTCCGAGGCTACGCCACATCTTCGGCGACGTTTCCCGGGCGGGGTGGGGAAGGATCCGCTTCATCGGTGGCAACCTCCGCACGTCACCGGGGGATTCACTTCCCACTCTTGCTTGAACTTCATTCCAATATCCTGCTGCGTCTCCCCTGCGGCGGGCTTCCACTTCATGTTATAAATTTCTGTCGGAGGACGGAGGTGATTCTGCGGTGCCCGGTGGCATTCCAAACACCACGCCATGCTCTGCGGCTCATGCTGATACACAACGGGCATCGCGCTGACGTCGCCGTGACACGAGTAACAACTCACACCCCGGTTCACGTGCACCGCATGGTTGAAATAGACGTAATCCGGCGCTTTGTGAATGCGTACCCAGTTGACCGGCTGACCCGTGGTCCAGCTCTTGCGAACCTCCGCCAGCTTCGGACTGTTCGCGCGAATCTGGGTATGGCAGCCCATACAAGTCTGTGTCGTGGGCACATTCGAGTGGGAGGCCACCTCGACGAAACTGTGACAATAGCGACAGTCCATCCCAAGCTGTTCCACGTGAATCACATGCGAAAAAGGAACCGGCTGGGTCGGCTCATAGCCGACCCGCGTGTACTTCGGAGTGAAGTAGTACCAGATGCCGCAAACGAGCAGCGTGACGACCGCACCGGCACAAATAACGATCTTGAGCGGCAGCCAGTTGGTCCAGCGCGGAAAGAGGTTGGCCATCTGAGATGATTAACGGTCGGAAAGCACAGTTCGACGCGCTTGAGCGCGAGAAATGATGCTATTATTAGCAAATTTAATAGCAACCACATTTTCGCACGATCCACCCCAAAATTTGCTGCAGACAGATAGAGGTCGGAAAATGGGCATGCGGAGCGGTGGAAAGGCCGCACACTAGCAAAAAACTCGTCGCGCCTGTCAAGAAGAGCGCGTATGAAAATTGCGCTCACCCTTTGAAACTTTTCTTCCGCCCGACTTTTCGAAATTGCCGATGGCTTGCGCTCGTGTGCGTCTTCCTCGCCGCGGCCCCCCTCCACTCCGAAGAAGCACAGGTCGCCCAGGTCGACCTTCCCAAGGCCATCCTTCGTTTGGGCCGGGGCATTGCGGAGGTGCAGGTTGCCGACGATGACCTGGAACGCAGCACCGGCCTGATGTTCCGCGACACCTTGGGCGAGAACGAAGGAATGCTCTTCGTCTTCGACCGCCCCAACCAAACCGCATTCTGGATGAAAAACACCCGCGTTCCCCTCTCGATCGCCTACATCAACTCATCGGGTCGGATCCTCGATATCTACGACCTCAAACCCTACGACGAAACGACGGTGCCGAGTCGGTTCGATTCCGTCCTTTACGCCCTGGAGATGCCATCCGGTTGGTTCGCGAAGCACGGGGTGCTTGCCGGAGATCTTGTGGAGGGTCTCCCCCGGAGGAAGCCATGAACCACACCCCGCTTCTTCAAGCCAGCCAACTGCGGCGCACGTTCAAGGTGGGGGGTCGAACGATCGATGTCCTTCGCGGCATCGATTTTTCGATGGATGTGGGCGAGGCGGTGTTCCTGCTGGGTGCATCCGGTGCGGGAAAGACAACGCTCATGTACACGCTGGCCGGGCTGGAGCGACCGGAGTCCGGCACCGTGCATTTCGACGGCCTGCCGATCTATTCGCTGCCGCAGTCGAAAATGGAGACGCTTCGGAACACGAAGATGGGATTTGTTTTCCAGGCGTATTTCCTTCTTCCCGAACTGACCGCTCTCGAGAATGTCCTCCTCCCAGCGATGATCGGCGGTCAGAACCGGCAGCGTCAGGCGGAAGAGCTGCTGGATCGCGTGGGGCTAAAGGACCGCATGCATCACCTGCCGTCCGAACTCAGCGGCGGCGAGCAGCAGCGGGTGGCCATTGCGCGATCCCTCGTCAACGACCCCCGCATGGTCTTCGCGGACGAACCCACGGGCAATCTGGATTCTGCAACGGGTGCCTCCATTGTTGAACTCCTACTCGGACTCGCCCGGGAAGACGGACGCGCCCTGCTTGTGGTGACCCACGACGGAAGACTGGCGGACAAGGGAACCAGGGTGTATCAAATTGCCGACGGAATGATAAAAAATTGAAACCCCTTCCGGAGCGGATGCGTTACCTTCATTAGTTCTAATACCTTCAAATCTTCAATGCCTGCCGAACCTGAGTCTCCCGAAAAATCACGCGTCGTGCCGCAACTGTTCGTTGCGAACGATGCGGACGCTTCTGAATGGGAGGAGTTCGACGAAACGCTCGGAACGATTTGCCAGGGATTCCCACAACTCACCCCGCCCAATGCGCTTAAGGTGCGTCTACTTTCGAAGGTCAGCGGGAAGCTCGCGCTGCGCCAGCTCGAAGAGGCGTTCGAGGGTCGGCAGGATGCCGTGGTCGTCGCCGATGCGAATGGCTGTGTGTCATGGGTCAACGCCGGATTCACCTCGCTGTGCGGATATTCGATTGAGGAACTTCGTGGTCGCAAGCCGGGCAGCCTGCTCCAAGGCACCGCTACAGATTCCGCTGCGGTGAAGGCCATGCGCGATGCGGTGATCGAAAACACCTTCTGCTCGGTCGAGCTAGTCAACTACCATAAGAACGGGGATCCCTATCTGGTGTCGATCGACCTTGCCCCGCTCGCATCGTCGCCCGGCGCCCAGCCGCACGGCTACATCGCATTCGAGAGGAAGATCCGCTCCCTCGCCGCCTAAACCGCTGCTGTCACGAACACCCCTCGACCGTCCCCGCCGACCGCTGCGCCGCTGCGCCGCCGCGCGACCAAAACTTGACACCGTTTCGCATCCGGGGGACGGGTGGCAGATGTCCGACACGCCGCTGGTCATCGCAGGCCGCACCTTCCGATCCCGCCTCCTCGTGGGAACGGGTAAGTTTTCTTCAAACGAGGAAATGCGCGACGCCCTCGACGCGAGCGGTGCAGAGATTGTAACGGTCGCGCTCCGCCGGGCGGATCTTTCCGGGAAGGGGGACGCCTTCGCGAACATCCTCGATTTCATCGATCCCGAGCGCTTTCTCCTGCTTCCAAACACCAGCGGCGCAAACACCGCTGCGGAGGCGGTCCGCCTCGCCCGACTCGCCGCAGCCGCCGGGCTGCCGAAGTGGGTGAAACTCGAAATCCATCCGGATCCGCACTACCTCCTCCCCGATCCCATCGAGACCCTCGAGGCCGCGCGCATCCTCGTTCAGGAAGGTTTCGTCGTCCTCCCCTACATCAACGCAGATCCCGTGCTCGCGAAGCGACTCCAAGACGTCGGCACGGCCACCGTCATGCCCTTGGGCTCGCCGATCGGCAGCAACCGGGGCTTGGAAAGCCGGGCGCAGCTTTCCATCATCATTGAACAGGCAACCGTGCCCGTCATCATCGACGCCGGCATCGGCGCCCCCAGCCACGCGGCGGAGGCTTTCGAACTGGGAGCAGACGCGATTTTGGTCAATACCGCCATCGCCGTTGCCAACGACCCGGTTCGCATGGCCCGGGCGTTCCGTGCGACGGTGGAAGCAGCGCTCGAGGCCAGAGCGGCCGGGCTGCCGTCAAAATCCGATTCCGCCTCCGCCACCAGCCCGCTGACCGGGTTCCTGCGCGCCGAGTAGCGCCGCTAGTGTAGCCACCATGAAGGACATGAAGAGCATGAAGATGAGCGAGTGAGATATTCTGACCTCGCTTGCTCTCGTTCACCGAACGGGTGCACGAGTGAACGCATCGGACCTTTTGGAAGCCATTTCCTTCATGCCCTTCCTGTTCTTCATGGTGGAATCCGCTGTTCAATACGTGGTGCGCTGAACGGTCGTGGTCGTCGCAGGGGCCACCACGGTCGTTGTGCGGGCACTTGGGGTCACTGTTGTGACGCTCTCACGCGTGGTCGTCGTTTCGACGCGGTCGGGAGCAACCACGCAGCCGCTCAGGCCGCAGGCGGCAACGGTGACGAGGGAGAGAAAAAGTGACTTGGTTTCGGTGTTCATAGAGTTGATGTCTACCTGCAGATCGCGTCTTCTGCCCCCGTCGGCTGTGTAATATCGCATGCCGGAAATGCGCCGCAGCGACTGAGGGTCCGATTTTCCCGCCGACACGCGGTTTATCTCTTGACGAAATTGGCGACACTGAAGGATTTACACACTCCACCCTACGCGCATTTGCCTCCCAACTTTATGAACACAGTTTACTTGGTCGCCAACGGAGACCTCCGCCTGTCAGCGAATCAGAAATGCCAGGCTGCGCAGGAAGAGATGGAAAGGCAAATTGTCGCGGCCATCGAGCACGAAGGATGGAAAGTGCAGCGTGCGCACGGGATAGATCCCGTCAAACAACACGGCTTCATCGACAGCCAAAAGTACGGGATGGAAGTCTTCCGCAACCTTCCCGTCGATGCTCCCCTGATCGTCGCAGAAGCGGTGTGGCAGTACAGCCACCACCTGCTCCATGGCCTGCTGACCCACAAAGGTCCAATCCTCACCCTCGCAAATTGGAGCGGGACCTGGCCCGGACTCGTGGGAATGCTGAACCTCAACGGCTCTCTCACGAAGGCAGGAGTAAAGTACAGCTCACTCTGGAGCGAAAACTTCGACGACTCGTTTTTTCTCACGGAACTCCGCCGCTGGCTGCGCAAGGGGAAAGTGCGCAACGACGAGAGTCATGTCGTCGGCTTCAAACACGCAAAGATCCCGGACGCTGCAGAGAAGATCGGGCGCCGGTTCGCCAAGGAGTTCCGCAAGCACAAGTACATCATGGGCATCTTCGATGAAGGGTGCATGGGCATGTACAATGCCATCATCCCGGACGAGCTGCTTCACCCGACCGGCGTCTTCAAGGAGCGGCTGAGTCAGTCCTCCCTCTACGCCAAGATGTTGACGGTGTCCGATGAGGACGCCAAGGCCGTCTTCGACTGGTATGTTGCCAAGGGGATGACGTTCAAGTTCGGCAAGGATGAGGCGACGGAGCTGACCGTCAAGCAGGTGCTCGAGCAGTGTAAAATGTACATCGCTGCGGTTCGCATCGCGGACGAGTTCGGGTGCTCCACCATCGGCATCCAGTACCAGCAGGGCCTGAAGGACCTGACGCCGGCCTCCGATTTGGTCGAGGGCACGCTCAACAACGTGGATCGCCCGCCGGTGTTTTCGGAGGATGGCCGCGAACTGTTCAAGGGCGAGGCGTTGCCGCATTTCAATGAGGTCGACGAATGCGCCGGGCTCGATGGGCTGATCACCTACAAGCTTTGGCGGGATCTCGGTTTCGCTCCCGAGAACACGCTTCATGACCTTCGATGGGGTCGCGAATACAAGGACGACAAAATCGATGATTTCGTGTGGGTGTTCCTAATTTCCGGTGCCGCACCACCCGAGCACTTTGTGGGCGGATGGGCGGGAGCCTCCGGTGAGCGTCAGCCCTCGATGTACTTCCGCCTCGGCGGCAGCACCCTCAAGGGCATCAGCAAACCGGGTTGGATCGTTTGGAGCCGTGTGTATATCGCGGATGGCGTACTCAACTACGACACCGGCCTCGCCGAGGTGGTGTCGCTTCCGGAAGACGAAACGCTGGACCGCTGGAATCTCACCACCTCCCAGTGGCCCATCATGCACGTCGTGTTGGAAGGAATCACGCGGGATCAAATGATGGCCCGTCACAAAGCCAACCACATCCAGGTCGTTTACGCCCCGACCAAAGCAGCCGCGAAGCGCGGGCTGTACGCGAAAGCGGTGGCCATGCACGAACTCGGGATGCAAGTCGCCATCTGCGGCGATGCCTGACCGCCGCAATGGACGTCGTGATCGACCAACTGCTCCGCCTCTCCCACGACCTGGGAAACGAAAACCGCCATCTCGCGATGCTCGGCGAAGGCAACACGTCCGCCCGACTCGGGGAGGACACCTTCCTCGTGAAAGCAAGCGGCAGCAGCCTTTCGACCCTATCGGAAGCCGACGTCGTGGAGTGCCGGTTCGCTCCGCTGCTCCAGCTTCTCGATGCTGAGAACCTGTCCGACCAGGAAGTGGATGACGCCCTGTTCGGTTGTCGCGTGGACACTCAGGCCAAGAAACCGTCGGTCGAGGCGCTGTTCCATGCGTACCTGTTGCAGCTGCCCGGAATCCAGTTCGTCGGGCATACGCACTCCATTACGGTGAATCAAATCCTGTGTTCCCCTCGTGCGGCGGAATTCGCGGAGCGGCGATTGTTCCCCGACGAAATTGTCTGCTGCGGACGGCGCTCCGTGCTCGTGCCGTACACGGATCCGGGATTGCAGTTATCGCGGGCGATTCGTGACGGCGTCCGGGCATTCCTCGAGGCCGAGAATTCCCTGCCGCGCGTCATTCTCCTCGCCAATCACGGAATCATCACGCTCGGAGCCAGCGCCGCTGCGGTGGACGCCGCGATGCGCATGTGCGCTAAAGCCGCGGAAATCTTCGTCGGCGCCGCAGCCCTCGGCGGACCCATTTTTCTCACTGCGGAAAATGTCGCCCGCATCCAGGGTCGACCCGACGAGGCGTACCGCCAGAAAATGCTCAAGATCTGAGCGCAGAACGTGGCGGGGGCAGCCTGCCCCCGCTTGATACACCCAAAAGGGGCGGGCCGCCCCTTTCACTTCCAAACCGCCGGTTCCATGCCCTCGAAACTGAAGCCCCGAACGCTCCCGGAATTGTACCGACTCGCTGCGGAAACGTACGCGGGGCTCGCCGCGTTTGCGACGCGAACTGCGGATGGCGAGTTTGAAAGCGTGTCGTTTGCCGAGCTGTACGACCGCGGACTCGCGCTCGCTGCGGCACTACGGGAGCTCGGCGTTCAAGCGGGGGACAGAGTCGCGTTATTTGCGGACAACCGGATCGAATGGATCACGGCGGACTACGCCGTACAGCTTTGCGGGGCGGCGGACGTGCCACGGGGATCCGACGTCACCGAGGCCGAAATCCGCTACATCACCCAACATGCCGAGACGCAAGTCGTCTTCATTGAGGATGCGAAGCTGCTGGAGAAGTTTCGCCGCGCGACGGCCGAACAGTCCTTCCGTCATGTGATCCTGATGGACAGGCGGGGCGGGGTTCCCAGCGGCGTTCTCGGCTTCCAGGAGCTTCTCGAGCGCGGTCGCGAGCTCCGCGCCCAGGGCGACCGTTCCGTCGAGGAAACCATGGCCGCCATCCGACCGGACGATATCTTCACGATCATCTACACATCGGGAACGACCGGCACCCCCAAGGGCGTCCCGCTTTCCCACGCCAACATGTGTTCGCAGATCCGCTGTCTGCCGTTCACCCTCCACCCGGGCGAACGCGCGCTTTCGATCCTGCCCGTCTGGCATAGCTACGAACGAGTCTTCGAGATGGTGACCATCGCCTACGGCGCGACGACCTATTACACCAGCCTGCGAACGATCGGCGAGGATCTCCGCAACGTGAAACCCACCGTCATGGCCTCGGCGCCGAGGCTCTGGGAAAGCCTGCACCATCGGATCCTCGATAAAATGGAGTCCGCACCGCCCCCCCGCCGCGCGCTCTTCCGCGCCGCGTACGCCGTCGCCAGGAACGTGCAGCGCGCCCGGCTCTTTTTTGGCGGACAAGACCTCCAACTGACCCCACGGAGCCGAACCGAGTGGTTAGCCGCGTGGGTGGGACATGCCATGTCCCTGGTCGTTTCGCTCATCCCCTTCCTCGTCCTGGATGGGCTGGTTCTTCGCAAGTTGCGAGAGGTCGTGGGCGGACACTTCCGGGGAACGATTTCCGGGGGCGGTGCGCTGCCGCCCCACGTGGACGAGTTTTTCAACTACATCGGCATTCCCGTGCTCGAAGGATACGGGCTGACCGAAACCTCGCCGGTGCTCGCTGTCCGAACCTGGGATTACCTCGTCATCGGCACGGTCGGCCGTATTTTCAAGGAGACGGAAGTCCGGATCTACGATCTCCAAACCGGCGAAATTCTTTACCCCGACCGCTCGCGCAAGGGACGCGGACGCGGCCTAAAGGGCGAGATCGTCGTGAAGGGTCCCCAAGTAATGAGCGGGTACTACAAAGACCCCGCGCGAACCGCGGAAGTTCTCCACGATGGCTGGTTCCGAACCGGGGACATCGGCATGGTCACTTTCAACGACTGCATCAAAATCATCGGGCGGTGCAAAGATACGATCGTCCTGCTGAACGGGGAAAACGTCGAACCCGTACCGATCGAAAACCGCCTCTGCGAGTCGCCCCTGATCTCCCAATGCATGGTGACGGGTCAGGATCAGAAATTCCTTGGCGTGCTCATTGTCCCCAATCTCGACGCCTTTCGCGCGGCCGGGATTCGCGCCGCCAACGTGGCGGAGTTGGAGTCCCTCCCGGAAGTCGCGGAACTCGTCAACGCCGAACTAAAACGACTCGTCAGCACGGAAACCGGATTCAAGGCGTTCGAGCGAATCGTCAGCTGGCGCCTCATATCCAAAGCGTTCGAAGTCGGCGATGAACTCACCTCAACGTTCAAACTCAAGCGTCATGTCATCTCGGAGAAGTACGCGGAAATCCTGAAATCACCATGAAGAGCATGAAGAGCATGAAGATCTTTAAAACATGATCCCTTCATGCTCTTCATGCTCTTCATGGTGAGCCAATCCCCCGGTCAGGGCGTTGATCCCACGGCGACTTTTTCTGCGACGGCGTCGATTTTATCCACGATCGCCTTGTTTTCCGGATCGAGAGCGATGGCTTTGCGCCAGTAGCTGAGGGCGAGCGGGAGGTTGCCGAGTTTTTGGTAGACGTCGCCGATGTGGTCGAGGACGACGGCGTCGGGTTCCGGCAGCAACTCCGCTGCGCGGAGGAGTTCGTTGAGGGCCTCGTTCGTGCGGCCCATCCGGAAGTAGACCCAGCCAAGGCTGTCGCGGTAGGCGGCGTTCTCGGGTTCCGCCTGGAGGGCGCGTTGGATGAGCTGTTCCGCCTCCGCGAGGTTCTGATTTCGGTCCGCCCACATGTAGCCCAGATAATTGTAGGCGCGGGCGGCGGCTGCGGGAGCGAGCGAGATGGATTTGCGCAGGAGGTCTGCGGCGCGATCGAGTTTCCCGGCTTGCTCGGCTACGGCTCCGTAGTTGAAGTAGAAATCGCTGTCGAGCAGCTGCGGGTAGCGCGTGGAGAACTCGACGGCCATTTTTTCGAATGCCCTGATCGCCTCGTCGTGCCGTTTGGCCTGGCTCAAAGCCACGGCATGGAGGACGGCGAACTTTGGATCCGGGAAGCGTCGCATGGCATCCTCGAGTTGGAGGACGGCTTGCGCGGGCTTGCGAGCCCGGTCCAGCAGCAGGACGATGAGCCGCTCCTGGCGTTGGGGATCGTCGGGTTCGAGCAAGACCGCCTGTTGCAGCGCCGCCACGCAGCGGTCCCAGTTGTTCCGGCGGGCATACAGCTCCGCGAGTGCCTCGTAGGCTTTCAGATTCAGCGGGTCGCCCTCGACAATCGTTTCAAACAGTTTCGTGGATTCTTCGAACTGCCCGTTCTCAAAGTAACACGCGGCGAGCTTCACGCGGGCATCATCAAGGCCCGGCCGGAGTTCCAGAGCGCGCTCCAGCAGCGGGATCGCCCGCGGCACCTGTTGCGAAAGAATGTAGAAGTACGCCACCTTGGTCAGGATGTCCGGCTGCGTATCCGCGTACTTGGCCGCCTTCTCAAAAATCGCACTCATTCGCTGGACGTCCGACAGCGAGATCTTCCCATCCTCCCGAAGAAGCACCCGCCCCACAAAATCGCCAAGCTCCGCCCAGTATTGCGCCTCCTGGGTATCCACCTTTGACGCCCTTTCAAGGATCGCGAATGCCTTCGCCGTATGCCCCTGGGCTTGATGAATCTCCCACAGCGCCTCGTAGGAACTGAACTCCCGCGGCGCAATTTCGAGGGCGCGATTCGCGTACTGCAGGGCAAGTTCGGGCTTCCCCAATTGACGCAGATAAATCGAGGAGAGCGCCAGGCACGGAGTCGCGCTCCGCGGCGAGGCCTTAATGGCGTCCTTCAGGACGCTGATCGCTTCCGCACTCTCGCCCCGACGCAAGTGATCATCTGCCACCTTGATCGCAAGATCGATGAACCCGGGGTCCAGATCTAGGACGCGACGGAACCGCTCAAACGCACTCTGCGGACCCGCAGCGTCCTCGTCTAATAGCCCGGCAATGTAATACGACACCGCCCGGGCACTGCGCTCGCTTTTCTCATCGAGTTCAACGTACCGCGGTTGGAGAAGTCCATCGTCGGTCTGAAAATCGGGAACGGCCGCATTCGCACAGTCCACCGGCAGACCCGCAAACGCCACGAGTGCGAGAGCAGAGGTCTGGGCAACAGCATGACCAACCCACCCTTGGATCCGGGCTTTGCGGCTGACCATTCCGGCCTTCATGCCGCGAATGTAGTCCCTACGACTTGTAACGCAAACGCTTCTTGTGCCGGTTGGCCTTCATGCGCTTGCGTCGCTTGTGCTTGGCGATTTTCGCTTTTCTACGTTTTTTTAGGGAACCCATTCGGTATCTGCGGTCACGAGACGATCAATAAACAACTTTGTTGAGGGGATATTCAATAATCCCCTCCGCCCCCAGCACTTTGAGCCGGGGGATAATTTCGCGCACGACCTTTTCGTCGATGACGGTTTCCACGGCCACCCATTCCGGCTGAGCCAAGGGCGAAACTGTAGGATTCCGCAGGGAGGGCAATGTCTCAAGCAAAATCTTCAAATTCGCCGCAGGGAGATTCATCTTGAGCCCCACCTTGTCCCGCGCCTGCAACGCCGCGCGCAACAACAAGAGCAAACTGTCCATCTTCGCACACTTCCATTCGTCGCCTTCGACCTGCCTCGCAGAAATGAATACCGGATAGGACTCCATCAGAGTGTCCACAATGCGCAAATTGTTCGCCCGCAGCGATGAACCGGTCTCCGTGATATCGACAATCGCATCCACAAGGTCGGGGACTTTCACCTCGGTGGCCCCCCACGAGAACTCGACATGCGCCTCGACCCCATGCTTGGCAAGGAAGCGCTTGGTGAGCCCGACCGCTTCCGTTGCAATCCGTTTACCCTGAAGATCCTTCACGGTCCGGATCGCGGAGTCCTCCGGCACGACCAACACCCAGCGCGTCGGGGCCGCGGTGGCCTTGCTGTAGGGTAGTTCCCCGCGCGTCACCACGTCCGAGCCATTCTCCTCCACCCAGTCACGGCCCGTGATTCCACAATCCAGAAACCCGTCTTCCACGTACCGGCTGATCTCCTGCGCCCGCAGCAAGGTGAGCGAAAGGTCCGCGTCATCCACCACCGGGCGATAGGATCGACGCGTCACGGTGATGGTAAATCCGGCCTTGGCAAAAAGGGCAATGGTTTGGTCCATGAGGCTTCCCGAGGGAATACCTAGGGTCAAAGTACGGGGTGACGTCATCGCGGGAAAATAGAGTCTCTTCGCGGAATATCCAGTCCGCATGCAATCGGAAGGCTCGCAAAGGTCACTTGCCGACTTGCCCGGGAACCCGCGAGAGGGCAGGGTGTCCCGATGCATCGGTTGTTCCACTTCGTCAAGACGGAGGCGACGAAGTTGGTCGATCTGAAGGATCAACCCCATGCGATCGCCGGTGGGGTGGCAGTTGGCATGTTTCTGGGATTCACCCCGCTCTTCGGATTGAAAACGGTCCTCGCGTTCGCGATCGCCTGGTGCCTGCGATACAGCAGGATCGCGGCGCTGGTGTCGGTTTCGCTTCACGACATTCTGACTCCGCTGTGGCCGCTGATTCTGACGGCGGAATACGACATGGGACGGTGGATTCTCAAAAAACCGCACGGACTCCCGGAGGGACTGCGGCTGCATCACCTCGAATTCCGCCATTTGTTCGAATGGACAACGATCGTCGACATCGGGGTGCCCGTCCTGCTCGGTTCGATGTTTTTTTCGATCCCTGCGGCCCTGATCGCATATCCCCTGGTATTTCGGATTGTGCAGCGCAGGGCCGCACGGAGGATGGCAGACGCGCGATCTTGAAGCGTCCGCGTTGAAAATCCCCGCCGTCCCGTTATGCTCTCCCCATGACCGCCAGCGAAATGTCCGAAATTCCCGCTTCGCCGGGTCGGGTCGGCCGCTGGATCATACCCGCGCTCGTCGCGTCGCTTCTGATTCATGCCGCGTTCGTGCTCTTCGCCTGGCACTTCCAGCTTGCGGTGCAAACCGAGCGGGTCCTCCCCGTTCAGGATGTCGCGCCTTTTCAAGTGCAGGAGGTGGAGCTTCCGAAGGAAATGACCGCTCAGGCCGCCGCGGAGGCACAAAAGGCATCCGCCCCCGATGCCATCCGCCCACCGGAGGAAAAGATTTCCCTCGAAAAAATGGCGGGGCCAAATGACGGCAACCCCGCCGCTCCCGCACTCGCCAGATCCCTCCTCTCAGAGAAACCCACCGTGGCGGATCAATCCTCCACCCTCCCCGCAAGCGACGCCCTCGCCGCCGTCGAACGCAGCACGGCGGTCCAGCGGACCATCGGTCGCGAAAAATCCGGAACCCCAACGGACACCAAAGTGGAGACGGCCATGGCGGAACGCGTCGCCACGGCGGTGCGCAACGGACCCGAAGCCGGCGGCAAGGTAAAGGGCTTCAGCAATCTGGACGATCTTCTCGCACAGACCGGACCCCTCCGCGCCGAGACGGCTCCGATCCTCATGCCCACGGATTTGCTGTTCGAGTACAACGAGTTCGATTTGCGCGAAACCGCGATTTCGAGTCTTCAAAAACTCGGCACGCTCATCAGCCGCAACCCGGCCGCACGGTTCATCATCGAGGGCCATACCGATTCGTTCGGAGCCCTCGACTACAACCAGCGGCTGAGTGAAATGCGCGCGGAATCGGTGAAATCATGGCTCGTTCAATCGATGGGCCTGGACGCTTCGCGGATCGAGACCCGCGGATTCGGTTCCCGCCGCATGCTGGTCCCCGCGACGGGTTCCATTGAGGAACAACGCATCAACCGTCGTGTGGAGATCGTGGTGCGGGCGCCCGCGCAACCCGCGAGCCGATGATCATTCAAAAGGAGTCCGTTCTCGCGGTTGCAGCCCGGGAACTGGCGGCAAAGGTGAAAGAGAAACCTCGGGACGCCCTCGAGGTCTACCGCCAGTTCCGCAAGATCGAGGAGCACCGGCTGCGGATGCGTCACAATGCCGGGGCCGGCGGACGCGAAACGGCGCGTCAACGCTCAGACACGGTCGATATCCTTTTCCGCGAGGTCTTTGAGAACACGATCGAGGAAACCGGCGCTGCGAAGCATCACGATGACATCGTGGTGATGGCATTCGGCGGCTACGGGCGGCGCGAGATGAATCCGTTCAGCGACGTCGACATCATGTTCGTGCACGCGGGTCGGCAGGCACCCGAGGTGGTGGAAGAGCTCATCCGGCGAACGCTCACCGCTCTCTGGGACATCGGTTTCAAAGTGGGGCACTCCACCCGCTCCATTCCGCAGGCCCTCAAGCACGCGAACACGGACATGATCATCAAAACCTCGATGCTCGAGGCGCGCTACCTCGGGGGGAGCCGGGAGGTTTACAACGATTTTAAGGCGAAGTTCGTCACGTCCTGCGTTCGTCAACACGAGGCGGAGTACATCGCATGGCGGCTGGCGAACCAGCAGGAGCTCCGCGAGAAATACGGAGCCACCGTGTTCATGCAGGAGCCCAATGTGAAGTATGGTCGCGGCGGGATGCGGGACTATCAAAGCCTCCTCTGGATCGCATTTTTCAAGGAACGGGTCGCGTCTTTGTCGAAATTGGTCGAGCTCAAATTTCTTCGCGAAACGGAGCGGCGTTCGCTGGACAAAGCTTACGATTTCCTGCTGCGCGTTCGCACGGAGATGCACTACGTGAATGGCCGCCCTTTGGATCACCTCACCCTGCAAATGCAGGGCCGCGTGGCCTCAAACTTCCGATATCCCCAGCGTCACATCCTCGGCAAGTGCGAGGCATTCATGCGCGACTACTACAGCCATACGCGGAACATCGACCTCATCACAGCGATCGCTATGGAACGGATGCGCGCGGAAGCGGTCAAACCCGCCGGCGTCCTCGAGATTCTCAATCCCCGCCGCTCCCGAATCGAGAAGTTCGACGGCTTCCACGCAAAGGACGGACTCCTGTACGCCGAGAGTCGGGACATTTTCCACGAGGATCCCTCGCGCCTCATTCGGGCGTTCCAACACATCCAATTGCGGCAGCTCAATCTCGCAAGCGATCTCAGAGAATTGATGATGCGGCGCCTCGGCCTCGTCAACCGCACCTTCCAATACGCCCGCTCCACGCGTGAGACTTTTTTGGCGATCCTCTCCCGCAAGGGGGAGGTCGGGCGGATCCTGCGACTGATGCATGAAATCGGGTTTCTCGGTCGATACCTCCCGGAGTTCGGCGCGCTCACCTGCCTGGTTCAACACGAGTTCTATCACCGGTACACGGCCGACGAGCACACCCTCGTTTGCATCGAAAAACTCGACGGCGTGCTCCTCACGGAAGATCCCAAACTCAAGAGCTACCGGGGCATTTTTCAACGCCTCGAGGATCCATCGATGCTCTATTTTGCCCTGCTCCTGCACGATACCGGCAAGGCAGCAAACCGGCGTCACCACGAGGAACAGAGCGCCATCCTCGCCCATCGCGTCGCCCGCCGACTCCAGTTGACGCCGGAACGGCGGCGTCAGTTGCTCCTTCTAGTCGATGCGCACTACACGCTTTCGCACACGTCGCAGTCGCGCAATTTGGAGGATCCCGCGACGATTGCCGAGTTTGCGGGGATCGTGAAATCGAAGCAGAACCTCGATCCGCTGATGCTGCTGACGCTGGCCGACGGCATGGGGACCAGCGACCAGAATTGGTCGGATTGGAAGGAGACGCTTGTTTGGAGTCTGTACCGGCGAACCGGCAGTTACCTCGAAAGCGGTCCCCGCTACGTGGAGGTCCTGCAAGCCGAGCGCGAGCAAATGCGTGAGCAGGTCGAGCGCAAGCTCGGGAAGGAGTTTGCCGGGGAGACCGAGGGGCATTTTTCGACAATGCCCGACCGCTATTTCGCCGCGTACGACGTGCCGACGATCACCGAGCACCTGCGCCTGTTCCGCGAGTTCCTCGAGCGCCATGTCAACGAGGGAGACGGACTGGTTCCGGTCTTCCGATGGGTGCCACGACCGGAATACGGACATACGGAGGTCTGGATTTGCGGGTGGAGCCGACCCGGTTTGCTCGAGCGTCTTTCGGGAGCGTTCCTTGCGGCGCAAATCAACGTGTTGAGTGCGGATATCTTTACCCGCGGGGACGATTTGGCGCTGGATATCTTCCGCGTGAGCGACACGAATTTTCAACCGGTGGAGAATCCCCGCGACATCGCCCGCGTGGAGCAGCTGGGAGCGGAGGCGCTGAGCACGGAGGAATTCGATTTCAAGCCCCTCATTCGGAAGGCGCGGTCTTTGCGTTCCTACCGACTCTCGCAAGATGTGGAATTGCCGACGCGCATTGTCGTGGAGAACCATTCGCATCCGATCTATACGCTGATTGACGTCCAGAGTCCGGACCGCATGGGCTTGCTGTACGATCTGCTCCGTGCGCTGCACACGGCGGGGGTGAACATCGAACTATCCCGCATCACCACCGAAATGGACGTGGCGATGGACACATTTTACGTCACGAACCGGGACGGGAATAAGATCGTCGAGGACGCTGCCATCAAGAAGCTGCAGCGTCTGCTCAAACGCGCGGCGACCGGCGGGCTGGAGGAGACGTAATTCACAGTGACAGGGTCACCCTGCCCCTGTTTGTCAAAAAAGAGGGGCTGGCAGCCCCTCTCACCACTTTCTTCATGTCCCGACTCTTCGCCCGATTCTCCCTGCGACACGCGCTGCGGCATCCCTTCCTCGCGTTGTTGAACGTCCTCAGCATCGCCGCGGGCGTTTCGGTCTTTCTTTCGGTTCGCATCGCGAATCGCTCCGCCCTCGCTTCGTTTGAGGGAGGAATCGATCTCACCGCGGGCAAGGCGCATTTGGAAATCCGGGGCAACCTCGATGAGATGCGACTGCCGGAGTTGGCGAAAATCCCGGGAATTGCTGCCGCCACGCCGCTGGTGGAGGGGATTGTCCCACTCGCCAACAGCCGGGATTTCCTCCGCATCCTCGGAGTGGACCCCTTCACCGCCGGCCCGTTCCGAACGTACTCGCTGGGTGACGGCAGCGGAGGCGACATGGACCTGGGGACGTGGCTCACTCGCCGCGACGCCCTCGCCCTGTCCTCCGCATTCGCGAAACGCAACGGGATTTCACTCGGCAACACCCTCGAAGTCGACGTCGGGGGTCGAATCATCCCGCTGACGGTGGCATTTCTCCTGGAACCAACCGATGCCGCTGCGAGCGCGGACGACCGCTATGCCGCAATGGACATCGGCTGGGCTCAGGAACTGCTCGGACTGACGGGTCGCCTCACTTCGATTTCGCTCCGCCTCACAGACCCGCGCCGTCCGGAACCCGTGATCGAGGCCCTGCGTCCGTTGTTTCCCTCCGACGTTTCCATCGCGGCGCCGACCCGGAGGGGTCGGCAAGTCGAGGCCATGCTGGCCAGCTTCCAACTGAACCTCACCGCGCTCAGCCTCGTTTCCCTGCTCGTCGGCATGTTCCTCATCTACAACACGGTTTCCGCGGGTGTGACGCGACGGCGTCCGGAGATTGGCATGCTGCGGGCGCTGGGCGTCACGCGATCGGAGGTTCGGCTGCTGTTCCTTGGCGAGGCGGCGATGTGCGCAGTGGTGGGGGGCACGCTGGGGGTCCTCGCTGCCGGTCCGATCGCGTCCGCCATGCAGGGTGGACTCTCGGAAGCCGTTTCTTCGATTTACCTGCTGCTCCGGGTGAACGCGCTCGCCGTGTCGCCGGCGGACGTCGCCCTCGCGTTGGCGCTCGGCCTTGGGGCGGCCCTGGCGGCGGCGTGGGGTCCCGCGGAAGATGCGGCGCGGACCGACCCCGCCCGCGTCCTCTTTGCGGGTTCCGCAATGGAGGCATTCGCCCCGGCTCCGCCGCGACGCTTTGTCGCCGGCCTGTGCTGCCTCGCCGCCGCCGGGGTGAGCGGCTGGGTTGCCCTAAAAACCGGCCCACCGGCGTTGGGGTTCCTCAGCGCGTTCTGCGTCCTCGCCGGGTTCTCGCTGCTGGTGCCCTGGACCACCCATGCCTTCGCACTCGCCCTCGGTGGACGCCACTCGCCCCTGCGGACGTTTCCCACCCTGCGAATCGGCGTCCAGAATCTCGGTCGGTCCCTGCACCGGAATTCCGTGACCATCGCCGCGCTCGCCGCCGCCATCGCGATGACGGTGGGCGTCGAGGTCATGATCGGATCCTTCCGCGGGAGCGTGGACCGCTGGATGGAGCACACACTCACCGCAGACATTTTCATCGCGCCCGCCGCAAACGAGCAAATCGGCCTCGTGGAATTCCTGCCGCCGGAGATGCTGACGTGGCTGCGGGCACAGCCCGAGATCGCAGAGGTCGCATCGTTCCGGGAATTGCAGGTCGAAACCGACCCCGCCCCGTTCTCCTTGGGGGTGATCGAGGGGAATGCCCGGGGCAGCTTGGAATTCGAAGGCGGGGATGCCGAAAACAAGCGAGCCCTTTGGCTGCTGCCCGGGCATGTGGCGGTATCCGAGAGCCTAGCGCAAAAGCGGCGTCTGCAAGAGGGCGATACGTTGGAGATTCCAGGTCCGCAAGGAATCGTCGCGTTGGAGGTCGTCGGGATTTACCGGGATTACACCCGTGACCAAGGCGTGGCGTTGATTCCCAGGACGACGTTCGAGGCATTTTGGAAGGATCCACGGGTGCATTCCTTGAGTCTGACGCTGCGGCCTGGGGTGGATTCCGCTGCGCTGGAGCGGCGGTTCCGCGACGCGTTTGACTCGGCGGGTCGCTTCTCCGTCTATCGCAACGCAGGACTGAAGCAGCGGGTCTTCGAGATTTTCGAACAAACCTTTGCGCTGACCTATGCCCTCCGGGGGATCGCGATGTTTGTGGCGATGACCGGCGTCGCCCTTTCGCTTGCTGCGCTGGTGACCGAGCGCATTCGGGAAATCGGCGTCCTGCGGTCGCAAGGGGCATCGAGGGGTCAGGTCGGCGTCATTTTCATTGCGGAGTCCGCGTGCGCGGGTTTTCTGGCGGGCGTGGTGGGGCTTTGCTCCGGGGCACTCCTGGCCGTGGTGCTTACCTGGGTGGTGAACAAGGCGTTCTTTGGATGGACGGTGGACTTGGTCTATCCGGTGGCCGCACTCCTTGGGGCACCGCTCCTTGCGATTCCGGTTTCGGCGATGGCGGGCGCACTTCCCGCGTGGCTGGCCAGCCGGGTCCGGCCTGCGGCCGCGCTCCGGCATGAGTGACCGATGGTCCGGAATTCCGCGCTTCAAGCCCAAGCACCCCCCTTTTTTACCATGAAGAACACGAAGAGCATGAAGGAAATGGCTCCGAAAACGGGTTGAGAATATGCCTTCACGCGTGCCCTCGTTCGGTGAACGAGATCAGAACCTGGCCCTCATTCATCTTCATGCTCTTCATGCCCTTCATGGTAGATTAAAGTGACGCAATTGGGATGAGCGTTCCCACCCGGACGCAGCGCGAACGGGATTGGATTTTACATTCCCCCGGTTTGCATGTTGATTTCCCAGCTGCACCAAACCGGTGGCTCTTCATGATCAATTGGGTTCTCAAAAAAATTCTCGGTTCCAAGAACCAGCGCGAAATCCGCCGCATGCGGCCGATTGTCGACCGGATCAATGAATTCGACGCCGAGTTGCAGGGTCAACCCGACGAGGTCCTCAGAGAAAAAACGCTCGCCTGGAAGGCAAAGCTTTCCGCGATCCGGGACGACGACGAACTGAAACGCGCCCTCGACGAGGTGCTGCCGGAAGCGTTCGCGGTCGTGAAAAATGGCGCGCGACGTCTGTGCGGACGAATTTTTACGATCTGCGATCAGCCAGTGAAGTGGGAAATGGTTCACTTCGACGTTCAACTCATCGGCGGAATGGTCCTGCATTCCGGCCGCATCGCCGAGATGGCAACGGGTGAAGGCAAAACCCTCGTCGCCACCCTCCCCGTTTACCTGAATGCCCTCTCGGGACGGGGCGTCCACGTCATCACCGTCAACGACTACCTCGCCCGGCGCGACGCCGAATGGATGGGTCAACTCTACGGATTTCTGGGTTTCACCGTCGGGATCATCCAGCACGATCAGTCGCCGGAAATCCGCCGTGGGGCATACGCCGCCGACATTACGTACGGCACAAACAGCGAATTCGGCTTCGATTACCTCCGCGACAACGGCATGGCCACCTCGCGCGAGCAGCAGGTGCAGCGGGGTCACTACTTTGCCATCGTCGATGAAGTCGATTCCATCCTCATCGACGAAGCCCGCACCCCGCTGATCATCAGCGGACCCGTCACCGTCTCCACCCACCAATACGATCGCTTCAAACCCATTGTGGACCAGGTGGTCCGCAAGCAGACGATGCTCTGCAACCGGCTGGTCACCGACGCCGAATCGCTCCTAAAAGAGGGCAACCGCGAGGAAGCCGGCCGGGCTCTGTTGAAGGTGAAATTAGGCCAGCCGCGCAGCAAGGGTCTCCTCCGGGCCATGGAAGATCCGGAACTGCGCCGCCTCGTCGACAAAACCGAACTCTCGTTTTACCAGGACACCGAAAAAGAGGCGCTGATCGCCCTCAAGGAAGAGCTGTTTTTCACGATCGACGAACGCCAGCACGACGCGGATTTGACCGAGCAGGGTCGCCGATTCATGAGCCCGGACGATCCCGACGCCTTCGTCCTCCCCGATCTCATCACCGAGTTCACGGAGATCGACGTCACGCCCGATCTCCCGGACGCCGAGAAGATTCGCAAGAAAGCGGAACGCCAGCAGGTGTATGACCAGCAGGCGGAGCGCATGCACAACATTTCCCAGCTCCTCAAAGCCTACTGCCTCTACGAAAAAGACGTCGAGTACGTCGTCGAGGAGAACAAGGTGATGATTGTTGATACCTTCACGGGCCGCAAAATGCCCGGCCGACGCTGGAGCGACGGACTGCACCAGGCGGTGGAGGCAAAGGAAGGGGTGCAGATCGATCGCGAGACGCAAACGCTCGCCACGATCACGATTCAGAATTATTTCCGCCTGTACGCAAAGCTCGCGGGCATGACCGGTACTGCGGAGACCGAGGCAAACGAATTTCACGACATCTATCGGCTTGATGTGGTGGTGATCCCGACTAATCGCTCCGTGCGTCGGGAGGATCTCAATGACCGCATCTACAAGACGCGGCGCGAGAAGTACAACGCCGTGGTTGAGGAGATCAAAACCGCCCACGCCAATCAGCAGCCGGTGCTGGTCGGCACCGCGAGCGTGGAGGCCTCCGAGCTCGTCAGCCGCATGCTGAAGCGGGAAAAGATTCCCCACACCGTCCTCAATGCCAAGTACCACCTCCAGGAAGCCGAGATCGTTGCGCGTGCGGGGCTGCCCGGGGCGGTGACCATCTCGACCAACATGGCCGGCCGCGGAACGGACATCAAACTCGGCCCGGGAGTGGCAGACTTCGGCGGTCTCTTTGTCATTGGCACCGAGCGTCATGAATCACGCCGGATCGACCGCCAGCTGCGCGGTCGTTGTGCGCGCCAGGGCGACCCCGGCGCGTCTCGATTCCATGTCAGCTTCGAAGATGATCTCATGCGGAACTTCGGAGCGTCCGAGCGCATGACGAAAATCATGGAAACCTTCGGCATGAAGGAAGGGGAGGAGTTGGAGCATCCGTGGCTCGATAAGAGCGTCGAAACCGCTCAGAAGCGGGTTGAGCAACGGAATTACCTCGCACGCAAACGGACGCTCGAGTTCGACGACGTGATGAACATGCAGCGCGAAGTCATTTACGGCTATCGCAACGACGCCATCGACAGCGAGGATCCGCGTCAGCTGGTTTACGAGACGATCGATCAGGCGATTCCGGAAAAGGTTGCGTCCTTCCTGGGAATGAAGGACGAGGACCCGGACTACGAAGGCCTCCTGAACTGGGTGAATACGACATTTCCGTTGGGTCTGACCCGGGAGAAGGCCGGGCTCGAGGAGCGGTCCAGCGACGACAACGCGGCGTTTTTGATCAGCAGGATCAAGGCGGCGTACGAGATCAAGGCGGGCTCGGAGGATGCGCAGGCGCTTAAAGGGCTGGAACGCTACATCATCCTGAACGCGGTGGACCGGCTTTGGCAGGAACACCTGTATGCGATGGACGGCCTGCGTGAAGCGGTTTACCTGCGGGCGTATGCGCAGAAAGATCCCCTCGTTGAGTACAAGAACGAGGCCTATGAAATGTTCACCGAGCTCATGGGGAGCATCCGTTCCGAGATCCTGAACAACCTGTTTCGCAGCACGACAAACCTTCAGGCGTTTG
>Ga0247836_1000306_pt1 | contig 91220 bp, 79 predicted proteins | sample LaCruzMarch2015__4_FD_187116 | JGI IMG/M metagenome (GOLD analysis project Ga0247836, IMG submission 187116) | Freshwater microbial communities from meromictic Lake La Cruz, Castile-La Mancha, Spain - LaCruzMarch2015_14m | ecosystem: Environmental > Aquatic > Freshwater > Lake | place: Spain...
CGTGCGGGACCGATGCGGAAAGCCCGACGGGATTGACCATGTTGAATGCCTCCAGCATCTCGTCGGCCTTGCCCAGGCAGGCCATGGCCTCGATGTAGCGCAGATGCGCGTGAACATACATGATGCCAATTTCGCGCGAGAAACAGGAACTGGACTCCGCTCGCTGAAAGATTTCGGAGACGCCGCCTTTGTAGGTTGCCGGACGGTTCATGAGACGCGCCCCGTCCGCAGCGAGCAGATGCTCGGAGATCAGGGCAAAATGCCTGGCGGCTTCTGCGGGAGTAAAGAGCCCGCCGATCATCGAGCGTGTCATGGGCAGCAGCCGGTAGTGGATGCCCGTCTGTTTGTCGGCTGGGTGGAGGAGGGGTTGTCCGGTGAGCGCGGAATCCGAATTAAAGAGGAAAAATCCGCACACCACGCCGTCAATGATGAGGAAGCGGTGGAAGTCGCGGCGGACTTCATCAGCAAAACCGTCGAGACCGGCGAAGGTCCGCCCGCTGCGGCTGCTCAGTTCCCCGAGGCGGCAAAGCACCTGATAGGAAAGGGCGACGGTCCATGCGCTGACGAGACGTTCGCGGTATTCGGGCTTGGCCGGCTGAAGCGAATCATCCCAATCGCCGTCCATGTAGCGCACGAGGGCGGTGCCGGGGCTGCAATGGCGGCGCAGCCAGGCGAGGGTGTCCTCGACATGCTCGGAGAGCGGCGAGGATTGCCCGGTCAGCGTCGCCTCGCCGTAACGGGTCCACGCCACCGGTTCGTCGAGGATGCTGAAATCTGCAGTGGCTTCGAGGTAGTCGCAGAGGGCTTTGAGCGGCCAGAGCGGGATGTCGCCATGGCAGTGAGACTGCTGGATGTGACCGAAGGGGTTGAGCATGAACCACTGAGGCCATTGATGCCCGCCGTCATATTGGTGGGAAAAAATGTCGAGCAAGACCTGGCGGCAGGTGTCGCCGCGTCCGAGAGCGAGCAGCATCTCCACCGATCCCTGGGTGACATCGCGGGTTCCCCAAGCGCCCCCGTTGTATTGTTCGAGTCCGTGCGGAACCGAGAAATGGATCATCGCGTTGTGGACAAACCACGGGAGGCAGCGGTTGAGACGGGAGGTGGCATTGGAGGAGTCGTGAAACCGGAGACCGGTTGCCAGTTTCAACCAATCCTCATGGCGTGTTTCACCAGCAGGCGATGTTTCAAATTCTGCGGAGATCGCGATGCCAAAACGGTCAACCGCATGGGTCCGAATCACTAGCAGGGCATGGTTGGGGGAGCCTCCATCAAGGCATTCGGCGCCACCGATTTCCGCCACGCCCGAGGGATCCTCCACAGCGATCCGGAAGGCAGACTGCGGTGCCTGCCGCCTCCAGAGGTTGCCCTCGGCGGAGCGAACCCTCGCGACGGACTGCTGCTCATCGATCTCCAGTTCAGCCGGTTCATCGTATTCATTCACTCCGCCGATCAATCCGTGGGTGATGAGGAATTCGGCGGCCGCCCCGGAGACGATGCGCGCCGCAAGGCGGCATTCACTGGTTTGCGCATCCACCGCTACGCGGACCTCGATGGTGCGCCCGGAAAGGCAATACCACCAGCGGACTTCGGCCAGGCCCATCTCAAAGAACGACGGCACACCGAGCAGGCACCAGGTGCCCCCGTCCCGAATCCAGAGGCGCTGCCCGTAGGAGGCGAGCAGGCCAAGAGGCTCGCGGGGGAAGCTGAGCAGTCGGTGAAAGGAGGGATGTCCCGCACTGAGAAGGGAGTTGAAAACCCCGGCGGCAAAGCAGGTGGTTGTCATTTGCTCCGCCCGAGGATAGATGCCTTTACCGGACCGAAGAATGGTGGCGTGCGGTCTGGCCATGGCGGCTTCCTTGGCGCGAGTGACGACATGGCGGGCGTCGCTGCCGGTGAAGAAGGACCAGAGTTCCCCTCCCGAAGAGCGCTCGACGATATCCCATTTTCCGGGAAATACGGTTTGCAGTTCCTTCTCATCCATCGGGTGGCCATGCACAACCCGGGGCTGATCGAAAATCGAGAGGGCGGGCTGCGCCGGTGGGGAGAGTTTGCGGTCTGACGGTTGGGAGAAAAGAGCGGGTTCATCCAGCCAGGCCAGGCATTTCTCGGACGAGGGTTTGGGGTGATGGTCCAGGTGGATTCCCACGAAGTCGCAATGCGACTCACGTCCTGCCGCAACGGAAATCGTCTGCGACCTCAGGGCCACATACGAGGATTCCCCTTGCCGGGTTCCGGGAAGCGGCGATGCGCTGGCTCGCAGAGCGGGCGGCAGCACTTCCGATCGGGCAATGGCACCGCCAAAGATGTCCCTGGCATCGGTGGCAAACTCGGCACACCCGCCGAGGCAGGCCTGCAGAAGAAACGGATGCTTTCCGTTCACGGCGAGGTTTTGCCGGCTGGCGATCACCTTGCCAAAGGTTGGGTGATCGAGCGGCTTGTGATCGATGTATTGGCTCGTATAGGCCTCGTTGAGCCTCGCCGCGAAAGGGGTGGTGAGACCGACATCGAGGCCGTGGAAGGCCCTCCAGACCATCGCGTCCGCTCCCCTGTTGATGAACGAAAGCTTAAGTCGCCACGCAGAACGCTCAGGGTCGAGCATCAGAGTGGCGGCTACGGCGATAACGCCTTTTTCCAACGTCCATGTGGCTTGGGATTCATCCGCGGAAAAAAGAGCGCTCGATCCGGCACCGATCACGGGAATCACATCGCGTTCTCCCGCTTTTTCCACCTCGACGCAGAGCCGGTGAAGCCCGCCCGCCAGAGGACAGCCAAAGATCAGATTGACCATGAGATCGGAACCGGCGCGCACGGAATGCAGACGGCCATTCGGGTGAAAGCGGAAGTGGAGACCGGCGGAGTCCCCCACCACAAGAAGAGGCAGATCGTCGTGGGTGGCCAGGGATCGGGCTGTCATTGGATATTCGGTGAGGGAGTCAGTATTTGAATTCATGTGAGTGGTTCTGGATCCAGTTGCTGTCGCCTTTTTTCCAAGATCGCCTTGATCTCGTAGGACCTCGTTTCGGTGAGAGGGTAGAATTTCAGCAGCCAAAGAGTCACGAGGCAGAGCACCATGGGCAGCCCAATCTCAGTCGCCCGCAGCCTGAACAAAGTCGTCGGCGGCTGCGCGGAGAGGCCGGTCAACATCCCTCGCAATTCCTTCAGGCCCGCGAGGGTCTGGCTTTTTTCCAGAGAGCCAACATCCATGCCTCCCAACCGGGCGCGCATGGCAGAGGTTTCCTCAGCGAGCCTGCGGTAGTGGCCTGCGCCGACAGGATTCTTTTCGACCGCGCCCGCAAAGTGTGCCGCCAAGCCATCGGCGGCCAGGGCCGCTTCTCCGATCGCGTTCTGCGCGCCTCCGGCTGAACTCTCAACCGCCTGAATCGCCACATTGATCCTGCCGCTCAGATCATCGACTCCGGTGGATTGCTTCTGGTCGAACTGCGCAAAAAGGATCAAGGCCCCAGTGACGAAGCTCGCCAGTGCGGTCCCCATTTTGATGAACCACCAATAGACTGAGCAGTAAACGCCCTCCGAGCGAGTGTTGGTTTTGAGTTCATCCTCATCGCAAACGTCGCCCAGCATGGAGGATCCAAGGGTAAAGAACATCAACATGCCCGCGGAGAGCAGGACGGTGGGGATAAGGACCAGATAGGGAAACCGGGGATTGTAGCAGAGAATCTTCGCGGCTTGGGCAAGGAACATCAGCCCGATGGCGATGCCAAGCGTGCGGTTCTTTCCAAAGCGCCGGCTCAGTCCATTCAGAAACAGCACCGAGATCAGTCCGGTGATCGCCCACACGGTCCCGGTGATTCCCAATAGTGGCCCGGCGGCAGCCTTATCCCCTCCGTAAATATAAAAGATGATAATGTAATAACCTAGCAAGCCGACGAAGTTGAACCCCGTGGCGAGGGTGAAGATAACGGCCACCAGCCTCAGAAAAGTCCCGTTCCCAGAGGCTGTTCGCATCTCCGTCCAGAACGGCCTCCGCTCCTGCTTCCTGGCGAGTTCGAAGCCCGGCTCGCGGCAGGCGAAAAACCACCAGAACGACATCGGGATGAGAACGGCGGCAATCAGCATGGAAACCCAGCGCATCCCATCCACCTCATTGCCACCCACCCCTTTGAAAAATTCGAGATTGGCCAGGGCAAACAACCAGGGCGTGCCCATCGCAAACAGATTTCCCAAAAAGCTCTTCGCGCTGAACAGGCGGGTGCGCTCGTGGTGATCCGGCGACATTTCCATCCCCAAAGCGCCGTGCGGAATCTCGAAGAACGTGCAGGACGTGAAAAAAACGATGAGGGCCAGAAGGATGTAGCCGATCTGAAACCAACTGTAGGCCTCCGGGTTCCCGAACCAAGCCTGCACCGCCGCCCCCTTGGGCACCCACCACATCGCCACGAAGCTGAATGCCACCGCGATCCCGCCAACTAGCAAAAATGGCCGGCGGCGGCCCCAGGGAGTGCGCACGTTGTCGGAAACATGCCCTATCAAGGGGTCCACCAAAGCATCCCACAGGCGGGGAATAATCATGGCCACACCCAGCCAAAAGGCGCTCAGGCCCAGCCCGATGTTGCCGATCAATCCCATGAGCTGCCCAGCGATGTTGAAGAGAGCTATCGGCACAATGCCTCCAAAACCAAACGCAATGAGTTGCGGCCAGGGAATCCGGTCGCTCGCAGCAGTTTGATAATGGGCGGAACTTGACATTTGACAGGGGCTTGCCGGGAGGCGAACCCCGCTGATTTTTGGGCCATGAAGGGCAACAGGTGTCCCCGTCTCCCTCGGATTTGCGGGGGAAGCGGCAGGCTATCCCATGAATCAGTTCATTTTGGCTTCCGCGCTCTGAATGTAAATATTTTCTTTTTCTTTCTTAGCTTGAAGATTTTTGGCATCAACGTTGTCAGAATGATCTCCCGTTCGTTTTTAGGTCGCCAACAAACACCATCGCAGCCCGCGTCGAATGGATCGGCGACATCCTGATCACTCGGTTGAGGAAAAATGAAAAAATAGGGCTCCGGAAACGCTTGCGTTTACTTCGATTGCATCGAATAGTGCGGTTATGAAAACTGTCGAGCTTTCCCCATATCGCCCGTCGAGTTCCGGTGACCTGGAACTTGCCCGCGATGCCTGCCGCCGCCTCGGTGTCCTAGTGGGCACTGATTCAAGCGTCGATCTCCGGTTTCAGACCCGGAAAGGGAAACGCCCCGAGTCGGCCCCGATTCCGATGGCCGCATTCCGGATGTTGGTGCAGATCCTTTCGGAAATGGGCGAGGGAAATGCCGTCACGATGGTTCCCCTGCACCGGGAGATGACGACACAGGAAGCCGCAGAGTTTTTGGAAATGTCACGACCGTCCCTTTTGAAGCTGCTCGAACTTGGGGAAATCCGCTTTCGCAAGGTGGGCAAACACCGCCGTGTGCTTTTTCAGGATCTCGTCAAATACCGGAAACGCTCGATGTCCGACCGGCACGAAGCGCTTGATGAGCTGGCCAAACAGGCCCAGCAACTTGGCCTCGGCTATTGAGGCATGGCCCGGGTCACGGCCATCTACGATGCCTGCGTTCTCTACCCCGCGCCATTGCGGGACTTCCTTTTGCAGCTTGCCTGCGCAGGTTTGTTCCGCGCGCGGTGGACGAACGCGATCCATGAAGAGTGGATCCGCAACCTTCTCGCAGAGCGCCCCGACTTGAGCGCCGCCGCACTTGAGCGCCGCCGCACTTGAGCGCCGCCGCACTTGAGCGCCGCCGCACTTGAGCGCCGCCGCACTTGAGCGCACCAGGCACCTCATGGATCGGGCCGTGCCGGACGCACTGATCCGGGGATATGAATCGCGCATCTGCCAACTCGTGCTCCCCGACCCCGACGACCGGCATGTGCTCGCGGCTGCCATCCAAGGCGGGGCTGATGTGATCGTAACGTTCAACCTGAAAGATTTCCCATCGGCCAAGCTCAAGCCGCATGGGATCAGGGCACTGCATCCCGACAAATTTATCAGCGAATGGATTGCCCGTGCGCCGGAAGCAATCCGCCTTGCCGCAAAGCTGTGCCGTCAACGGTTGAAAAAGCCTCCAATGGCAGTTGGCGATTACGTTGACTGCCTGGCGCGGCAGGGACTCGACTCGACCGCGTTATTCCTTGCGGAAAATACCGCAGGGATCATGTAGTTCGTCGAAACGAACTCGTCTGCGCCTAAGTATATCCCTCGCTGTCTCAGGATCTGGCGATAAATATCCGGCGACTATTTCTCCAAGATTCACTGATTCGTGCGAGACCGCGATGAAATTGAAATCCCCACTTGAGTGTGCCCTGTTTTTTGCTACGGTGTGCCCAGCAGTCGCTCATGATGCACAAACAGCACTTGATGCTTATGCGAAAACCAGAAGCAAACAGGATATAAGTCATTTTCCTACAGTAAGTTGGAGAGGCTCATAACCTGAAGGCCGTTGGTTCAAATCCAACCCCCGCCACCACTCCACTTGGTTCCCCGCAACTCCCACTTCGATGACCCACTGTGTCTATGTCATCGAAAATCCCGACGGAAAACGTTACGTCGGACTCTCCGAAGATGTTCCTCTCCGACTCCGTCAGCACAACGACGGTCTATCCAAATGGACCCCCGCAAAGGTCCTTGGGTGTTGATCTGGACCTCCCAACCAATGTCACTTTCCGACGCTCGAAAGCTCGAGATCAAAATCAAACGCCAAGGCAGAGGCTCCGGGTTCTACTCGATCACCGGCCTTCCCAACCCCTCTGCCTCATAATCCGGCAGCCGCCGGACCGTTGGTTCAAATCCAACCCCCGCCACCACTCTACCGCATTCAAGTGGATTCGCTTGTGCGGACTTACGATAGGTCTCTCCGGACGTAACGTGTGCATTTTTCCATCGGCCCGTTCGCGCTGATGCATTATGGACTCTGGTTCTGGGACACAACTGAATGGACTGGATGTGAAAACCACCACTGAAAATATTGCTGGAAAAACCGTTTGTATCATCGGCGGAACCGCCGGAATGGGCCGGGCCGTTGCTATTGCCGCGCTGGCCCAAGGAGCCCGAGTGCTCATTGGCGGGCGCGATTCGGAAAAAACCTCCCGCATTGCGGGCGAAATTGGAGCCACGGGCCAGGCCATCGACACCGCGAGCGAAACCTCAGTCACCGCATTCTTCCAAGCGGCAGGTGAGATCGATCACCTCGTAATTACCGCAAGCTCGGTGAGCACCGGACCTTTGCGCGAGTTGCCGCTTGCTGATGCCGAGTTCACGTTCCGCAGCAAGTTCTTCGGCCCCTACCTCTGCGCCAAATATGCGCACATTCCTCCCGCCGGCTCGATCACGTTTTTCTCAGGCATCCTTTCCCGCCGTCCGGGAGCCAATGACGCCGTGCTCGCAGGCGTCAATGCTGCCGTTGAGGCCATGGGGCGGGCACTCGCCCGCGACCTCGCACCGATCCGCGTTAATACTATTTCGCCGGGGCTCACGCAGGGCACTTCCGCGTTCGACGCCATGCCGCAAGCTGCGCGAGAGGGCATGTTTCAGACTGTTGGGGCGAGGTTGCCCGCCGGTCGTGTCGGCACGCCGGAGGAAATTGCCAACGCTTTGTTATTTCTCATCAACACGCCGTTCGTTACCGGCATCACGCTCGACGTGGACGGCGGCGGGTTGCTCGCCTGATTTGCCCTCGGCGGGACTTCTGCAAGGGAGATCACAACCTGCCCGAATCAGTCAAAGGAGCGATGACCGAATCGGCTTGTCCACAGTGCGGTAAGAGAGCAGGCGATCTTCCCCATTTTTGGTATTTCTCAGTTGATGATAACATGACAGTATCCCGCCATGCTTAATCCTGCTTCCCGCTCTCGCAAGGGTATCGTTCTTGCAGGGGGATATGGCTCGCGTCTGCACCCGCTCACGCTCGCCACCAGCAAGCAGTTGATGCCGGTCTATGACAAACCGATGGTGTATTACCCGATCTCGGTTCTCATGCTGGCGGGCATCCGCGAGATCCTGATCATCTCGACTCCTCACGATCTTCCTGCATTTGAAAGGTTACTTGGGGACGGCAGCCAGTTTGGGGTTGCCTTTTCCTACGTGGCCCAACCGCGTCCTGAGGGCCTTGCGCAGGCATTCGTGCTCGGCGGCGCCTTTCTTGCCGGATCACCGGCGGCCTTGGTGCTCGGAGACAACCTATTCTTTGGTAACGACCTCACGCGCACGCTTGCCAGTGCAGACTCACGGAGCCACGGCGCGACGATCTTCGGCTACGAAGTTGCCAATCCTACCGCATATGGCGTCATTGAGTTTGATGCTGACGGCCGTGCGGTCTCGCTTGAGGAAAAGCCCACCAAGCCGCGCAGCCGCTGGGCTATACCAGGGCTATATTTCTACGACTCGCGCGTAACCGAATTCGCCGGCAAACTCCGACCGTCGCCCCGCGGAGAGCTTGAGATCACTGACCTAAACCGCTGCTACCTCGACGACGGATCGCTTCATGTGGAGCGGCTTGGCCGGGGCACGGCATGGCTTGACACCGGCACGCACGATTCGTTGCTCGAGGCCGCTCACTTCGTTCAAACGATCCAGAACCGCCAAGGCCTTCGCATCGCGTGCCTCGAAGAAATTGCTTTCCAGCGCGGCTGGCTCACGCTCGATGCCCTCTCCCGTCACGCCGACTCGCTCGGCAAATCGTCCTATGGCGTCTACCTGAAAGAAATCGTAGCCCGAACCAACTTATGAGAGTCGAACCCCTGAAGATCGAAGGTGCCATGCTGCTAATGCCGAAAGTTTACGGCGACTCCCGTGGCTTTTTCCTCGAAATGTGGAACCGCAAGATGTTTGCCGACATCGGTATTGACGTGGACTTTGTGCAGGACAACCACAGCCGCTCGTCGAAATATGTCCTCCGAGGCCTGCATTATCAAGTCAACGGGCATTCGCAGGGCAAGCTGGTTTGGGTTTCGAGCGGGGCAATCTTTGATGTGATTGTGGATCTCCGCGAGGACTCACCGACTTTTGGCCGGTGGGATGGGCGCCTTCTGACTTCGGTGTGTCATGAGCGTCTCTGGGCACCGCCCGGGTGCGCGCACGGATTTCTCGTGGTGAGTGATACCGCCGATTTCCATTACAAGTGCAGCGACTTTTACTCGCCGGCCGATGAGCGGGTTCTCCGCTGGGACGACCCGGATGTCGGAATCCATTGGCCGATGCCGATCGGTATCAAGCCGCAACTCGCGGATCGCGATGCATCGGCTCCCGGTATTCGTGACTGTCAAACGTATCCGGCTGGACAGCCGCTCGGCCATGGATTCCCGAATGGAGCCACCGATTCATGAATATCCTGGTCACTGGCGGAGCCGGGTTCATCGGTGCAAACTTTGTTTACTACTGGCGGGCCAATCATCCGGCTGACTTCGTGGTAGTGCTCGATGCGTTGACGTATGCGGGCAATGCGGCGAGCCTGCCCACCGATGACCCGCAGGTCGAACTCGTCGTGGGCAATATCTGCGATCCAGAGGTGGTGAATGCGACCGTGAGAACCCACGCGATTCAGCTCATCGTCCACTTTGCCGCCGAAAGCCACGTGGACCGCTCCATTACCGGACCCGAGGCATTTTTGAAAACCAACATCATGGGCACCTACGTGCTGCTGGAATGCGCTCGACACGCGGGGATTCGGTTCCATCACATTTCCACTGATGAGGTTTTCGGTTCGCTGGGGCCTGAAGATCCGGCGTTTCGGGAGGACACCCCATACACGCCGAATTCCCCGTATTCCGCGAGCAAGGCGGCGTCGGATCATCTGGTGCGCGCTTACGTCCACACGTATGGGCTCACCGCCACGACGAGCAATTGCTCAAACAACTACGGCCCCTACCATTTTCCGGAAAAGTTGATCCCGCTTTGTATCACGAACATCCTGCGGGGCCGGCCGCTTCCGGTTTATGGCGATGGGCTGAACGTGCGCGACTGGCTTTATGTCGAGGACCATTGCCTCGGGATCGACCTTGTCATCCAAAAAGGCCGGAGTGGCGAGACCTACAACATCGGGGGCTGCAACGAATGGAAAAACTTGGACCTCGTGCGCTTGCTCTGCTCGCTCGTTGACGAAGAATTTGCCACCAATCCGTCATGGATGGCGTTGTATCCCGACGCTCCACCGTCCAGCGGTGCTCCAAGCGAATCGCTCATCACATTTGTCACTGACCGACCGGGCCACGACCGCCGCTACTCGGTTGACACGACCAAAGCCCGCAATGAACTCGGCTACCAGCCGCGCAATACCTTCCCCGAAGGCATCCGCAAAACAGTTCGCTGGTTTCTTGCCAATCAGGACTGGTGGCGGCCGCTTCTGCCCTCAGGCTCCTGAAGAGAGGAGTAGTTTCTCCAAGCGGGAAACACGAATCACGTTCTGAATGTTGTCGTTCACGTGCAACACCTCCATGCGCCCCTCAGGCCTTTCGGCGGTCATGCGATGAATCTTCAAAAGCAGCCCGAGTCCCGAGCTGTCGATGAACGCCGTTTCCGAGAAGTCCATCACGATCCGCGCGGATCAAACCGAACTACTGCGATGGCCCTAGCAGAGATGTTTCAGAAATCTCCCGGCGAATGTCGGCCAGACGGAAAGGTTTTGTGATGAATCCGTCCATTCCGGCTGCAACGCAGCGTTCACGGTCTGATTCGAATGCATTTGCCGTCAGCGCAATAATCCTCGGCTGTTTTTTCAAAGAAAGTTTCCTCACCGATTTTGTCGCTTCGATACCATCCATTTCCGGCATCTGGAGGTCCATGAAAACGAGGTCGTAGTCGCCTGCAGCGATCATTTCGACAGCTTTCACACCGTTGTCCGCAAGGTTGGTTTTCTGCCCGAGCTTTTTCAACAATGACCGCGCAACGACTTGGTTGGTGGCATTATCTTCCACGAGGAGAATCGAAAGCTCTGGCGGGCTATCGGTTGTTTCTCCGGCCCCAACCTTGGGAACAAGTGTCCGGTGGGAGGCCGCCGAATCGAGTTTTGCGTGAAACATAAATGTGGATCCGTGTGGGCCACTACTCACCGAGATCCCGCCACCCATGGCTTCGACGATCCGCTTGCTAATCGCCAAGCCCAATCCTGTGCCACCGAATTGCCGGGTGGTAGAGCTGTCAGCCTGCCGAAACGGCTCGAAAAGCCGGGCCAGCGAAGCGTCCGGGATTCCTATACCGGAGTCCTCCACTTCGACAAAAAATGTCCATTTCTCCGCCGATTCCGCCACGGCTTTCACCCTCAATGAAACTTTTCCCGCTTCGGTGAATTTGATCGCATTCGAGAGGATATTAAAAACCACCTGCCGGAGACGGAAATTGTCTCCGCGGACTGCCGCGGGCAACCCTTCAAGCAGGCACTCCAATTCCAGCCCCTTCGCTTGGGCCATCGTTTTGTACGTGGCAGCTGCCGTGTTGAATTCATGAATCGGATCAAACTCACGGTCCTCGAACTCTAAATGACCGGCTTCGATTTTTGTGAAATCCAGGATGTCGCTGATCAGGCCCAAGAGCGTGTGGCTGCTCTGGATTAGGAGGTTCAAGTGACCGAATTGTTCCTCGTCGAGCGAGGTGAAGGAGAGGAGGTCGGCGATTCCAATGATCCCGTTCAGGGGCGTTCGGATTTCATGACTCATCATCGCCAGAAAATCGTTTTTTGCGACGGTCGCGGATTCCGCCGTCATGAGCGCCTTTTCCAAATCGGCTGTCCGTATCCTCACCAGATTTTCCAACTCCTGCGCTTGGAGCCGGAGCTTTTCATTAGTCTGAAAAAGTTCGAGGCTTTTTTGCTCCAAAAGCGCCTCCGCCTCGTGGCGCGCCGCCCGCTCCCGCGCGGCGCGGCGCATGGCTCGCTCGACGGCAGGATCTACCGGCGCCGGGTCATCGTGAAGCATACGGGATCTCCGGGTTCCTGCAAATTCTCTCGCTCAAGCCGAACGGTGTCCTGCTCGCCGAAGTGCAAAATGCAGGCTTCCAAGAGCCCCTCCGCCAGATCGCCCAAGTGCCGGTCCGAGCGATAAAGAATCTTCAATTCATCATCGGACCGTAAAATCGTTTCAAACCTCGGCAACTGTGCGTCTGGGTAAAGCTTCATGACCTCGACGTGAATGACTTCATCGATCTGTCCGGCGAACGCCAGAGAGGATGTGATGCCGACGAAAAACACCGGATAGAGCCGCGCAAATTGCCCGAATAGAAAATTGCCATACGACCGCAAAAGCTCTGGCACCGGCACTCCGGTGATTTTCGAAAGCTGCACCAGCAGCGTCACCATTTCCTGGTGATCATACGTTCCAACCGAAGTGTAAGCCCCGCCGTTCGGGAGGTGTGAGGCCTCGATCATTTCCTCGGCCGTGTCCACGGAGAACTGCTCCTCGACCATCTCGATAAACTTCGTAAAGACGATTCCTTTCATGCAATGAGGTTTTTGAGCCGTACGTCATGGGATGCGGGATCCATTTGCAAGTCAAAATGTTACCGTCACACTCTCCACCCGCCCATGCTCCGCGAATTCGGGGACGGTTTTCCGATCCCACGAACTCGGAGTGACCACCATCATTTGATATCCGGTGACGGCGAATCAATAACGTGCACCATCGGGAAGCGCCCGGAATTCGTCCCACACCTTGTTGGCTTCGGCGCGGCAGAGTTCCTCAGGCTTGAGAAAACGATCGTGGAAGGGAAGTTCGAGGTCCTTGTAGATCACGCTGTCATCGAAGATATCCGCATAATCGTCACACTCGGCAGCGTAATAAACTTTCGAAACACGCGCCCAATACGAGGCCGAATAACACATCGGACAGCACATGCAACTCGTGTAGAGAATCGCACCCGAGAGGTCGTGGGAACCGATTTTCTTGCAGGCCTCGCGGATGGCAACCACTTCCGCGTGGGCGGTCGGATCATGATCAACGATGACCCGGTTACCTTCCGCTGCGATGATTTCGCCGTTGAGGTAAATGACGCATCCGAACGGACCGCCCGTCTTGTCGGTGACGCCAGCCTTCCGCATCTTGTCGATCGCTTTGAGCATGTTAGACCGATGTTCTTCTGCAGTGAGTGTGGTTATCATGTTGGGTTCTTTCGGTTTTAGGTTTCTGGGTTGTCGGACAAAAACGGGGAGATCACTGCGCGCGATATCAGACTTGCGGCCAGCCGGGTGGTCCAAGAGTTGGGCCCGCAGTCCTCGGAATGGATGAAGAAATCATCACGGCAGGATCCTAGTCTCTAAAAGCCAATCACTTCGAGGAAAAAAAGAAGGCCCAACATCCCGGCGGGGCTCGCAGTGGCGGACGGGATCGTCCTTCGCAACCAGCCACCAGCGGAATAGAAAATTTTCCCTGTTCGGCGCAGCGGTATAGACTTGATGTCCTTTGAACATTAATCCAGATTCAGCAAGCCGCCGAATGGATGGCTTTGCAGGAATTGAGCGTTGCTTTCCAACTATCTGCCGACGTAGCACAGTGGTAGTGCAATCGATTCGTAATCGATAGGTCACGAGTTCGAGTCTCGTCGTCGGCTTGGAAGTTTTTCGCCGCTCATCTGGTGATGAGCACACGGCTTCGATTTTTGGCGGGGGAGGCCGATGGCTTTGCTGGAGGTGGGGCGTCGGCGTCATCGTCCTTTGGGGCCATGCCGAGAATTTCAAAGAACTCGCGCGGCACGATTTTCGGTCGCCATTGGGGATCGCTCACGGTTCCAGTGGAAACGTATTCGAGCAGTTTGCTCACTGGAAACAAGACGATGCCGGGAATACCGCGTGCGTTGATGCGAACGGTCATGTCCATTTGACCGCTGGGGTATCGGACGTCACCGCTCCCGAAGAGACTGAATCCATCTCCTTCGATTTCGAGGTTGGATGATGAGATCTTGCGGTTCGCAATTTCGAAATCTGCCGTTGCCAGTCGGGCGCTCTCGTGGCCTGCGCCGGGGATGATGGTGCTGATGATCTCGGAGAGCGGACCAAAAACCGGGATGGCTAGCACGTGGCCGTCCTCCACGCGGATGCTGCCGGTGCCTTTCATGCTGCTGTCGTCGCGAAGCTGTGCGGTGAATTGGTATTTCCCGCTCATCACGCCCTTGGATTTTTCGTAGCCGAAGTATTTGTTGGTGATTGAAGCAAAATCGATCCGTGACAATTCGAGATCCGCGCCAAATGTCGGGTCTTTCGGGTTCGTCGAAATCTCGGCCTTGACGCGAACTGTCCCGCCGTAGAGTTCAGATCGCGAAACATCCGCGAATACCTTCTGACCTTTTAGATTCACGGTGGCGCGGGTATCGCCGAATCGGAGCATTTTCCCGATGAGTTCGTAGTCAAGCCCGCCTTTGGATTCGACGGAGACTTCGAGTGCGTTGAGATCCGGATTTTCCATGTGGACCAATCCGTCGGCTTCGACATACGGGGGTTTCAGAAATTTATAGACCGCGACGGTGGCAGCGATGCGAGGGTCGACCCACATGAGGATTTCCGCTGGCATGACACGGCTTTTGACATTGCCCAACCGCACTTCACGCCGGCCAAAATCGTAGGTGAATGCTCCGGTTGCCTCTCCACCATCCATTTTCAGACGGATGTTTTCATACTTCGCCGCACGGTCGCCGACCACAATGTCGGCAGTCGCGGAATCAATCCACGCACCCCGCATCGAGGTACGGCCCAGCCGGACGTGCCCCCGGCCGGTGAGGTCGTTCATGTGCGGACGCTTGCCGGTCACCGTGATTTCAAGCTCTGGAGCGTCTTTGAATTCCATGACCTCGACGACTGCGCGTTCGTATTTTCCCATGATCGGGAGAAGCTCGGTCGGTATGGCCGTGCTTTTCAGCCGGAGCCGAAAGTCATCCGGAGCACTCATCACATCGGCGGTGACCGTGCCGGACTGGAGTTCCAGGCGGGCATCGGTGCTGTAAAATTTCCCGTTGTTCCATGCGAAGTCGGCGGAAAATCCACCGGCGCCGACTTTTCGCATTTCGAATGCTCCCGACTGGATGCGCCCGGTGGCGCGGATGTCCGGACCATCGACTGTGGACCTGACCCGAACCAGCGATTCCATCTCGGCGGTTCCGAGAAATCGAATCTCATTGGAAATCTCAGGCTTTCCAAGACTGGCTAAAATCGGTGACGGATTCACTTTTCCCGACACTTCGAACTCACCGGCGCCTCTCTGCGAGTGCCAGAGTCCCGTGAGTTGTAGAAGCGTGTCGGGGCCGCTCAGCTCGGCTTTCCGGATGTCGATTTCACGCGCCTTGTAGCGGGCATCCACCGAGATTCGATCGAGTTCGACCTCGCGGTATGTGATGGCGCCGCAATCGACTTGGATATTTGGCACGCGCATCGTCTGCAAATCCGCGAGGTCACCATCCGCCTCGAGCGTGATAGTCGGACGCCCGTCATGGAAAGCAATTTCTTCGAGAAGCTTTAAGATCGCACGAATCGTTTGCGCACGGGCAACCGGATCCGCCTCATCAGTGGGTTTCGGAAACTGCAAGTCGGCGGGATTTTGAAAAACTGCTTTAAAATCCAAGCGAATCCCCTCGAGCGCGAGCTTCGCTCGCTGAATCCTCACTTGCGTCTGGGTTTGCAGGATTTCTGCTACCTCGACCACGAGCTTAACGGAGTTCGGGAGCAGATCATCTTCGGCAAACGGGATCGTCACCTCGCCGGACTCAACCAGCAGCGAATCCGCAAGGAATTGGCCACGCGTGAGGGCAGCAAGGTTGGGAGCGATTTCGATTCTGGCGACGGTCGCATTGATTTCCCGGCCCGACGGAACGGGGATGGTAACGGTCGAATTCTCGGCCACGAATCCGGTGAAGGGATTAAATGTGAGTGTCCCGATTTTTACCTCGACGGACCCGATGCTTAATCCGTTGGACACCTGCGCCGTGATCCCGGGACCAAATCCGACGGTCTGCACCCAGGCCATGGCGCCCGCGACCGCCGCGAGGATCAGGACAACAAACAGGCGACTGAAAGTCCGTAGATACCGTCGCACGTCAAAGGAGGTATTGGGCATCCACGTCCACAGCGATATGGACATCGGTTGGTAATGTGAGTGCTTGGATGGCGGGCTTGATGACACGGGTCATCCGGAGCGTGGATGCGCCACGCAGTGCGATCTGGAACCGATGAAATGTTTTCACTTTGGCGATGGGAGCGGGCGACGGCTCGCCGATCACCGTATCGGCAGGAAGGTCCCGTTTCAAATACCGATGCAGAGTTTCGCAGGTCAACTTTGCCATTTCCTCACGCACACCTCGCACGGTGATCAACACCATCCGGGCAAACGGCGGATACCCAAAGCCACGGCGGAACTCTGACTCTTGCTCCCAGAAGCCGTTAAAATCGTGATGTCTGGCAAATTGGATCGATGGGCTTGCGGGCGTGAATGTTTGCACGAGCACCTCGCCCTCAAACTCCCCTCGCCCGGCGCGGCCCGCCACTTGGGTGAGCAGTTGGAACGTGCGCTCGCCAGCCCGAAAATCTGCCACGTGCAGACTTACATCGGCATTGATGATTCCGACGAGCGTGACATTTGGAAAATGCAGACCTTTGGCAATCATCTGGGTTCCGATGAGGATATCGATCGCGCCGGTTTTGAATCGATCCAACGTTTCGCGAAAACTTCCTTTGCGGCTCATCGCGTCGGCATCCATGCGGGCGACCCGCGCCTCGGGGAAAACCTTCCGGATGCTTTCTTCGATCTTCTGAGTTCCCATGCCGGTTTGGCGGATGCCGGGGTCTTTGCAGCTTGGGCAGGTGTTCGGGACGCGCTCGGAGTGCCCGCAAAGATGGCATCTCAGTCTTTCGTCGTCGCGATGGTAAGTGAGAGCTACGCTGCAATTCGGGCAGTGACAGACGTGACCGCAAGCCGCGCAGAGGAGCGCGGATGCGTAGCCGCGACGGTTGAGAAACAAAATTGTCTGCCGTCCCTCGGTAAGACGCTTGGATACAGCAGCCACGAGCATCGGCGAGAGCGCCGGGGTCTGGCCACCGCGACGGTTTTGCTGTCGCATATCGACCACGCGAATCAATGGCATTTGACGGTCATCGATTCGGGAGGCCATGCGAACGAGCGTGTATTTTCCGGTGATCGCGTTGTTAAAACTCTCCAGTGACGGCGTCGCGCTTCCGAGCAGGATCGCGCACGATTCCATCGCAGCCCGCATGACTGCGACATCGCGACCGTGGTAACGCGGCGCTTCCTCCTGTTTGTAAGACCCCTCGTGTTCCTCATCGACAACGATCAGTCCCAGTCGATCCAGAGGTGCAAACACAGCACTCCGCGCGCCGATCACGATGCGGGCTCGCCCGGAGTGGATCTTGTGCCATTCATCATGACGCTCCCCGTCCGAGAGATGGCTGTGCATCACTGCGACTTCGCTTTGCACAGCCGCAAACCGCGACTTGAATCGCTCCACCGTTTGCGGGGTGAGCGAAATCTCCGGGACCATGACGAGTGCGGTTTTCCCGAGGTCGAGCGTGTGCCGGATCGCCTGGAGGTAAACTTCCGTTTTCCCGCTCCCCGTCACGCCGTGCAACAGGATTGGCTTGGTGTGGGTGGGATTTTCGATTGCTGCCTTCACGACTTGCAAAACAGCAGACTGCTCGGAGTTCAGGTCCAACTCGGGCGATGGCAGATAGGCTCCCTCTGGATCGCGTTCGACACGCACTTTTTCGACGGCCACACAACCGAGACGCTCGAGCGCACGCGCAGCCGGCCGAAACGTGTCCAACCCTGCGAGGTCGGCGGTGAGGGCGGGCGCGGATTGCAGGATGCGGAGCAATTCGCATTGTTTGGGAGCCCGATCGATGCGTTGCAGTTCTGCGTCGGTAGGCGTGCGCACGAGCCGCACCACAGATTTTTCTTTGTGCCTGACCTTGGCATCGCGAATGACGACGGGCAGCACCGAGCGCACGGCCTGCTCACTTGGGCAGCAGTAGTAGTCGGCAATCCAGTGCGCAAGTTTAAGAAGATTCGGGCGAACCATCGGGCGCTCCCCATGCACCGAGGCAACTTCCTTCAACCCATCAAATGGAGAGGAATCGAGCATCTCGACCACCGTAGCCAAAACGACCCGCGAGCGCAGCGGGACACGGACCCGGGAGCCAGTCCCCACTCCGCCCGCAAGATTTTCGGGCAGCAGGTAGTCAAGCGCTTTTCCAGCAGACTGATCGAGCAAAACGCGGACAATGATTGGCATCAGGCGGTTATCGGATGGCAGGGATGCGACGGGCGTCAGGGTCGATTTGGCACCTGCACATTCTTGCTCGGGAGCGGCGGATTCTCGTGGGTTGACTAGAGATCCGCCGAGAGCATGGCATCAAGATTCATCCCAGCACGGTTTTCGAGCAGTGTAGTGCATTCCGCTGCGGAGATGGGTCTGCTGAAAAGATACCCCTGCATTTGCTCGCAACCGACCGAGTGCAAGAAGCGAAGCTCATCCACGGTCTCGACTCCCTCCGCGATGGTGTGGAGTCCCAGGCCTCGAGCCATCTGGATCAGCGCCGGAACGATTGCCAGTTTGTCGGGTGCATCGGGTAGTCCGGAAACAAAGCTGCGATCGATCTTCAGTGTATCGAACGGAAGTTTGCCGAGGTAGCCGAGCCCGCAGTATCCGGTTCCGAAATCATCCATCGACACTCCAGCTCCAGTATCCCTCAAGTCCTGAAGCACCTTCTTGCAGGTGTCAAAGTCATGCATGAGAGCCGACTCCGTGACCTCAAATCCGAGGCACGAGGCGGGCACCCCGGTTTCGTGAATGATGCTCTGCATTTTTTCGGCAAACCCCTCGCTCCGAAGTTGGCGGGGCGAGATGTTCACGCTCATTTTTACCTGTGGCAGTCCGGCATCGATCCACATTTTTGCCTGCAACGCCGCAGTTTTGACGACCCACTCGCCGATCTCCAGGATGGCCCCGTTTTCTTCCGCAAGCGGAATGAAAACAACCGGCGATACCACGCCGTAATCCCCGCGGTTCCAGCGGATCAGCGCTTCAAATCCGGTGATTGTTCCATCCTGCAGCGACACCTGAGGTTGATAAACCAAAAACAACTCACCCGCCTCAACCGCATTGAATAGCGATGAGGAAAGATCCAACTTGTAATGCGGCAGTAGCTCGATGTCCGGGTTGTACAAGTGAAATGTGTCACCGCCAGACGCCCTTGCGCGAAAGATGGCACCTTGGGCCGAAGCTACCAATTGGTCCAATTCTCTGGAATGCTCGGGATAGCAGGCCACGCCCACGCTGGCGCTGAGATGCAGCCGTGTGCCTCCCACAAAAAACGGCTGCCGGATTCGAGATAGCACGTCTTTGGACACAGCTCCCACGGTCACACTATCGCCAGGCACGATGAGAAGAAATGTCTCGGCCATGGCGTGCACCGCAGCACCGTCATGCATTTTAGAAATCTCTTCCAGTCGGTTCGCAAAATGATGCAGGAGCGCATGCAGCGACGCCGGTGAAAGGCCGGCTACCATATCGCCGAAATGATCCACGGAAACACCAAGAACCATCAATCCATCGGGCCTCGCCGACATGGACACAAACAACTCCTCCAGCTTGCTCCGATCGGGAAGTGTTCGCGCAAATTCATCGATTTCGTCCAGCACGTTGACGTCCAGTGGAAGCGGGCTTTTTTCGAATTCTGAGTGGGTCGTAACCGCCCGTTCCAGCCTGCTTCGCACCGCATCAATCAGGTCGCCCTTCGTGAATGGCTTTGTGAGGTAATCGTCCGCACCGAGATTCATGGCCTTGCGAATGTCTTGGTGATCCACGTGCGCCGTAAGAAAGATAAACGGAACACCGGATGTTTCGTGATCCGAACGAAGCGCCGTCAGAACACCATATCCGTCCAACTCGGGCATCACCAAATCGCACAAAACAAGGTCCGGCACATGTTTCCTCGCAGCGGAGATCCCCGAGTTACCATCGCCGCCCCCAAGGGCATCGAAGCCCTCGGATTTTAACAAAAGCAGGAGGTTATTGCGAATACTCGCCTCGTCTTCGATAACAAGAATGCGTTTCAAAATTTTAATTGGGATTAGAAATTACGCCTCCTCTGTCGCCCGCTGACAGCCCTCGCAACACACCCGATCCATCAAGCCGCGTTGCCAAGCTGGTTGTTTATGTCTCAAGACCGGCAGAAGATCCAGCCTCTAATCACCGCAATGGATGGAAAACACAAAGCCGTCCGGTTGGGTCGTTTGCGGATGGGATGGCGCTCCGCGGCGGATTGCCGGCGCTTGACACTTGCCGATTCGCACTTGGCACGCTAACACGGCGGCGTGTCGACATTCACACCAGACCGAAAGATCGCCGGGGCTTTAGTTCCCGTCTTTGCGCTGCGGGGCAAACATGACCTTGGCGTGGGAGATACGGATGCGCTGAAGGAGTTTGTCCGATGGAGCGCCGACCACGGCATGCATGCCGTGCAGATCCTGCCAATCAACGAAACCGGGGCGGACCACAGCCCATACAATATCCTTAGTTCGATGGCGATCGAACCCTGCACGGTGGCGACGTATCCGCATAGCATGGTGGATTTGTCGGCAGCAGATTTCAAACGCATCACCGCCGCCCATGACGCCGGGACACTCACTGGTGGCCGCGTGGCTTACGCGCCGGTCAAAGCCCTGAAGTTCGACCTCTTGCGTGCGGCGTTCCGCAAATTTTCCCTGCGCGCCAGCGCAGCAAGAGGCGCGGATTTCGACACATTCCGCGAGGAGCAGCGCTCATGGATTGAGTCCTACGCAACCTTCCGCGCCCTTGTGGAAACCCACGGCACGGAAGTCACCGACGGATGGCCGGAGGCTCATCGATCTCCGATTGGCACACAGGATTGGCTCGCGACGCTGTCCGATGCAGAGCGCGAAACATTCGGAGCCGAGGTCACATTCCGCATATACATCCAGTGGATCGCCTACGATCAATGGAACCGCGTTCGGCAAGCGTGCGCCGATTGTGATGTCGCGCTGATCGGCGACATCCCGGTTGGCGTTTCGATTTACAGCGCGGATGTTTGGCAGGAACCGGAGATCTTTGATATCGCGAGGTCCTGCGGTGCACCACCCGAGCGGGTCTTCGCGGCTGACCCATTCACCGCGAAGTGGGGACAAAACTGGGGCTTTCCGCTATACAACTGGTTTGCAATGTCACGGGACAACTTCGCGTGGTGGCGCAGGCGGCTCCGGATGATGCGGCAAATGTTTGACCTTACCCGCGTGGACCATGCCCTTGGGTTTTTCAGGATTTACAGCTTTCCGTGGCGGCCGGAGCTAAACGCCGAGTTTTTGCCATTGTCCGAGGAGGAGGCTGCCGCGAAAACCGGTGGAGCCCTACCAGGGTTTGTGCCACAGGATGATTCCACCCAAGAAAATCAGGACAAAAACCGCCGCCACGGAGAAACGCTGTTCAAACTGTTTCTGGATGAAAGCGACCCGCATTGCCTGATCGCTGAGGACCTCGGCGAAGTCGCCCCATACGTCCGCCCCGTCCTAGAGCATCTGGAAATCCCCGGTTTCAAGATTCCCCAGTGGGAGCGGGAGTTGGATGGTTCCTACAAATCCGGAGCGAGCTATTCACGTCTTTCGCTGGCGACTTACGCCACGCACGACCATCCCCCGGTGAAGGCATTCTGGGATGAATGGTTCACCGCCACACAATCCGATTCGCCCGAGGCCGCCGCTCACGCGTTGTTTGAGATGAAGCAACTCCTCGCATTTGCCGACCGAACAGACATCGATTTACCTCGCCCATTCGACGCAGAGGTGCATCTCGCAACCATGCAGGGGCTACTCGCTAGCAACGCTTGGTTGGTTATTCCGATGATTACGGATATCCTAGGCATCGATGATCGGTTTAATGTGCCTGGTGCGACCGGCGATCAAAACTGGTCCGCCCGGCTCGAAGTGTCCGTGAATCAGCTCGACGAAACATTTGCCCCTCCCCTCGCCGGTTTTCAAAAAGCACTATTTGCTTCGGGTCGATAAGATTGCTGACCCATGCTTTGTTTCGGTTTGCCGTATCCCTTATGATCTGATTCGATACGCGGCAAATCTTTCGAGGAATATGGGAAATGTGACAAAAAAGGAGTTGGTGGTTTCAATTAGTAACGAAACCGGGATGGGGCAACAGGAGGTTCTAACCGTGGTTCAAAAGCTTTTGGATCAGATGACCGAATCGTTGGCAGAGGGCAAAACAATCGAACTCCGCAACTTCGGCGTTTTTGAGGTGCGATTAACCAAACCCCGCGTCGGGCGCAACCCGAACAAACCCGAAAACAACGTGATGATTCCTCCGCGCGCCACGGTGAAATTCAAGGCTGGGAAGATCATGAAGCAGCGCGTGCTCATGCAGACCGATGCCCTGAAGTCCTCTCCGCCGGCATAAATTACCCAATCCCCACCCGCATGGGCGGTTGGCCATTGCGCATGCCCCGCGCGCAGCCGCCGCCGCAGATTTTTGCTCCCCCCTTGGATCGGAGTGAGACATTTGGCGGATGGCGTGCGTATTGTCTCCTGTGTCGAAGTTTATTTGTATTCGTGGCGCCCGCCAAAACAACCTCCAGGGAATCGATCTGGACTTGCCGCTCGGTCAACTGATCGTCGTTACTGGTCCAAGCGGAAGCGGGAAGTCCAGCCTCGCGTTTGACACCATTTATGCCGAGGGGCAGCGCCGATATGTCGAGACATTCAGCCCATACACGCGGCAGTTTCTTGACCGGATGGATAAGCCACGCGTCGACCTGATTGATGGCATCCCTCCCGCCATCGCCATCGAGCAGGCGAATCATGTAAAATCTACCCGCTCGACTGTCGGAACAATCACCGAAATCAATGATTACCTGAAGCTGTTTTTTGGCCGTGTCGCCAAGGCCTACTGCCCGGAATGCGCACGCCAAGTGCAGCCCGAAACCGCTGAGACGATCACGAGTTCGATTCTGCGAGAGTTCGCCGGCGAGACAGTCCTAGTGACCTTCCCCGTCCCCGTGGGAATTCAAAAAGCGGGATCGACCGCTGACTTTTTTGAGTTTCTAAAATCGCAGGGGTATCTCCGGGTTTTGGTTGATGGAGCGATCCTACGAACCGATGAGCAGGCAACAGTGAAGCGGCTTCCGGCGCTGGTCCCTGTAATTCAAGACCGTGTGACAGTAAGCGCGGAAAACCGTTCCCGCCTGACGGAGTCCGTCGAAACCGCGCTGCGATTCGGCAAGGATAAAATCGCGATTCACTGCCTCGAAAACTGTCATCATTTGCCATTTTCAAGCGGCTGGCATTGCGCGCATTGCGATGTGGATATCCGTCCACCATCCCCTGGGTTGTTTACGTTCAATAACCCACTGGGTGCCTGCCCGACCTGCCGGGGGTTTGGGAGAGTGATCGGGATCGACTATGGCCGCGTGATGCCGGACCGTTCGCTCAGCCTCGCCGCCGGCCTGATCAAGCCGTTTCAAAGCGGCCAGTCGCGTGAGTGCCAGGACGACCTGATTCGACGGGCACGCGAGAACGACGTGGATGTCCACTGTGCATTTGAAGAGTTGCCGGAATGCGACCAACGCTGGGTGATCGATGGCGAAGGTGGTGACATTGATGCGAGTGCCGAGGATTTGTGGGAGACCGGCCGATGGTATGGCATCAAAGGATTTTTCAAGTGGATGGAATCCCGCGCATACAAAATGCACGTCCGGGTTTTTCTTTCACGCTATCGGAATTACCAGCCGTGCGAATCGTGCAACGGCGGGCGCTTTCAACCGGAGACTCTGAATTTCCGGATATCGCCGGGCAACCTCACGCTCCCCGACCTCGCTGCAAAATCCATCGAGGAACTCACAGAAATTTTTGCACAGTGCGAGCTTCCGCCCGGTGACCCAAGTGCCGTCTTGTTGCATGACCAGATCGCAGCCCGGTTGAATTACCTCACGCAAGTGGGTCTCGGATACCTCTCGCTGGACCGCCCGACACGCTCGCTTTCCGGCGGCGAAATCGAGCGCGTGAACCTCACGACTTGCCTCGGGGCATCGCTCGTCAATGCGCTTTTCGTGATGGATGAGCCGAGCGTCGGGCTGCATCCGCGTGACACGACCAAGCTGCTCGAAGTCATCCGCGCCCTCCGCGACAAAGGAAACACCGTCATCGTCGTCGAACACGAGGAAACCGTGATTCGGGAGGCGGACTACCTCGTGGACGTGGGGCCCGGACGCGGAGAGTCCGGCGGAAAACTCGTCTTCGCCGGTCCGTCCCATGAATTACGATCCGCGAAGGACTCGCTGACTGCCGACTACCTGCTGGGCAGAAAATTCATTCCCGTTCCGAAGACGCGTCGCAAGGCGACAGACTTTGTCAAAATCCGAGGTATCCGGCACAACAACCTGAACAACCTGAACGTCAAGATCCCACTCGGCGTATTCTGTTGCATCACCGGAGTCTCAGGCTCAGGGAAAAGCTCCCTCGTCCACGACGTGCTTTACCGGAACCTTGTGCCGCCCGGCACCGATGAAATCGAGGCACCGGGGTTTTGCAAATCGATCGAAGGGGGCGAGGACCTGCTTGACGTCGTGATGGTGGACCAGTCGCCGCTTGCCCGCAGCCCGCGCTCGACACCCGCCGTTTATCTCGGGTCATACGATGCGATTCGCCAGCTATTCGGAGGACAACCGGACGCCGTCAGCGCCGGAATGACACCCGGCTCGTTTTCCTTCAACACCGGGGACGGCCGCTGCGACCGCTGCTCCGGATTGGGATTTGAAAAGGTCGAGATGCAATTCCTCAGTGACCTCTTCATTCGCTGTCCGGAATGCGAAGGCAAGCGGTTCCAGCCCCATGCGTTGAAGATCCTCGTCGATGGAAAATCCATCCACGACGTGCTCGAAATGACCGTGCGAGAGGCGATCGAGTTTTTTGCAAAACGCGAAAAACGCGGTGAGATCACCACTCCGCTCAAACTTCTCGCAGACGTCGGCCTCGACTACCTGCGTCTTGGACAACCCCTGAACGTCCTAAGCGGCGGCGAATCCCAACGGCTGAAATTGATCAAACACCTGATCGAAAACAAAGACGGTGAGTCGCTCCTCATATTCGATGAACCGACGACCGGATTGCATTTTGACGACATCGCACAACTCCTCACGGTCTTCCAGCGCCTCGTCGATGAGGGCAACAGTCTGGTCGTCATCGAGCACAACTCCGATGTGATCAAGTGCGCGGACTGGGTCATCGACCTCGGTCCGGAAGCAGGCAAACATGGCGGGCAATTGGTCTGCGATGGAACACCAGAAAAAGTCGCAGCCTGCCCGGAATCTCACACCGGCCGCTTCCTCGCTCCGCTACTGGAAAAGAACCGGAAACCGAATGCGATCTACGATGCCACGTCAGTCCCCGCGCTCCGCGCCGCAGAGCGCCCGGACGCGCCAAACGTCATCAGCATCCGTGGAGCCCGCGAGCACAACCTCAAGAACCTAAGCCTCGACATCCCGAGAGACAAAATGGTGGTCGTCACCGGATTGAGCGGATCCGGCAAATCCACGCTCGCCTTTGACATCCTGTTCGCGGAGGGCCAACGACGCTTTCTCGACAGCATGTCGCCCTACGCCCGCCAGTTTGTCGATCAATTGGAAAAGCCCGAAGTTGATGCCATCACCGGCCTCCCGCCGAGCGTCGCCATCGAACAACGCGTCACACGCGGCGGCGGCAAATCCACGGTGGCCACCGTCACGGAAATCTACCACTTCCTGCGACTCCTGTTTTCTAAACTTGGTGTGCAGCATTGCCCGGATTGCCACGTTCCTGTCGAAAAGCAAACCGTCAGCGCGATCGCCCTGCAGGTGGAAAAACTCGCTGCGCTCGGAACCGTCCAGGTTTTCGCTCCGCTCGTGAAAGCAAAAAAAGGCTTTCACACCGAAGTCGCACGCTGGGCCGAGCGCCGAGGATTCGAGACGTTGCTGGTCGATGGCAAACTCGTCCCAACCGCTGACTTCCAGAAGTTGGAGCGGTTCAAGGAGCACTCGATCGACGTCCTGATCGGTGAAGTCACCGCTGCCGAGGCTGAGAAAACCGCCCTTGCCACCGTGCGGCGCGCCATCGAAGTCGGCAAAGGCACCGCGCGCCTCGTGGATGCCACCAAGAAGTCGATCATCCTCAGCACCGAAATGAACTGTCCGGATTGCGGCCGTGCATTTGAGGAACTCGATCCGCGCATGTTTTCGTTCAACTCGCCGCACGGATGGTGCGAACATTGCCGTGGATTCGGCGAAGTCTGGCGGGAGGCCACAACGAATCGGGAATTTGATTCTCAGCTTGAGGCGGATCTTGCCGAGGAGCGGTCGTTTGAGTCCCTCGATTCGGAGGAGGCCAGCCCGTGCCCCGTCTGTCATGGTGCTCGGCTCAATCCGGTCGCCCGCGCCGTGCAAATCGGCGGGTTCACGCTGGAACGTATGGTGCAGAGCGCCGCGTCCGACGCGCTCACGGCGCTGGATCAGCTCCCGGTAACCGAACACCAAACGATCATCGCCAACGACATTCTCCCAGAAATCCGGCAACGCCTGGAATTTCTCAACCTCGTCGGACTGACCTACCTGTCGCTCGACCGCTCGGCCAAAACCCTGAGTGGCGGCGAATCCCAGCGTATCCGCCTCGCCGCACAGCTCGGATCAAATCTTCGCGGCGTCCTCTACGTGCTCGACGAGCCGACCATCGGACTGCATCCGCGCGATAACCACCGTCTGCTCGATGCGTTGTCAAAACTCGCCGAACACGGGAACTCGCTCATCATCGTGGAGCATGACGAGGATACGATGCGCCGTGCGGATCATATCATTGATCTCGGTCCCCGGGCCGGCAACCTCGGCGGCGAGCTGATCGCCAGCGGCACGCTCGCGCAGATTCTCAAACACCCGACGTCGCTGACTGCAAAATTCCTGCGTGATCCGCTCCACCATCCGCTCGCCGGAAAACGCCGCCCGCTGGTGCCCACCGGCGAATGGATCGACGTCCACGGTGCTGTTTGTCACAATTTGAAAGGCGTGGATTTCAAAATCCCGATCCAGCGACTCACTGTGGTCAGCGGCATCTCGGGCTCGGGCAAAAGCTCACTGGTTCGCGGTGTCCTCGTTCCCGCCGTCAAACACGCAATCGCCCGAGGCCGAAAACCCACCATCTCCGAGGAGTGGGATTCGATCACCGGATGCGACAAAATCGGCGCCGTCCTCGAAGTCGATCAATCCCCCATCGGCAAAACCTCCCGCTCGACCCCGGCCACCTACATCAAGGTGCTCGATGAAATCCGCAAAGTTTTTGCCTCGCTGCCGGACAGCCGGATGCGCGGCTACAGCGCCAGCCGGTTTTCGTTTAATAACGCCGGCGGCCGCTGCGAAAGCTGCCTCGGCCAAGGAATCATAAAACTGGAAATGACATTCCTGCCCGCCTCCTACATGCCCTGCGAGGAATGCGGAGGTCGCCGATACAACAAACAAACGCTCGAAGTCCTCTACAACGACAAATCGATCGGCGACATCATGGATCTCACCGTCGAGCAAGCGGCTGGGTTTTTCTCAGCCGTCCCGAAAATCAAACGCTCACTCGATCTCCTCGTCGAAACCGGATTGGGATACCTCAAACTAGGCCAACCGAGTCCGACCCTGAGCGGCGGCGAGGCCCAGCGGCTGAAACTCGTGACCCAACTGGCACGCCGCAGCACCCCAAAAGCAGAGGAACTCCGCACCACCCGCATCGGAAAAAGCACGCTCTACGTGTTGGAGGAACCAACCATCGGACTGCACACCGCCGATGTCCTCAACCTCATTCATGTCCTCCATCGCCTCGTCGATGAAGGCGGGACCGTGGTCGTGATCGAACACCATATCGATCTAGTCGCCGAAGCGGACTATCTCATCGATATCGGTCCCGAGGCAGGAGCCGAAGGCGGAGAACTCATCGCCGCCGGCACTCCCGAGGAGGTTTCAACCCACTCGGAGAGCCGAACCGCTCCATTTTTGCTAGAAGCGCTGTCGCGAAAAGGGGAAAAGTCCTGACGGAAGATGCATATTCATCGGAAGCAAGCCTCGCCTTGATGCAAAACAATTGAGTTATTGCATCACTTTATCACATTCTCTCTTGCATACCGCATCACATCCGCTAACTTTCCCTCACTATGAGGATCACGATTGATATCGAAGACGACATTTTGGCCGAAGCCATGGCCATCACCGGCGAAAAACGCAAAAGTCCCGCGTTGGCGGAGGCCGTGCGTGGGTTCGTGCGGCGTCAGCGGGCGCGGGAGTTTGGCCGGATGATCCGGGAGGGTGTTTTTGACTACCCCGACGACACGTCCGGCAAATTTGCCAACCCCATCCCCCCCCTCAGCTAAGCGGCGATGGTCCTTGTCGATTCCTCGGTTTGGATCGAAGCCCTTCGGCGAAAGGGACGCCTCGAAGTCAAGCTCGGCCTCGAAGGCCTGCTGGAGGCATACGAAGCGCAGTGGTGCTCCCCGGTCCGGCTCGAAGTCCTCGGCGGTGCCCGCCCGGAGGAGCGCCGCGCACTCGGTGTGCAATTCTCCGTGATCCCATACCGCCGCTGCGAAGAAGCTGACTGGGACCGCGCCGTTTCACTGGCCTGGAAGCTGCGCGACTCCGGGCTTACCGTGCCGTGGATGGATGTCGTGATCGCCGCCATCGCGATCCACGACCGCGTCCGGCTCTACTCGATCGACGACCATTTCACACAAATCAGCACCCTATCCGGCCTCGCACTCTACGAACCGAGCTACGGCGGCATGTATCAGTCGGAAACCGCGAACTGACCAGCACTCCCGCGTTTTTTTCCCATTCGACGCAAAACGTTTGATTCAGCCCCGGAAAACAAGGCAATCTACCCGCTTACCAAAGCCCCCAATGCCGGTGTGGCGAAATGGCAGACGCAACGGACTTAAAATCCGTTTCTGTTAACACAGAGTGTGGGTTCGAGTCCCACCACCGGTAGGGCTTTTTCATGATTTGGCACAACGTGCGTGTTTGGTCTTGGTAAATTCGGGAAGGATTTGTGGTCCAAGGCCATCGCCCAAACAACCCTCCATGACAAAAAAGGATATCGTCGTATGAGTCCTCAGCAACACCATCACCAAAGTCCCCATCACGAACAATACAAACCCGGGAAGAAGCTGCATCAAAACTGGCTTTTTATTGTTGCAGTGATCCTCATGATAATTGCCATGGCGGTTTAGGTGCTGACCATGGATGAGAGCGTTCTTCCTGCGGCTTCCGTCGAGGCGCCGGAGACCGTTCCAGCGGGACAGTAAATTCTGCCGACAGGCGGCAGGTCGGCGGCGGGGGAATCCGGCCGAACTGTGAATCTCGTCATCCAATCACTTGGATCATCTCACCTCTCCAGAAGTTGGATTAAGATAGATGTCCGGGTTGACATGGCACCAAGGTGATGCAGGATGGTGCCATGTCCTCCAAGCCTGCCAAACGCCAACAGACAGGCACCCGGATCACCGTCACCGTTCCGCCCGACCATTACGAGCAGGTCTGCCACATGGCGAAGGGCAAGAAGGTTTCCAACGCTTGGATCATCCGCGATGCGGTGGAAAAATACATTCAGGCCGACACCCCGCTCTTCGCGGTGAAGGAGGCCCGATGAGCAAAGGCAAAACCAGCACCATTGCCGTTCGCGGAACTTCGATCTCGATCGTCACCGGCAAGGATGGCGATTATATCTCTCTGACCGACATGCTGAGGGCGAAAGACGGGGATTTTTTCATCTCTGACTGGCTTCGCAATAGGAACACCGTCGAGTTCCTCGGCATCTGGGAATCCGTGTTCAATCCCGCTTTTAATTATGGCGAATTCGCCACAATTAAAAGCCAGGCCGGACTGAACAGCTACAAGATCAGTGTCAAAGAATGGGTTGAGAAAACCAACGCCATAGGACTCAAAGCCACCGCAGGCCGATATGGCGGCACTTTTGCCCATCCCGACATCGCTTTCGAGTTCGGCATGTGGATCAGCCCGGAGTTCAAAATCTATCTGGTCAAGGAATTCCGCCGCCTCAAGGATGATGAAAACAACCGTCTGAAGCTGGATTGGAAACTTCAGCGCACCCTCGCCAAGATCAATTACCGTATCCATACCGACGCCATCAAGGAGACCCTCCTTCCGCCAGCCATCACGAAGGCTCAGGCCTCAACGATTTATGCAAGCGAGGCCGACCTGCTCAACGTCGCCCTGTTCGGACAGACCGCGAAGCAATGGCGCGACGCCCACCCCGACGCGGAGGGCAACATCCGCGACCACGCCCCAATCGAACAACTCGTCGTCCTTACCAACCTCGAAGGCCTCAACTCCGTCCTTATCCGCCAAGGGTTACCCCAACCGGAGCGTCTCTCAACGCTCAATGGCATCGCCATCTCCCAGATGCGAACCCTGGTCGAACGCGGCATTCGCCTGGAAGCCCTCAGGCCGGACGAAACCACGAAAAAGGTCGAACGTCGCCTCAGTAGCGAGGAAAAGAAATCGCTCAAAAAACCGAACGTGCTTAAAACGGGTGCGAAGCCATGAGCGCCACGATTGATGTCGCATGTCTTGTTCTTGTCAGCATTCAAGGACGATTTCTCACAGCGCTTCGCCCCGAACATAAATCACTCGGAAACCACTGGGAATTTCCGGGCGGCAAGGTGGAAAGCGGAGAGAGTCCGGAGCTTGCCCTGCGTCGCGAGTTGCGGGAGGAACTTCAACTCGAAGTCGATGCTCTACACCCCTTGTCCGTTACAACGCATGCATACGATTTCGCCATCATCCGACTTATTCCATTCCTTTCCTACTGTGAGGATCTTCCTGGCATCCACTTGGCCGAGCATGCCGCGAGCCGGTGGGTAACCATGAACGAAGCAAGGGAGCTGAAATGGGCTCCCGCCGACCTTCCCGTCCTTGAAAGTTTAGATAGTTACCTCCCCGCCTTGATTTAGGATGGCATCTGCAAACCAGCTTCCAGTCGGTCTCTACGAGCAGGTCCTCGATGAGGAGTTGGGCAAAGTCCTGGAGAGCCGTCCAGATCTCGTCGCAACCCTTGTTAAGATCGATGACGAAAGCTGTCCGCACACATATAGTCAGTTTCTTGCTCAGCTTCTTCATCAGGCGCTGCCCATTTCCAAGCCAGAGAAACGTTTGGCTATCATCAACAGCTTGATCGACCTTTTATCTGCGGAAGATGGGCTGGATTACACGAAGCGAAAAAGGCTTCTCGGCCGATCAAAAAGTCTGCTCCAAGAGGTTCGAGCGAATGACATTGGAGCACCCCTGCCACGCCCCGAGACTTCGCTGAGAGTCAGTAGCCTCCTCACTGGTTCAGGCGATGATCCGCAACTTGAACACGAACTACGCGCCGAAATGATGAGCGCGGATCGGGTGGACATCCTTGTCTCCTTTGTTAAATGGTCCGGACTTCGCCTGCTTGTGCCGGCATTCGAAAATCTTTCTGAGCGCGGTGTGGATGTTCGGATTATCACCACCTCCTACATGGGCGCCTCCGATCCCGAAGCGGTCGAGTGGCTGGCATCCAAGCCGCGGTTCTCAGTCAAGGTTTCCTACGATACTGAACGCACGCGTCTTCATGCAAAGGCCTACCACTTCGTCCGGAGAAGCGGTTTTTCCACAGCGTATATCGGCTCCGCCAACATGTCTCGCGCGGCCATGACCAGCGGTCTCGAATGGACGGTAAAAGTGACGACGCAGGACATGCCTCATATCATGGAGCGCTTTTCTGCAGAGTTTGAAACCTATTGGTCACGTGAGGAATTCGTTCCATACGACCAGAGCCAGTCTGCAAGGTTCCGCGAAGCCATTAGCTTTGCCAACCGCTCTGATCGAGGAGGCGGCCCCATGTTCTTCGCGGATATCCGTCCATACCCATTTCAGGAGAGGATTCTCGAAGCCCTTATCGCTGCCCGGCAGACCGGATCTTTTCGAAACCTTGTGATTGCCGCCACTGGAACGGGAAAGACAGTCATGGCAGCCTTCGACTATGCCCGTGGTCGGAGTGAAAACCCCGGGACTTCACGCCTCCTCTTTGTCGCCCATCGCAAGGAGATTCTCCAACAGGCCCGCGGCTGTTTTAGGTCCATTTTGCGCGACCAGAACTTTGGTGAACTCTTGGTGGATGGAGAGGTCCCCATTGAATGGAATCATGTCTTCGCGTCCGTCCAAAGCCTGGCCAATCGCCACCTCTGGGAGAATCTCGGGCCGGAGCATTTTCATGTCATCATCATTGATGAGGCTCACCACGGAATCGCCTCGAGCTACCGCCCGCTGTTTACCAATTTTTTACCCAGAATTCTACTGGGGCTCACGGCCACGCCGGAACGGATGGATGGCAACTCTATCCTGCCTGACTTCGACCACCGTTTTGCCGCGGAAATCCGACTGCCCGAGGCACTCGAAGAGAAGCTCCTATGCCCATTCCACTATTTTGGTGTCGCCGATTCGATTGACGTCTCCGAGGAGCGCTTCTGGAAAAACGGACAATATGATGTCAACGCATTGACGGAAGTTTATACCGGCGATCACTTCCGCGCACAGGAGCGACTCGACCTGATTCTGCAAAGCATCCACCGCTACCAACCGGATCTCGCATATACGCGGGCTGTGGGGTTTTGTGCCAGCGTCCGACACGCTAGATTCATGGCAGAGAAATTCCGCGAAGCGGGGTTCCGGGCAGAAGAGGTATTGGGCGATACCCCCGGTGAGACTCGCGACAAGAGGGTGCGGGACTTTCGGGAAGGAAAAATCACCTTTCTTTTCACCGTCGATGTATTCAGCGAAGGAGTGGATATCCCAGAGATAGACCTGGTGATGTTTCTGCGGCCGACGGAAAGCCTTACGGTCTTTCTCCAACAACTCGGACGCGGCCTCCGCCATGCCCCGGAAAAGGACTGTCTCACTGTCCTTGATTTCGTTGGGCAAGCTCACCGTAAATACCGGATGGATCGGAAATTCAGCGCGCTGCTCAGAACGAAACGCCGCCGGATCGACCAGGAGATCGAACGAGATTTCCCGAACTTGCCGCCGGGATGCAGTATTCAACTCGAGCGGGTAGCTCGCGAGCGAATTCTGGATAATATCCGGCAGAGCCTTGGCAACCTGAATAACTTTATTCCCGAGGCGATCCGAACATTTGAGTCGGAAACCGGGCGCCCCCTGAGTTTCGCCAACTTCGTGGACGCAACGGCACTCACTCCACTCGAAATCCTGCGCAACAAAACTTGGTCAGAGTGGAAGAGTGTTGCGCACCATCAAGCTCCAGTCGCAGATCCCGATCTGGACGATGCGCGGAAGGCGCTCCGAAGGATCAGCCTGCGCACAGACCCTATTCGGTTGAAACAGATGATTCGCCTGAGCGCTTCAACCGTCTCCGAGGATCCCGCTGATTTTAGTTTTTCTGATTCGGAGAGTGCGGCGCTTCATTACCTATTGTGGGGAAGGCCAGGAGCCGGTGGGGAACTTGCTACTTACTCCGAATCTTTCGCCAAATGGCGGCGAAATCCAGCCTGCAACGCGGACATGATTGAGGTAGCGGAATGGCGCCAAAGCAGTCATCCATACCCGACGACTCCACTCGTGCTCCCCGGAGATGTTTTCCTCCATCTCCACTCAGCCTATGGATTTTCTGAAATCAAAGCAGCATTTGGGCTTGCTGACATCGGGAGCTCTGGAGCGGCGGGCGTGGGCGTCATCCATTTGGAGAATATCAAGACCTACGTCCACCTGGTAACCTTTCGCAAAGAAGAGAAGGATTTTGCACCGACCACCCGCTACAAGGATTATCTGATCAGTCGGTCGAGGCTCCACTGGGAGAGCCAAGCTGCTACGACGCAGGCGAGCAAAGCCGGGCAAAACTATATTCACTTCCAAGCCCGCGGCTACACCGTGCTTTTCTTTGCCCGACTCGATAAGCGAATTGAGGGTGAAACTTCTCCTTTTATTTTTCTTGGTCCGGCTGCTCGCCTTAACTCCTACGAAAGCAACCGACCGATTTCCATGGTTTGGGATCTCTCTTACGCTGTGCCGGCTGAGCTATTCGAAGCTGCCCGTGTCGGTTAAAACCCTGATCATTTCAGGCGGCAGGGATGGCCTACCGCGATGCGATCCGGCGAACACAATCCAATTCAACTCCACCTCGGGGCCATCAGGTCGGCAGCACCCTGAGACCCGCCGCGCGGACCATGCCACGCTGACGCTCATCGAAGGACGCAAATTCCCGGCTACCGATCTCCATCGCCGCCGCCACATGGAGCACATCCAAGCTCCGGCATTTTGTCGGCACAGCATGATTGCGGGACAACACCTCGGCCCGGGCAAACACCGCCGCGAGATCATACGCGGGCCGTTCGTAACGCCCCGCCCGGATGTCCGTCTGGAAATCGCCTAGGGCCAGCGTCGTTTCACGCTCCGTCAACTCCCCACGCCCTTGTTTCAAGCGCAGGGCGTTGCGGACTTCCAGTTCTTGGAAATGGGTAAGCGGCAGCGGCGTGGTGAAGCTGAAGACGAGGGAGATCGCCTCAGGGGTGTTGATTTCCGTGGCGTAAAGTTTCACCAGAATCCCACTGTCAATGTAAACGCCCGAGACCATCGTTCCCGTCAGTATTCCCCGCGGCCTTCGCTGACAATTTCCGAAAGCGGTTTACCTGGAGGCGGCCCGTTGGGAAAAATCAGTTTCTGGCGCGCTTCAAAATCCGGCCACTCGACCTTTTGCTTTCTCCGTTCGGCCCGGATGAATTCCTCCAACGCGATCATCTCTCCCACCGTCAGCTTGGGAACCGCCGCTTCGATTTCCTGCAACGTGCTCATATTCGAAACCTTGCCATTCCCCGGCATTTCTCGCAAGCCGCAAACCTCCCTAAGATTTTCTGTATCCCTCCGCGTTGCGAATCATCGCCATTCGTGTTTGGGGTAGCGACGTTTGAGGTCCAGCGCGAGTTTTGGATAGGCGTCCGCCCAGAAGCTTGCGAGGTCGCGGGTGACTTGGACGGGTCGCATGTTTGGGGCGAGGATTTGCACTGTGAGCGGGATGCGTCCGCCGCAGAGCGCCGGTGCCTGTTTTAAACCGTAGAGGTCTTGGATTTTTGCAGCGATGAATGGATCGGCGTCCGCAGAATACGTGACTTTTGCCTTCTTCTCGGATGGCAGTGCGATGCGCTCGGGAACGAACTTCTCAACCAACTGATGCTGACTAGAGGAGAGCCAGCTTTTGACGGCGGCCATCACCGGTTTTTCTTTGATGTCCCGATAGCAAACCGCGTCCTTGCAAACTTCGGCGATGATCAATTCGCGGTCCGCTGGCGTGATCGGAGAAAGCCCTATCTCCGGCATCCATTCGGCGAGGCGGTTGACGCGAATGATCCATTGTTCGACGGCATCGTCCCATTGTTTCAGCACGAGATTTCCCTCGATGACATGCCGTGCGAGGCAGGCACTGGCCTGCGGTGACGGAGTAGCATCCCGGTCGCGGGAATCCAGAACGAGGTCCCGGAAGATCCGCTCGGAGCGCACGACCACCCGGTTTTGTGACTTATCAAAACAGACCTCGGAGCGATCCGTGAAGTCGTGAGGAAACAACTCGCGCAACCAGGATTCCTCGATTTCCGTGACCATCGAGAGCTGCACCTGCGCCTCCCGATCACGGCCCTCGATGTCCGTGATTTCTGCGGCCACCAACAATGTGGCGTTTTGTGCGGCGCTTTGTCGCGAGAGCAGCCCCCGACGGCCATGCACGATGTCGCAGAGGAACGTGCCGGCACTTCGACGCCGGGCCACTTGGTCTGCGAATGCCGCGAGCACACACTTTGCGACGGCAGCGTCCACGGGTGCGGGACCATCGATATCAAGCCCCTCCCCTTTTGCGATATCGAGGAATTGACGAAACAATTTCCCCATTTGCCGCGCACCGTCGGCGTGAATCCCAAGTTTCCTGCAAGCGTCGGTGCGATACGACTGGCGGTCGGCCCACACCCAAGCCCGCATCGCAATCTGGAAGTCGGAGGTTGCGTCACCGAGCACGTCGGCGCGGAGCGCCTCGGTCTTTTTATCGGCTTTGAGCACTAAGTTCCGCGACTGCGTGATAGCAGCAATCAGCGCCGCCGATTTCACGCAGCGGTGTTCTTTCGCAGCCAGAAACATGCGTGCGTATCGAGGATGCACCGGGAACCGCAACATGGCTGTGCCTAGCGCGGTAATTCCGCTGGCATCGATGGCTCCAAGATCCGCGAGAAGCTGCTCGGCACGCTCCATGGCAACCCGGTCCGGAGCCTCCAACCACCGGAACTTTGCAAGGTCGGAAACGCCGGACGCTCTGAGGTGCAGGGCAGTTTCCGCGAGATCCATGCGACGGATTTCTGGAACCTCTGCGTGGGGTCGACGCTCATGATCGCGTGCGGTCCAGAGCCGGATGCATCGGCCAGCAATCGTTCGCCCTGCGCGACCCGCGCGCTGGTCCGCCGACGCACGGCTGATCTTTTCGATGTAAAGCGTGTTGATTCCACGATGCGGGTCAAATCTGGCAACGCGGGCAAATCCGGCATCCACCACCAGCGTCACGTCCTCGATCGTCAGCGAAGTTTCCGCGACATTCGTTGCCACAATGATACGCCGCCCGCCGCTCCCGCCCACGGCGCGATCCTGCTGATCCGGCGGCAATTCCCCGTGCAACGGCAACACGGCGACCGAGCTGCCGAACCGTGCTTCAATCTCACGGATCGTGCGCTGGATTTCAAACGCCCCGGACATGAAGACGAGGGCGTTGCCGGTGGATTTATCAAATTCGCGCTGCACAGCCTCCGCAGCCAATTCCCAGACCGGCTCAGCGCCCGGCTCACGGGTGAGGTATTCGATCTCCACGGGAAAAACTCTTCCTTCCGACTCCAGCACCTCGCACGGATCGAGGTATTGCGTCAGGGCCGCACCATCCAGCGTGGCGGACATCACCAGGATTTTCAGATCCGGCCGAGTGTCCTCCTGCAAATCGAGCACCCGGGCCAGCGAGATATCTCCGTAAAGGTGCCGCTCGTGAAATTCATCAAATATGACCGCCGACACCCCGCGCAACTCCGGATCGCGGAGCATGCGCCGCAGCAAAATCCCCTCGGTGACAAACAAGATGCGTGTCTCGGGTCCGGCAACGTTATCAAACCGAATCTGATACCCGACCTCGTCGCCGAGTTTGCAGCCGCGTTCTGATGCCACGCGCGCGGCCAGCATGCGTGCCGCAAGACGGCGGGGCTGGAGAATGATGACCTGCCCTTCCGCCCCGAGCAGGCCTGCATCGAGAAGCATCTGCGGGATTTGGGTGGACTTTCCAGACCCGGTGGGTGCCCGCAAAAGCAATCGCGATCCCCGCGAGCAAGCCGTCACCAAGGCATCCTGAATATCAAAAATCGGCAGTTTCAAGTCATTCACTGTATCACGCATCGCTCTCAGTCCTCAATAACCCAGCCGTAGAATCTAGCTGGCAACCGGAATAACGATCTTGTATGGTTTCGCCGAACAATGAAATGCGCATCGGTTTTAATTCTCGGACTTGCCACGATATCGGTGGGATTCGCTGAGCCCACGCCCGAGACATACTCGCTTTCGAGCGATGAAATCGCCGCTGCTGTCCGTTCCGACGACCTGTCGATCCCGTCGCCGGGAGAGTGTTTTGCGGCGATCAACAAGTTCGACCGTCCCGCGTGGTCCCGGCTCATTCGCTCTCCCGCACCCACCACCACCACCAACCGCACGGAGCTGGCACTCCACCTTGGCACCCGCGTGACGGACGGATTTATCGCCGTTGAGGCACAGGTTAGCCAGGGAGTGAAAAATGTCGGCCGTGACATCATCAATCTCGCAAAAAGCCTTGGGATCACCCAAACCGTCATAGCGCGTGGGAACAGCATCAGTGACTTTGCAGAGAACAACGAATGGAACGCCCTGCGAGAGGAGCTTGATGCCACCGAAAATGAAGTGAAGCTCGCCATGAAAACCCAGAAGGACGACGACCTCATCGCGCTCGTCACGGTCGGTGCATGGCTCCGCGGCACACAGGCTGCCTGCGACATGCTTTCGGGACAATACCGGCCAGAGCTGGCGCAGCTACTCCGCCAAGCCGCCGTCGTAACCATTTTGACCGAAAAACTTGATGCCCTTCCCGAGAAAATGCAGAGCGAAGAAATCGTGACTTCCACCCGGAGCGGGCTCGACGATGTCCTCGCAATCATCTCCGCAGACCCAGAAACCGTGCTTTCGGAGCAGGCCGTGGAGAATCTTCGAAATCGAACCACCGGCCTCGTTGACCGCATCGCACCGGCGACACCCAAGGCACCTCCGGCATCATGATCTACCGTCTCTTCCTGACCCTTGCCGTGGTCGTTGTTTGCGCTCAAGCGGCATTTTGCGCTGACGAGCCTGCCGAGCTTACTGCATCCAATGATCCCGTGACGAACTCGCCCGGCAGTTCAGGACCACCGTCGGAGCTCACAAGGAGCGCAGCCCTCGAACTCGCTGGCGCCTTCGCGAACGACGGCTACAAAGTGCGCGATGGTTACATCACACATCTACTCACCAAGGAATCGCCCATCCTTCTCGAAGTGAATCTATTCACAGGAAACGAATATTGGTTTTCAGCATCGGCGGCTCCACAGGCTCCACAAAAAATTGAAGTGACCATTTTCGATGGTCAGGGGAAAATCGTGGATCAGCAAAAATTCGATGAAGGCTATCGGTATGCTGCAGGATTTGAGCCCGATGCCAGTGGACAATATTTTGTCAAAGTAAGTCTCGCAGAGGGAGACCCGACTTCTGTAACGCTCGTTTATTCTTACAAATAAATCCAATGACTGAGGAACCAATCACGATTGAAAAACTGGACGATGGCGGAGTTAAGCATTTCTCCATTTTCCTCGATAATAAAGTGGGCGCGCTGCTCGAAGTGGTCCGGCTGATTAACGACCGGAACATCGTGGTTCTCGCGCTGAGCATCCAGGATTCCGCTGAGAGCTCGATCTGTAGATTCATCGTCAGCGACCCCGAAGAAGTAAGCGCACTTTTTGACGAACACGACATCGCTTACAACATGAGCCACGTTGTCGTCGCCGAGTTAAAGGACGGCGCGCTCAGCCTCGTCAGCGTGCTAGCATCCTTGCTCAAAGCGGAAGTTAACCTGCTCTTCAGCTATCCCATGCTCATTCGCCCCAAAGGACGCCCGCTGATCGCGCTTCATGTGGATGACACCGAGTGCTCCACATCCGTGCTGCGCGGCGATGGATTTCGCGTCCTCAACCAATCCGACCTGTCCCGCTAAACCCAACACCACGTATTACGCTTCCATGATCCGGTTATCGCTCGCTTTTGCACTCTCAATCTCGCTAACGCTCACCGCATGGGCCGACATCACCATTGTCCAAAAACTCGAAACCCCGGACGGTGACAAACTCACCGGCGATATCACAATATCCGCAAAAAAATCGAAAACCCGCGTCGATATGGGGAGCGAGATGTCGACGATCTCGGACGATCAAACGAAAAAAGTGATCACGCTGGTCCACGGCCAGAAGATGGCATTGGAGATGCCGGCGGAGGCGGTGGCGCAGATGGAGGCACAAATCAAAGCCGCAAACGCGGAAGAGCTAGCGCCAGATGCATTCAAAGCAACCGGCCGCAAGGAAACCATCAATGGATTTGAATGCGCGGAATACACGTTTCAAATCAAGGGACAAGAAGTGACGTCGTGGTTCGCGGAATCTCTGAAACAAAATGCTCAAGTCGCAGCCGCATTCGAAGAGCTGTCGAAGTCATCTAATCCGATGGCCTCATCACTCGCTCAATTCGAGGCCATGCCCGGGATCCCGATCCGGACCGAGGTTGAGATTCCAGGAAGCGGGATGACGACCGTAACGGTCCAGAAGATATCGACGGATACGATCCCGGCTTCTGTGTTTGAAATCCCGTCGGGATATCGTTCACTTCAAATGCCCGCCATTCCAAAACCGAACTAACCGCTCTCGCCAACTGAAAGCATCCGCGCAAAACATCCACAAAAATCTATGAAAACCACCACCGCTATTGCATTTGCAGCCATCATGGGAACCGCGCACGCCGACCTTACCTTCGTGCAAACGCTCGACATCGGGATCCCTATGGAAGACCTCGCAGACATGACCGTACGATCTAAGGATGGTAAATTCCGGGCGGACCTTGGCCTCGATATGTCGACGATTATTGACCCGTCGTCCGGCAAAGTGGTTACGATATTGCACGACGACCGCACATATTTTTCGACGCAGACGGATCAGCGGAAAGATTTCGTTCCGCCCCAACCGCCCGTGTTGAAATTCACGAAGGGAGACAAGGTGGAGAAGATCAACGGGATGGACGCTGTGTCATGGGTCGCGGAAAGTGAAGGGTCGAAGTTTACGCTATGGATTGCTCCCACCACCCCAAGCGCAGTCCAGTTCCTGCGCGAAATCGCCAAAATCCCTGAGGAGTTAGATCCATTTCAAGGTGTGCTGACATCCAGCACGCTGCCGGAAGGGTTACCCGTTCGGCTCGAAACGATTGAACCCAATGGAGAGCGGAGCGTGATCACCATCTCGAAGATCTCCACCGACCCGATTTCTTCTGATCTCTTTCAAGCACCGAGCGCATACAAGACGCTCGATGCCGCTCCCACCAAAGCGACCCCGTAAATCCTTCGCCCACTCGCTCGAATAGAAAACGCGAACTGCGCGTTTCGTCGGGCTTGCCAGCGCGCTTTGCCTGCGTAGATTCGTAGGGTGAATCGAGTGAATCGCATCGCAGCATTCGGGTTCCTTGTGGCATCCCTTGCTGGGCTGCGAGCGGATCCGCCGCCCTCCACCCCCGAGCCGGCGAATTGGCAGACTGCGGATGGAGCACCCACTGAGCAGCTCCAAGGCATCATTGAAACGTCCATCCGGTTCGAAACCGCCGGCGACCTCCCGTCCGCGATCACTACCACATCGGCTGCACTCCAGCGGCTCGGACGCGATCATTATCGTCGTCGTGATCTCGAACGTCGGCTCATCGATTTACACATCCGGTCGGGGACGCTCGAGGCCCTGATCGCTGACACGTCCAAGGGCACGACCGTGACATCCACCGCCGTGGGATCATGGAAGCTTTTAGCAGAAATTTTCCGTCTCCAAGGGAAACACGTTCAGCGCCGGGACGCGCTGCTCGCCGTGTATAAACTAAGCCCGGCCGATGAGCGTGTCGCTATGGAGCTTGCCGAAATCGAATCCAGCCTGGGAGACCAAACCGCTGCCACCGCGATCGTTGAGAGCTCCCTGAAACGCCGCCCGAAGGACGTCGAATGGACTCTGCTTTTGGCCACAATCAAAGTGCGTGATCAGCAGCTGGATTCCGCTGAAACCCTGCTGAATGCGCTGATTTCGACCAATCCGGATGACAAATTTTTACGCACGCGGATTGCATCATTTTACGAATCCCACCGGATGACCGAGGCCCTGCGTCGCCTGGTGCTTGCAGAAGACCCGGAACAAAAACACACCGAATTTAAAACCGCCGCGATGCGCGGGTCGCAAGATCCTGAGTTACTATTCGCTCTGGCTGATTCCATTCTGACTGGCGGCGCCGAAGGTTCACCAACGGCCTCGGAAGTAGCAAAACTCGCGGAAACAGTAACCCACGCAGGCGATCCCGACCGCGCGATGGCTTTGATCCAACACGCCAATCGATCCACCCCCGCAAATCCCGATGTCCTTCGCGTCCTGTTGACGTTGTGTGCGCAGTCGGGCGACCTGAAGCTCGCAGCAGCAGCCGCAGACGAAGCAATCGTCATCAATCCCACTCTCGCACCGACGCTCGACTATCAGCTTTTCCAACTGCTTGGGAGCGCCACCCAGCCCGATTCCCGTGAGATCGAGACGCCGGATTCGCTGGTCTCGGGGCTGATGAATTCCATGAAACCCGGGGGATATTTTGGTGGGGAGATCAAGCGTCGTGAGGCGATATTTCAGCGTGATTGGGAAAAATCGAAATCGCCGGTTGCGGCGCAAAGGCTCGCCCTATGGCAATCGTGGCGCGGCGAACCCGAGGCCGCTGCGGCAACGCTCCAACTCGCCCTTCGCGAATCCCCTGATAACATCGCGCTGCTTGAACTACGACTCGAACTGGCGCTGAAAGCCGGAGACCGAATCACGGCCCTCGAACTCATCGAACAACTCCAGTCACTGCAACCCGAACTCGCTGACAACTGGAAATCCAAAACGGCCGCGATTCTTTTGGATCAGGAACAATTCGATCCAGCGATAGACCTCTTTCAATCGTTGGCGGACGAATCGCCGTCAGACTCCGACTCATGGATGAACCTGGCATCCGCCCAACAGCGTGCTGGCAATTATTTCGGCGCATTGGATTCGTGGATCATTGCGTTTGGTGTGGCGAATGAATCCGGAAAGACTCAGATCCGAACGCCGATTCTTGCCGTGATCGAGCGTCTCCGGCTGTGGCAAAAGGGTGTCGACTTTTTGAGCGATTACGCGGCGGGCCAATCGGACGAGGCCACCGCCATCGCCGCCTACGAGCAAGCTATAGCGTTTGCCATTGCACACGATCAAGTTTCCTACCTACGGGAAAAGTGGGCATCGACGGAATCCGAAGCTGGCCGATCAACAGCATTGCTTCTCGCGCAGGCGGGGTTGGCCCAAGCGACAAACGACAATCAAGAGGCGCTCAAACTGCTTGCGATCGCCTCGGGACAAGCCACGAACAAGGCTTTGGTTTGGAAGCGCCTCCTCGATACAGCCAGTTCCGCAGACGATCATGAGCGCGCGCTCATGGCTGCTGCGGCGATGATCGAAGAAGATGATTCTGCAAAATCATGGCTTCAACTTGCCCACACGCAGGAGGCAAGCGGTGCAAAACCGGATGCTGCCGCCACATGGGATATAATCAAACATCGGTTCAATCGCGATCCAGAGGCACTCGAAGCCGCCGCCGCATTTTTTGACCGCAACGGAGACTTTGTTCAGGCGGGCGCGGCGCGATTGGCGGCGGCACATATTGATGGAGCATCACCGGCCACCATTTTCCATGGCATCGAAATCGCATTGGAATCCGGAGATCGTGCTCAGGCGATCACCCTCTGCGATCGCCTGTTGGCCCAAACGACACCTCTCACTGGCACAAACTTATCGCTCCCGGGTGCCTCCGAACATGACCCCTCGTCGGAACGCCAATCGTTCACGATTGCGATGCAGGCCATGGGAGGACTGAATGATCCGGAAAGTGTCGCCGCTCTCCGCAAAACCGGCGAATCGCCAAGCACCGAATCGGTGGACGCCATCCGTCTCAAAACAATCCAAACCCGGGCGCGGTTGTCTCAAGCCGGCGCTGAGCGTGAGACGTGGATTGCATGGTCTAAGAATTCCACATCACCCGCAGAAGCTGTGTGGGCGAGGTATGCCATGAATCAACATGCCGAAGCACTGGAAATCATTGAGTCCAGCAATGCGGGCGAACTTCCAGTCGAAAGCGAGCAGTCGTTTGCATGGATTGCGCTCAAGGGTGATCAAATGGAACGGCTACGAGCGTGGGTGGATCAATCACCGGAGGACCGACGGAGGCGGTCAGAGTTTGTATTCATGGCCCTGAGCAGACTCCTGCTGACAACGTCTCCGGGGACGGATCGCCTCGGTGTCCTTTTTCCGCTGACAGTGGAAACGATCAGCGAGCGTTGGCAGGCCGCATGGATGCTGGCGGCGCACGGCCATTTTCAGATGGCCGTGGATCTCGCTTCGCCGGCTCTAGAGATCACACCGGCAAAGCTCATTGCGACCGGCGCACAAACACTTGCGGCATGGAATCTGGTTTTGCGGGATACACCCAGAGCAATCGAGGCGCTGAGCCATGTGACCACAAGCGACGGGAGCAGCTTGGACCAACCGGCTTTTCATGCATGGCGAATGCGTTGGCTGCTCGAATCCGAGGAAGGTCGCACTGCCATGGAGCAGGATGCTGATCGGAGCGACGATGCTCTATTCAAAGCGGGCACGAAAGCGCTGGCGGCGGCATTACAAAACGATGCAGACGCAATCGGTCAGGCGGCAGGAAACCTGATGTCGCTGTGGAACCAACTGGCCCCGACGATTGTCCTGGAAGGCTCGCTGGACAACACGATCCGCTCCAGCGTGGGTATGGCACTGAGTGCAAATTTGCCCATGTTGGCTTTTGAGCTTACACGTGCGACTGGTCAGCTCGACCGGGCGCAGACTTCACTTCAGGACGCCCTGCCAAATCCCCCCAACCAAGACACGCAGCTTCTTTCGCTCCTTGCGAAACTTCAGTGCTCACCACCCGCTCAGGTGGCGTATCATCTGGCGGAATCATCCCCCCCGATACTCGACGCACCGACGCTGACGTCCCTGTATCGCCAATTGGACGCATCAGGACATCCGGCCGCAAGCGCGGTGGTTCTTTCGGAAATTCTGCGGGCGCACCCGGCGGATTTAAGCAGCCTGAACGAAATTGTTTTTGCCGCCCGTCGAAAGGGAGATTTCCAAACCGAGGTTGGGATGCTTGAGGCCGTCCTTGCCGCAATGCCGGAATCCAAACACTTTCCGACTTTCGCCGACGCATCGCTTCGGTTGAGCGACCTGTATATTCAAATGCTCCGACCGGCAGATGCGCTGGCAGTCATTGAACGCGCGCGCGACCTGGCTCCATCCGACCCGCGGTTCGCAAGCACTGCTGACAGGGCGCTGCAGAAACTCGGGGAAAACGAACCACGGATCGCAATCTGGAAACTCCAAGCAGACCATTTTCCCGACTCGGCGGCGATGTGGATTCAGTCGTTGCACGACAACGGGCGCACCGATGAGGTGGCGGCACTCACCAATCAATGGATGGCGGAAGGAAAACCATTCTCAACCCAAACGCTGGTTTCATTGATTGGAGCCTCTGGCTTTGAAAATCCTGAACGGTCAAACCAATGGCTCAAGCAACTCGCTGACCGGGGCGCATGGACAGCGGCCGCAGCAGCGGCTCAATCGTTGACCGACACCCGGAGCGAGATGAACGCGCTAAGAATTTTGCGAGACGGCATGGATCAGTCGTCGACACCGGAGGACCAGCTCGCATGCGCAAACGCATTGATCCACCTAACAGCCGGGACGCTGGACCGGGGCCTCGCTGATGAAATCTCGCTTCACGCCGAGGAGTTAGTGCGAACGACCCCGGCCTATCGTGAAGCGGGACATCAAGTGGATGTTTCAATTGCGAAAGGTAATCCGCACTTGCGCGATTGGTTCGAGGATCGGTTAAACCAACGCCGTCAGTCTGGCGCCGATCCGCAACTCGCGTGGATTGCATTGGTTGAGATGTATATTGAGGACGGTGATCGAGATCGTGCGGGCGTGCTCACAAAATCCATTGATTCCGCAGCGGACTGGCCGGCCGGCCAGCTCGCAATCCTTGCAGATCGCTTGGCCCAAGCAGGTGAACACCGGGCGTCCGCACATATTTATGAGCTCCTTTACGCGGAAGAACCGACGCAGCAAAACGCGGCCTTTGCGGCGGCGACCCAGCTCTGGCACTCAGGAGAGCGCTATCGCAGCAGAAAACTGATCGAGCCATTTGTTTCGATGCGCTGGTTTGATCCGGTGCTGCATATGTGTCTGGCAGATTACTTCTCGGAGACCGGCGAAAACGCGCGGGCATCCACGTATTTTTCAGAAATTGTCGCTCGAGATCCAAGTGTGAGCAAACCCGGCGCGTGGGCAGCCCTTGCAAAAATCCATGCCGAAAGGAACCAACTCGAAACCGCGAAACAGTTCCTCGATGCTGCATATTCGAACCCTGCGTTGACTAACGTCCAACCACTGGTCGATTTCATTACCGGAGATTCCACCTCACGCCTGGATATCGAGCAGACGCTCCAACAGCTTCGGCCGGCCGTTCGAACAAAACTCGATATAGCTGTGATACAAGAGCTGCTCGATCGGAATCAACCGATGTCCATCAAACCGTGGCTCTCACCTCGCCTCGGCACAAGCGCAGATGGGCTGCGTCTGCTGGATCAACTCGCATCACGAGCAGACGTTGCCGAGTTGTTAGAGCCGTTTTGGCTGGAGGCCTCTGCCGAACTCCCGCGAAGCCGCGCCCTCTCAGACGCACACGCCACGTTTATTCTCGCCCAAGCTGATCGTGCGGCAGCCGGGGGCTCAGGCGGCACGGACCCAATCCAGATTTATCAATCCGCCCATGAAACCGCTCCGTGGAGATTCGATACATCAGGAGCATATGCTCAAAAATTGATCGAAAAAGATCGGATGCGCGAGGCGTCAGCGGTGCTCCTAAAAATGCTGAGGGCTGCTCCCACGCAGCCAGATCGCCACAAAGCGCAGGAAATCCTCGCTCGTTTGAAACACAGCGATAGCTTGATTAGTGGGGCAAGCGGCATTTAGGATTACCTTGATGCGTCGTTTGATAGCAGTTCTTTGTTTGTTTTCCCCTGTGGCCCTGATTTTTGGGCAGCAGCAGGAATCCGGCATGCTCGAGAGAATCCAAAATCCTAAAATGGAGGCGAGTAAGATGCAGGATAAGGCATTCAGCAGCGGCGGCGGGATGCAAGTGAAGTCGTTCAATACCGGGGCATTTACAGGATCGAAATCCGCTTCAACCGGCGAGTTCAAAACCAAGTCGTTTTTCGGAATTCGCAACCCGTGGTTCGGCCGCACGGTGTTTGAGACTAGTTCTTCCACATTTGCCAACCGCCCGGCGCGCGAAGGCACCAAAGCATTCGACACGTCCGCATTCGCGGTGAAAGCAAATTCCGCTGCAAACCGGACGTCATCGCTCGTTGACGAAGAACTGCCAAATTCGGTCCGTCCGCGCGAAACCATACTGCCCGGAAAAGCGCAAGGGAGCGTGGACAAGTTCACTCAGAACCTCAGCGATGACCTCACGGTGGACGAAGTCCGCGACCTTCTAAACAAGGGTAAACAAAACCGCTAAGGCACTCGCACCCCTCACCAAAAGAACCAAAAGATTTCTTCATGCACGACTCGTTGGAACCCCTCGTAAGGAATTGTGCGCAGGTAATCAGCGAAGCCGAGCTGACAAAAAAACTTCAAGAAAACCGCCCGCTCCGCGTCAAACTCGGAGTAGATCCCACCGCGCCGGATATCCACCTCGGCCACACAGTCGGGCTCACGAAGCTCCGCGAATTCCAGGAACTCGGACACCAAGCGATTTTGATCATCGGCGATTTCACCGCAATGATTGGCGATCCCAGCGGCCGCTCCGCCACCCGCCCGCAACTTACCCACGATGCCGTCATGGCAAATGCAAAAACCTACCAAGAGCAGGCGTTCAAAATCCTCGACCCTGCGCGCACGAAGGTCACGTTTAACGGCGAGTGGTTCGAGATGATGACATTTGAAGAAGTCATCCGCCTCAATAGCCGCGTGACGCTCCAACAAATGCTCCAGCGCGAGGACTTCCGGGAGCGCATGGACCAAGGCCATCCGGTTCGCGCGCACGAAATTCAATACCCGATCATGCAGGGTTGGGACTCCGTCATGATCCATGCGGACATCGAATTGGGCGGCACAGACCAGTTGTTTAACATCATGGTCGGTCGCGATCTCCAGCGTGAGGAGAAGCAAGCGCAGCAGGTCGCCATGATGCTCCCGATTCTTGAGGGGCTAGACGGTGTTCAGAAAATGAGCAAAAGCCTCGGCAATTCGATCGGTGTGAACGAGCCTGCCGCACAGATGTTTGGCAAGCTGATGAGTATCCCGGACGAAGTCATGCCGAAGTATTACGACCTCCTTTTGTCGGATTCGGTCGCACCCGACAGTCACCCGATGGACGCCAAAAAGTCGCTGGCCCGGAGGATTGTGGCCCGCTTCCACTCGGAGAGTGAGGCATCATCGGCCCTCGACGACTTTAATCGCCGATTCAGCCAGCGCGATTTGGATTCCGCAGACCTTCCCTCGTTCAGCATCGATGCGAATTCGCCGTCTGACGTGATCTCCATTTTGGTCTCTGCCTACGCGAAGTGTTTTCAGATCCAGAAGTCGCGGAGTGATGCACGGCGGCTGGTCGAGCAGGGGAGCGTGCGATGGCGTGGTGAAAAGTTAACCGATCCCAAGGCCACACTATCAAGCTCAGACTCCGGGATCCTGAAACTCGATAAACTTCGCGCAGTGCGCATCGGGTAATCGCGTGCAACTCCGCGGATTCACCAAAAACTAGGCGGCTTGCAGCGATGCAATCACGTCACGAACAGCGTCCGGCGTCACGTCGCTGGATATGACCGGCTCGCCGAGCGCACGCAAAAGTACAAACCGCATACTCCCCGACGCGAACTTTTTGTCCTTCATCATCGCGTCAAAAATTCGCGCGGATTGAAGTCCGGTTGGGATTTGAAGCGGCAGATGAAATGCCCGGAGCGCATCGAGGACACGGTTGGCATCCGCATTCGGCAGACCTTCGAATTGCGCAGAGAGCTTCAGCGCCGCATGCAATCCGATGCTTATTGCCTCTCCGTGAAGGAGCGTTCCGTATCCAGCCACATTTTCGATGGCATGCCCGAGGGTGTGGCCAAAGTTGAGCATCGCGCGCAGCCCCTTCGTCTCGAACTCGTCCGCGGCAACAATCTCCGCTTTGATCGAAACGTTTTTTGCGATCATTGTGCCCAGCCCAGTTCGTTGATTCGGATCGAGTTCATCCAACAGACTTGGCATGCGAATCGCCGCGTGTTTGATGACCTCGGCGATGCCCTCGTTAAACTCTCTGGCGGGGAGCGTTGATAGGGTTAAGGGATCGCAGATCACCATGGCAGGCTGGTGGAACGCACCGATGAGGTTTTTTCCCCCCGTCGCATTCACCCCGGTCTTCCCACCGACGGCACTATCCACTTGAGCAACGACGGTGGTCGGAACCTGAACGTATGGAATCCCACGGTAGTAAACGGCGGCAGCGAATCCGGCCAAATCGCCAATCACTCCGCCGCCGAGCGCAACGAGAGACGACGAGCGATCCAACCCGGCAGAAATCATGGCGTCGCAGATCATCTCGACCCCTGCGAGGCATTTGGACGACTCACCGGCCGGCACGACGATGAGGCAGGGGGAGACTCCTGCTGTGGTGAGCGACGACAGCACGCGGTCCGCGTAAAGTGGCGCCACGTTTGCATCCGTGACCAACGCGACTTTTTTCCCGCGACGCAATGCGCCCAATCGTTCCCCAATCGAGTCGAGGATTCGATCGCCAATCCAAACGGAATACGGCGAGTTTTCCAACCCGACAGAGATTTCGATCACCTCGTCGGGATCATGGCGATCGTCATTCACCAAGCGAACTAGAACAGCATCAGTGCCGGGTTTTCGACGAGCTTGCGGAGAGACGTCATGAACTCCGCTCCCACGGCACCATCCACCACACGGTGATCGCCACTCAACGAGATTTGCATGCGCTGACCGACGGCGATTTCATCATTTGCATTGACGACCGGCTTTTTGACGATGGCGCCGACTGCGATGATTGCGGCCTGCGGCGGATTAACGATCGCATAAAACTGCTCGATCCCGTAGCTGCCGAGATTGGAAACAGTGATCGTGCCACCTTGGAATTCTTCAGGCTTGAGCTTTTTATTCCGGGCACGACCGGCGAGTTCTTTTACCCCCTCGCTTATTTGGCGCAGGGAAAGCGCTTGGGCATTCCGCAGCACGGGCGTCACCAATCCGTCATCCACAGCAACGGCCACGCACAAATTGACGCTTGCATACTCCACAATGTGATCTCCAGCCCATGCGGAGTTTACTTTCGGATTCAATGCGGCGGCACGCGCTGTCGCGAGCAGGATGAAATCGTTGACCGTAATCTTCGGCAACCCGGCAGCTTCGTTTGCCGCATTTACTTCCTTCCGAAGGCGCATTAGCGGGGCGGCGTCCACTTCGATCGTCAGATAGAAATGCGGAATCTGTGTTTTGCTCGCAAGGAGGCGTTCAGCAATGATCCGCCGCATCCCGCTTAGAGCAATCTTGCGTTCCTCGCCGCCTGTCGCTTCCGGTTTGATGGCCGCCGGGGCAGCAGTAACAGCCGCAACCGGTTTGGATGCGGAAGCCGCACCTGCCTCCGGGATGTCTGCCGCGACAATGCGGCCTGACGGCCCTGATCCGGTGATTGTCGATAGATCGACGCCACGTTCCATGGCGATCTTTTTGGCCAACGGTGACGCTTTGGTCCGTTCGCCGGTTTTGGGAGCTTCCGTCTTGGCCACTGGAGCCAGCGCGGCATCTTTTGCTGGCGCTGCTGCGGCTTTAGCTGGTTCGACCGAATCGTCCTCTGCCTCCTCGTCGTCCCCACCATCCACAAAGGCAATCTTAGCACCCACCTTGGCGGGGTGCCCCTCAGGAATAAAAATCTCCTTGAGAACTCCCTCGTCGAAAGCCTCCATTTCCATGGTTGCTTTATCAGTTTCGATCTCGGCGAGGATATCTCCCATTTCGATCTTTTCACCGACTTTCTTGAGCCACTTCACGACGGTTCCTTCCGTCATCGTGTCACTCAACTTGGGCATCGTTATCGCTGGCATAAAATTGGTCCTTTAGTTACTGGGATGGTGGTTGAGAAGCGGATGCTTCAGCAAATGGAAAGGGCAGCGGATGTGATCCGGTCGACAGTCGGCATTTGAAATGGCTCGACGCCGGGGCTGTAAATCGCTGGCGCATCGAGCGTCGAAACCCGTCGGATCGGCGCATCCAACTCATCAAACATTTTTTCCTGAATCATGGACGATATCTGAGCCGAAACGCCGCAAAACGGCCGGTTCTCATCGACCAGCACCACGCGGTGCGTCTTGGCAACGGAAGCAAATATGGTTTCGGTGTCGAGCGGACGGATGGAGCGCAAATCGATCACCTCTGCCTGGATGCCGTGTTCCGCAGCAAGGCGTTCTGCCGCTTCGACTGCCGTTAGTGCCGCCCGGCCATGCGCGATAAATGTCAAATCGGTCCCGGCCCGCTTGATGTCTGCTTTGCCAAGTGGGATGAGATATTCCTCGTCGGGCACTTCCCCCTTTTCGCCGTAAAGGAGCGTATTTTCCATGAACATGACGGGGTCGTTGTCACGGATCGCAGTTTTCATTAACCCCTTCGCGTCATAGGCCGTCGCTGCGCTGACCACTTTTAATCCGGGGACGCCGGCAAGCCAATTCTCCGGTGTGTGCGAGTGCGTTGCTCCGACATTGGTGCCCCCATTGGCCGGGCCACGAATCACGATTGGCACGTTGATCAATCCACCGCTCATGTAGCGAAGGCATCCCGCGTTATTGATGATCTGGTCCCATGCGACCGTTGCAAAACTCCAAAACATGAGCTCGACGACGGGCCGGATTCCGAGCATCGAAGCACCCACCGCCATGCCGATGAAACCGGCTTCGCTAATTGGCGTATCGACCACCCGTTTGGATCCGTATTTTTTCCAAAGCCCGCGCGTGACTTTGTAAGCGCCGTCGTATTCGGCAACTTCTTCGCCCATGAGGACGACGTTCGGGTCGCGCTCGATTTCTTCGGCGAATGCTTGGTTCAGGGCGTCACGATATTCGATAAGTGGCATGAGAATAAAATCCGATTAGTAAAATATTTCTGAACGCGACGTCTGGCGTCAGTCGTTAAAAAAGTGCTTTCCGGTGCGCCCGGATTCGGTCTGCCGATCCACTTCAAAATAAACGTCCTCGAAGAGCGTTTCGACTGTGGGGTAGTCGCTCTGATCGGCAAACTTGGCCGAGGCGGCCGCCTCTTTTTGGGACGCCTTGTCGATGGCTGTCGCCTCCGCGTCGGTAAGAACCCCCTCCTCAATGAGTCGCTTTTTCCAAAGCAGAAGCGGGTCCCGGCGTTGTTTATACTCTTCGATTTCGTCAACCGGACGGTATCCGCCCTTGTGTTTGGCATCGGCTACCGAGTGCCCGTAGTAGCGGTAGGTGTCAATTTCCAGAAGCGTTGGTTTTGACTCTTTGTGCGCCCATTCCATCGCGATGGCGGTTTTGGCGCGGATTTCGTAGAGGTCATCCGCATTAATGATATCCCAGGGGATTCCATAGGGTTCTGCGCGCTCGGCGAGGCAGTTCCGGAACGCGGACGATCGGTGCAGGCTGGTGCCCATCGAGTAGCGGTTGTTTTCAATCACAAAAATGATCGGCAGGTCGAACAACGCGGCGATGTTGAGGGATTCATGCACGACCCCTTGGTTGATGGCGCCGTCTCCCATGAATGCTAGGCAGGAGCCGGTCTGTTCCTTATATTTTACTGCGTAGGCGATTCCGAGGCCGAGCGGGATCTGGCCCGCGACGATGCCATGGCCGCCCCAGTAGTTTTTGTCCGGAGCAAAAAAGTGCATCGATCCACCCTTGCCGCGCGAGCAACCCGTGATCTTTCCGTAGAGTTCGGCCATGCACTCGTCCATTCCCATTCCTACGGCCAGCGCATGTCCATGGTCACGGTAGGCGGTGATCACGTGGTCGTGCTCACCAAGCAAGGACACCGTCCCGACGGCAATCGACTCCTGGCCAATGTAGGAGTGCAAAAACCCACCCATCTTGCCTTCATTGTAAAACTTCAAGGCGATCCGCTCAAAGCTGCGGATCCGCATCATTTCCCGAAGAAACCCGATCTTTTCCTCAGCCGTAAGGGAAGCGTTGATTGCCGCTTTTGCGTAATCGACCGGGCTGACATCGGTTTCTATCGGAGATTCAATCATGGTAGTAAATTGTTCCTAGTTTCAAAAATTCATGCGCCGCATCCCGGGAATATCCGGGCTGTCCCGAGGGCGGCAACGGCGTTAAATTGTTCCCCAGTAACAACCGGTTGGCAACTGTGAAATACATCCACTGCGCGAATTCACAGCCACAGCCGAGTCACTTGGTCAACAGCACTCAACCTTTGCGGCGGAACCAAACAGTGACGAGGGCAAGCATGTTCCCAAAACATGAATCGATCGAGACCACCTCGATATCGGGGTGCGCTGCGAGCCATTCTTTGGCGGCAGCCTGTGCAGAATCAAGACGCTTTCGGTCGAATCCCGCTGTATGCAATCCAGTCCCAGAGGCCTCAAACCGAATGGACTCTATTGGAGGCGGGGGAAGAGGCGGTGGTGTCGGGTCGGGCATGTCTAAGTCAAAAATTGAACCCGTCACAAAGCTTGGGGATGTGTTTGTCGTCCCGGCGGGTATCCGAAGTGCCAATTGGCAGGTAGCGGCTTGGAGTCTGTCGCAGGGGCGGGATCTGGGTCTGCCGAAGTTTCACTCGAGGAAGCACCGACATCCTCGTCCTTAGTGCCCGGTGGGTTTGGTGCGGCGTCTTCGCTGTGTCCGTCATCTTTAGCATCCTGATCGTCGGCCGCCTTGGCAACCTTTCGACCGGGTGGATAACCCAGATGCCAATGGTCCGGCAACGGCTTGATCTCGGGAACGGGCTCGGGCGAAGACTCCGGTTCCGGGGGGGCCTCGACCGGCGCCTCTAAGTCCGGAATAGAACTCGGCTGGGCACCACTGACGATGAGGCTGGGTGCGGGGCCTGACGGATTCAGCGCGCGCTTGTATGCTTCGATTCCTTGGAAAATCGACATCGCCATGCGTTGGCGGTATTCCGGATTCGCAATTAGTCGCGAGTCCTTCGGATGATTCACAAACCCACCTTCCAACAAAACGCTCGGGATGCTGGTGGCGCGGATCACGTGAAATCTAGCCCGTTTGATACCGCGGTCCGGCACAGGCAGTTGGCGCACCATGGCTGAGTGGATCGCTGCGGCGAGCGCGATATTCTCGCTATCCCGCTTGTTCCCCGGGTTTTCTTTAAAATCGCTGTAGCTGAGGCTTGCTTCATCCATCGATGGCACACCACGGGGAGCCAGCGCAAACGTTTCGATCCCGGTGCCTCCCACGGTTTTGCTTTTGTTAAAATGGATACTGACCATGACGGCATCCGGGTAGCGGTTGGCGAAGCCTGAGCGCTCGTGCAGAGGAATGAAAACATCCGTGGTCCGCGTCAGCTTCACGTTGTATCCGGCTTTGATCAGCAGTGCTCTCGCACGAAGCGCGACATCCAGCGTGTAGGCTCTTTCACGACCAAGCGGACCCACTGCACCGCTATCGTGGCCGCCGTGTCCGGGGTCCAGAACGACCGTGCGCAACGGACTGGACGACGCGATTCTTCCAGGCCGCAGCACAGGCTCGATGATTTTTGTCACGTCCATCGCGGATAGATAACAAGTGCCTTTGTAGCTTTTGAGGGGGAACGCTAGTATGTATTTGACGCCATTGATCAAGACCTCGCGACGTCCCACGCTGCCTTCGATGCGTCGGCCCGAACCGGTTATCTTAAAAGATTTTGCGGAGCCGCTCGTGACCTTCAATCCGTAGAACCGAGCCACATCGGCAATCGGCACATACCTGCGACCATCGAGTTTCGCCACATTCCACGTCATCGCAACGACCTGCGAGATCGTTACCAGAACGAAGAATCCGGCTAGAAAAATGGACCGCATGAAAACAAGAAAAGTCTGCGCTCTGACACCACGGGATCGAGACAGGCAACTGCCCGTCAGCGCCGCTTCTGGGTCATCATAAATTCGTTTCCGTCCGTGTCCACGCACATCGCAAGGTGCAACGGATCCTCCGGTGTGTCCACGGGTTCGCGAGTCAGCGCTCCGCCGCACGCCGTCAATTGCTGAATTCCAGCCCGCAAATCATCGACTTGAAATGTCAACCCGGTCCACGTCCGGTTTCCCTCGCCGCCGCCGTGAATCCCGAGCGTGGCACCGGCGATTGTGATCTCGCTCCATACCTCAGACTCCATGCTGATCTCGCCTCCAAAAAGATCGCGGTAAAAATACAGACAACGCCGCCAATCCGCGGCCCACAGAGCATACTTTACCTTGGTCACTTGCATAATCAGTCCGATAGGATACCCAGAGAGATAGCAATTCGTCGAGGGCAACTCGCGGGCGGGCTTGCAAGCCGGGCGACACCAAAGGCATGATCCGAGGCATCAACTCCGCCCGCTCATCGCCGCAGGATCCGCTCACACGCCATTTGCAGGCGCTGAGAGCCTGCCGCGCATGCCCGGCCATGATCCCGCCAGTCGTGGTTGGGAATGCCGTGCAAAGCCGCATTCTCCTGGTGGGCCAGGCACCAGGCATAAAGGAACCCGTGCTGGGACGCCCATTTGCATGGACAGCGGGCAAAACGCTTTTTCGCTGGATCGAACGTGCCACCGGATGGAACGAAGCGGAGGCGCGGGATCGGATTTATTTTGCGGCCGTGTGCCGATGTTTTCCCGGCAAAAACCCGAAGGGCGGCGACCGCGTCCCGGATGCAGAAGAAATCAAAAATTGTTCCCGATGGCTGAACGCAGAGATCCAACTCCTCGAACCGGATCTCATCCTCGCAGTGGGAAAACTCGCCATCACGCAATTCCATCCATTCGACAAATTGGTCGAGGTGGTCGGGCAGTTGATACCGATCGATGCGGGCGGGCGCACGGTGGATTTGCTTCCATTGCCGCATCCGTCAGGTGCATCGACATGGCACCGCATGGAACCTGGGCTGACGCTTTTGGCTCAAGCGCTGGAAAAGCTCGGGACACACCGCGCGATTAACGGCACCGATGCGGGTTAAGGCTTGAGGATTCCCTCTCCAACTGTCACACAATGCGTCATGAGCGAAGAAAAACCGACCGTCGCCGTTTTCGACACTAAACCGTACGATCGCGAGTATTTGTCGATCGCAGCGGGAGCCGAATCCCTCCGCTGGAAGTTCCATGAATTCAGGCTCACCGAGGAAACCGCCATTGCGGCGAAGGGAGCCCACGCGGCATGCGTCTTCGTGAATGATGTTGCGGACCGGGCCGCGTTGGAATGCCTTGCCTCCTGCGGCGTTCAACACCTTGCACTCCGCTGCGCCGGATTCAATAACGTGGACCTGAAAGCCGCAAAAGCCCTAGGCATCACGGTTACCCGCGTGCCGAGCTATTCGCCCCATGCCGTCGCCGAGCACACCATCGCACTCCTACTTGCGCTGAATCGCAAAATCCATCGCGCGTCCAGCCGCGTCCGCGAGTTTAACTTTTCCTTGAGTGGCTTGGTCGGCTTCGACCTGTTTGAAAAAACGGCGGGCATCGTCGGCACCGGCAAAACGGGAAGACTCGTCGCAGAAATCCTGCGGGGATTCAAAATGCGCGTTCTCGCCGCCGATCTTTATCCCGATCACGCGTGGGCCGCTGCCAACGGGGTCGAATATGTCGATCGTGAGACGCTGGCCCACGAAAGCGATGTCATCTCGCTTCACGCGCCGCTCACGCCTGAAACCCACTATCTCATCAATCGCCAAACGCTCGCGCTGATGAAACGTGGGGTCGTCATCGTGAACGTCAGCCGGGGACGGCTCATCCAAAGCAAAGCGCTCATCGAAGCGCTCAAAACCGGACATGTTGGCGGCGTAGCCCTGGATGTCTATGAAGAGGAAGAGGGAGTCTTTTTTGAGGACCTCTCCGGCGAGGTGCTCCAGGACGATGAACTCGCACGCCTTCTCACATTTCCAAATGTCCTCATCACTGCCCACCAGGCCTTCCTGACCCGGGAGGCATTGGAAGAAATCGCACGCGTCACCGTGGAAAACATCCACCTCGTTTCCAAGGATCATCCACCGCTGGACACGACCGCACTTTAACTCCGCATTTCGCTCTAGAGGACGACGACGCGGGAATCATTTAACACCAACCGAAAACCCATCGCATGACCACATCGCAAGATCCTTCCGCTGAGCAGTGGCATACCCGGGACACAGCCGAAACGCTTCAACTGCTGGCCAGCAATGCGGCCACAGGCCTTGATTCCAAGGACGTCGAGGAACGCACCCAGCGCTACGGCCCCAATCGCCTCCCGGTTTCTGGAAAACACGGGCCATTTATTCGCTTCCTGATGCAGCTCAACAACATGTTGATCTACGTCCTGATCGCGGCGGGCGTGGGCAAAGTCCTTCTCGGCGAATTTGTCGATGCGGCGGTCATTCTCGGGGTTGTCATCATCAACGGATTGCTCGGATTCATTCAAGAGGGACGCGCTGAAAAGGCGATCGACTCGATTCGCAACATGCTCTCGCCCGAGGCCATGACGCTGCGCAACGGAAATTCCCGCATGACCCCCGCCGAGGAGCTTGTGCCCGGCGATGTGATCCTGCTCCAGTCCGGCGACAAAGTGCCCGCCGACGTCCGCCTGCTGGAAGTGAACAACCTGCGCGTCGAGGAAGCTCCCCTCACGGGGGAATCGCTGCCTGTCGATAAAATCACCACCGCCGTGGATGCCGCATCGTCGATCGGCGACCGCAAATGCATGGCGTATTCCGGCACCTTGGTCGTCTCCGGGCGTGCAAAAGGAATTGTTGTCGCCACGGGTGCCGACACCGAACTCGGAAAAATCAACCAAATGCTCGCCGCAGTGAATGTCATGGAGACGCCGCTGCTTCGCCAAATCGAGCAATTCGGCAAGGCGCTCACGGTCGTCATCCTCATCGTCTGTGCAATCACGTTTGTTTACGGCCGCCTCTTCCTCGATAAAAGTTTTACCGATATGTTCAAGGCGGTCGTCGGAGTTGCAGTGTCCGCGATTCCGGAGGGGCTTCCTGCGGTTGTCACGATCACACTTGCGCTCGGGGTGCAGCGCATGGCCCGGCGGCATGCCATCATTCGCCGCCTCCCCGCCGTGGAAACACTGGGCTCCGTCTCGCGCATTTGCTCAGACAAAACCGGCACGCTCACCCGAAACGAAATGGTCGTATCGCGCGCAGTCACCGGCGATGCAAGCTACGAGATCACCGGCCAAGGCTATTCCCCGGATGGTGAGATTTTGCAGTCCGGTGCTGCGGCCAAGCCGGACCCCGTGATCGCGAAAATGGCGATTGCATCCGTGCTGTGCAACGAGTCCGAGATTTTCAGCGAGGACGGCATATGGAAACTGACTGGCGACCCCACCGAGGGAGCACTCCTGCCATTCGCTGCGAAAGCCGGAGTTTCACGCGAAGAGGAAATCCGGACCGCGCCGCGAACGCAGATGATTCCATTCGAGTCGGAGCACAAATTCATGGCCACGCTCCATGAGACCGACGGGGCGAGCGTCCTGTTTGTGAAGGGCGCGCCCGACGTGATCTTGAACTTCTGCAACCGGCAGGAAACGTCTGATGAGATTCAAGTCCCGATCAACCGCGAATACTGGGAAAAGGAAAACAACCGGATCGCTGCCATGGGCCAGCGTGTGCTCGCGCTGGCATGGCTCCCGCACGCCAAAGTCCACCCCAGCGCCTTCACCCCGAAAGAACTCTCTCGCGAACTCATCCTCCTCGGCCTCGTCGGCATCCTCGACCCACCCCGCGAAGAAGCCATATCAGCCGTCGCGCAGTGCCATGAGGGCGGCATCCGCGTCACGATGATCACAGGCGACCATGCCGTCACCGCCGCAAGCATCGCCAAGATGCTCGGAATCGGCGACGGAAAGTCCTACGTCACCGGAGCAGAAATCGAGGAAATGGACGACGACCAGCTTGCCGCGAAATGCTGCAAGATCGACGTCTTCGCCCGCACCAGCCCGGAGCACAAACTCCGCTTGGTTCGCGCGATGCAGGCGTCCAAGCAAGTCGTCGCAATGACCGGCGACGGCGTCAACGACGCCCCGGCTCTCAAACAAGCCGACGTAGGCGTAGCCATGGGAATCAAAGGCACTGAAGTCTCGAAGGAAGCTGCGGAGATGGTTCTCGCCGATGACAACTTTGCCTCGATCACCGCAGCGGTCCGCGAAGGGCGAACGGTGTTCAATAACATCGAGAAGGCGATGCTTTTCATGCTGCCAACCAATGGCGGCCAGGCGCTCACGATTCTCTCCGCTATTTTCCTTGGACTCACGCTGCCTGTCACGCCACCACAGATCCTTTGGATCAACATGGTGACATCGATTACGCTCGCCTTGGCGATCTCGTTCGAGCCGCACGAGCACGGAGTCATGCAATGTCCGCCGCGCAGCGTGGCAAGCCCGCTCTTGAATCGATTTGGCATTTGGCGCATCGCCTTCATTTCGGTGCTCCTACTCATCTTCACCTTCGGAACGTTCTTCTGGCTCATTACGCACGACGCCTCCATCGAACTCAGCCGGACTGCAGCCGTAAATGCGATGATCACCGGTCAGGTTTTTTATCTCATCAATAGCCGATTCCTCATGGACTCCAGCTTTTCGCTGCGGGCCTTGACCGGAAACAAGTGGATCCCGATTGCGATCAGCGGCGTGATCCTGCTCCAAATCCTTTTCACGTATGCGCCATTCATGAATACGATTTTTGGCAGCACCCCGCTCCCGCTCAGCCTATGGGGATGGCTCCTCGCCGGAGGTGTCCTGTTCTTCATCGTGGTGGAACTCGAAAAAGCTCTGCTTCGCATCCTCTCGGCTCCGAGCACCAAAGCCAAAGCGTAGCGTCCATGCTCGATCTCGGCGTCGCTGCATTCCCGATCTTGCTGCTGGTCTGGTTGATGACCAAACCGCAACCAATGCCGTCCACATGGGCGTTCGCATTGGCGGCGGCGGTGGCCTATGCAGCGCGGATGTTTTATTTCCAGTCGCCGTTCAATCTGCTGAATGCATCCGTCATTGCGGGTTTGCTCAATGCACTGACGCCGATCTCGATTGTGTTCGGTGCGATTTTATTTTTTGTCGCGATGGAGCATTCGGGTGCGATGAAACGTCTGCAGGATTGGTTGCGCGATGTTTCGCCGAATCCGGTTGCGCAGCTCATGATTGTCGGTTGGTCATTTCAATTTCTCATCGAAGGGGCCAGCGGATTCGGCACTCCCTCTGCGCTTGCCGCGCCGGTGTTGGTTGGTCTCGGATTTCCTGCGCTCCGCGTCGTGATTTTGTGTCTCGCGATGAACTCCGTGTCCGTTTCTTTCGGGGCCGTCGGAACGCCGACGTGGTTTGGATTTGGCGCACTGCCGCTTAGCACCGAGGACTTGGTGGCGCTGGGATTTAAGACCGCAATTCTTCAATTTACGGCGGGGCTTGTCGTTCCGGTGATCGCACTGCGGTTTGTCGTCGGTTGGCAGCAAATCCGCGAGAATATCGGCTTCATCTATTTGTCCATTCTGGCCAACACGCTGCCGATGCTTGCCGTCGCGACCTTCAACGACGAATTTCCATCTGTGGTCGGTGGGTCGATTGGGCTTGTCGCTACGATTTTGCTGGCGCGGTTTCAGATTGGGGTGAAGCGGCAGGAAGCACCGCATTCAGGCGGTTCGTTAATCACCCGATCGGTGCTGATCGCGCTGACTCCGCTGCTGGCGACCATCGCAATCCTTCTCGTCACGCGCATCCCCGAGATCGGGCTTCGCCAGTGGCTCACGTCGCCCGATCCGAACGTGACGTTTTCACTTCTTGGACTCGGCGAGTTTTCAATCAGTCCAGCCCTCGTTTTGGAGTTGCGCGATATCTTGGGTGAAGGACTGAAGTGGTCGCATGCCGTGCTTTACGTGCCATCGGTAATTCCGTTTGTTCTCACTGCCGGGTTGGCCCTGATGCTTTTTCAAATGACCCGAACAGCAGGCAGCGTCTTAAGCGAAACGACGGGCAAAATCGCCCGCCCCGTCGTTGCTTTGTTCGGTGCGCTTGTTTTTGTGCAGTTGCTTATGACCGGTGGCGAACAGGCATCGACCATGATCTTGGGCCGCGCGCTGGCAGAGGCATCCGGGGCAAGCTGGATCTATTTTGCTCCGCTCTTGGGTGCGCTCGGTAGTTTTTTTGCCGGGTCCGCCACGATCTCGAATCTCACATTCGGAGGCATCCAATTTGCGATTGCCAATGAAATCGGCCTGCCCGCAACGGTGCTTTTGGCGCTACAATCCAGCGGCGCTGCCATGGGCAACATGATCTGTATTCACAACATCGTTGCCGTGTGCGCGGTGCTTGGCTTGGTCAACAAAGAGGGATGGATCCTGAAACGCGCGATCATTCCGATGCTGGCCTACTGGGTCGTGCTCGCCTTGGTCGCTGGATTTTTACGCTAGTGGATAGCCGGGCACCTCAGGAGCGCTCATCTCTGCTACGACAGCAGCGTATTTGCATGATCCAGCGCCGCATCGAGTGCTGCCACATCACGTCCTGCACCCCGCGCCGCGTCGGGACGTCCGCCACCTTTTCCTCCGACGAGCGGCGCTATGGATTGGATGATCTTTCCTGCCTGAATGCGCTTCGTGTATTCGCCGGACACCGTCGCAACCAATGAGACCATATCACCGCTCACACCACCCAACACAACGACGCCTTCGAACATCGGCTTCAGCGCGTCAGCGACCGCTTGGAGTGAGTCGCCATCCGTGTCGGGAAGCGAAGCAGTGATCCAGGGGACTTCGGCGTGTTTCCCGGCTGCTGCAACCAGCTTCCGCGCAAGCTGCGATGCCTGCTGTTGTTTGAGGGACTTCAGTTGTTTTTCCTGCTCTTTTTGGAGGAGGAGGATGGCGTCGATTTTTTTCTCGATCTCCGCAATTGGAGCGTTAAGGCGGCTGGCAACAGATTTGATCCTTGCCGAATCCTGCGTCGCATAAGCATAAGCAGGCATTCCGGCCACGGCCTCGATCCGGCGGACTCCGGCCGCGATGGCGCCCTCGGAGACAATGCGGAAGAGCCCGATCTCCCCTGTGCCGCGAACATGCGTGCCGCCGCAGAGCTCCATGGAATACCCGTTCAGAGCCCCAGACTCCCCACCGATCTGAACGACCCGCACTTTTTCGCCATATTTGTCGCCGAAAAACTGCATGATGTCGCCACGGGCGCGCACCTCGGAATACGCACGCTCGACCCAAAAGATCGGCGCGTTCTCGAGGATCTTTTCGTTTACCAGTCGCTCGATATCCAGCACCTGATCCGCATTCAGCGGCGCACTGTTAAAATCAAAGGTCAATTTGTCAGGCCCAACAAATGAGCCCTTCTGCGAGGCCTCACGACTCACCACCTCATGCAACGCCCAGTGCAGGAGGTGAGTCACGGAGTGATGCCGCTCAATTGCCCGCCGACGCTCAATGTCCGCAACCACCGTGACCGCCTGCCCAGGCTCGGGAATCTCCAATCCATCGATGAAGTGCAAAATCGTATCGCCCGCCTTCCTGGTGTCGAAAATCGAGAAGCTGGTCGCGCCGTGAGTGATCAGGCCCGTGTCACCGACCTGTCCGCCCATTTCCGCGTAGCAGACGGATTGATCGAGAATCACGGCCGTCTGGTCCTTGATGCCGACTACTTCCAACACGGTGGCTGCGGCTTCGTTGTGGTCGAATCCGATGAATTGGGTGGTTTGTTTGGATTCGATAGCCGAAACGCTGATGACCTCCGTTTTGCGGGCGGCCCGTGCACGTTCGCGCTGGGCAGTCATCAAGGTTTCGAATCCGTCATGATCGACATCCAGCCCGCGTTCCCTCGCCATCAGCGCCGTGAGATCCAGCGGAAATCCCTGCTCGTCGTAAAGTCGAAATGCAAATGCTCCAGACATCCCCTGCCCTTGTTCTCCCGCCGATTGCAACCGCGCCGCCTCGCTTTCAAAAAGCGCGATTCCGCGATCCAGCGTCCGGTTGAATGCCTCCTCCTCCATGTGAAGGACTTCCTTGATGACCGCGTGCCGCACACGCAACTCAGGGAACACGCCGCCCATCGAACGAACCAAACAATCGACCAATTTGTAAAAAAACGGGCCATGAAACCCGAGCGTCCGACCGTAGCGAACGGCGCGTCGCAGAATCCTTCGCAGCACATAATTCCGGTCGTTATTCCCGGGTGTGATCCCATCCGCAATCGCAAAACTGAGCGTCCGGATGTGATCCGCGATCACACGGAATGCCACGTCGATCCGCTCCTGTTCAGTCGCACCACCACTCCCGGCCGCCGGCAACGTCGAGCCGTATCGGCGGCCGCTCAGCACCTCGATCTCGTCAAAAATCGGACGGAAAATGTCGGTCTCGTAGTTTGATACCTTCGCACCCTCAAAGTCCGTGAACCCCTTGGTTCCCTGAATGATCGATGCCACCCGCTCAAACCCCATGCCCGTGTCCACATGCCTCGCGGGCAACAGCGAAAACGTACCATCCGGGTTCGCGTTGAACTGAATGAAAACCAAATTCCAAATTTCGATGCACCGCGCATCCCCTGCATTCACAAGGCTTCCGCGTGTGTCTCCCGCCGGGGTGAGGTCAAAATGCAACTCCGAACACGGCCCACACGGACCGGTGTCGCCCATCATCCAAAAGTTGTCCTTTTTGTTTCCATTGACGATATGCACATCCGGGTCCAAGCCCACACTCCGGAACTTCTCAGCCCACAGGTCCCACGCCTCCGTGTCCCGCTCCGCAGGGTCACCCGGCCCCGGTTGATAAATCGTCGTGTAAAGCCGATTGGCCGGAAACCCCCATCGCTCGACGATCAACTCCCACGCCCAGGTGATCGCCTCCGCCTTGAAATAGTCGCCGAACGACCAATTCCCCAGCATCTCGAAAAACGTGTGGTGGTATGTGTCGAGACCGACATCATCGAGGTCATTGTGTTTCCCCCCCGCGCGGATGCATTTCTGCGTGTCCGACGCACGTTGATCGCTGGATGGGATGGCACCCGGCCATTTGCTGACATCCGGTTTGCGCTCATCCAAAAAAATCGGGACAAACTGATTCATCCCCGCATTCGTGAACAACAAGTTCGGCGAGTCCGGCATCAAACTCGACGACGGCACGATCGTATGGTGTTTGGAACGGAAAAAATCGAGGAACGATTGGCGGATGTCAGCGCTGGTCATGGCAAAGCCCCACAGACTGCCGCCTGCACACACAGAGTCAAGAACCGCGTGCGTCCCGGCCCCACACGCTGGGGAGGGGCGTCTCTCAAATGCACGGCCGTGTCGAAATGCATCGCGGAGTTTGGTTCAGTGGCTGAGGCGGTAGATTTTTCGATAGTCCCGCGGGGCGTGACCGACATCGGCATGGAATCGTCGGGAAAAATACAACTCGTCCTCAAAGCCAACAGCCGCCGACACTTCTTTGATTCGTAGCGGCGTTTCCACAAGTAGTCGACACGCTTCGACAATTCGCAGGTGTCTGAGAGATTCCGCAGGTGGGCGCTCGAACAACTCGATCCAACGGCGTCGAAAGGTCGTTATCGAGTAACCATGCTCCGCCGCCAATTCGGCAAAATCCCACTGCCGTGCCAGGTCTTCTCTCAACGCCCGGGCAATGGCTTGAATTCCCGGTTCGTCTTGCCCTGGCGCGCCGGGCGCCAGCCAAGTCGCGAGAAGCGCGCGCTCGGCCACGCGATCCACCTGGTCCACGACCCAAGACGGATCGCTTCGTCGCGAATAGTTTGCAAACTCAGCAAGGCAAAGATGGACGGAAGCGGGGTCAGCGACGGGCCAGACAGGGCGCGACGGATCGATAAGCCCACGTTGCTGAAAAATCCGAAATAGCGAGCGCGGATACACGAGATACCACTCCGCCCATGTTCCACCATCCGGCCCGTAGCGTGGCATTTCACCCGGCCACTGCGTGATCACACAGGGCGCACGTATAATCCATGTTTTACCATTACGCTCATATATCCCCTGCCCTCGCAGAATGATCGAAAAGTTACACGTCTTGAAGTGATGCTCCACGCTACTGCCTTTGTTTGGCAAATAGTCTGATGATCCCAATGGAAGCCCGAATGGAAATCTCCGCCTGAACGGCGCCCAGTGTTTGGTTACAAAGTCCATATTTTTGGATACTCAGTGAATTCTCAATACACCTGCGTTTCGCTACTGTCATCAACTTAACCAACACCCCCAATATGAAACGTGCATTATTCTTAGCCGGCGGATGGGATGGCCACCAACCCGAGCAAATGGCCTCGCTGCTTGCGAGCGAACTTGGCAAACATGGATTTCAAACCGAAATCGAGACCTCGCTGGAAATCCTCGACGATGCGAATTCGCTGAATTCCTACGACCTGATCTCGCCGTGCTGGACGATGGGGAGTCTGACGGCGGCTCAATCAGACAACCTCCAGCAAGCCGTGCGCAGCGGGACTGCACTCGCTGGAGTGCACGGCGGCATGGGAGACGCGTTTCGAGGAAATGGAAGCTACGAGTGGATGGTTGGCGGCCACTTTGTGGGACATCCCCACGTTGGTGATTACACGGTGAATATCAAGGACTTCACCTCCCCGATCACGCGTGGCTTGCCATCATCGTTTTTGTATCATTCCGAGCAGTATTACATGCTCATCGATCCATCCCTCCACGTGCTGGCGGATGCCGAATACACCTACGAAAACCGCTCGATGACGATGCCCGTGGCATGGGTGAAGCGATGGGGAAAAGGTCGGGTATTCTACTCTGCCCTTGGTCACACCCCCGACGAGTTCCTAAACACCCCGGAGGCACTCACACTCGCGATTCAAGGAATGCGCTGGGCGGGCGAAAACATCTAATCACACTATGAAACTCTACAAAAAGGCATCCGCAATCAAAGTCGGCGTCGTCGGCTACGGCGGCGCATTCAATATGGGCCGCCACCATCTGCGCGAAATGCAAGATGCGGGCATGGTTCCAATTGCCGTCGCCGAGGTGGATCCCGACCGCCTCGCTATCGCACGCACCGACTTTCCGGAGATCGAAACCTATTCATCCGTCACGGAGATGTTGAAATCGTCATCGGTGGATTTGGTCGTGATCATCACCCCGCATAACACCCACGCGCCGCTCTCGATCGAATGCTTGCGGGCTGGACGCCATGTGGTTTGCGAAAAACCTCTGGCGATCACCACGGAAGAGGTGAACGCAATGATGGCCGCCGCAACCAAGTCCGGCGTGGTTTTGAGCACCTACCACAATCGCTATTGGGACGGACGGATTTTGCAGGCGGTCGATATGATCAAGAAGCAAAAGTGCATCGGCGACATCGTCCGCATCGAATGCCACATGGGATCGTATGCGCAGCCCGGCGACTGGTGGCGAACCAGCCGCAGTATCTCCGGCGGCATTCTTTACGACTGGGGCGTCCACTTGCTCGAGTATTCACTGCAACTGATCGAGGCCCCGATTTGCGAGGTAAGCGGATTTGCCCATGAAGGATTCTGGGCTCCCAAAACCTCTTGGAAAGCGGACGCCAACGAGGACGAGGGGTTCGTGGTCGTGCGATTTGAAGGGAATCAATGGCTGACTCTGACGATCACTCAAATCGACTCAAAGCCAAAAGCCGGGATGCTCGAAATCACTGGCACAAAAGGCACCTATTTGATCGACTTTCCGCACTCGACGCTTGTCCAGCACGCCAACGGACGCGTGACCACGACGCAAATCCCGAACCCTGGTGACGAGGGATTCCGGTATTACAAAAATATCGCGAGTCACCTGACAGGAAAAGCGCCGCTCGTGATCACCCCGGAATGGTCCCGTCGGCCGATCCATATCCTCGACCTCGCAGCAAAAAGCGCAAAAGCCGGCAAGGCCCTCCGCACAAAATACCACTGAGTCCAAGCAGGCTCGATCAGCCTGGTGGCCACTGCATCGCACGACCCGCAAGCATGTGGACGTGCATGTGCGGGACCGATTCGCCGCCATCCACACCGTGGTTGATGACGATGCGGAATCCGGTGTCTGCGAAGCCGTGCTCACTGGCAATCCGCCCTGCAGTCAGGAGCAGATGACCAAGCAGCGATTGATCTTCAGCCGATGCTTCACCAACGCGTGGGATCGGTTTTTTTGGAATTACAAGCAGGTGAACCGGTGCCTGCGGTTGGATATCCCGGATCGCCACACAATGCTCGTCTTCGTAAACGAGGTCGGCGGGGATTTGACCGGCGATGATTTTTTCGAAAAGCGTCATGACATTTGCACCTCGAGTTGGCGGGCCCCGGAGGCGTCGAGTTCGAGATGCACGAAGCGTACGATTTCGGCGAGCAGGTGAGCGCAATCCATCCGCCACACCTTCGCCGAGCGCAACTCCTTCACACAGAGCTGGAGGTCGGTGAGTTCCATTCTCCCTGGACGATCCTGCAGTATCTCGCGCAGAGTGCGGCGCAAAATGTCAAAAAACGCGAGTTCGTATCCCGTCCCGGCTTGGCGCGCCAAGGTCATCAGGGAAAGCCGGACCGGGGGCGCAGGGGATTCGAAATGGGTTGCGACGTCGCTGTATCCGATGACTCTTAAAACCGATTCCACGGTTTCGCAAAGGCTGTCCACACCCACCACATTTCCGGAAAAATCGTGTTTGAGGTAGCTGGCCACGCTTTCAGTGACGTGGTCCGCCAGCCACCAGCGGTCATAACCCGCCCGACTGGCAGCTTGGACGACCGCTCTCACGAGCCACTGCCGCTCGAAGTTTATCACCCTGCCGTCTTCAAAACGGATCAGCGGAAGGCTGTCGCGAAATGCAATCATGGGTTGAAAAGCTCGGGCTGAGCCGGACCTGGAGCGATGCGACGTTCAAAGGATTCGATTTCGTCAATAAAGTCCCCGATTTCTTGAAATTCGCGATAAACCGAGGCGAATCGCACGTATGCGATCGGGTCCATTCCACGGAGGGCCTCCATGACTTTTCGTCCCACTTCATGAGTCGGCACTTCGCGCTCGTTGGCGGCTTCAAAATCGGCGATGATTTTCTGCACGGCGGCTTCGATGGTATCCGTGCTAATCGGCCGCTTCTCGCAGGCCTTCATGAAGCTGGCCGTTACCTTTTGCCGATCGAAGGGCTCATGCCGCTCATCACGCTTGATGACCCGCATTTGGACCCGCTCGATTTCCTCGTAAGTCGTGTAGCGCATGAAACACGTCAAGCACTCCCGGCGGCGGCGGATCGAATTCCCGTCTTTCGAGAGGCGCGAGTCCACCACTTTATCATCTAGAGAGTCACATTTGGGACAACGCATTGACTTTTAACCGGTTCGCTTGCCGATAAACTACATCAATATGTTGTGGAGTCAATCGAAAATCAGCCACGAACACCACTAGTAAAAATCAAGTCGACGCCAAGATTGGGCTGCATTGTGGTGCGGTTATTGGAGCAATTGCTCGACGGTGCCGAGGTAACCTTTGGCAACTTCGATGATTTTGACGGCAACAAACGCCATGACGGCGAGGTAGATGAGGCGTGGAACCCATGCGGCGAGTGCGTCCAGACCGGATGTAAAACGGTTTTGAAACACTGCTGCCACGCGTTGCATCTCCGTGTCCAAGCGACCGCTGGCATCCGCATTCTGCACAGCCTCAACGATTTCCTCTGGAAAGCAGGCTGCTTCAGCGAGTGCCACGGGCAGGGATTCTCCAGCTCTAACCATGGCGACTACGCGCTCGCAACCAATCCGGAACAGCGCACTCCCGCTGGCTTCTCCGCCTCGCTGGAATGCGCTGAGAATGCCTGCTCCCGCGCTCACCTGCATCGAAACGACCATAGCGAACCGGTTGCATACCAACGCCTTGCGAACCCCTCCAAAAAGCGGAATGATCCGCACGACCCGTTCCATCCATGCGCTGGATTTCAGCGTGCGAAGGACAAAAACCACAATGGCGCCAAGGATGAGCGAAGCCCCATACAAAACTCCGAGCGCGATAAGCACAGATCGCAGATAGGCCTCGACGCCCTCGGTGACCGCCACGGGGGCTGCCAGAATAAAAATGGCGAAGTGGAGCAAAAAAACCGGATATGCGAGTTGGTTCAGCATGGCCCGCTTGGCTTTGGAAAGCTGACCATAATATTCGGCCAGCGACCGACAGACTGCGTCGAGGCGACCGCTGACCTCCCCCGCTTCTGCCAGCGAGATGTCGAGCGGATCGAGCAAATCAGACACCGATTGAAAACCACTGGAAGCGGAACCATCACCTGTTTCCATGCCGGTCAAAAGCGCTTTGCAAAGCATACGTTTCGATTGCGATCGCCGGGCCGCTCCACGCTCCAAAACCTCCCGAAACGGAAGTCCAGCTGTCAAACCACTGGATAATTCGTGAAAAAATTGTTCTTTCTGCTGGAGGGAAACGCGCATTCCGGAAGTAATGCTCCGAGTGTTACCAGATCCCACCACCGATGCAATGTTCATGGCGGCAGCGCTTGCCGAGGCTCGCAAAGGCGTGGGGAAGACGAGCCCGAATCCGGCCGTGGGCGCCGTCATCGTGGCGAAGGGAAAAATCCTCGCGGTCGGCCACCATCGCGCGGCAGGCCACGCGCACGCGGAGATCGAGGCGTTGCGCGCACTGCCGGATGCCGCGCAGGCCATGGGTGCGACGATTTACATCACGCTGGAGCCGTGCAGCAGCGAGGGACGCACACCGCCGTGCACCGCAGCGCTCATTCGCCACGGGCTGGCCCGCGTCGTTTACGGCGCAACCGATCCCAACCCAAAACACGCTGGACGAGCCAATGCCATTCTTCGCGAGGCCGGTATTGAGGTCACTGCGGGCGTTCTCGCCGACGAGTGCAGCGCACTGACCGAGTCGTGGAACCACTGGATTCGCACGGGCAATCCATTTGTCATCGCGAAGTGCGGCATGTCGCTGGATGGCCGGATCAGCTCGCACCCGACCTGTCGCTGGATAACATCCACCGCCTCGCGCCGGGACGCCATGGCTCGCAGAGCGTCGGTCGATGCCATTCTCGTCGGTGCCGGAACCGCGCGCGCGGACGATCCGAAGCTTACGATCCGGGGAATTCGTGACGCTCGGCAGCCGTGGCGAGTCGTCTGGTCGCCCCGAGGAGCCCTGCCGCCCACACTTCGTTTATTCAACGACAAACACAGGGAACGCACGCTTGTGATGAAGCACGGCACCTTGCGTGAAGTGCTATCGGAGCTGGGAAAGCAAGACATCACATCCGTCCTTATCGAGGGCGGCGGACAAACGTTGGGTGCTGCCTTCGATGAACAGCTTGTTCACCGAATCGAGTTCTACGTAGCTCCCGTCATGCTCGGAGGCCCAGTTCCAGGGGTCGGCGGGGCCGGTGTCGGGAAAAATTGCGACGCACTCAAACTCCACCATGTCACCTACGAATCGATCGGCCCCGACCTCAAAATCTCAGCGCTGGTGCAGACTGATAGCTGATTTTCAAGCGGCGGCTAAGTCCGACTGGAGTGTGCGGCTGATGGCGGCACGACAGCCAAGTTCGAACTGCCGTCGAAGCCTGACTAACTGCACACTAAAGAAGGAACAACGTCGCCAATCCCAAGAATGCGCCCATGCTGACGACGTCGGTTGCGGTCGTCAGAAAAATACTGGATGCGGTGGCCGGGTCTGCCCCGAGTCGTTTCAACGTAGTGGGCACCAAGACACCGGCCACGCCGCTCACCACGCAGGCGAAAACCATGGCCATCCATGTCACCAACGCAAGTCCGATTGCATTTTCATTTTTTTGCGAAGTCGCGTAGGCAAACATGCCGAGGCCAGCGGTGATTCCGACCAGGCTCCCGTTGCAAAACCCGAGGAGTGCTTCCTTGAACATCGCCGGAACCGATTGCCCCGGCTTCAACTCACCCAGCGTCATCGCACGCAGCGTGACAGCAAGCGATTGGCAACCGGTATTCCCGGACTGCCCCGCCAACACGGGCAAAAATACTGCCAGCAAAACAATTTTCTCCAGCGTGCCTTCAAAAACTCCCACCACTGCGGCGGCAATAAATGCGGTCAGCAAGTTGAGTTGCAACCAGGGATGGCGGTACATCAGGCTCCGCTTCCATGGGGTCGCGAGGCGCTCCTCTTTCTCGACACCGACCATGCTTCCAGCCTGCGCACTCAATTCGATCGCCTGCTGCTCAAACATCTGCTGCCCGCGGATGAGCCCGACGAGCTTGCCCGCTGCGTCCACCACCGGGTAAACGGGATAGTGTTTGTCGAGCGTGAGCTTCATCGCATCGAGCAATGGCGAGTCGGCCTTCAAGGCAAATACGTTTTTCAACATGACCTCATCCAACCGCTTCGACGTGTCAGAAAACAACAGGTCACGCATCGTGATTACGCCGTCCAGCTTCCCATCAGGCAACGCCACAAACCCGTAGGTGATGAAAGTTTTCTGGACCATCGGGCGCAATGCCTCGATGACCTCACCGACCGTCTGATCGGGCCGGAATACCGCAACCGGAGGCTCCATAATTCTGCCAACGGAATCATCGGGATACGGCTTCGACGAAACCGGAGCAACATCAACAATTGGGCGTTCCGGAGAGTCTGAGGAATTGGGCATAGAGTTTTTTGGTTGAGGGCTTCGGAAAGTGAAAAACGCGCAGACGCGTCAGAATAGTCGAGCTTTAATAGGTGATGCGCACAGGGGTATTCAGCGGGGCATTGTCAAAGAAATCCTGCACCACCAACTTACTCACACGGATGCATCCATGCGAGGCCGGAGACCCCGGCACGGGGATCGGGCCTTGATGCATACCGATGCCACTTTTAGTCAATCGCATCCAATACGGCATTTCCGCGCCTTCGAAACGTCCGCCCGGCGGCGGCGGATGCAACCGGGAGTCTGCCGCTTCGTGCGCGATGTTGCCCTCTGCATCGTAATTTACGCCGTATAGGTTGGAGCGTTTTTCGACGAGTTTTTCTATGATGTTGTAGCTCCCTGCCGGGGTCCCGAACCCTTCGCGACCGGTGGCTACCAATGCGACGCCGACCAGTTTTTGACCCTGATAAAAATACGCGCGCTGCTCGGTCAGGTTGACCACAATCGACGGCGACCCACCGCCGGGGGTCAATCCATCCCAATAGCTGACATCATCAGACACCTCCCGAATTCCGGGCGCAAATACAGCTCGAGGATCCACGCGACCTCCCAAATACGGAGTTCTCTGGGTCGAGTTACATCCCGCCAACAGACCAAGGAAGACCAATGAGGCAGCCCATGCTCCGGGGCGAAGTGCGAAAATAGTGCGATTCATCGCTGTCGTTTAACACAGGATGAGGGGATCACCAAAAAGAATCCTATCCGATTAATCAAGCCGATCGGGCTCTAGTGGCTTTGGTCGCCGGCCGAAAATCGCCGTTCCTACCCGGACCATGGTGGACCCTTCCTCAATTGCCACGGGAAAATCATCGCTCATCCCCATCGAGAGGGTCGATAGGGGAGCGCCGGAGTCTTTGGCTAATTGGTCGCGAAGTTCGCGTAACGTTACAAAATATCGGCGCGCATCTTCTATTTTTTCCACCGCAGGTGGGATCGCCATGAGTCCTTCGACATCCACATGACGTAACCCGAGCAACTCATCAAACGATGCGCGGAGTTTGGCCGGATCAAATCCGAATTTCGTCGCTTCCCCGGCCACATTCACCTCGAGGAGAATGCGGGGCCGCAAGCCGAGCTCGCCGGCGATTCGGTCCATCGCCATCGCCAGATCGGCGGAATCTACCCCGTGAAACAACTCAAAATGAGGCAGCGCCTTCCGGATTTTGTTCGACTGGAGGTGACCGATAAACTGCCACCTTACGGCCTGCGGCAAAGCCGGGATTTTTGCCAGCGCCTCCTGGACCCGGCTCTCGCCAAACACCGGTTGCCCGGCATCCCATGCTTCACGAATGGATTCGGCAGGGTGGGTTTTTGATACGGCTATGAGTTCAACATCCCCGGCCTGACGTCCGGATTTCTTCGCGGCGCCTGCCACTTGTTCGAGGATTCCGGCCAGTCGAGATGCGATTGTTTCCATTAGAAATCTTTTTCAGTTCGTCGGTTGATATTAGTAAATCTTATACTACCGTCCCCTTCATGCAAATCGAGACTTTCAGGGTTTTCAGGGATTTGGTCGAGACAGCGAGTTTTTCACGGGCGGCGCAATCGAACGGAATTACGCAGAGCGCGGTCAGCCAACAGGTGCGGGCGATAGAGAAGCGGTTTAGCGTTCGCCTGATCGAGCGCGGACGGAGGTTTTTTTCGCTCACGCCGGAGGGCAGAGCATTTTTGAAGGCGAGTCGGGAAATTTTAGATGCGTATGACAACTTGGACAGCCGGATCCAATCGATATCGCGGGTAGTTCAAGGGGATGTGCGGGTGGCCACCGTCTTGAGTGTCGGGCTGCACGAGTTGCCTCCGTGTTTGCACGCATTCAGAAAATTGCACCCGGGAGTGGACGTAAAAGTTGATTATTGTCGATCGAACGAGGTTTACGATGCGGTCACGGACGGACGCTGTGATCTCGGCTTGGTTGCCTATCCAACGCGTCGGAGAGGGCTGCGCGTGATGACATTTTGGCGGGACCAGCTCGTCGTGGTCTGCGCTCCAACCCATCGCCTCGCGATAAAAGACCGGCGCGTTCGATTGGAAGAGCTACGCGATGTGAAGTTCGTGGCCTTTGAACCGGATCTCCCGACACGAAAAGAAGTGGATCGCCACCTGCGGCAGCACGGCGTCCGCGTCCGGCCAATTCTGGAATTCGACAACATCGAAACCGTAAAACGCGCCGTCGAGATCGAAGATGCTGTCTCCATCGTTCCCGGACTGTGCGTTCGCGAGGAAGTGGCTTCCGGTCACCTGGTAGCTCTGGAAATCGACGCGCCGGACATGTGGCGCCCGCTCGGCGCAATCATGAAATCGTCGTCGGTGCACTCGCCGGCCGTAAGCGAATTTCTTGCGCTCCTCGAAAAAACAGACTTGGGTCAGAGCTAGATAAAAAACTAACTTCCACGCATGAACCCAAATCATCGCGAACCCTCACCCGTTGGCATCATCGGGGGGAGTGGACTGTATCAGCTCGACGGCATCGAGAATGTCGAGGATTTGAACGTCGAAACCCCATTCGGCAGCCCGTCCGACAGCATCAAAAGCGGCACGCTCCAAGGACGCCGGGTTTTCTTTTTACCCCGTCATGGCAGAGGGCACACGATTGCGCCTCACGAGATCAACCACCGCGCTAATATCTACGCGCTGAAGTCGCTGGGCGTGCGATGGATCGTTTGTGTCACAGCGGTCGGCAGCCTGAAGGAGGAATATCCTCCCCGGCACATCGTGCTGCCAAGCCAGTATTACGACCGGACGAGTCAGCGGAACGAGCATACATTTTTCGGCAACGGGATCGTCGCGCATGTGAGTTTTGCAGATCCGACGAATGCCACCCTGCGCTCGATTATCAAATCCGCATGCGATGCAGAGGGCGCACCCTGCCACAATGGCGGCACGTATGTCGGGATGGACGGACCGGCATTTTCCACCCGATCCGAATCCGATTCCTACCGGCATCTAGGATTTGATGTCATCGGCATGACCAATCTTCCAGAAGCCAAGCTCGCGCGTGAGGCACAGATTGCCCTTGCGACCATCGCCTGCATCACGGACTACGATTGCTGGAAAACAGATGTCGAACCGGTGACACTGCAAGCCGTCGTTGACCATCTCAAAGCGAATGCCGAGCTCGCAAAACGACTCTTGCAGCGGGTGATTCCAAATATTCCCGTAGACGCCAATGAACCCGAACACCGAGCACTAGAATATGCAATCGTTACTCAAAGAAGTTACTGGCCGCAGGAGACGCTTGACAAACTGGGGCCGATACTGTCCAGCTTTCACTAGATTTTTCATGATTATATCCCGTTCCACCTTGGCGTCATGTTTTGCCATGTTCCTCAGCTTCGCTGCCTGCCAGTCGGTTAAAACCCAAGGGGTTCCATTGGTGGATGCGGAGGAACCCACACCCATGTCGAATACCATCATGCCCGAGGGAGCACGCCAAGTGGCTCCGCAAACTCCTGCCGCGCCCAGTCCATCAGTGGATCAGCCCGCTATGGTCGGGGTCGAGTCACCGGTTGCTGCGAACGTGACCGCTCCCGTCGAAGTCACGCCACCCACACCCAAACACGCCTATAACAGCGTGGATGTGGATGGTCCTTACATCGCTCTCACCTTCGACGATGGCCCGCACCCAGTACACACTCCCAAGCTTTTGGACCTTCTAAAATCTGAAGGTGTGAAGGCTACGTTTTTTGTGATTGGTCGGTCGGTCGAAACCTACCCCGAGATCGCGAAGCGGATCGTCGCAGAGGGGCACGAAATCGCAAACCACACATGGACACATCCGTCGCTCAGCAAGCTGGGTGCGGCCAGCGTGAAGCGGGAGATTGATCGCACGACAGAGGTGATTCGCAATACGACCGGTGTTACTCCGAAAACCATGCGTCCTCCGTATGGCGCAACCAACGCAAGGATCAACAAGCGGATGGACGAAGAATTCGGGATGAAAGTAATCATGTGGTCCGTTGACCCACTCGACTGGAAATACCGCAACGCATCGCGCGTCACGAGCGAGATCGTTTCCAATACCCAGCCGGGAGGCATTGTTCTCGCCCATGATATTCACCCGAGCACGGTGGCTGCGATGCCGGCGACCATTGACGGCTTGAAAGCAAAGGGATTTCGGTTTGTGACTGTTTCCGAATTATTGTCCATGGAGCGCGGGCAGGCGCGTCCACAACCGGATCAAATCGGAGCGATCGAGCAGCCGCCAGCGCCCGTCCCCGCTCCGACTCCCTTTGTGGTTACACGAACCGCAGTGGAAACCGCACCAACGCCCACGACTCCCTGAATTACTCACCTGCACGCCGGAGCACATGCAATGTGATTTCCGGTTGGCAGTTGAACCGCGCCGCCACTCCGCAGCTGCCTGTTCCCGGCGAGGTGTAGCCCAGCATGTCCTTTCTGCGCCACCGGCCCACAAGTAAATCGCGGGCAAGCTTTCGGACAGGCACCACCAACGCGTGACCTCCCGGCAAACAAATCTGCCCCCCGTGCGTGTGTCCGGACAGCATGAGATCAAAACCATGATTGGCAGCCTCATCCGCGACCTCTGGAGAGTGCGACAGCAGAATTCGGAATGCTCCACTCGGCGGAATAGCAGCCACCTTTTGAAGATCATGGGTCCGGTAGAAATGCGGATCATCAATTCCACAGATCCAAATTTCCTGGTCGTCTTTACGAATTGGCGTTGCCTCGTTGAGCAAAATTGGGAGTCCTCCACTTTCCAACTCGGGGACCTTTTCGATGAAATCATGGTTGCCGAGAATTCCAAATCGCTCGCGGGCTAACAGGTGCACGATTTTTTCGGTGGCCTGAATGGCCGAAGTAAAATCCGAGTCTGTTAAGTTCCGAAAGTCTCCTGTAATCACGGCCGCGTCATGCGGGGTGCTGCAAACCAACTGTCCTACGACATCACCCAAAGAAAGATCTAGGTCGAGATGCAAATCCGTGAGTTGGAGGAGTCGGAATCCATCGAAAGCAAGAGGGAGACTCGGCAGGTGCCAGACCTGCTCGACCACGCGAACGTCCAAAAAGTTGGCGTGAGCGCGGGCATAGAGCCCGGTTAACTTCAGAATGGCCGATAGCACTTGGTCCACCGGGACCACTCGCTCGATTTTAAGCACCCCTTCGCCTTGATGCAGGAGTTTGGCCCAGTGAGCGGCCTGCTTCGCTAGTCGTCTCTCGAGCAAATCAGGGCCAATTCGGTGGGAGATGTCTGCCATGCCGAACGGCTGCGCGGCACCGCCAAACTCGGAAACATCACCCATCTTGTTTTCTCGGACGAAACCCATCACTCCATGCATCACGCCAAATCAAAAACCGGCGGGACCGATCTGCCCCAAAGTCCATTATCTGCAACCCCGGTTCTTTCACGTCCAAGTGCCCAACGATTTCATTGTTCTTTACTACCACATAACTGCCAGGCAGCGCGACATTGATACGTTCGATCCACCGCCCATCTTCCCACGATGGCTCCAGCAATTTTCCGGAAACCCTGAGCAGTCCATCTTCTCCGAGCACGAAGTTCTCTTTCAGGTAATTCCTCACGGCACGAGGCAAACCATCCAGTTCGCCAATCGCTACCGCCGTCGGGTGCTGGGTGAGTGCGGCCATGTCCGGCGAATCGAGATTGCCGTCCTCCACCGCAGCGGTCGTCACTGCGACAAAAGCGAGATAGACCGGACGATCCGCAAAGACCGTTTCCCCGCGACCGTCGAGCAGCATGTCCCCGTGATCAGTGAGTGCCAAGGTGCGGGATAACAACCGCCGCTGATTGTCCATACCATCCCTCCAAAGGGCAGCCTCAACCATCAGGTGTCCCATCGCAGCCACGCAGACGACACTTACCACCAAACGCCATGCGGGCAGAAGCGCCCCCAATGTTTTGGAAAAATGGAGCGCCAGCAAAATGACCAGCGGATAGACCACCAGAAACGTCTGTTTTCGTAACTCCGGCGCGAGCCCAAGCAGCAGCGCGAGATACGTTCCCGCCGTCAGGAGCAAAACCCCGAGCGCAGCACGGCGCGAATCATCCCGCCGAAAAATCCACCCAGCAGAAACGAGCACCAGCAGAAAAACCACACCCGCGCCAATCGACCGCCATAACTCCAACGGGGCTTGATTGACTTCGAACAGGCAGAAGCGGATTTGTTCCAGCGTAGTTCCTGCCATCAGCAACGCCCCGATCCCCAGCGCTGGAGGGAGGAGAAAACTCACAAAAACAATCGATCCGAACCACACCCATCGGTATCCGGAAAACTGCCTTTTCAGCACCGGAGACAAAAAGACTCCCGTCAAGCAGGCGAGTGCCAGCGATGGCAGCAGCAGAGTGGTTTTGATGGACGCAAGGAGTGCGAACCCGAGCAGCAACCCAAGCGCCACGGCGGTTCGCGCGCCGAGGCGCTCGATATTCCGCACGATGACCCAAAGCGCAGCAAACCAAAGCAACGCCCAAATCACATCCGGCCGGAACTCCAAAGATTTGAGGGACCAATCCGCCAGCGAGAGGCAGATCGCCACGGTCCACCATGCGGTCTCGCGATCGGCCACGCGCTTCGCAATTAGGAAGACCACCGCGAGCGCACCGAGCCCGAATGGCAGCAAGGCCAAGCGTGCAAAAATCACGACATTGGCATTTTCTCCAACCAACCACGCCAGCGGAGCAAACATCCATGCGAACAATGGCGCATGGTTATCAAAGCGGTCTCGATACGGTAGCTCGCCGCTCAACCATCCGTAAACGACGTGAAGGTTTTGCGATTCATCGATGTCGTGCTGAAACCGGACGACCGCAATAAGCCGCGCGATCAGCAGAAACGCACAGAGCCATTTTGCCGCGGTGATGCTGGCCGACTGCGATTGCCACCATGCCCAGCGAGTCGATCCCGACGCGGGTAACGCTGTCACAGCTCGGGTTTTACAATTTTACGATCCTCAGCCAACCACGAGTGATTGAGTGCATCTGTATTCTTGTATTGATAGCGCTGCCGGATTGCGGCCGTGATGAATTCCTTCGCGTCGCGAACTGCATCGCGGAGACTGGAGCCATTTGCCAACCCGGTAGCGATTGCCGACGAGTAGGTGCAGCCTGTGCCGTGTGGGTCAGCGCCGCGGACGAACGGAGCAGAAAAATCCGCACGGAGACCACCGGGCGCAACTAAAACGTCCAGCGCAACTCGCCCTTTCAGGTGTCCACCTTTGAGCAGGAATGCCGTGCCAAACTCGTCTGCGAGCCGCGTGCCGGCCTCGACCATGTCCTCCAGCGACCTAATCTCACACCGCGCAAGAATCGCAAGCTCATCCAAATTTGGAGTAACCAAGGTCGCCATCGGCAACAAATACTTGCGATACGCTGCGACCGCATCCGGCCGCAGCAGCGCATCACCACTGGATGCCACCATGACCGGATCGACAACCAACGCGGGCGGCGTCTTTTGTCCGGACCGGACGGATAGTAGCGCGTCCACGGTGGCCCGGATGATTGCCGAGGAAAAAAGCATCCCGGTTTTTACTGCTGCGACGGGAAATGCTTCGAAGCTGAGACGGATTTGGTCCGTGACGATCGAGGTTTTGACCGGCTGGATTGACTCCACGCGCCCCGGCACTTCGGCCACCACGCAAGTGAGCGCCGTAAGCCCGTATCCGCCCAGCGCGGTGATCGTCTTTAGATCAGCCTGGATGCCAGCTCCGGCGGAATTATCGGAGCCAGCAATCGTGAGGACAACAGGGGGATTTTTTCTCAAGCAGTAGTCGTGTCGCTGGCAGATTACTCCCGACGAAGCAGGAACAGGTAAGCGAGGTTGCCCAAGGCGGCCACAAATGCTGCCACGTAGGTCAACGCCGCGGCGTTCAGCACACGATTCACACCATCGGCCTCAGGGCCTGCTTGGATCATGCCCATTCCTTGGAGAATCAGCTTGGCGCGCCGGGAGGCGTCGAACTCGACTGGCAGTGTGATCAACTGAAACAGCGTCAAAACGAGGTAACAAATAATGCCAAGCGTGATCAGCCCGGTGATGTGAAACAAGAATCCGCCGATGATTACAAACGGGAGCATTTGGGAAGCGAACTGGGTGACCGGAACGACAGCCATGCGCCACTTGAGCGGGCCGTATGCCTTCTGGTGCTGGATGGCATGGCCACACTCGTGTGCCGCAATCCCGAGCGCCGCCACCGATGGAGTGTGGTAAACGTCGCTGGAAAGACAAAGCCGCTTGTGCGTTGGGTCATAGTGATCTCCGAGCATGTCGTTGATCTCACGCACTTCGACGTCATTGATTCCAGCAGCTCTCAGGATATCACGCGCCGCCTCGGCACCCGTCACGCCTGAGGAAGCGCGTAACTTTTTATACTTGTTGAACGCACCGGATACGCGCGCCTGAGCAATGAGCCCGAGAACTAGCGGAAGACCGACGAGAAGAAGCCAATAGGTCATAAATTAGTGTGGTTTTGAGTGAGGTTTTTGATCCGTGAATTTCGACAACGTGCCTGCAGAATCGTTCAACGCAAGCGAAACCGGAAAAATCCTTTTGTTTTCGTCATTGAAACTTGGGCAGAAGCCGATAGCGATAACGAACTGTGCAAAAAATGGATCGTATTCGCGTTCGGGCGAAATTTTTTTTCGAGGGCGACAAGAAGTTTTTTATTAAAGGGGTGACCTATGGGCCATTCGCACCGGATGCGAATGGTGACCACTTTGGGACACCGGAGGGCGCGCGTCGTGATCTCGCGGTGATGCGCGAAACCGGCGTCAATCTGGCCCGCGTCTATTACGTGCCTCCCAAGTGGTTTGTGGATGCATGCGCGGAGTCCGGAATTCGCCTTCTAATCACAATCCCGTGGGCCGAGCACATCGAATTCCTGAAAGATCGCAAAGTCCGGAAGGAAGTCGTTCGGGCGATTCGCGATGGCGTCAGCACGCACTCCGGTCATCCAGCAATCTTTGGATACCTTGTCGGCAATGAAATCCCAAGCACGATGGTCCGATGGATCGGCGCGCGGGAGGTGACTGAGTTTGTCGAGGAACTGGTGAACGTCGCGCGGGAGGCCGACCCGAAGGCGTTGATTTCCTACGCGAGCTACCCGCCCACCGAATACCTGCTGCCGCAGAACGTCGACTTTTTCACATTCAACGTTTACCTCCATCGTCGGGAGGACTTTGAGCGCTACTTGGCCCGGTTACAGAATCTATCGGACGATCGTCCGCTGGTGATGGGGGAGTTCGGGATGGATACGATTCGGCATCCCGAGGAAGAGCAGGCGGAAATGCTGAAATGGCACATCGAAAGCGTGGTGCGGGGCGGCCTCGCGGGAACGATCCTCTACGCGTGGACGGACGAATGGTATCGCGGCGGCATGGACATCATGGACTGGGCATTCGGGCTGGTCCGGCGTGATCGCTCACCAAAAGTCGCACTTGGTGTGGTGCGCGAGTTGTTCGCAGGAGACGAACCGATGACGCACCGCGTTCGCTTGGATGCCTATCCCCGGGTATCCGTGATTGTTTGCTCCTACAATGGGGGCAAGACGTTGGATCGTTGTCTGGAGTCGCTGAAAGAAGTCGATTACCCGAATTACGAAGTGGTGCTGGTCGATGACGGCTCCAAGGACAACACGCCGGAGATTGCCGCGCGTCATCCGTGGATTGTTAGCATCCGGCAGGAGAACCGGGGCTTGAGTTTTGCGCGCAATGTCGGTGGCCACGCAGCAACCGGCGAAATCATTGCCTACACAGACTCCGACTGCATGGCGGACCCCGACTGGCTATACTATCTTGTCCACACGATCACGAGCGGTGAGTATGCCGGCGTCGGCGGGCCCAATATCTCACCGCCCGCAGAGGACTGGATCCAAGCCTGCGTCTCGGCAGCCCCGGGCGGGCCGAGCCACGTGCTCCTGACCGATGTCGTGGCCGAACACATCCCTGGGTGCAACATGGCATTCTACAAATGGGCGTTCGAGAAAGTCGGCGGCTTCGACCCGGAGTATCGCAAAGCGGGCGACGACGTGGACTTTTGTTGGCGTTTGCAGCAAGAGGGCGAGGTAATTGCTTTCTCGCCGGCTGCCATCGTCTGGCATTACCGCCGATTCACGTTGCAGGCCTTCCGGAAGCAGCAAGAAGGATATGGAGAAGCCGAGTCGATGCTGCGGTTCAAACACCTTGTCTTTTTCGGCCCCACCGGCACCGCCAAATGGAAGGGCCAAATTTACGGCGCGCCGCGCTTCACATGGCTGGTCAACCGCCCCGTCATCTATCACGGGATTTTCGGCGAGGGGTTATTCCAATGCATTTACCCAACTCCACAATCCGAGATCGCATCCTACCTCAGCAGCGTGGAATGGGTTGCGCTTTCCGGTTTCATTTTGGCCATCTCGATCCCATTGCCGTTTTTGCGAATCGTGCCTTATATCATGCTCGGCGGGACCTTGCTGGTCGCGCTTTCCTACATGATCCACGCAAAGCTGGAGCCGAAATTCGACACGATTCGCGCCCGACTGCTCGTGACATTCCTCGCGCTCAGCCAACCGTTGGTACGCGGATGGACGCGGTATTACACGTGGCTAAAATACAAGCGCACTCCCCCGGCGGTCATTGCGTCCGCGGAGCCTGGCATCACCCCTGCCATGGTGGAGGGAAACCTTTCCCAACTGCGTTTCTGGAGCGAGGAGGGCAAGGGGCGCGAGGTTTTGCTTCCACAGATTATCGACTCTCTGGAATCAGAGGGATGGAGCTACTCGTTTGATACCGGATGGAAAAACTGGGACGCTCAGGTTTACGGAAGCCTCTGGTGGGGCGTGCGAATGATCACGGTCACCGAATACCACGGCGGTCCAAAAGCACTGACACGCGTGAAACTGACCATCCATAGTGTCGCCACCACGCTTTTGCTTAACACGATCCTTCTCGGCGTGATCGCCTACCGCCAATCCACCAGCGACTCATGGGATTTTTGGCTACAAATTCCCTATGCGATTTTTGTGATCGTGTTGCTCTCGCGCGCCCGCAGGCTGCGCCGCCGGGTGGCCGCATTGGTGGAAGCTGCCGCCGGTCGCTGCGGTCTTACACGCGTTACGTCCTAGTGATCGTTCATAGTGAGTGATTCGGTTGACCTCTACGATTTTGATCTCCCCGAGGATCTGATCGCTTCCCGGCCCCTGGCCAGGCGGGACGCATCGCGGATGCTCGTATTGCACCGCGAATCCGGAAAAGTCGAACACCGCATGTTTTCGGACTTTCCGGATTATGTGGACCCCTGCGACCGGGTGGTTTTGAACAACTCAAAAGTTTTCAAAGCTCGCGTTTACTCCGACAACGGAAAAATCGAATTCCTCTTCCTTGAGGAATTCGAACCGCGTCGATGGATGTGCATGGTCAGACCGGGTCGCAAGATGCGCGAGAATGCGACGTGCATGATCGGCGATATCTCCGCGAAGGTCGTGGCGATTTGCCCAACGGGTGAGCGAATCATCGAACTGGATGGTGTGTTGAATTTTGAACAAATCGGTCATGTGCCTGTGCCACCGTATTTCCACCGGACGGACGATGCGGAGGACGCATCCCGCTACCAAACGGTCTATGCAGGCCCGGTCGGCTCAGTCGCCGCTCCAACGGCCGGGCTTCATTTCACCCCGGAAGTGCTGGGCCGCATCCCACACACATTCCTCACGCTGCACGTCGGCATCGGAACATTTCAACCGGTAAAGGTAGACAAAGTCTCTGAACACGTGATGCACGCGGAGCGGTTTTCTATCAGCGAATCAGCCGCGCAAGAAATCAACTCCGCCCGGCGAGTCATTGCCATCGGCACGACCAGCACACGCGTTTTGGAATCCCAACCCCCGGGAGCAATGAGCGCCGTTTCGGGGTCGACGGATATTTTTATCTATCCGCCGTATTCATTTCACCGGGTCGATGCGTTGCTTACGAACTTCCACCTTCCGAAATCGACGCTGATTATGTTGGTGAGCGCCATGGCGGGTCGCGAAAATGTTCTCCGGGCGTATCAGGAGGCCGTGCGCGAGAAGTATCGGTTTTTCAGCTACGGCGATTGCATGCTCATCGTTTGATTGACCGGCCTCAGTCGCGACTTGCGGCGGTCCCCTACCAACAAACAGAAAGGCGGATTCGCATTTCTGCGAATCCGCCTTCCGAAAATTCGAATCCGATTCCTGACTAGCGCTTTTTCTTGAGAAGCGGAAGGCCGGTTTTTTCGTTTTCTGAAACTTCGTATCCCTCTGGAAGCGCATCGAGTGCTCCTTCCTTCGCTTCACCAGCGAAGAAGTAAAGTGTGACTTCCTGTCCGCCGCGGAGCTTCTGAAGGCGGCCGTGGAGGATGTAGGGTTTACCGGATTTTTTGCTGTTTACTACGAGTGGCATGATGATTTTTGGTCTTGGGTTATCGGTTTATAATTAAGTCGGGGGAACGGGCACTACGCCCGAACTGGACCTGGCTACTTGATGAGATTCGCTTCCTTGAGGGTTGCGTAGGCTCCGTTCTTTGCAATCGTCTTGAACGCGCGAGCGGTTGCTTTGACGGTCACAAATTTTTTGAGTTCAGGCACCCACACACGCTTCTTGTGCAGGTTGGGAACAAATTCGCGAGGCACGACTTTGGTAACGTGCATGCCGATGCCTCCTTTTTTCTTAGCCAATCCGCGGCGATGAATCCGTGATCCCATTGTGGGCTTGGCTCCTGTGATCTGACATTGTCTGGACATAAAATTACTGGTCTAAATTTGAGAGGGCGGAATATCAATGCTCTGCCAAAGCTGGTCAAGCACCATTTCTTTTACACAACTTGGTCAACCTCTGACGAGAGAAATGATTGACACGCGGATTCACAATCCATTTCTGAAAAAACCATCAAAAAAAACCTCTTGTTTTCACCCTCGGTGAAGGCCGAAACTTCCGCCGATGCCAAATTCTTCTCCCGCGAAGCTCGGTTACTCCATGCCTGCCGAATGGAGCCCTCACGAAGCCACATGGATTTCATGGCCCCATCGCGATGGGATCAGCTTTCCAGGCTGCTTTGATCGGGTTCAGCCCACACTTGTCAAAATGGCCATCGCCATCGCAGAGTCCGAGATGTTGCGCATCAACGTGCGCGATGCCGAGCACGAAGCCTTCGTGCGCAAGCTGCTTGCCCGCGCTCCCGCAGAGCGGATCGAGTATCATTGCATCCCCACCAACGAGCCATGGTGCCGCGATCACGGACCGATTTTTGTCACAAAAAAACAAGCGCCACGGCTTGCGATGATCGACTTCGGTTACAACGCTTGGGGCTGGAAATACCCGCCGTTCGATGATGACGATGCAGTTCCCGGGAACATCGCGGGTGCGCTGGGCATTAAGCATTTCGATTACAGCCACTTTGTTTTGGAAGGTGGATCGATTGATTTGAATGGAGCGGGGGCCCTGATCACGACCGAAGCCTGCCTGCTGAACCCGAACCGCAACCCGGAACTCAACCGCGCAGAAATTGAAGAACTCCTCAAGGAGTCGCTCGGCGTGAAAAAAATCATCTGGCTCGGCGATGGCATCGAGGGCGACGACACCGACGGCCACGTGGACGACATGACACGATTCGTCGGCCCAAGCACCGTGGTTACGGCAATCGAGGAGGACGAAAGCGATCCAAACTACTACCTCCTCGAAGAGAATTATTCGCGTCTCGAAGCGGTCCAACTCGCCAAAGACGAACCACTGGAGATTCTCAAACTCCCGATGCCATCACGCATTGTGCGCGACGGTCAACGCCTGCCCGCGAGCTACGCGAACTTCTACATCGCCAACGAAGCGGTGCTGCTCCCGGTTTTTGGCGAAACCAATGACGCATGGGCGGAGTCGGTGCTCCGGGGGGTGTTTCCCAAACGAAAGATCGTATCGATCGACTGCCGGGAACTCATCTGGGGCTTGGGTGCATTTCATTGCCTCACCCAGCAGCAACCGGCCGTCTAGCGGCCACCGTTTTTCCGGATCATCCAGTAGATTTCTCCCGGCCATCCCGGAAATGCGGTGCCCCACGCGAGGTTGAACTTTAGCCACGCCGGAGAATTTTCCAACCGCGAGCCTTTGCTGCGCATGAAAAATGCGCCGCTGGAAAATTCTACGGTGCAGTTGGCTGCTTCCGCCATTCGCTTCACACGCCCCGGCGAAAACACGCTGACATGCCCCATGGGTTTCGCGGTGCGACGCACAGACTTTTCGCGGGACTGAATCAAAAAACCGGGCAGCACGGGAAATCCACCAATGACGATTCCACCCGGACGAAGACCCGCCACGACTTTGCGCAAAGCCTCCTCCGGCTCGAACAAGTGCTCCAAAACATGCAACATGACCGCCGCATCATACTCGCCGGGAAGTGCAAAGTCGGGTACCTCCAGGTTTGCCTCGAAAAAATCTACGTAGCCGGCCTTGCGGAGTTTTTCCTCCAGCATGACCGCATCGACGGCCGTCCACCTTCCCAACTTCGGGACCACAGGCGTCGAGTTAACAAACTCCAAAAACTGGCCGGTGTGCACTCCAACCTCCGCGACATCGATCGGACGCCCCAGACGCTCGGCTTCCAGTCGAAGCAGGTGGTAGCCGAACCAGTATCGCAGCAGGCGGACCGGGTAGCGGACGGATTTGGCTTCCGTCGTAATTCCGAAGCGTTTGGTTCGAACCACTGGATTGTCCGCCAAGAAGGCAAAGTCCCAGTCTGATGAGGAAATGGCGTTAGTGCTCAAGGGATGATTCCATCTAACATCTTCCCGCGCCGGTCAAGGTGTCTTTCGCTTGCGGGGGAAAATCAACGATCTGGCGCAGGTCTCCAGCGCGCCTCACATCTGACATTTAAACACCTTAAAAATCGAGGTGTTGTCGTCAAACCCGCGCAGCGACTCGGATCCCGGCCCTCGTCCTGCGGCGATGGTATCCTCGGCAACGCCGATGGCTGCGGGAGCAGCAACAGCGGCTGGCTCAATGACTGAGGGCGCGTCCGGATTGGCCACATCCACTCCGCCCGGCCCCGTGGACCATGTGATGAACGGAATACCTTGCGCATTTTTTCCCAGAATTGAAACGCCCCGGTCGTTTTTGAAGGGATAGCCATTAAGTCGAAAGCCGCCGACGGATTGCTTTCCACACGCGACGATGAGCGTGTTATCTCCGGCGTATTCGATGGCCGCTCCGATGGCCGCATCCAATTCAAGGATTTCGCGCAGCATCCCCTCACCCTCATTGTTGTGGCTGGCCTTTGCGATGAGTCCTGCATCCACGACTAGGAGATATCCATTTGGATTGTATTGGAGAATCTCGATCGCGCGCTGCACCATGGCCGCCAACGTTGGCTGCGACTCTGGCCGGTCGGGAGAAATGGCAAACTGCAGATTCCCCTCGCTGAAGAGCCCGAAAACCCTCGGTGCACGCCACGCGGGTGTGTCATCGAGTTCCGCCTGCGAACGCACCACATCAAACCCCTGCCGCCTCAACTCAAGAATCAAATCCGCACCGTCCGTGCGTCTCCCTCCTTTGCTATCCGGAAGGAAATCAGCCTCACCGCCGCCGAGGATCACATCAAACTTCGCACCTTCCTGGAGCGACTTGGCAAGTCCCTCATGGTCCAGTGGGTTATCGCTGTGCGCGTAAAATGCGGCCGCCGTGGCGTCCGTGACTGCGACATTGGATACGAGTCCGGTGGCCCGGCCTGCCGTGCGAGCGATATCGACCAATGACTCCAGCGGTTCGCCCGCTGTGTTGATCGAAAGGTTCCGATTGTTGACCTTAACCCCGGTCGCGATCGCGCTGGCGGCCGCAGCCGCGTCGGGAACTGCAAAGTCATTGGCGCACGTCCGCAGCAAGGCAACGTTTCGTAGTCGTTCGAGGTTCAGCGGTGCTTCACCTCCTCCCTTGTAAATTCTCGCCGCCGCAAGCTGCCCGGTTGTCAATCCGTCACCCACGAACAAGATCAAACCAAACGGCTTTTGAACCACCCAATTGGTATAAAGAAATGCGCCCCCGGCGACAAATACCCCAAGGCAAAACAAAGCAATCAAACGGTTTCTGACTTTTTTCGACATCGCTACCTCACGCTTCCACCACACTGCACGCAGTTTGGCAATCTTTCCCGCGAAAATCCACTCGGCCCGCATCCGTGCTTGAGCGCACGCCCACCTCGCGCTATCGCACTATATATGATCCACGACGTACGATTCAACCAACTCGCCAAGGTCCTAACCTCCCACTCGACTAAACTCAACCCTGGCGACAAGGTCCTCATCGATTGCTTTGATATTCCGGATGCATTTGTCGTCATGCTCGTCCGCGCCGTCCGCGCCGCCGGAGCAACCCCATTTGTCCAAATCCACTCGGCCCGCGTCTCGCGCGAACTCGCACTCGGCGCCACCGCCGATCAGCTCGATATCGCAGCCGTCATCGAACTCGGCCGAATGAAAAAAATGGACGCGTATATCGCAATCCGTGGTAGCCACAACGTGACCGAGCTTTCCGATGTGCCCGAGGATCGTATGGCCTTGGTGAACAAGAAAATGCGGGCCGTCATGGATTGGCGCATCAATAAGACGCGGTGGGTTGTGCTGCGCTGGCCGACTCCGTCCATGGCTCAACTCGCGCAGATGAGCACCGAGGCCTTCGAGGACTTTTATTTCCGGGTTTGCACGCTGGATTACTCACGCATGACACCGGGCATGAATGCGCTCAAGGCACTCATGGATAAAACCGACCGCGTCCACATCAAGGGACCCGGCACGGACCTTCGATTCAGCATCAAAGGAATCGGCTCGGTGACCTGCGGCGGAGACCGCAACATCCCGGACGGTGAAGTTTTTTCCTGCCCGACTCGCACGAGCACGGAGGGATTCGTGACCTTCAACGCGCCGACCGTCTATCAAGGAATCGCCTTCGACAACATCCGCTTGGAATTTGAAAAAGGCCACATTGTGTCGGCCACGGCGAACAACACGGAAGCACTCAACCGGATTCTCGACACCGACGCAGGGTCGCGCTTCATCGGCGAATTCGCCATCGGATTCAATCCGCACATCCTGCACCCGATGAGGGATATCTTGTTCGATGAAAAAATCGCGGGCTCCTTCCATTTCACACCCGGAAAAGCCTACAGCGTCGGCGGCAACGGAAACCACAGCACCATCCACTGGGACATGGTTAACATCCAACGCCCCGACTACGGCGGCGGCGAAATCTGGTTCGACGGCAAGCTCATCCGCAAGGACGGAATCTTTGTTCCGGCGTCACTCAAGAAATTGAACCCCGAATACCTCATCGGTAAAAACGCTTGAGCCGGATTCGCGGAAACTGACGCGATCTTCAGAAAAAATCGGGGCGGCGGGATTCGAACCCACGACCTCCTGGTCCCAAACCAGGCGCTCTACCAAGCTAAGCTACGCCCCGAGAAAACCCGCAATCAAAGCGGGAGGGAAAGCAAACCACACCCACCCCGATTGTCCAGAATATTTTCGCAGCGGAATTCTGTCTCGTGGCGTAGATGTCTATGCCATGGAATTATCGGAACGCATCATCGAGCATTACAGCAATCACCTCCGCGAGCACGGACATCCGCCGCGGTCGGTTTTCCGGTTTTGCAAAGAGCTGGAGATTACGGAGAGTGAGTTTTTTCGCACGTTTGGATCGCTGGAGGCGGTCGAGAGCGAACTTTGGCGGGCGATGATCGAGCGCGTCATCGGGTCCGTGAGTGCGGGTCCTGAGTGGGAGAGTTTTGGTGCGAGGCAGCGGACGCTTGCGTTTCTTTTTGCATTCCTAGAGGCCTCGCTGGACGTCCGATCCTTGCTGCTGGCCCGAAGAGAGCTGTTCCGTCCGCTTTGCCGAACTCATGCGATCACCGGCTTTGCACACGCGCACAAACGTTTTACAGCAGACGTGATCGCAAAGGGTCAGGAGACGAATGAAGTGGCGGAGCGCGGAGCCATCGCCGCGGTTTATCCCGAAGTCTTTTTGACGCATCTGCTTGCGGTGATCGAGTTTCACTTGGCTGATACGAGCGCCGGGTTTGAGCGCACGGATGCCTTTGTTGAAAAATCGGTGAATCTTGCGTTCGATCTCATCCGGGTGCAGGCCGTGGATTCGGCTTTCGATCTGGTCCGGTTTCTTCTGCCACGTCGATAATCGGATGGACGCACAGGACACGCCCACCGGCCAGCAATCGATTCGATCGTCACCGCTCAGCAGATCCGCTGCTTTGGCGACCACCGGTGCCGTAGTCGGAATCAATTACCTGAAACACTATGGCCGCCGCGCGATGGGCGGGACCGGGAGCACCAGCATCCTCCACGAGGAAAACGCGAAGGCAGTCTATCGCACATTCAGCGAACTCAAGGGTGGCCCGCTCAAGCTGGCGCAAATGCTGAGCATCGATAAAAACCTCCTGCCTGAGGCTTACGCGCGCGAGTTTTCACAGGCTCAATACTCCGCACCACCGCTTTCCTATCCGCTCGTCGCCCGAACGTTCCGGCGCGAATTTGGAAAGGACCCGCTGGATTTGTTCGATACATTTTCGCAGGAAGCCAAACAGGGGGCGTCGATCGGGCAGGTCCACCAAGCCACGCGCGGTGATCAACAATTTGCCGTGAAAGTGCAATACCCCGGCGTCGCCGATAGCCTGAAAAACGACCTCCGCCTCGTCAAACCGCTCGCACTCCGAATCCTCGGGCTCAAGGAAAGCGATGTCGCACCGTATTTCACGGAAGTGGAGTCGCGCCTGATCGAAGAGACGGATTACAAACGCGAACTGGCGTCTTCGGTTCAACTTTCCAATGCGTCCAGGCACTTAAAAAACGTCCGCTTTCCGAACTACCACCCGGAATTTTCCTCCGCAAAAATCCTAACGATGGAATGGATCGACGGGGTCCCGTTGGATCGATTTGCGGACGGCGATGCCGACCAGGCATCACGCGACCAAATCGGGCAGGCCCTGTGGGACTTCTATCATCACCAAATCCACACGCTGAAAGTCTTTCACGCCGATCCGCATCCGGGGAATTTCCTCGTTTCCGATGGTAACCTGTGCGTGCTCGACTTCGGATGCACCAAGGCTTTAGAGGAAAAATTTTACCATCTGCAGTTCCAGTTTCTGGATCCGGTTTTGATCGATGACGATGCACGGCTCATCACCGCCCTCGAATCGCTCAATGTGATCCGTGCGGATGACGATGCCGATTTCCGCGACCAGATCGTGGCGCTGTGTCGGGATTCGCTTCGCCTCGTGGCGCGCCCGTTTCGAAGCGAGACGTTTGACTTCGGAGACGCTGAATTCATGCAGGCTATCTACGACCTTGGCATGGAGTCTCAGAAAAACGAAATCATCCGCAACCCACGCGGATCGCGAGGGTCACCTCACACGATCTACGTCAATCGCACGTATTTCGGGCTCTACAGCCTGCTGGCCAGGCTTCGGGCCAACGTCCGGACGCATTTGATTCCGCCCGGCGTGTAGCGCCAAGGCATTACTACCGGGCCGCGGCGACCCGCAGGAGGTCTGTCCGCTGCTGCTCAAGGGCACGGATCCTCTGGGTGCGCGCGCGGGGATCCCGAACCGTCCGTCGCACGTCGGCGATTTGCTGATTGATGGATTCAATCAGCGGCGCGATTGGCAGCGACGGATTCAGAAACAATTCCTCTTGGCGAAGCTGTGACAACCGCGCCCTAAGCCTGCGGACCTCGTTAGCACGAACCTGAGGGTTCTGCCCACTAGCCTGAACCGCTGCAATCCGCCGCTCGATCTGCAAAATCTCAGCCTCAACGATTGGCAGCCTTTCCGGAGTTGGACTCGGCGCGGGAGCGGGTTTCGGAGTCGGAGCCGGTGGCGGCACAGGAGTCGGAGTCGGAGTCGGAGTCGGAGTCGGAGTCGGAGTCGGTGTCGGAGTCGGAGTCGGAGTC